>Ga0187819_10000817_pt1 | contig 15742 bp, 9 predicted proteins | sample NC_wetland_sal_i_15_FD_132411 | JGI IMG/M metagenome (GOLD analysis project Ga0187819, IMG submission 132411) | Wetland sediment microbial communities from Neuse River Estuary, North Carolina, USA - SO4_4 | ecosystem: Environmental > Aquatic > Freshwater > Wetlands > Sediment | place: USA: North...
CAAATCGACGCCAAAAACGCCGGCCTCCTGCTCTACGCCCTGCAAACGGCTTCGACCAACCTGGCCCGCACCAATTTCGAACCAACGATAAAAACCCGTGTAGTAATCGACCCCCGCACGGTAGACCAAACCCCACTAGGCGAAGACCCCTGGCGCCGCGAAGATTACGAAGAAGAAGAATACGAAGTAGACGACGAACAAGAAGAAAACAACGAAGCCGTAGCCGCAGGCGAAGAATCCGCCGAAGAAACCATCGCAAACATAGAAGGCCGAGCCCAGGCCAGACAAGACGACGGACAAACGAAAGAAGGAAAGGCTGGGTCAGCCCCGAATCAGACTGTCTTTCGCATGGTCTTAAGGCCAACGGCAGCGGACAGGAGTGTCCGCTCTACACGGTTTAGGCTGGTTCCGGTGGCGATGAGCCCTCGCTGGTGAGCCGCACGAGCGTGGACGCTCGCGTCCACCCTAGAAACGGCGGTTCCTGGCTACGGTTACGTGGGTCACAGCCACATGTCTCGTGCATCACAGTAAGTACCCACACTTCGGGCCTACACTGGTTCCAGGAGAATCCTGCCATGTCGACTGCCTGGACCGCCCGTTACGCGCTGCGCACCAAAGGCATTACCAGTTCTGCAATTCGCGAGTTGTTGAAGATCACCCAGAGACCGGGAATGATCTCCTTTGCCGGTGGTCTGCCCGCGCCCGATGTATTCCCCATCCAGCGCTTTGAGGAAGCCTGTCACAAGGTGCTTACGCAGCAGGCGGCTTCGGCGTTGCAGTACGGGACAACCGAGGGTTACGAGCCTTTGCGCGAACTGATTGCGAACAACATGGCGCGCTACGGGATCAAGGCGAAGGTGGAGAATGTCTTGATCACTTCGGGCTCGCAGCAGGCTCTCGACCTGATTGGCAAGCTGTTTATCAATCGTGGGGACCGCGTGCTGGTGGAGGCGCCAACTTATTTGGGCGCGCTGCAGGCTTTCAACATATATGGCGCAGGATATGTCTCCGTGCCGATCGACGAGGACGGCCTGCGCACCGACTTGTTGGAGAAGCCTCTGCGGTCGGGACCCAAGTTCATGTACGTGCTGCCGAATTTCCAGAACCCGGCGGGAACCACATTGTCGGAGGGCCGTCGCCACGAACTGGTGCTGCTGGCGGACAAGTACGGCATTCCGATTGTCGAAGATGATCCCTACGGACAATTGCGCTATGAAGGCGAGCACCTACCATCGCTGGTCGTGCTCGACCGCGAGAACCTTCGCCGTGACGATGGCTATTCCATTGGCAACGTTATTTACCTCAGCACATTCTCGAAGACGCTGGCTCCCGGGCTTCGTTTGGGATGGATTGTTGCTCCGCCGGAGATTATCAGCAAACTGGCCCAACTCAAGCAGGGCGCGGACCTGCATACTTCGACCTTCACTCAGTTCGTAGCCTACGAAGTCGCGCGCGATGGATTCCTCGACAAGCACGTGAAGCTGATTCGCCAGGTCTATCGCGAACGGCGCGACGTAATGCTGCAGGCTCTAAAAGAGTTCTTCCCGCCGACCGTGACCTGGACTCATCCCCAGGGTGGCCTATTCTTATGGGTAACGCTGCCCGCAGGCCTGGACATGCAGGCGCTGTTCAAGTCGGCGATCGAGCAGAATGTGGCGTTCGTGCCGGGCGATTCCTTCTATGCCAACGACGGCCGCGAAAGCCGCCGCCACATGCGATTGAACTTTTCCAATGCCGCTCCCGAGCAAATACGAGAAGGTATACGACGATTGGCCGCTGCCGTGAAAAGCCATTTGGCAGCACCGGCGTTCCTGCCGGAACTTCCGGTCGGGGTGTAGAAGCTGTCTCGCTAGAAAGTCGGACCGCATGAGCCATGACTCGTACATACCCCCAACAACGAGGGCACCAAACACAACTAGTAGAGCGGTAAACTCGCGCGGAACTCGCTCAGCACTCGTGAGGTCGGGAGCGGAAATCTTCTGAACGCTCATAGTTCGGCCGTGCCCTTCTGCACCGCTGCAGCGAAACTATTTTTTCCGCGCATTCAGCTTATCGAGGACGCGCTTCAACTCTTCAAGTTTCTGTCCGGCCTCGCCCAGCTTACCTTCCGCCGTCAGGCGTTGATAGTCGGCAAGGTCCTTGGCGGCTTCCGCGATCAGCGCGTTGAGATCCGGTGCAGGCTGTGGCGACGCAGCTGACGCAGGCGCGCGAGCTGGTTCGGTCGAGGCTGCGCTCGTCGACGGGGCGGTCGTTGATGGGGTACTCAGGGACGAAACCGCTCCACCAAAAAGGGAGGCCAGTGCCGACTCGAAGGTTGGCCCGTACGCCAGCCGATCTTGCAGCGCGAGCACGACCAGGCGCAACTCGGGCATGGGGCTGCGCTCGGCCTGCAGGTAAATCGGCTCCGCATACAACAGCGCGCGCCCGATCGGAATCACCAGCAGGGCGCCGCGGCGCACGTGCGAGCCTTGCTGATTCCATAGCGTCAGTTGTCCGGAAAGCTGCGCGTTCTGATCGATTCGAGCTTCGATCTGCAGCGGTCCGTCGACCAGTTTGGTTTTGGGGAAGTTGTACACGACCGACGTACCGTATTGTGCGCCATCGCTGCGCCCGGCAATCCAGCCAATCAGATTATTCCGGTTGGCTGGCGTGAATGGCAGAATTTCCACGAACTCCACTCCCGTTTCGCCCGGCAGCTTCATCAATACAAAGTTCGGCTGCATCACCTGTGTCCTTTGCTCGCCTCCTTCGCTCATGCCGACTTCGGTGGCCACCGTCCACAGATCCTCACGGTTATAGAATGCTTCCGGATCGGTCATGTGATACAGACCGTAAACATCTGCCTGCAGTTTGAGCAGCAATTCGGGATAGCGTACATGCTTGCGCAGCCCAGGCGGCATCATGGCCGCATCCTTGAACAGGCTCGGAAATATGCGGCGGTAGGCCGCGATGATGGGATCTTCCTTATCAAATACGTAAAACGTGGTCGTACCATCGTAGGCGTCGATCACCACTTTAACGCTATTCCGCATGTAGTTAATCAGGTTGCTGTCGAGGCGGTAATGGGTCGAGTACGGATAGCTGTCTGAGACCGTGAACCCGTCCATGATCCACGACAGCCGGCCATCGTCGCTGAGCACGATGTATGGGTCGGGATCGTAAGTGAGGAACGGCGCTAACGTCGATACCCGATCGCGCACGTTGCGCCGCATCAGCAGGCGGCTATCCCTGGTGACGTCGTCGCTGAACGGCAACTTCGCCAGGTCGCCGCGGTCGAGCGCGATGATGATACGGCGCAGGAAACCGCCGAGCACGATGCCGCCATTGCCCTCGTAAGACGTGAGGTTATTGCTCTCGCCCTGCGGGTAGTTGAATTCCTTCTGCCGTGTCTTCACGTAAACGTCGGTATTGGTCAGCTCACCGAAATAGACCTCGGGGCGGGTCACATTTAGACTACGCACCGTGCTCTGGACGGGCATATTGCTGAGAATAAGGGTGGGCAACCCTTCCGGCGTAAACCCATTGACCGGGTTCATGGTAATGCCGTAGCCATGTGTGTAGATCAGCTTTTCGTTAATCCAGTTGCGGCTGCTCTCCGGGAGCTTCTCGACATTCAGTTCGCGCGTGGCGAGCATCACTTCGCGAGTCGTGCCCTCGATTTCATAGCGGTCAATGTCGATGTCGGGAAAGTCGTAGTAAGTGCGGATTTCCTGAATCTGCCGCAGCGTGTCCTGCAGCGCGCGCCAGTCCCACAGCCGGATGTTCTGCAGCGTAGCCTGATTGTTCGCCGGGTCGGCTGCCTCAACGGTCGTCTCAGCAGGGAACTCGCGCTGCACGACCCGGTCCAATCCGTAGGCCTGTCGTGTCAGGTCGGTGTTGTAGACAATGTAAGGCTTCTCGCGAACCAGTTCGTTTGGTTTGACGATAAAACTGCTGACGTACCAGCCGACGATCTGAACCCCGAAATAACATAGAACGGCGGGAACGGCGGCTGCGATCAGCCAGCGCCCGCGTTGCATCGCGATGGCATTAACGGATGCGATCACGGCGCCGACAACGAGCGCCGCGCATACGATGAGCATCCCCGTGAGCGTCACGTGCGCGTCGGTGTAGGTCACGCCCCCAAAGATCGTATGATCATCGAAGAGGCGCTCAAACCGGCTGAGATACGCAAGCGCGGCGAGAATCAGCAGCAGAAACGCAAATGTGATGGAGAAGCCGCGCCACGGCAATGTGACGAAGCTGCGCCGCGCGAGCACACTGGTTCCACCGGTAATGAGGACGAAGAAAAGGGCGACTGCGCAGGTGATGACGGACAGCGTGAGCAGCCAGCCAGCAATGAGTTGCCACGCCGGCAAGGTGAACAGAAAGAAGTTCAGGGGCTTGCCAAAAATCGGGTCCACGAGGCCACCAGTGGTGCTGGGCGCGTACCAGAAGAGCGCGAGCGTCGGCCACTCCGCGATCATGCCGGCGCCGGTGGCAACGGCAATGACGAGCGAGACGACGAGCGCGATGAGTCGCAGGACAGGCTCAACTGGCAGCTTCACCGGCTGCCGGCCGATGAAAATCGTGTGACCGCTCGGCAAGTCGGGAAGATGCGCGCGCTTCAGCGCCAGGAACGATCCGTAAAGAATGAGAAATGTAGCCGCCGCAAGAGTTGCGAAGATTCCCCACTGCAGGGCCAGCGTTTTCCAGAACACATCTCCATAGCCAAGCGATGAGAACCAGAGTGCGTCCACGTAATAGGACAACGCGGTGCGGCTGCCGAAGAGGATGATGGCGAGGACGACGAGGAGGAGAAGGAAGCGGCGGCGAGACCGTGGCGGACCGGTCCGGGGCCAATCGATGGACTCAGGCATTGCTCTGTCCCGCTTTCGTTAAACCGTTTTCAGACATAGCGTAGACCAAAAAAACACGGTTCGTAATGGGATACAGCGACTGTGAAACCGGTCTAGCTTCATTGGTTATCCGCATAATACTCCCTCCGCGTCCGGAGGTTTCCCACAATGCGCCGGAGAACGAGGATTGGGGGTGGCAATCAAGCAGCGCGTTGTTGCAAGTGCTTCAGAAATGCCCGGTGGGCGCGGCTTCGGAAGTGCTGCTTGAGTTGTACGATTCCTATCCGTCGATACGCCCCCTCATCAGCAATCGGTATGAATCGACATCCCCTGCCCTGTTCGACTGCCATTTGGGGCACCACGGATAGTCCCGCACCGGCAGCGACCATAGCCAGAATAGTGAAGCCTGCCCCCAGGAGGCTGAAGCCTATTTCAACCCCTCCACCAGATAAAGATCGGAGAGCAGGCGGCGGTAGCCGTAGGCGTACGCAGTGCCGTCGGGCGCGGGAAGGATCGGGCCAACATATTCCACGCCTGCCGGGTCGGGAGGCATGAGTTGTTTCCACAGGGTTCGGTTGCCGCTGGCGATATCCAAGCGGTAAATCTTGGCAGGCAGCTCGCCGCCGCGATAGATGTACAAGGAGCGGCCATCGGCACTCCAGGCGTCGGGGGCTTCTCCTGCCAGAAGGCCGGGAATCGGCTTAGGCTCGCCTGACGCAACAGGAAATAGATAACCCTTTTCGTCGGGACCTACGGCGGCGACGACTGCGCCATCCGGTGACAAGGCAAACGAGAGCCCGTTGGTTCCTTCGGGGCTGATAGCTGCGATTTTGTTAGTCGCGATGTCCTGAACGTAAAGCCGAACGCCATGATTTGGTTCGGTTCCAGAAAAGAGGATCCGGCTTCCGTCCGGAAACCAGTGGGCCGCGCTGTGAATGATTCCGTGACCGTCCAACTGCTTCGGTTCTCCCGGTCCGGTAGGCAAAAGGAAGAGATCGGTTTGGTTGTCGCCCCGGCTGGAGAGGGCCCACTTACCATCCGGAGACAAGGCCAGAGATTGCCCGTCTCCTAGTCGAACTGCGGGCGAACCATCGGTCTTGCGAAGGTACACCGCGTAACTCGGTCCACCCGCTTCTCCTTCCTCACGGAACAGAAGAGTCTTGCCGTCATTAGAAAGAGTCACGGGATAGGACCAATCCAGCCAGGTGAAGTCGCGTTCCGCCGCATCCGCGGCGGTGCGAACAATCAGGCCGCGCCTCCAATAATCTCGGGCAAGCAAGACTCGACCATCGGGCAGGACGTCCTGGAGCGTGAGGTCGGCAGGCACTCGGGCAACCAGGCGTTTGTTTCCTGACAAGCTGACCGAGTAGAGCGCGCGATCGATTCCAAGTTGAGTTGCGGTAAACCAGATCTCGTCTCCGTCAGGCGACCACGCGAGGCCAATGGCGCCACCTTCGTAGGGATCGGCCAGAATCCGCCTCTTCCCCGCCACGTCCACCATCGAGACTCCAGCGATCGAGTCACCCTGAATGGGATGATCCAGAAAAGCGATCATGTCGCCGTGGCGAGAGATGCGGGGATGGCTGATCCAGCCCCCGGTCTCGTACAGCACTTTGCCCACGGGATATTCCAGACGATTCCGTCCCGCGACGTCGCGGACTACCGCCATTTGCGCGCCGTCCGGCGACCAATCGGCCCACTGCACGTTCTCCAGCACTTCACGGGGAGCACCGCCGACCAGGGGCATGCGCGCTAGGGTTCCAGTGTGGACCTGCGATGTGGTTTGCTGGCTGCCCAGCAGGAGAGCCATTTCCCCGGTAGATGAAATACCCAGAATCTCGGCCCCGGTAACTCCGATTGGGCGGGACTCAGGCGTGCCAAAGCGCGTGGTGAAAACCTCGACGGGGGCTCCCTCCCACGCGGCGCTGTAGACGACGGTTTGTCCGTCAGGAGCGAACCTCGCCATGCGGATCGTGCCCCGGCGATAGGTCAGGAGATGATAGGCAGCGGAGTTTATCGGCCCGGGCCGCCGAACCAGGAAGAACGCCATGACCATTACCGCAATCAGCGCCATACCGGCCAGTGCCAGCGCGCGATGGTAGCGGCTCGCAGGAACCACGCTTCCAACTGGTGAAGGGGCAAGTTTCGCGGGAACGGAGGTAATCTGCTTCGCACCAGTTTCGACTTCAGCCACAGATGTGGATATACGCGACGAATCCAATCCACGTTTGAGACGCTTCAGATCGCCGCGAATCTCCGCCGCGCTTTGATAGCGCAGCTCCACGTCCTTTTCCAAAGCCTTGCTGATGATCCGCTCCAGTTCCGCCGGCAGATCTGGATTCAGGCGAATGGGGGCAGTGGGAGCGCGGTTAAGAATTGCTTCCGTAATGACGCCCGAAGTGTCTCCGCGAAAGGGCAGAACTCCCGTGGCCATTTCGTAGAGCACCACGCCGAAGGAAAACAGGTCGGTGCCGGCGCCGAGTTCTTTGCCTCGCACTTGCTCAGGCGACATGTATGCCAGGGTTCCCAGCGCCGTCCCTGGGCTGGTCAGATGGAGTCCTGCCATGTCGCCCATGGTTTGGGAATCGCCACTCACGGATTTTCCCGCGTCGGTGATTTTGGCCAGTCCGAAGTCCAGGATCTTGGCGTGTCCGCGCTTGGAGACGAAAATGTTCGCTGGCTTTATGTCACGGTGGACAATCCCTTTGGCGTGCGCCGCATCGAGCGCGTCCGTGACTTCGATAGCGACCGCCAGCAGCCGCTCGATTTCCAGTGGGCGGCCGTTGATGAGATGCTTGAGCGTGGCCCCGTCGAGATATTCCATGGCGATGAAGGACTTGCCTTCATGCTTTCCGATCTCGTAAATGGTGCAGATGTTGGGGTGATTGAGTGCCGAGGCCGCTCGCGCTTCGCGTCGAAAGCGTTCCAAGGTTTGTTCGTCGTGAGCTACTTCTTCGGGTAGAAATTTCAGGGCCACGAAACGCCCGAGTACAGTGTCCTCCGCTCTGAAGACGACTCCCATGCCGCCACCGCCGAGCTTGTCCAGGACGCGGTAGTGCGAGATAGTCTGGCCGATCATTAATTAGCCGATCATTGATTCGGGGACAAATCGAAGAATAAGCATAGTAGAAGGAAGGTGGAGAACAGTCAAAGCTTTTGAACGGGAGGGACGCCAAGCTGCCTGTGTAAAGACGGGCAGGGTTCGGATTTCAACCGACCTGTTGGCCTACGCTGGTTGATTTTTTGCTGATGCCTGTCTGCTCATATAACTGGTTTTCGCTACGGTTCAAAAACCAGAGCAATAAAAGCACCGCAAATAGCGCCAGGAGAAAAAAGAGAATGCCACCGTGCCGGTGCAGGTTTCCGTGCAAAAATCCTGGATCGACACGGGTTCCGAGCATGGAAATAGTGAAGATTCGCAGTCCGTTCTTGGCAATCGAAAGAGGAATAGCAGCCAGGACCACGGCGGTTTTTCGCCAGAAGGACCGCAGAAACAGATGGGCCAGCACCATGGTAGTGACAATCAACATAAGGCTGGATCGCAAACTGCTGCACTCCTGCGCGACCTCAAGGGTCAACCCTGGTATCGATAGGATGACCCCATTTTGCGTAACCGGAATCCCCAACGCTGAAAACAGCATACTGGCAGAGGTTGCGGACCATTGCTGCCAGAAAGCCACAATCTCGTTTAAGGCTGGCGCAGGAATGGGAACCAGCCAAAATAGAAAACAAAGAGGAAACAGAAAATGGCGGGCGATGCGGCCGCCAAAACATAAAACGAAGGATCCGATCCACCAGATCACCATCGCAGCCATGCTGACAGAAAGCCGGATATTGCTTTGCGAGCCGATTCCCCAGCGGGAATAGCTGCCGATCAGAATCGCCATAACCAAGAGGGACGAACCAAATCCAACCGCTGGCTCGAGCGCGGGCTTGGACACGTTCCGTTCTGTGAAGATCAAAGCGGCGCTGATAGGCACGATCAAGAGCAGGTGGGTATATTCATCGGCGCGCAGCGCTAGCGCGAACGTCCTCAATAGCGGTTGCCAGCCGATCACGAGCGAGATCGCGCACAGAAGGGCAAACTGTCGGGATGGTGATAGGCTGATCATCGCGTTTGCGGCCGCCGTGGAGAGAAAACCATTAGACCATTGCGCCGAGGACTGCCGGTGTGCCAGTTGGGCCAGAAAACCAACCCGCGTCAAGGAATCGAAGCAGAGCGACTGCAAGTATTTTCATGTGACCCAGATCACAGACCTCAGAGACACGAAAATGGATACTTGTCGACGAAAAGGCAACAAAAGTGTTTCACCTCCCCTGGTGCGGAACAGTCTCGCCTGAAGGAGCGCCCTCCAGCCGCGAACATTCAGCAGTAAAATCACGGCCAACGCCGCTCCTAAGATAAGCCCCAGAGCGACGAAGCTGCGCCTCAACGCTTGACGAGAACGGAGAAAGCATCCGGCAGGGTTGATCAACTGTGTCCCTATTGCCCATCCCGACGGTTCCGCTGAACGTGCTCGGCGCAACAAGCGCGCCTCGTTCGGCCTGAGCCGGACGTAGCACGTTCGCACGATCCAGGCAGGGCTTCTTTCATCGCCGCGGCAGGAAGTGTAGCAAGAGGAGTCTGCAAACCCGAAGTTACAAGCTGAAAGATGAGTTACTTATTCTCCACGGCTCGATAAGGCCACCACGGTGTCCATCTGGTCCCTCGCGCCATTTTCCAACACTTTAATCGTGAAATTCACCGTGATCTTAGCTTGCGTCTCGACCGGTTGGCCATTCTGCAAATAGGGTTTGAATTGCCATTGCCGCGCCGCTTCGCGAGCCGCCGAAGCCAGGATGGCGGGACCGCTGAGCACGCGTAAATCCTGGATGACCCCGTCGGGGCCGATGAACGCCTGTAGCAGCACCGAACCCTGCACTTTCATTTGCCGGCTCAGCGAAGGATAAGCCGGTTCCGCTGGCTGCGGCCGTGCCGGAGCCTTAGCCAGGGCCATCTGTACCCGCTCTGCTGCAACTGTGGCCGGACCCTGGTTGGCTGCGGTTGAATCCACCGCTCCAAGCCTCGATCCCAGCGGCAGCTCAACTTTTTCCGGGTTGTCGCCCAGGTGGACCGTACCATGTGTGGCGCCAGCCACCACTTCGACTTCCAGCGGCGGAATCACGCTACGGGTGGCTGCGATGACGGGACGCTCTGCGATTGCCGGCGCAGCTAAACTCTTGGCATGTTTGGTCGTTTTGGGAGCCGCAGCAACGGGCGCAGCCGGTGCTTGCGCTACAGCGGTTGGATTCCATTCCGGCGTTGTTTCGTCCGCGACGGAGGTTTCGGCCTGGCCAAACCAGAATTCACGGTCGTTTACTACAACAACGGCAAGAGCCACTAACAGGAGAACCAGAGCGAGGAACATCCGGCCGCGACCATTTTCGTAAGCTGCGCCAACCCAACTGGTGGCTGCTTCCCGTTTTGGCGTCTGCTCTCGCATCTCCCGACTTTCTTTGCCCTGCGAAACAATTGCTATTTCAGTGCACTACTAAGATGATGCCTTTCACCGCGTAAGACAATGGCCACAATGGGCCGATGCCATGGCACAACCGGGCCATAGGCTGTAAAACACTTTTATTCGATAAGAGGAGCAGTTTTGTCGGGAAATACCTGCGGCTAGGCCTGCTGAAAGCATGGATCTCTTTGTGGTAAAAGTTTAGCTGCCTAATTCCCCAGAGGCCCTTCCCATCTCTCTTCAGGATTAATGCACAGGTGCGGCGCGAGATCGAGGCCAACGCACTTTTCAACACCTTGGTGGAAAACATTGTGGAAAAGCAGGGAAGTATCTTTCTAACTAGCTCAGCGAGAGATGCTTCTACACCTTGCACTGAGTTGGTTGCTGATAACTTAGTGGTAAGTTGGAGAATTACAGAAATCTGCGGAGAGCTTTTTGAAGATCAGACTCGACAAACTGCTGCTGGAACGCGGACTAACCAGCTCGCGCGAGCGCGCTCAAGCGTTAATCCTGGCGGGCAAAGTTCTGGTCGCCGGACAAAAAATAGAAAAAGCCGGCGCGGGCGTGGACGCAAAAGCAGACATTCGCCTTCTGGGCGCAGATCTAAAGTACGTTGGGCGTGGGGGCCTTAAGCTCGAGAAAGCGCTTGAGCATTGGCAGATCGACGTTACGAATAAAATCTGTCTCGACGTCGGAGCGTCCACCGGCGGTTTCACGGATTGTCTGCTGCAACACGGGGCATCGCGGGTGATTGCCGTCGACACCGGCTACGGCCAGATCGATTTTCGTCTGCGCCAGGACGCGCGCTTGCGCCTTTTGGAAAAGACCAACGCACGCTACTTGACCCGGCAGCAACTCGGCGAAGTCGTGGACTTTGTCGCGGTGGACGTTTCTTTCATCTCGGCAACATTGGTTCTCCCCGCAGTGATCGCCGCGGCGTTCCCAGACTCCGCAAGCGAGCGTCGTGGCCGGAAGATGGTGGTGCTGGTCAAGCCACAATTCGAGGTAGGACGCGAACAAGTAGGAAAAAGAGGCATCGTGCGCGACCGGGCCGCACAGATGGGCGCGGTGGAGAAGGTGCGTCTCACGCTCCTGGCGCACAATTGCACAACGGATGTGATCGAGTCTCCGATCCTTGGCGCGGAAGGGAATCGCGAGTTCCTGCTGTTTTCAGTTTTCTAACCTTACCTGACGTTTCGGCACGCCTGTCGGTAAATCTTTTTTGACGATTTCTGTACAATTCAAACTTCACCATGGACGCTGAGAAGACTCTATCTTCGAAAGGCAAAGCTGCAGCTATCGTCTCCAAGCAGGGCAAGACGGAACTGGCAAGCATTGTGCCTGGGCTGCTCGAATGGTTTCATCAGCATCATTATCAGGTCGTGATCGACCGGGAGACGGCTCCGTATGCGGCCGGCATCGAGGTGCTCACCCGCGATGAAATGGCCTCCCGGCCTCTGAACTTCGCGGTCGTACTTGGTGGTGACGGAACTTTGCTTTCCGCGGCTCGTTCCATGGCCAAGGCTGGGATCCCGGTGCTGGGCGTGAATTTGGGTTCCCTCGGATTCTTGACCGAAGTGCCGCTAGAGGAACTCTACCCAACCCTGCGGGGGATCGAAGAAGGTTGCTGCAACGTGGAAACTCGTTCCATGGTGTATTGCGAAGTGCTCCGCAAAGATTCGCTGGTGGCCCGCTATGATGCGCTCAACGACATCGTGGTCGGTAAGGGAACCGTTTCCCGCCTCAACCACTGCGATGTGTACATTGACGGCGAGTTCGTCTCCGTCTATAAAGCCGACAGTCTTATTGTTTCCACTCCTACCGGCTCGACTGCATATTCTTTGGCCGCCGGCGGACCCATCCTGATGCCGTCCGTGGATGCATTCGTGGTGACGCCGGTTGCAGCCCACTCACTGACGCATCGGCCGCTTGTGGTCCCAGACACCTCCAAGATCGACATCGTAGTCAACACTGGGCACGACGAAGCGTACCTGAGCATCGACGGCCAGGTCGGGATGCCGATGTACGATGGAGACCGCGTTGCTTGCCGCAAGTCAGAGCGCCAGGTCAAACTGCTGCGGATTAAGGGAACATTTTTCGACGTGCTTCACGCCAAGCTGAAGTGGGGACAGAGATGATGGTGGCGTGCGGGAGCGGGTGCTTTCCTGTCAAATCGTTTTTGCTATGCGAAGGATGAGAATGAAATTCACAATCGTGCTTCTGAACTTTGTCTTCGCAATCAATATGCTGGGCCAGTCCAAACCTACCGCCGATCTCATCATCACCAACGCCAAAGTCTGGACTGTAGACAAGGCCCATCCCACGGCGCAGGCCGTCGCCATTCTCGGCGATCGCATTATTGCTGTCGGTTCGAACGCCGAGGTGGAGGTCTTGCGCAGCGCCGCCACCAAAGTGATCGATGCGCATGGCAAGCTGCTTCTGCCCGGTTTCAACGATGCTCACGTGCACTTCGTCGACGGCGGCTTGCAACTCGACTCTGTGCAACTCAACGATGCCGCCAGCACGGATGAATTCGTCCGCCGAATCGCAGAGCAGGCGAAGAAGACTCCCAAAGGAGAATGGATTGAAGGAGGCGATTGGGACGAGACGAAATGGAGTCCTCCCCACTTGCCCACCAAAGATCTGATTGACCCGGGGACGCCGGATAATCCAGCATTTATCGGCCGCTACGACGGCCATGCCGCTCTGGCGAACTCGGCCGCGTTGCGCCTGGCGGGCGTTACAGCCCAAACCCCCAATCCACCCGGAGGCGTGATTGTTCGCGATGCCCAAGGCAACCCCACCGGCGTTCTCAAGGATGCTGCCAAGGATCTTGTCATCAAAGTGATTCCTCCCTTGTCCCGCGACCAGCGCCTTCGGGCTATGAGACGCGCTCTGGAGTACGCTGCCTCCCTCGGCGTGACCAGCGTTCAGCACATGAATGATGAGGGCACGGACAGCTACGCCGATATTCGCGCCTACGGAGAACTTTTGCAAAACGGTGAACTGACCACGCGGGTGTACGTAGCCCCAGCGATTTCTGACGTACAGGAGCAGGCGAAGGTCGGAATCCGCCACGCCTTCGGATCTTCGTTTTTGCGTATTGGTGCCCTCAAAGGATTTGCAGACGGGTCATTGGGTTCGGGGACAGCATACTTTCTTAACCCATACAGTGACGATCCCAACAACTCAGGTTTGCTGGGCAAGCAAATGCAACCACTCTCCCAGATGAGGGATTGGATGATGCAGGCCGATGCTGCCGGTCTGCAGATATGCACTCATGCCATCGGCGATCGCGCGATCTCGACCGTCCTTGATCTGTATACCGATGTGGTCAAGGCCCATCGCGGAATGGAACGCCGCTTCCGCATCGAGCATGCGCAGCACATGGCGGAGAAGGATTTCGCGCGTTTCGCGCAGTTGGATGTGATCGCATCCGTGCAGCCCTATCAGGCCATCGACGATGGTCGCTGGGCTGAGGCTCGCATCGGTCACGATCGGGCCAGCCGCACCTATGCTTTTCGCACGTTTCTAAATCATGGCGTGCATCTCGCCTTCGGTACTGACTGGGATGTCGCGCCACTGAATCCGCTGCTGACCGTTTATGCTGCCGTCACGCGTGCAACTCTGGATGGCAAAAATCCCAACGGCTGGTTTCCCGAACAGAAGCTAACCGTCGAAGAAGCCGTCCAGGCCTACACGATGGGCTCGGCATACGCTGAATTTCAGGAAAAGGATAAAGGTTCAATCACGCCCGGCAAGCTCGCGGATATGGTCCTGCTGAGCGATGACATCTTTACCATCGATCCGGTAAAGATTCGAAACGTAAAGGTAATGAAGACGATTGTCGGTGGCAGGCTGGTGTGGGATGTGGACCGGAAGAAGCAGTATTCCACAGCAAACTAGACAGCTAAAGTCAACGCAAGCATTGCATGACGAAGCCTAGCGTTCGCCGCGAACCAGGTCTGCAATCGTCTCCCGCCGACGAATCACTTTGACCGATCTTCCATCGACCAGCACCTCAGCGGGACGCGGCCGGGTGTTGTAGTTGGAGGCGAGCACCATTCCGTAAGCGCCCACATCGAGCAGCGCCAGCAGGTCCCCTTCCTGCATGGTCGGCAGTTGGCGGTCGCGAGCAAAGAAGTCTCCCGTCTCGCAAATCGGACCCACGACGTCCACTATCTCCGACGCGTCTTGCTTTGAAGATTGGTCAGAAGCGCGAATGGGGACGATCTCGTGATGTGCCCGGTACAACGAAGGGCGCAATAAATCGTTCATTGCCGCATCCACGACCAGGAACTTTTTCGCACCGTTGGTCTTCTTGTATAACAAGCGTGTGAGCAGGGCTCCAGCCGGCCCCACAATGCAGCGGCCTGGCTCAAGCAGCAGATGCACTCCAAGGTCTCGAAGCGGCGTCAGCAGCGCGTTCGCATAGGAGGCAACGTGTTCGACGAAGTCAGGCAGACTCGGATTCTCATAGGCGATGCCAAGCCCCCCACCCGCGTCCACATACTTGATCGCAAACCCGTCCGTCCGTAGCGCCCGGGTCAACTCTGCCACTCGCTCCATGGTCGCCGCGAATGGCTTCACGTTGGTGATCTGGGAACCTATATGTACACTGATGCCAGCAATCTCCAAAGACTTTATCTCGGACGCTAGAGCATACAGCCGGCGAGCTTCCTCAATCGGTATGCCGAACTTGTGCTGATGCAGTCCGGTGGAAATGTATGGATGGGTTTCGGCGGGAACATCAGGATTCACGCGCAGGGCAATGCGCGCCTTCTTTTTCGCCCGACTCGCGCATTCTGCAAGCGACCACAATTCCGATTCGCTTTCTACATTGAAGAGTAAGACCTCAGCCTTGAGCGCGGCACGCATCTCATCCAGAGTTTTGCCCACCCCCGAGAAAACGACTTTTTTCGCGGCCCTGCGGCTGACGCGCAGCACGCGCTCCAGTTCTCCTCCGGAGACCACATCGAAACCGCAGGCCATGCGGGCCAGCAACCGCAGAATGCTCAGGTTCGAGTTTGCCTTCACCGAATAGCAGACGGTGTGGGGAGCCTTTCCAAAGGCGCGATCAAAGGCCTGCATTCGTTCACGAATCGTTGATGCGGAGTACACGTAAAGGGGCGTGCCGAAGCGCTCTACCAATTCTTGCAGCGCCACGTCGTCACAATGAAGCAGAGAGGGCGAAGCATTGCTTCGCTTCGATTTGCGGTATGAAAAGCCTGGCGGACGGCCATGACCCCGGTTCCCGGCGCGCGTCACTTGCGTTTCCCGGGAGTGCCTTTGACTCGAATCGCAACCACGGTCTGATCGTCGAACGCTTCCTCTCCGGACGCATGCTCGGCGACTGCTCGGAAGATTGCTTTCACGACGGCCTCGGCTGAAGCATCGCGATTAGCG
>Ga0187819_10000818_pt1 | contig 15738 bp, 9 predicted proteins | sample NC_wetland_sal_i_15_FD_132411 | JGI IMG/M metagenome (GOLD analysis project Ga0187819, IMG submission 132411) | Wetland sediment microbial communities from Neuse River Estuary, North Carolina, USA - SO4_4 | ecosystem: Environmental > Aquatic > Freshwater > Wetlands > Sediment | place: USA: North...
CCACATCGACATGACCTACCTCAACACATTGGCATCTCAAGCGAACGGTCTGAATCTCGCTTCTCTAGCCACAACGATCATCACGCCTGAATCCGAACCCAAATTGAACGAATATGGAAAGGGAAAGACCGCGGTCAAAATAATAAGGTTCGGAGCAAGCGTCCATTTCGAGCCTGTTCCTGAAACGGGCTCGAACGTCCCGTTGGTTGTCACCCCCGTTGTGCCCTTCAACCTCTCGGTGGCACCCGACCGAGCGCCCGTCGCGCAACCGTCGGGCATCTACCTGTACACCACTGGGACGCATCCCACTGACGCCAGCATCACTGTGACTGTCGATCCGCTGGCCACTAACGCGCAGCTCGTGGACCTCACCAGCCCGAATGAGCCGGTGATTCAAGGGATACCGGTGGGCGGGAACTCGTTCGACTTCAGACTCGGATCCTCTCTGGAGCCGATCGGATCGCACCTCTTCAGGTTCGACATCGGTCCGTACACAAGTTCCGCCGGCACGCAAACCACCGGTCAAGCTACCCATCTGACGCTCGAAGCAGGGTCACCGGACGTTGTCATCAATCCTCCCGTAGTGTTGCTCAGCCCAACTGCTTCACTTACGGCCTCACAAGATTCAAACTCGGGCTTCTCCCTGGAAAACATTAAAAATGCTGCTGCCGCAAGTCACTTGGGCCCGCCAGATTCGGACGCTTCAAACACCGCAGGCACGGCGGGGGAGGCGAAGCCCGCAAGCAACCAGGGCATACTGGTAGAAAACCCACCAGGCAACGTCATTGGCATCACGCCTCCCGCCGCCCCCCCCGGAACCACGTCCACGACGATCCCCGAATTTCATATTGGCCTGGGCTTTTTGAGCAAAGACGGAAACAGGAGCGACTCCTCCGGCGTGCTGCGAATCCAGCCGGTCAAGGGGCTCGGAAATGGATTCACGTATGCGTTCGTCGAGCATGACACCAAGTTTGGCCGCGACGTGGTAGTCGACAACGGCGGGGGGTTCTGGGGCACCAGCGCCGTCCCCTTTGGGAGCATGGCAGCCTTCAACTCCGGGTCTAAGCAAGAGATTCCTGTACAATGTGAACAACGGAAGGACGGGCAGGCAACCTGCGACTTATCTCTGAAAGCCGCTCTAATAGCCGCTGACACCGACATCCGACCGGAGGACGCGCCGTCCGCCACTAACCGTGCCCTGCAGTCTTTTAGCTATTTGTCACCATATTTGTTACCGCAACTTAATCTCGGCGGAGGCTCGTTCACTGTGGACGTCAGGGCCATCGATACATCTGCTGGCAAACAGCTCCAATTCAACTTCGTCCCTCAAACCTCGGCAACCCCTAGGCCGCCGGCCACTAACGCCCCCATCTTCCAGGGCTTCTCCTTTTCAAGTAAAGGTGCTTCGGCGCCGTACTTAATTGCCCCCGGAAACGGATCCTGCCTTTTCTTCAACGGCACCGGCATGTCCGAGTCGAAGTGCACCGCCGACCCTCCCCTAGATCCAAAACAGGTCAACGTCTTCATTTTAAGCAAGGTCTTGGCCGGCGAAACTCAGCAGCCTCCGACCTATTTCTACTTCACGCCGATCCCAGCCGAAACCGGCACGAATCGGTTCTTCATTCAGACCGTCCCTCTTACTCCTGTTGGCCCGCTCAGCGTAAACATCGTGCCTTCGACCAGCGATTCGAGCCACGTTGACCTCAACTTTCAGTCCCCAGACAATCCCTCATTCCTCCGGCTTCTTGGCATCAGCAACACCAGTTCCATTGCCGGATACTTCGGGAACGGAAGCGGAGTTTTCCGAGTTGAGGGTTACGACGCTACGACGGGCTACGATCTTGCGTCGGGCCTCGGCGCGGTCGATGCCTCCGCCCTGGTTCGGAGTTCCGTAGGTGCCGGCGGCGGCGCCACGGGAGGGGCTATAACCCCCAAACCCGCGGCCAATCCCTCTCTGAAGTTTGACTTCAACAACCTTCAGATAACGAGTGTTAGATCTTCCGGTACCGGGGAGTCTCCGAGCGAGGCCCTGACCATCCCTTATACCAAGGTTGAATTCAACTACTCGTCCAAACCAGCCAAGCAAGGGAACCAGCCTGTGGCGCTCGACTCCCTTGCGGCGGCCGTAGCTATCCAACAATCGCCCAGCGACGAACGCGGACTGGACGCCTCGCTCCATCGTCCAGTGCCGGATCACGACGGCTCACGAGGTCGCGCCAACCCCTACCTGCAGCTCGCCGCCTTTCATTCTGGCGACGGGCCGCAAGCGCTTGCACCCGGTACTTTGGTCCGGCTGGTCCCTACTTCACAGTCGAGTTCGCAAGCAGCTCCCCAGGCTGCCGCTCCCATCTCTTTCTCCTTCGTCGCCAACGGCAATGCGAGCGGCGAAGCTTTCGAATTGCGTGTCGTGGATCCTTCAGGAAAACTCCAAGAAATTCGCGCCCCAGACGGTTTGATTCTCGAGCCCTTGGAGCGCGGCTCGGTAATACCCGTTTCCGCTGGCCCCGGCCAAAAGCTCGTCAGCCGCAAGCTGAATGCTTACTGCGTGAAGTACGACGAAGATCCTCCTGAACCCGACGCTATCTATCGCGTTGCCGCCCCCGAAATCCAGGAACAGTACAAACCCATCCGTTCGGTGATGCGCGCTGGCCGCGAATTGGCCGCTGCCGGCAAGTTCCATCCTGATACCGACGCGACAGCCTATATCATCTCGATTCGCCAGTACGCCCTCTGGACGAAGCTCGAAAATTGGAACGAAGAAAAGTTCGGCGAAGTCTTCCGCGAAAAAACAAAAAAGATCGCCGAGGATTCCAAAATTCCGTGGACCAAGGAATTGGATCAGGCCCTTCGCGCCCTCGTGCCCGGACGCTGGCGCGATATTTCCATGGTGCTCGAGCAAGCCCGGAAGCTTGAGGCCGCCGATGCGTCTCCGCCGCGCTAGATGGCATCCGGGAGAGGCCCGATTTTGATTCGCTCAGTGAGGATACGATGACCCAGCTCCGAACCTTCTGCCGCATCTTCGCGCTATCCGCCTTCGCCTTTCTGTTCGTGTCCGTGGCCGCCGCCTTTGCCGCCACCGGCAAGACCACCACGTTTAGCGGCACCGGCCCCAACGCCCAGATCCCCACCTTTTCGTGTGCCGTTAACACGGTCGTCACACCGACGCTTCGCCCAGAAGGCTTCACTGAACTTGTCGGCGACATTAATTTGAATTGTACGGGCGGTACTCTACAGGGCCCCAACAACGTCATACCCCAGGCCAACATCACCTTCTCCCTTAACAATCCGAGCCAGACTCCAGGCGCCCAGCTATTGATTGTCGATGCCGGATTGATAAAGGCCTCGGACGGTTCGCAAACGGCTGGAGTCATAAACGGAAACAGCATTACTTACACCGTGCCGTTCCCCGACACTTTGACCATCGGCAGCATCAAACTCGAAGCGCCTCAGGCTTCACAGGGCGGACCATTTTCGATAAAGATTGACGTATCGGGATCCGTCCTGGGCTCGCCAATTCAGTTCAACCCCTCAACCCTCCTACTGTCGGCGTCCTCCACGCTCGGGCAAGGCGGACAGACCACCACCATCACCATCACGGACCCGAGCGCTACTTTGCAGCTCTTTCTCGGAAAGAAGGACGCCAAGGGCAGAGACCTGCCCCCCGTTGACGTGCCCCACGCTCCAGATGGCACGTTCAAGATCGATCCGTCGTTCTACGGCACTGGTCCGGTCCCCGACAGCCTGATCCCTTACTACTGCGAACCCGACGGCCCAACGATCCTCGCCGTGCCAGGTCTGTCTCTCGACCAGATTCCGTGCCCGAAGGGCAAAAAGCCGATGGCTATCGTCATTCTGGGTGGTGGCCCGGGCATCCCAGTGGGAGGCAGCGCCACGATTTCCAGGGCGCCTGACGGGTCCCTCGCGGTGACTATCACTTCAGGCGTTGCCGCCGCTAAACCCGCCCCCGCCGCTACTGCGCCTGCCCCCGCCCCCGCCGCCGCAGCCGCTCGCGAGTCGCAACCCTTCGGCCTCGGTTACGAATTTGGCGCGATGATTGGCGCCAACGTCTATTCCAGCGTGAACGGCTGCCCCCCCCTGCTAGCCGTCGGCGCGGCGTCCTGCCACGCTGGCGACACATCGCCTCTGGTCGGAGCGTACGGCGGCGTCACATTCGGCAACTACCTCGGCGTCTTCGGCGGCTACGACCGTGCTTTCGACATCAATAGGAATGCAACCCTTAGCAGCGCCACCGAGCACAGTTCCGCTCAAACTCAATCCGAAACCATCACGGGCCGGCTTTCCTTGCCCGTCGCCCGTATTCTGCCCTTCGCCGAAGGGGGAGTCGCCTTCACGCAAACCCACCTGGGAGAGACCGAGAGCGTGGGCTCCGGCCCCCTGCACACCAGCTTCAACATCAACACGACGACTTACGTCGTCGGCGGAGGTTTCATGGTCAGCCTTTTCTCACATTTGCAGGTGGGGGCGTTCGTTCATTATACGCCAGTCCAAAAAGGTGCCTTGTTAAATGATCACAACATTGCTACCGGATTCATTTTCTCGGTCAGCTCCGGCACATTAAGCGGATGGAAATCTCATAATAAGTAGCGGCCCGTCATGGAGTTTTCACAAATGTGCGCGCGTCCTGATCATCGCGAATTCCACCCGAACCACGTCGCTGCCCTTGGCCCGCTTTCACTGCCGGCCGCGGAAAGGAACTGATGCCATGAAAGCTTTTGCTGCTTGCCCCGCGAAATCCTACGAAAATCGGAAGGTCACACGTTCCCTGCGACGCAACTTCGTCTCTTGGCGCTGGCTGGCTCTCGCGCTGGCTGCCCTCAGCTTGCTCGGCGTCGGCTCTTGCACCACAGAGGAACTCGCAAAGTTGGGTTTCCTCACCCCCGACGCCACATCCGTGTCGCCGGCGTCCGTCCCGGCTGGCAGCTCCGCCACACCGATTACCATAACCGGAACCAACTTAGATAACAGCCCGGGAGTGCGCTTCGACGAAACGCTGCTCACAATCACCGCCGACACCGCTACGCAAATCGACACCATCATTCCTGCCAACGACCTCACAACACCCGGCACACATCAGCTCACGGTAACCGCCAATCTCCCGGGTGGTCCGCTGAGCTCCTCGCCCCTCTCGTTCGTTGTCACCAGCGCTATGACGACGCCCGTCCTCGACATCACGAAATCGCCCGTCGGCACTTTCACCCAGGGCGGCACGGGCATCTATACCATCCCGGTTGCCAACACGGCCTCGGCGCCCACCAACGGCTCGCAAGTCACGGTTGCGGACATGCCCCCCGAAGGCATCATCATCACCAACATGAGCGGCGGCAGTAGTTGGAACTGCAACACAACGTCGGCGATGTGCACGCGCAGCGATGTTCTTGACCCGGGTATGAGCTATCCGCCCATCACCGTCACCGTCGCCATTGCCACCAACGCCCCTTCCATGGTCACAAACGAGGCCACGGTTTCCGGCGGCGGCGCACCCACCGCCACCGCCATGGCCCCCACAACGATCAACACAGCAGGCGCCCCGCAGCTCGGAATCGGCATCACGACTTCTTCCCCCACTTTCCCGCCGGACAGCAGCGACAGTTACGCAATCACAATCTCCAATACAGGCACCGCACCCACCTCAGGAACTATATCTGTGGCTTTCAGCCTCGACGTGAATGAGATCCTAGGTTCAATGGGACTATCGGGGACAGGCTGGACGTGCAACAACACCACCCTCACTTGCACGAACAGCACGTCTCTCGGCGCTGGGCAGAGTTCTAACCCAATTACTGTGCCTGTCGACGTCCTGGCTAACGGCGAATCCGAGGTGACGATCACGGTCACCGCCTCCGGCAGCGGCTCCACTGCCATGAAGACCAACACCACACCAACCTGAGCCGCGGCCCCAAACCAGAGACCGCCCGCCATCCACCACGATGATCTGGCCGGTCACAAAATCGGCGTTTGCCAGGTACGCCAAAGCGCCTGCTCCGTAGTTTTCATTCGCAGAGGCGCAGGATCCCGGGGCGGTCATCATGTCGAATAACGGCGCAGTAGGCATTCCGCGGTGTCGCTGGCGACATGGCGGCACTACTCAAGCGAGCGGGAATTTCGGTGTCAGCCCCACCTTTTCACGAGGCAGGTCCGTCGCGGGCCGAACGGAAGTTCGGGCGGTGGGCTTTCAACCCACTGCACTCGATAATGGCCCCCTCAACCTCTTGCCCTAGAGCTGGTCTCGATACTGCTCCAAGACGATGCGCACCAATTGGCTACGCGTTCTCACACCGGTCTTGGCGAAAAGCTGTTGCAAACAGGCTTTCACTGCACTCTCCGAAATCTGCAGACGGTCTCCGATCTGCTTATTCGCCAGACCTTCAAAGACGGACGAAAGCACTCGGCGTTCCCGTTCCGTGAATCTAACGCGACTCGGCTGTGTGTTCGGCTCCTCTGCGCTTTCGAATGCCTTCCGGAGCAACTCCTGCTTGAACTGAGCCTTCCCCTCCATTGCCTCGCGGATTCCCTCAATCAATTCAGCCGGGTAGCCGTGCTTCAGGAACACCCCGGAGATTCCTTTTCGAATGAGGCTGGGGACTTCACTCTCGTTCACGCCAGCGGTGACGAGCAGAATTTTCCCTTTAAACTTTTCGGCGCGGAGGCTTTCGAGGAAATCCGCGCCTTTTTCGTTGCCCAGGTCGAGGTCGAGCAACACGATGTCGATTTCACTCGATTTTATGATTCGGAGCGCTTCGGCGCCGGAACTGCAATCCGCGACCACTTCGAATCCGGGTTCGGCCTGTAAGAGTCGCGCGAGACTCTCGCGAAATAGGGCATGGTCGTCCAGAAGGAGAAGGCGGGTATTCTTTATCGCAGTCTTACCCATCGGGGGATTCCTTCGTGGCTGACACTTTAGCTAAACTGACTGCAAAGCAACAGCCCTCCGGGCGCGGTTCAAATTTTAACTCCCCTCCGAAGCTGCGGAGAATCGCACGAGAGACGTAAAGACCGAGACCTGTCGCATTCGCTCCCTGCTGGAATGGTTTGAATAGTTGGTCGGCTGACTGGATTCCCACCCCTGTATCTTCGAAGCGAATTACAACTGCGCCGGATTCGAGCTTGCTGCTGATCGTGAGTTGCTTTTGTTCCGTCAATTCCATGGCGCGCTGGCTATTGCGAGCAAGATTGAGGAAGACCTGCTGCAATCCGTAGCGATCCCCGACGACGAGTGGAAGATTGTCCTGCAAGCGCCAGACGATCTTCGTGCCGGCCTCCTGATAAATCGGTTCGACGAGAACGCGCAATTCGTCGAGCAAGGTGGTGAGTTCGACGGAAGTCGGGGTCTGATCCAAGGGCGGCAGGAGCTCCATCTCGGAGAGCTTTTCCAGACCGTCGATCAAGAGACCGAGCGCACGAAAGTCCTCGTTCTCCTGCAACGCAGGGAGGCGGGAGAGGTTCTTATGGACGGCCAGAACGGCGCCGCATACGTTTCGAATTTCGTGCGCGACCGCTCCCATCAAAATCTTCGTGCTCTTCAGCAAGTGATCGAGACTCAGATCCTCCCGGTCGCGCAAATCTTCAGAAAGATCAACGATGATCGCGGCCAGCCTGGGTCCCTGACTCGTGATGTACGTGGAAAACCAAACAGCCGCGAGAAAAGCTTCTCCGTTCTTGCGTCTGCCGCGACATCGAAGCTCCGTATGGAACTGGGTGGAGAGCTGTGTTTGCAGGGCACTCTGGAGCGCCGGAAGAAATTGCGCGATCGATTGACTGACAATGGGAGCGTCCTCGGAGCCGAAGAGATTCTGGGCAGCAATGTTAGCCAGGAGGATGCGGCCGGAGGAATCGATAGTCACGATCGCCGCGGGGCTGCTGTCTACCAGGATACGAACTTGTTCCTCTGCTTCGTGCCGCAATTTGCTTTGGGTTTCGATTTCCTCCACGTGCTCCAGGGCCATTTGCTGGCTGCGAATGATCTCGGAAACAAAGAGTCCAGTCCCGACGAATCCGGCCGAAGCCATCAGCAACCTTGTGATCGCCTCACCGGAGGGGAGTTCACTGAATAACTCCTGGAGAACGGCACAAACGAGGGCGACCAGCACGGTCTGCCAGCGCGGAAGGAATCCAGCGATGAGCATGATGGGAAAGAGATACAAGAATCCGATGGAGATGTATGGCTTGGTGAGCCAGTCGATGATCGCAATCAGCGCAATCAGGATCGCCGCTGCGATCAGAAATCCCGTTCGATTCTCGCGCGTGTAGATCGAGGACAGTTCCATAACTGACAACGCGCATATTGCCGCAATTCGTTCAAGCTGACTACTCCCGTCTGCTGCAATCAGCCGAAAGATAGTCAAATTGGCCGGAAGATAGCCTGACCTGCCCCGAAAGACGCGTGCGCGACCCAAAAGATGGGATTCCCAGCGGCTGCAGCGCGCCCGCAGTATGGCAGGGACAGCGAATCCGCGGGGAGCTGAGAATTAAGCAGGACGCCGCTATTCCCATCCAAGGCGGGCCTTGGAGGGGTCGAAGGACGAACGAAAACGATGAAATATCCGGTTCGCATCGGCAAGAGAGTTGCTGCGGTGTTAATCGCGGCCGCCACGATTGTTGTCGCCACGGGACTGCTGCAGTCTGGCCGCGGGCATGGCCAGGTCACAAACGCGAATGCACCGCAAGGATCAGGTGCAAATTCGAAAGCGTCCCCGTCCGACCCGTCCGTGGATCTTTCGCCGGGCCAACTGAACTCAATCAAGATCGGAGAGGTGGGAAGCTGCTTGTTTCCGGTTGAGAAGGATGCGGTGGGCAACATTGATTTTGACGGCGACCTGTCGGTTCAAGTCTTCCCGGATTATCAGGGAACGATCATCAAGCCCCTTGTGGAACTAGGCGCCGAGGTTCAGAAAGATCAGCCGCTCTACACAATTAAGAGCCCCGACCTCATTCAGGCCGAGTCAAATCTGATTGGCGCGGCCGCGACTTTCGAACTGACCAACAAAGAGCTGGCGCGCGCCAAAGAGCTGAATGAGACAAACGGCGTTTCCCAGCGCGAGTTGGAACAGGCGACCTCGGATCAACAGACTGCCGAGGGCGCCCTCAAAGCTGCGCGCGACGCTGTCCGCGTCTTCGGCAAGACGGACGGCGAAATTGATCAAATGATTGCCCTGCGCAAGATCGATCCGGCGCTGGTGGTGCGGAGTCCAATTTCCGGAAGGATTACATCGAAGAATGCGCAGCCCGGATTTTTGGTGCAGCCGGGAAGCTTGCCGGCGCCTTACTCGGTGGCCAATGTGTCGATCAAGTGGATGCTGGCGGACGTCACCGAAAGTGAGATCCCATTTTTTCACTTGGGCCAGCCGGTTCAAGTGAAGGTGATGGCCTATCCCGACCGCTTATTCAAGGGCAGGGTTTCGAAAATCTACGCGATGGTTGATCCGAATACTCATCGGGAAACGATCCGTTCCGAGATCAAGGACCCCCACGATGAGCTGCGTCCCGGGATGCTCGCTAATTTCGTGATTCGCATCCAAAACCCAATCGAAGCCACGTCCATACCGGCGAATGGCGTAGTCCGCGAGGCCGACGGCACGATGACGGTTTGGGTGACGACCGATCGCCATCATTTTGTGCAGAGAGTCGTGCGCACAGGCTTGCGGACTGACGGCCAGGTCCAAATTCTCAGCGGATTGCAGCGGGGAGAGCTGGCCGTAACAGACGGCGCCGTATTCCTAAGCAACATGCTGCAGGCGCCGCCAACGGATTAGTTCGAATGCCCCGCCATTCCATGAAAGACGACGAGTCATGTTTAAGTCTATAGTCGCATTTTGCCTGAGCCGCCGCCCTATTGTGGTAGTGGGATTGATTCTGTTTGTCGGCGCCGGGCTCATCGCTTTCAAGAATCTCAATATCGAGGCGTATCCGAATCCGACGCCGGTCATCTTGGAAATCACCGCGCAGGCGCCGGGGCTCTCCGCTGAGGAGATGGAACGTTATTACACGCTTCCGACGGAGATTGGGCTCTACACCACGCCCGGCATCGACGTCATCCGCTCCACCTCGTTTTATGGCCTGTCGTTTGTTCGCGTCAGTTTCAAGTACGGGGTGGACTACAACTTCGCATACGCCCAGGCGTCAGTGGCGATGCAGCAAAACGTTAGCCTGCCCGGCAATTTGGTTCCCACCATCCAAGCTAATAGTTCAACTGGCGAGATTTTTCGTTACCAGGTCGTCGGCCCAAAGCATTTCGGAATCACGAATCTGCGCACCGTTCAGGATTGGATTGTCCTGCGCCGCTTGTTGACCATTCCCGGCATCGCCGCTGTCAACAGTTGGGGCGGCCCCACCAAGGAATTTCAGGTCGAGGTAGACCCTCACAAGCTTGAAGCTTACAGCGTCACTATGCCCCAAGTCTTGACCGCGCTGGGCAACGCCAACATCAACGTGGGCGGACGCGAAATCCGCATTGGACAGCAGTCCATCAATATCCGGGGAGTTGGCCTGATGGATGACGGCGGCAACGACGATTTGGCGCAGGGCTACAAGGTTGGCGACATCGAGAACGTGGTTCTAAATCAGGTCAACGGTGTCCCCGTGCTGGTGAAGGATGTCGGCAAAATCTCTGTTGGTTACAGGCCGCGGCTTGGCATTCTCGGGCGCGACCAACAGGACGACGTCGTTGGCGCGATCGTGGTGATGAGGCGCACCGAGAAAACCGCCGATATGATTCCAAAAGTCGAAGCGGCGATCGAAAATTTGAATCACGATGGGAGCCTGGCGCCCGGGGTCAAGGTTGTTCCCTTTTACGACCGCTCATCGCTGATCGCCATTACCACGCACACCGTTCTGCATAATTTGATCTTCGGGTGTTTGTTGGTCTTCTTAATCCAGTGGATTTTTCTGGGGAATCTCCGCAGTGCGGTCATCGTTGGATTGAACATCCCCTTCGCGCTGTTTTTCGCCACGATTCTCCTCGTCATTATGGGTGAAAGCGCGAACCTGCTCTCGGTGGGTGCGGTGGATTTCGGCATCATCGTGGACTCGGCTGTGATCTTGGTCGAGAACATTTTCAAGAATTTTCAACGGACCCCGGAAGAAAGGCGAGGTCTGCTCGCACGTCTATCGGGCGGATTCTGGGGGCCTGACCCAACGAAAACCACAGAAGAGGTAACCTCGGCTCCCGGATGGACGAATCGGCTGCGGCTGATTCTGATCAGCGCGCTCCAAGTGGACAAAGCGGTCCTCTTTTCGGCGCTCATCACCGTGGCCGGTTTCGTACCGCTCTTCACCATGCAGGGCGTCGAGGGCCAGATCTTCGGCCCCATGGCGCGCACGTATGGCTACGCGCTGGCCGGTGCCCTGCTGGCAACTTTCACGGTCACGCCCGTGATCGCTTCGATGCTGCTCCCCGAGCATTTGAAAGAAGCCGAGACGTTGGTCGTTCGTGTGTTGCACCGGATCTACAATCCTGCTCTGCGTTTTGCACTGACTCACCGATTTCTCGTGGTGGGGATCGAGCTCGCTTTTTCTATTGGAACCCTCGTGCTGATCGCGCCGCGGCTCGGCAGCGAATTCCTCCCGCATTTGGAAGAAGGCAATTTTTGGATTCGTGCTTCGATGCCCACCACACTCTCGCTCGAAGACGGCGAGGCGGCATCAAGGAAAATGCGCGAGATTCTCTTGCGCCATCCCGAAGTCATCACGGTGGTTTCTCAGCACGGCCGGCCGGATGACGGCAGCGATGCTTCGCCCTTCTCGAATGTCGAATTATTTGCGCCGTTGAAGCCCTTTGACGAGTGGCCGCGGGGTCTTACCAAGGACAAGTTAACCGACCAGATCCAGACGGAGTTTAATAACGAGTTGCCGGGAGTCGTTTTCAATTTCTCCCAATATATCGAGGACAACATCGAAGAGGGCATCTCGGGCGTCAAAGGCGTCAATTCGGTCAAGATCGTCGGGCCCAATCTCGAAGTCTTGACCAAGCTGGCCGAGCAGGTCCGCGACCAGATGAGCCAGGTTCGCGGCGTTGCGGACCTTGGCATTTTCCCAGTCCTTGGACAGCCGAACCTGAATATCAAGGTGGATCGCGCCAAGGCTGCGCGCTATGGCCTCAACTCCGGCGATGTGAACTCCGTCGTCCAAGCGGCCATGGGCGGAGCGGCAGCGACTTCGGTCTTGGAGGGCGACCGTCAATTCGATCTCGTGGTCCGTTACACGCCTGATTACCGCAACAGCATCGAAAAAATCCGCGCCATCAAAGTTGCATACCAAACCAGCAGCGGCGCCAATGCCTACATCCCCTTGAGCGAACTCGCCACCATCACGTTGGATACCGGGGCCGCCTGGATTTACCACGAGAGCGTGCAACGCTTCATCCCCGTCAAGTTCAGCGTCCGTGGCCGCGATCTGGGCGGCACCGTCGAGGAAGCTCAGCAGCAAATCGCCAAGAACGTGAAACTTCCGCCGGGATACCGGCTGATTTGGGCGGGAGAGTTCGGAGACCTTCAGGAGGCCAAGAAACGACTGGAAATCATTGTGCCCATCAGCCTTGTGCTGATTGTGGGGCTGCTCTACAGTTTGTTCAACAACTTGCGTGATTGCCTTCTGGCGCTCGCCGGCATCCCCGACGCGATTGTCGGCGGCATCCTCGCGCTTTATATTTCCGGCCTCAACTTCAGCATCTCCGCCGCTATCGGCTTCGTCTCGCTGTTCGGTGTGTCGGTGATGGACGGCATCCTGATGATTACCTTTTACAACCAGGAGCGGCATCACGGCCTGCCGCCCGTGGAGGCGATGTTCCGCTCCGCATCCACCCGCATGCGCCCCTTGCTGATGACGGCGCTATCGGCCTGTATTGGTCTGTTTCCCGCAGCAGTTTCGACGGGTATCGGCAGCCAGGTGCAGCGTCCGCTCGCCACTGTGATCGTGGGTGGCATGCTGGTCGGACCCCTCATGCTGCTTGTCGCTGTGCCGGCGCTGAGAATGATCTTTCTGGGCCGAGACAATCACCCACATGCAGGGGTTTTGGAATGAAGACCACCATTCTTCTTTTCCTAGCGATTGGCTGCGCGGCCCTGATGCAAGAGACAACCTATGCCGACTCGGCTAGTCCGGCATCCCAACAGACATCCTCCAGGACTGCCACGAAGACTAACAGCGATCACCCGCGTGACGCCCAGCTCGCGGCTCCGGCTGAAGACGCGAAAAATCAAAAGGCCGGGAAGCCCCCTGGAGAAATGCCGGACTACCGAAACGCTTCCGACAGGAATCACCCGCGCAACGATGCGAGCCTAAACAAAGGGAATCGTCCTAAGCAGCTTCCGAGCAGCCGGAATCATTCCAAGCCGGCGAACGCCATGAATCTCCATCAGCCGGGGCCAAACAAATTCAATAGTGCCGCAAAAGGCGGGGCAACCCACCAGGAAGCAGTCAACAGCGCCCTTCCTGTCCGGCCATCGACGGAGGCCCGATCCACCGCTCCCTCCCTCGAAAACGTCCGACATCGCGGCGCTAACCCGGCGGTCATCGGTGGATCAGCGAACTCATATAGCGGGAATACGGGTGCGATCAACGGAACCCGTATGAACAGAAAGCCCTAGGGAATTCGGATGCATCGTATTCACAAATCGTGCCTCATTCGCCTCGTTGCGGCCGCAATCTTCCTGCTGCCCGCGGGCTGCGCGGTTGGACCTAATTTCAAGAAGCCTACCTCTCCGGACGTCACCGGGTATACGCCTACTCCAATTTCGATGACCAGTAGCACGGCCAATATCGCCGGTGGAGAAGCCCAACACCTCGTTTCAGGGAGCGATATTCCGGGCGAGTGGTGGACACTGTTCCACTCGAAGCCGCTCAACGATTTGATTGAGCGCTCACTCAAAGCAAATCCCGACATCAAAGCGGCACAAGCAGCGCTAGTAGTTGCCCGCGAGAACATGCTGGCTCAACGGGGCGCCTATTTTCCCAGTGTGACGGGAGGGTTTTCGGCAGTCCGGGCAAAGTCATCCAGCAACGTTTCACCTGTCACCAACACGAGCGCGCTGAATTACAGCTTCTACACCCCGCAGGTCAGCGTCTCTTACGTCCCCGACGTATTTGGTCTAAACCGGCGAACCGTTGAGTCGCTCGCGGCGCAGGAACAGCAGGCGCGCTTCGCCCTGGCGGCGACGCATATCACGCTCAGCGCCAACGTCGCCGGCGGGGCCATCCAGGAAGCATCCTTGCGCGCGCAAATTGATGCGACGCACGAACTCATCACCATCAACACGGACATGCTGGAGATCCTGCGCACCCAGTATGCGAAGGGATATGTAAGCAGGCTCGATGTGGCGGCGCAGGAATCGCAGCTCGCACAAGTCGCCGCCACCTTGCCGCCACTGCTGAAGCAGTTGGCTCAACAGCGCGACCTCCTCGCAGCGCTCTCGGGCGGCTTCCCCAGCCAGGATTTTCCCGAAAAGTTCGATCTGTCGAGTCTGCAATTGCCGCAGGAACTACCGCTGAGCCTTCCTTCGCAGCTCGTTGAGCAACGCCCTGATGTTCGTCAAGCCGAAGAGAACCTGCATTCCGCCAGCGCCCAGATTGGCATTTCGATAGCGAATCGACTCCCGAATTTCGCGCTGACCGCCGATGCCGGGAGCATGGCAGTGATCCTCAGCCACCTATTCACGGGAGGCACGGGCTTTTGGGATGTAGGCGCAAGCGTCGCGCAGCCCATCTTTGACGGCGGCACGCTACTTCATCGTGAGCGCGCCGCAAAAGCAGCATTCACGCAGGCCGCTGAACAATATCGCAGCACTGTACTGACCGCGTTCCAGAATGTCGCTGACACGCTGAACGCGCTCCAACAGGACGCCGACGCCTTAAAAGCTGCCGCTGCCGCTAAAGATGCCGCCGCCGTCACACTCGATTTGTCCAGGAAACAGTATCAAACCGGCTACGCCAATTACCTCGCGCTCTTAAGCGCAGAACAATCGTATCAGCAAGCCATGATCAACCTCGTGCAGGCCCAAGCCAACCGCTATGCCGACAGCGCCGCATTGCTCCAGGCTCTTGGAGGCGGATGGTGGAATCGGCCCGATATTCCGAAGAGTTAGGTCCGAAGGCCGTACGAATTGCAGCCCGCAGCGGACGTACTCAATGACAATGGAAGTTTTGCTAAGTGTTGTCACCATGGTGCTCGGAGTTTTTGTTGCGACTTCACCCCATCGCGCGGCCATGATTTGGGGATCGCGACGACTCGCCAGGTTGACTCCTGAACGCAAAGCTCTCTACTTAAACTGGTACCGCGCCTTCGGCATCCTTCTCTATCTGACAGGGGTGCTCCTCGCGGTTGAGAGCATCGTGTTTTCGAACTATCGTCACTAGAATATTGAGGATCACGCAGCGGAATCTTGACCAAGGCACGCGTCTACTGGATGGGATCTGGAACGAAATCGAAAGCATGTTCGAGGCCGGTGATGCGAGCGTTCGGGTTCAACTCTTCAAGTCACTCTAGGAACCCGCATTTTTTCAGCCACTTCGAGTGTTGAAACTCATCCGCCGCGCGCTGGAAAATGAAGCGGCTACGGTTCAGGTGTGGTCGGATTGGCAAGTCACGCAAGAAAACGTGCTCCGAGAAATTTCACCCTTGCTCAAAGCGATAGCCTTTCACCTGGATCACATCGAAGAAGCGGCAGGAATCCTCTGGCGCTTGGCACAGAACGACTCACGCGCTCCCCATCAGTATCCCGATCATTC
>Ga0187819_10000819_pt1 | contig 15737 bp, 12 predicted proteins | sample NC_wetland_sal_i_15_FD_132411 | JGI IMG/M metagenome (GOLD analysis project Ga0187819, IMG submission 132411) | Wetland sediment microbial communities from Neuse River Estuary, North Carolina, USA - SO4_4 | ecosystem: Environmental > Aquatic > Freshwater > Wetlands > Sediment | place: USA...
TCATAGAGAATGCCATGTTCGAATCGAGCGAGCTTGATCGCGCCGGGTTTGTCCTCGATCTCGACGGGATGATCGAGGTACTCAAAAACCTTCTGCGAGGCGCCAATGGCTTGCTGAAAAATGTTGTGGATGCCGGTGAGGCGTTTGAGCGGCTCATACATCATGAGCAGGGCGATGACGAAGCTGGTGAATTGTCCGGCGGTCATGACGCCCGCTTTGATCTCGGTACGCGCGTAAATGAGCAGGGCGACGATGGTCACGGCGCCGAACATCTCGATCAGCGGCGAGGATATCGCCTGTTGGCGCACATATCGAAGGTTGCTCTTGAGAAGGCGGCGCGCCGCATCCCGGAACCGCCGGGATTCATAAACTTCGCTATTAAACGCCTTCACCACCTGGTGCCCGCTCAGGGTCTCCTGCAGGATCTGGTTAACCTCGGCGGTGTGGTCTTGGGTATGGCGGCTGGTGCGGCGGATGCGGCGGCCGATGCGCGCGGTGGGCACCAAAATCAATGGCATGCCCACGAGGCTGGCAATCGCCAGTTTCCAGTCGTTGTAGAGCACCACAAACAGCAGCCCCAAAACCACAAAGGTCTGGCGCAGCAGATCAGCCAAAATATGCGAGGTGGCCACCTGGATTTTTTCGATGTCATTCATGATGGATGACATCAGGCGCCCGGTGGAATGCGCCTCAAAAAATTCGGACCCGTGCCGCAGGACTTTCTCGAACACGGTGTTGCGCAAGTCAGTGACCGACGAGCAACCGACGTAATTCACCATGTAGTTGGCAAAATAGTCGCAGATTCCTTTGACCGCGAAGACCACCAGGATGGCGAACGCCACCATGGTCCAGACGTTGTGAACGCTCGCCGGTACGAGCTGTTCCAGATACACGGGGCGGTCGAACAAAGGGATGGTGAACAGCAATACCGCCGTGTCCGGCGAACTCGGGTTGAGCACGCGGTCAAAGATCGGCCCGATCAACAGAGCGATCGAAGCGTGAGCGGCGCCCACGAGCGCCATCAGGAGAACCGAACAGATGAGGAAAAACCAGTACCGGCGGGCGTAGGCGAGGAGGCGCAGCAGGTCTTTCATGCGCGCACCCGCAGTTTTTCCAGAGCATCGGTCACCTGGAGGATGCTGACCGACGCGATGCCGTCCGTCCCCGCGAGCACTTCCGCCGGCGTACGCCACGGCGCCCAGACCACCGGATCGGACGGGCCGAAAATGACCACCACGGGGATGCCGAACGCCGCGGCCATATGCGCCGGCCCGGAATCATTGCCCACGAACAGCGACGAGCCGGCGATCAGGGACTTGATTTCATAGAGGGGCGCGCCGGAAACGGTATGCCAAGGGCGAAAAGCACAAAGATCTTCGTCCGGTCCGGCGATGAATACCGGGTTGAGCTCAAGCGCACGGCGCAAGTGTTCGGCGACCGCCAGAAATCGTTCGGCAGGCCAGGTCTTCTCCGGCGTGGCAGCCGCCGGATGGATCACTGCATAAGGGGCACCTCGTGCTTGTTTCGGTGTGAATAATCTTGCTCGCGGAATTTCCACCCGGGGCGCGCCGAGATAGAAAACCGCCGAAGCCAGGTGTTCCGCCGTGTGAACTCTGCGGGCCACTCCGAGAATCTCCTGGGCGCGGGGAATCCGGACGTTATAGACGTGCGAATAGCGGAAATGCGCGAACCCGGCCCGGAATCGCGCTCCCGAAAGCGCGGTGATCACGGCGCTCGATCCGCCTCCATGTAGGTTCAGACACAGGTCCGGCCGCCACTGACGCACCTGTCTCCACTCGGGTGGCAGGATCTGAGCAACATCCGCGTTGCCTTCGAACAGCGCGCGAAAGCGGTCTTCTACGATGATGGCGACTGAGAGATCCGGCCTGGCTTGCTTGAGGACGGCAAGGGCGGGCGTCGTGAGGATGCAATCCCCCATCGAGCGAATGCGGATAACCGCAACTCGCCCCCTTTCAGGGATCCGTTCAAGGACAGAACTCATGCTGTGGCGCCGCTATTCCTCTACACGGGCTTCGTCAATCAGCATTACAGGAATGTCATCGCGAATAGGAAATACGCGATGGCACTGGACGCACTTCAGCCCGCTGCCGTCCGGCTTCAGCTCGAGGGTGGCCTTGCAGAGCGGGCACACCAGTATTTCCAGCAGTTCCTTGCTGAGGGCCATATGCGAGTCCAGTTTATCAGTTTTTATGCCGCCGACTTCATCTCTGACCGCGCCTGAGCGATCACCCTGAGGTATTGCCGGGCGCGGTCTTCAATCACGTCGAACCGCCCTTCTTTCACGCTCTTGGCATCCACCAGTTCGCCGCCCACCGCGACGGCGCACGCCCCGGCCTTCAAAAACTCGCCCGCTGTTTCCAGATTGACGCCGCCGGTGGGAATCATCTCGATGTGCGGGAACGGGCCGCGCAGCGCTTTGATGTACTTCGGGCCGCCCACATTGCCGCACGGAAAGATTTTGACGATGTCCGCGCCGGCGTCCCATGCCGTGACGACTTCGGTGGGCGTTAGCGCGCCGGGACAGATGACTTTCGAATAGCGCTTGACCATTTCGATGGTCGACGTTTTGAGACTGGGCGTGACGAAGAACTCCGCGCCCGCCAGCATGCAGACGCGCGCCGTCTCGGGGTCGAGCACGGTTCCGGCTCCCAGCACGATTTTGTCGCCGAACTGATCGGCGACTTTCTCCAGCGCGCGCACTGCGCCCGGCACGGTCATGGTGATCTCGGCCGCACGAATCCCGCCGCGGTAGATGGCATCCACGGCTCGGATGGCGCCCTCGGCGCTCGATGTGCGCACCACCGGCACGATGCCGATTTCGATGATCGATGACAGTATCTGATCCTTCGTCATAAGTTTCAGATTATCAAGTTACGATGCCAGCCTCTTGACCGAAATCAGGTTCAATGGGCCGACGCCGGGGAAGCGCTCGGGAATGCGCTCGATCACCGCGCGCAAAGGTTCGAAATCTTGCGGATTGTTGTGGATCAGTGGCAGGTTGTGAGCCAGCGCGGTGGCGGCGATCATCACGTCGAAGCGCCAGCGGCTGAGGCGATCTTGACGGGACTCGATGGCTTGATGGCTGTGCCGCGGCGGGCTGGGCGGATGGGGGCAAAGGCTCATCAGTTGCGCCGCCAGCAGAGCGATCGGGACAGTCAAATTCAACGCCCGGGAGTGTATCTCGAAGCTATGAACATACTCAAGCAAGTTCCGCTCAACCTCGACGCGCCGAACTGGACCCGCGCTCTCGATCAACATGAAGTAGCCTCGAGCGCGTTCCACGACGGTCAACACCGCGACATACATGGGGAACCGCGCGCTGTAAGTGACGACCCACTCAGCTTCAGCCGCAGATTGCGGATGCCCGAGACAGCTTTCTGCGCTCGTGTCGAACAGAAACGGGCCAGAAGCCGGATCAATCATTTCGCGCCAGCGTCGGGTTCTTCGAGAATAATTCCGTCCACCAACATCTGCTCTCGTTCGGTGAGCCCGGCGAAAGACTTCTGCAGCAGCTCCAAGAAGTTCCTTCCGCCCGCTTGTGCGCGTGGTTCGACGCGTAGGGCTTCCTCGAGCAAATAAGCCGCGGCAGAGCTTACAGTCTGGTGACGCTCACGGGCAAATTGTTCGACATCTTTCAGAATGTTGTGCGGCAAAGTCAGCGTGGTCCGGCGAGTTCGAACACGGTGGGAGGCAGCCTTGGCACGTGTTCGTGGTTTGCTCCTCAGCATGTATACAGTCTAGCATCACAAACTGCATCAGACTGCATCAACCTACCAGTCGACGGCCGCGCCGTCATCGGCGTCATAACTCTCGGGATTGCGCCAATCATGGCCTATCTTATCGGCCATCGCATTCTCGTCCAGCTCGATGCCGAGCCCGGGGCCGGTGGGCAGGTCGAGGTAGCCGTTGCGAACGGTGAACGGTTTCTTGAGATAGCCTTCGCCAAGAGATACTTGTTCCTGGCACAGGAAGTTGGGAATGGAAGCCGCCATCTGCACTCCCGCGGCAAGTGAGATCGGCCCCAGCGGGTTGTGCGGCGCGATGGTGGCGTAATAAGCTTCCGCCATTCCGGCGATGAGGCGCACCTCGGTGATGCCGCCGGCGTGGCATAGGTCCGGCTGTAATACCGTGGCGGCTTTTTTCTCTAGAACTTCGCGGAAGCCCCATTTCGTGAAGACACGCTCGCCGGTGGCGATGGGCAGGAAAGTGCCGCGTGCGATCTCCGCCATGATGTCGTGTTCCTGGCAGTTGATGGGTTCTTCGACAAACATGGGCTGGTAGGGCTCGAGCGCCTTAATCAGAAGCTTCGCCGTCGCGGGGCTGGTGGCGCCGTGGAAATCAATGGCGATGTCGATCTCTTTGCCGGCCGCCTGGCGCAATTCGGCGAACCGTTCGGCGGCGTATTCGACCGCCGCAGGTGTTTCGATGTAGCGCGCGGGCCGCTTCTTGGCGGGGCCGGTCTTAAATGCGGTGAAGCCCTTGGCCATGCCGGAGCGAAGCGCTTCTACGCTGTCGCCGTGCGCGTAAACCCGGACGCGGTCGCGCGTGGGACCACCGAGTAGCTCGTAAACGGGCACGCCGAGCGCCTTGCCCTTGATGTCCCACAGCGCCTGATCGATGCCGCTGAGGGCGCTGGTGAGAATCGGTCCGCCGCGATAAAACGCGTGGCGGTAAATGGCCTGCCAGTGGTGCACTACGCGACGCGGGTCTTTGCCGACGAGATACGGCTCGATTTCTTTCACCGCTTCGGCGCAGGTGAGCGCGCGGCCTTCCGTAATTGGTTCACCCAGCCCGACAATGCCGGCATTGGTGTGCACCTTCAGAAACAGCCAGCGCGGCTTTACCAGGAAGGTCTCAAGCTTTGTGATTTTGAGGTTGTCTTTTGGAGATATGGGAGCGTTGTTGGTTTGTGCGGCGGCTTCCGCGCCGTCGAGAGCTATAAGCCCGGCGAAAGCGCCGGTTAGGATAGAGCGGCGGTTGATGTTTTGCATGGTTGTGACTCGTACGAAAAATTTAGAGTGGCGACCTTATTTTATATCGCGTGACTCGCAAGGAGGCTTCGTGGCCCAGTGCACTGCGATGCCGCCGAGAATGAACGGTCTGGCCGTCACATCGTCGAACTGCATGTTCTCCAGCGAGCGAGTGAATTCTTCGGCGGAGAGGAAGCTTTTGAGAGAGTCTGGAATGTAGGTGTAGACGCGTGCGCGCCGATGAAGAACGAGTCCCCAAAAGGCGCCTTGCGCGTAGAGGTAGGTGAGATAAATCCGTCGTAGCCACCGGCGCGCGGGCAGAAAGAAGTCGAGGCTGACCAGCACACCGCCGGGCTTCAATACACGGTGCACTTCCTCTATGGCGGCCCTCAGGCGAGGAAAATTCCGCAGGCCGTAACCGATGAAGACGGCGTCGAAGCAGGCATTGGCGAAGGGCAATGAGGCTGCGTCGGCGCAGACTGCTCGCGAGAGCCCCGAAAGCCGCAGCATAGTTTCGGTGAGGTCGGCCGCGATGGCCGTGGTTTCCGGGGATTCTCGCGCGACCAGCTTGGCGAAATCGCCAGTCCCGCACGCAAGATCCAGGACTCTGGCGCTCGCCGGCAGCATGGCACGGCGAACTGCGAGGCGTTTCCAGCGCTGGTCCATCCCATAAGAAAAGACACGTGTGATGAAATCGTATTTGGGCGCGATCGTCGAGAACATATCGCGCATCAGGCGGGAATCTTGTTGTTCTGCAGGCTTCAAACGAAGGCAGGATTATAGCAGGGAACCGCGGGGATTTGGATGTGATGGGTGCAAAATTTTGAAGGGGGCCATCTGGTCAATTTACGAGGAGAGGGTAACGCGGCGACGCCTCGGCGCATCGTAAACTTGTTGGCAGCGCAATAAGGCCTTGAGCGGAGTCATGCACCGAGAGATCCTAACCTGGGCTGTTGGATGGGTTGCCCTGGTGCTTCTACCAGGCATTCGGGCGAACGCCACCGAGGCCGACGCGCTCGCCATTTCCGCTAACATTCAGGCTGTGCATTTGCCGTTCGGGACGATTCTGAATCCGATCTTTGCCGGGCCCGCCAGCCATCAAATCGTGGGATACACGCGGTGCGGCGACTCGGCGATCTGGACGGGACACTATCTGGCTGCCGAAGCGTTTCGCTATAACGTGACGCAATCGCCGGATGCGCTGAAAAATGTCAACAAGGCAATTGCGGGAATTAAGTCCCTGGCCGACGTCACGGGCACGAACCTGCTGGCCCGCTGCCTGGTCCCCTTGAATTCACCTTATGCGGCCGGAATTCAGAGCGAGGAAGCAGCAAACGGCATTCACACCAACAACTCGGCTGGTTATTTTTGGGTCGGAAACACATCACGCGATGAGTATGTAGGAGTCATCTTTGGACTGGGCGTCGCCTACGATCTGGTGAACGATCCGAGCGTGCGGAACTCAATCAGCCAACTGGCCACCCGTTTGATTGATTTCCTTCAAACCAAGGGATGGTCCGTGGTTATGCCGGATGGCAGTGTCAGCACGACATTCCTGGTTCGCCCCGACGAAATCCTAGCGTTCTTACAGGTAGGGCGGCACATCAACTCCGGCGCATTTTCGACGTCATACGACCTTCAGCGGATCCTTCTTGCGCTCACGGTACTCGCTCCTGTTGCTGTGGACGCGGCCAGCGACAGCTCGTACTTCAAATTCAATCTGGACTATATCTCCTTCTACAACCTCATCCGGCTGGAGAGCAGCTCCGCCAGTTCCATTTACCGGCAAGCCTATGACATTTTGCGCAATCACACCGCCGGGCATCAGAACGCGTTCTTCGACGTCATCGACCGCGGCTTGAACGGAGCGAATCCAGCGCGCGATGCCGAAACGATGGAGCTGCTGAACGAGTGGTTGCAGAGGCCACGGCGGGACGTGACGGTAAACCTGACCAGCGCGGTTCCCGTTTGCGGAGCCCAGGCCTGTCAACCCATTCCAGTCGTGCTGCGTCCACCGGACGATTTTTTGTGGCAGGAGAGCCCTTTCCAGCTTGCGGGCGGCGGGAGCGGGATCATCGAAACGGCGGGGATTGACTATATTCTGCCGTACTGGATGGCTCGCTACTACGGAGTCGCTTCGGCGCTTACCGTGCAGTCCGCGGCGGCGCCGAACCCGGCCGTCGCGCCGGAATCGATGGCCTCGATTTATGGATCGAACCTCGCGACAACGACCCACCAGACGGGTACACAACCGCCGCCGCTCTCTCTTGGCGGTGTTACCCTCACGGTGACAGACTCGGCCGGGGCATCGCGCGTCGCACCGCTCATGTACGTGTCACCTTCGCAGATTAATTTCGTGGTTCCCCAAGGCACCTCCGCCGGCACGGCCACATTTGCGATTTCTAACGCCGATTCCACGCAACTAGCCACCACGGGCACGGTCGAAGCTGTGGCACCCACTCTGTTCAGCATGAGCGGCGAAGGGAAAGGAGTGGCGGCAGCCACAGCGATCCGCGTGCAGGCGTCGGACTCTCAGTTGCAATCTCCCGTCCCGGTTTTTCAGTGCAGTGCGTCCGGCTGCGTTTCAACGCCTATCGATCTGGGCGTGGACACGCCCGTATACCTGAGTTTATACGGCACCGGCATCCGGAATCGAAGCTCGCTGTCGAACGTGAACGTCACGGTCAACGGCATCAGCGTGCCCGTCCAATATGCTGGGCCTCAACCGAACTTCGAAGGGCTCGATCAAGTAAACCTGGCGTTACCTCTGACCCTTCGCGGAAGCGGGGAAGTGAACATCGTGCTCACCGTGGATGGTCAAACTGCGAATGTCGTCACCATCAACGTGATGTAACGCTTTAGGCTCAGAAGCGAAAACGCAACATCACTTGCACCGATCTGGCGCCGCCGTTCTGAAAGATCGGCGTCAATCCGCTGCCGGGGCTCCCCGTGCCGAGCATCATGTTCAGCATGGAGGTTGATTGGCCAAAGAGCGGGCTCGACAGAAACCGAACGGGATCGGCATAGTCCGGATGGTTCAGCGCGTTGAACGCTTCGATTCGGAACTGGAGCGACCGCCTCTCCCCGACCGGGAAGTTCCTGCGCAACGCCAGGTCGATCTGCCACATTCCGAAGCCCGTCACGGTATTGCGTCCCAGGTTGCCCTGGGCGAGATTCGGGGCCGGCTGAAACGCCGCTGGGTTCAGCCGCCGTCCCCCAGGGGCCGAAGGGTCGGTCACCCAGACTGGTTCGCCGGACACCAGGTCCGGCCGGACAAAATTGGCAAAGCTGAGCCCCATGGAATAATCCGTGTCGAGCACGGTGATCGGAAAGCCCGTGCGCGCGCTGATAATTCCGTCAACACCCCAGCCCTGAACGAGCGACGCGCGAAGTGACTTCGCCGCGCTCCGCGGAGTTTCATAACTGAGCGCTGCGTGGAAAGCGTGACGCACATCGAAATCGGAGGAACCGCGATCGCTCCACGGCGACACTGCCGGCGCAGCCCAATACAGCACAGAATCACTGGAACTGTTGTCGATGGAGTGCGACCAGGAATATGAGGCCAGCCCGCTGAGCCCGTGCGACGCTTTTAAACGGTACTGAAACTCGAAGCCGTTGTAGCTGGAGTAGCCATGATTCGTGGCCAGTGCCAACAAAGTCTCGGTATTCTGGAGGCCGCCGAATTCGCGTCGGAGGAGTTGCAGCCCGGCCGAGCCCTCATAGACCGCCGAGACCGTATGATGACTGCCAAAGACATGCTCCACCATACCGTTCCACTGTTTCACATAGGGCAGATGCAAGCCCGGCATGAATCCGTAGCTCAGCAACCACGGGAAAGGAGCATGCTCAGCGCTTGAATACTGTGAAAGACTGAATGGACCACCGTTTACAAGATCCGTCCCGATGCTGAGGCTCGAGTCGTAATAGATCCCCCAGCCCGCTCGCAGCACGGTATGGCCTTGGGCAGAAGGCAAGTAGGCCAGACCAACTCTAGGCGCGAGATTCTTGTAGGTCCGCTGCCATATGGCTGTCTGGCCGGGAAACTGGCCTGCAAACACGTAGGATGGGTTGCTCCCATTGGCAAAGAGAGAAGGGATCGAATTGAGATCCGGCGGCGGAGTGAACTCCCAACGCAACCCAAACGAAGCGGTGAGCTTTGGATGAATCCGCCAGGTGTCCTGCGCGAAGACCGAATCCTCTTTCAGAACGCTGTGGCTGGTCTGTGGTGGAGAAACTGCGATCCAGAGATCTTTGGCATCGACGGTACTCGCGAGGCTGTCGGCGATGATGCCAAGGCTGCTGTTGGCATCGCCGCGGACCGGGGTGAGCTCGAGATAGTCGGCACCCAATCGGATTTCGTGAGGTCCATGACTTACGACCAGCACCGGCGAGGCGTGCCACTGAGTCTGTTTCTGGCGAGCTTCCTCGCCGGAAGTTATTTGTCCCACGCCCGCGATGGAAAATCTCAGCAAGTAGTCGCATGCGTCCGGAACGCGCAACACGGCGTAAACCACGGATTGCAGATCGCAAGGCGAAGAGCCAGCCGCTCCCCATGACGAGCTCAGACTAGCCTGCGAAGCGTTCATTCGCACGTCTAGAGCCACGTTGGTTCTCAGGCGCACGTCAACGCCGAGTGTCAGGCCTCGGGAACGGATCGCGACCTGATCGATCTCCGTGTTTCCGAATTGGCTCCAGGAGGGAGTCTGGTTGTACCGCCCGAACAATGTGATGCGCGAGGTGAGCGCGTGGTCGATGCGCATGTTGGCTGCATCGAACTGCGAAGGCCTATCCGCTTGCCCCATCCATTCCGCCACACCGGATCCTAATTCCGGTCCGTTCGGAAGCGGAAATAGATTTAACAGAGGACGCACCCAACCCGGAGCCTCCAGCCTCGCCGCGCCGTCCGGCACAGTAGCGCGCCACACAAACGGAGCCTCGAGCCGCATCCCCTCATAGGACAAAAAGAAGAAAGTCCGATCGCGTCTCACCGGTCCCCCGAACGAACCGCCGAAATCGTTCATTCGCGCGGCGGCCCGCGGTTCGCCCTGGCTGTTTGCGAACCAGTCATTGGCGTCCAATGCTTCGTTGCGCAAGTAATCAAAGACGGAGCCGTGAAACTCGTTCGACCCGGAGCGGCTGGTCAAAACAATTTGTGCGCCCGGCAAGCGGCCGAACTCGGGCGCCGTCGAGGAAGTCTCGACGCGGAGTTCGCTGACCGCGTCGAGCGAAAGGAGGCCGTGCAGACTGCCCAAAGCGGTCATGGCAGGCAAGGCTCCGCCCGTGGTTTGGGCGGGCAGGCCGCCGGCGCTGACGCCGGTGTTGGCGCTAACACCGTCGACGCTGAAATAGTTGGCGTTGGGTCGCTGCCCGCCCGACGTGAATTGACCGGGCTCTCCGCGTGTGGCCGGCGTGATTATGGTGCCCGGTGTGAACTCCAGCAGGCTTGTGAGACTTCGCCCGTTCGACGGCATGTGGTCGATCTGCTGCTCCGTGATCAGTGTGCCAACCGCGGCATCCTCGCTGAGTGACACTGCCGGGGCATCCTCCACCGTGATCGACTCCTGCATGCGTCCCAGGGGCAGATCAAAATCCACACGCGCCGGCTGAGCCCGATCCACCCGCACTCCGAGACGGATGAGCGTGCGAAATCCGGGGTGGCGGACAGTGATCTTGTAGAGACCCGGCTCCAGAGAAACCACACCGTAGCTGCCGTCTGGTTGGGAGCTGGTCACGCGCCGAAAACCCGTGTCCTGGTTCACCACGCTTACCGAGGCATTCGCCACCGCGGCGGCAGAGGGATCGCGGATCATTCCCGAAAGCTGCGTAGTGGGTTGACATCGCAAGAGCCCGGGACTGAACAAGCAGCCGAGAATGACAGGCACCGTCAGTCGCAGCAACATCGCTATTTCCTCATCGCGCCGTGGTCAAGCGTTGATAATTCTCAACTCGCTTCCGCAATTGCGCCAGGCACGCCGCCATCTGGGCCGGCAGTTCAGGGGATTGGGCGTCCTCCGGAGAGGCTCCCAAAAGAGTAATCAACAACGTTTCCGCATGGCGCGCCTCGACGAACAACTGCTCGGTCTCGTCTTGCCATTGTCCGGATACATTCACCGGCTTTGCCACATCGGGAGCCGTGTTGAGCACGGTACGGATGCGGTCTTCAATGCCGTTCACATTTTCCAGCAGTGCTTCGGCGTGCTCCCGGCGGAGCTGAACCAGAAGCTGCCTTTGTTTGGAAGTCATCTGCGCTTCGATGTCCGGGGGGAAACGCTGGGCAAGCCGGCGCAATGCATAAGCGCGCGACATGAACGCATCGGCCATTTCGAGGACTCGATCGGCGAACTGCTCGAACTCAGCGCTGCTCCCGAGGTGTCTTTCTATCTCCGTTTCCAGGCGACCGATTCCCGGGTTGACCGCAATGCGACTTGGGCTGCGTCCCTCAGGTACGGGATTCTCGGCGGAGACTTCCGAGGAAAGGCGCACGGTGACGTGTGGGATGGCACGCAATTCTTCACGAATCTCTTGTTGACGGTCGACGCCGATTCCGGTGCCCGTCACCAGGATCTCTGCTCCCGAGCGCGTGACCTCGACGGGATCGCCCAGATCGGCGCCCAGCCGGTGCAGGGCCGCCACCACGGCGAGTTCCTCGCCGGGTGTGGCCGCTAGAGCCGGGACGGCGCTGGGCCGGTTTGACGCGTACGGCGGCAGCGCAGCAACGGTGCCGGCCGCCTCAGCCGACGTATCCTGGGGCGCGGGTGCCTCAGGCAACTCGCTGATCTCCACCCACTCGCGATTGCGAAACTGCAGAGTGCCCTCGACGGTATGCAGATCGAGCGAACTCAGCTTCAACGTCGCTTCCACGAGTTCTCCGGAATCGGTGGTGGTGCGTAACTGGTAATGGTCGGCTTCGAGACTCACCTCGTCCCGCTTCTCCGGGAGCTGGTCACGCCATTCTGCGTAAGATTTCGCACTTAGAGGATCTTCCCAACTGTAGTGCGCCGCCTGGAACAGTGATTCGAGTTCTGCCGTTGATTCCGTGCCCTGCTTGGTCTTGACAGATGTTCCTACGACTCGCGTCAAATGCTGCGTGTGCGTGCGGATGCGGATGCGGCGCGGCCTTCGCGGCCGTGACTCGGCCGCCGCCACGGCTTTGCGCAGCAGTTCAGCCGCCTGCACAGACGGCGCCTGCCGGAACTGCTGCACCACGAACGTAATCAACACGACCGTTGCTACTGCGGGCACCCATCGCCTGGGATTGCGCCATACAGCGGCGAGCGGTTCCAAGACGTGGCTCAACAACCGCTGGCGCCTTTGCGACTCGTCGATCCTTGCCAGGTGAGGGTAAATGTCAAACCATGGAGCCGGTGGAGGGGGGAGACAGGTATCCAGAACGATCTTGCGATAGCGAACGCATTCGCTGATGGTCTGTTCGATCTCCTCGAGTTCGTTACGGCACTGCCAGCAAGCCTTGAGGTGGCCGCGGATGTCCTCACTCTGCGGCGCTGTCATTTCGCCATCGGCAAAATGCAGCAGTTGCTGGTCGCTCGGGTGCCGCATTCCCAGATTACTCATGGGCCGCCTTTCTCAGCCGTACAATGGCGCGGCGGAGGAACTCGCCCACCGCGGAAACGCTGATTCCGAGCACCGAAGCGATCTCTGGGTATCGCAGTCCCTCCAACCGCAGGGTCAAGCAACGGCGCTGTTGTTCCGAGAGGTTCTCCATTCCGCGATGGAAGCGCACCATCCGTTCGCGCTCCAGCAAGTTTTCCTCGGGATTCAGATCGGTGCTGGCCAGCCGCGCTTCGATCTCTGCCGCGAAAGGCGCTTGCGAACCTTGTTGCTCCCGAAGCTTCAGGGCCAGATTGTGCGCCACGCGCACAACCCATGCCCGGCGGTTCCGGATAGGCTCGGCGCGCTTGAGTGCGGCATAGAGCCGGAGGAACACTTCCTGGGTGGCCTCCTGCGCCTGTGGTGGATGGAGCCCCAGGCTCAACACGTAACGAAACACCCCCTCGCGCATCTCTTCGAATAACTGCGCCACCTCGTCTTGCAAGCTGACACGGGTCTGCTCAGCAGGGAGAACGCCCGTCAGCTTTTCCAGCAGCGAATCGGAGAGCACGTTGTCTATCTAATGACCTGAGCCCGGCGCTTTCCACTACACCATCCCGCAAAAAAATTCTTTGCGGCGACTGTAGTCGACGAGTGGCCTGCCAGGTCTTTGTTATCAGCACGCCATGAAATCAGCTTTGGTCAGCGTCACGGTGGTTACGCACAACAGCAGCCCCTTCATCGGACGCTGCCTGGACGCGGTCTTTCGGCAGGAGTACGACTCTCTGGAAGTTATTGTAGTCGATAACGCCTCCCAAGACGACTCCGGCCGGGTTCTTGCTCAGTACAAGGACCGCATCCACTTGATTGAAAATGGCCGCAATGCCGGTTTCGCAGCAGCACAGAACCAGGCGATAGCCGTAGCCCGCGGCCAATGGATTCTCACGCTGAATCCTGACGTATTGCTGCAACCCGGCTTTGTAGCGCGCCTGGTTGAAGCTGGCAGCCTGGACCCTCGAACCGGATCGGTCTGTGGCAAACTGCTGCGGCTCCGGCGCGACTTCACCATTCCGCGCGCTCCGCGAATCGACTCCGCAGGCATTTACTTCACGCCCAGCATGCGCCACTTCGACCGCGGCTGGAACGAGCCTGACGACGGGCGTTTCGACCGCCCAGAGTATGTCTTTGGGGCTTGTGCCGCGGCGGCCTTGTACCGCCGCGAGATGATTTCCGGCGTTTCCCTGGACGATGGCTTCTTCGATCCCGATTTCTTTACCTATCGCGAAGACGCAGACGTGGCCTGGCGTGGGCAGTTACTCGGCTGGCGCTGCATTTACGCTCCACAAGCCACGGCGTATCATGTTCGCCGCATGGCGAACGGCTCCCGGCTTGGCTTTCCGGCGACTCTCAAAATGCACACGGTGAAAAACCGCTTTCTGATGCAAATCAAGAACATGACGCGCGATTTGTATCGCCGCAACTGGCTTTCCTTAACGACGCGTGATCTCGTTGTGATCGGAGGCTGCGTGTTCTATGAACCAGGCTCGCTGCCGGCATTCTGGCGCCTCGCGCGGTGCTTACCCCGCGCCATAGCGAAACGCCGCCGCATCATGAAGCGTCGCGTCGCCTCCGACCAATACCTGGCGACGTGGTTTCAAGTCAGGAGCCAACCGCTCCAAATGCAGATTTCCAAAATAACAGAGCCACCCGGTGTAGTTGAAAACCGCCTGGCCGGGTCTTTAGTAGCAGGGCAGCGCTGAGGACGCATCTGTTCAAGGCGCGGCTCGTCCCGCAGGCACGTGCCTCCGCGCCGTTCGTAAGGGCGGCGCGGAAATGTGTCATCGAATTCTTAATGACGCCGGCCGCAGTGCAAAGTAGGTCTTTCGAATCCCACGACGGGCGTGCGCGCGTGTCAGGCTCCGGCTTGGCCGAACGTGCAGCGGCGCTGGTGGTTACTGTATTCTTTCTGAGATTTAGCTGGTGCGCCGTCTACACGCATTTTTCTTCCGACGAAATGATGAACATCTACGGGTATTGGGAGCCAGGTGTGTGGAACGTTGTGTCGGCCAACATCCTGTTCTGGCACAAGATGTATCGCCCCATGGGCGGTCTCTACTATCTGCCGCTGTTTCACATGTCCGGCTTCAATCCCTGGCCCTATAACGTGGCGCGCCTGGGTATCTTGCTCTTCGTATCACTGTTACTGCTCCGGTTAGCGGCGCGGCTCACCGGCTCACTCACTGCCGCCACCCTCGCCGTCATGGTCGTCGCTTTTCATCCAGAAATGGTAAGCCTCACGCACAGCGGATCATTCATATATGACATCTTGTGCGCCGGCTTCTACTTTGGCGCACTTCTTTATTACCTGCGTTGTCGCGATTGGGATCTCCGTCTCACTCTCGGCCAATGCTGCGTGTTTCTCACGCTTTACATCTTTGCGCTCAATTCCAAGGAGATGGCGGTATCGTTACCCGTCATCGTGTGCGCGTATGAGGTGCTCGAAGCATCACGCGGCGCACACCACATCGCCACAATCGCCAAGCGCTTCCTCACGCATGTCTGGCCGTTGGCCGCGGCCGCCGTCATCACCGCCGCCTTCATCAGCTTCAAAACCTATGGGCCCGACGGATTGGCCCAAATCGAACTGTATCGCCCTGTCTTCACCTGGACGCGCTTCGTTGAATCCAGCCAGCGTTTCCTGAATACGATTTTCTGCACCACGCTGTTCCGACCGTGGTCGGTTCTTACCGTCTGGGCCCTCCTGCTTTACCTTGGAATTCACAAACGCAACCACCGTCTCCTGTTGTTGTTGGTCTGGGCGGTGGCGACACCGCTCCCGCTCAACTTCATCCCGCCCCACGGTCCCGGCTGCATCTACATCCCTCTAGCCGGCTGGAGTATGATTGTCGCCATCGCGGGCGAGGCCGTCGCGCGCCGCATTGCTCGCGAGCCGATCTTCGCCTGGCTGCCCGAGGGCGCAGCAGTGGTCTTGATCCTGGCCGCAGCGCTCTTCTACTACGCCGGCGCCACCGCCGCGCGGCATGACAAGATGGCGCTCGAAAATTTCCGGAATGGCGAGAAGACCTGGAACCTGATCGAGGAGTTCCGTCACTTGCCGTTCCGCCCTCCGCACGGTAGCCGCATCGCCTTCGTTAATGACCCTTTTCCTGAAGGTTGGGACACACTCTTTATCGCCAA
>Ga0187819_10000820_pt1 | contig 15733 bp, 12 predicted proteins | sample NC_wetland_sal_i_15_FD_132411 | JGI IMG/M metagenome (GOLD analysis project Ga0187819, IMG submission 132411) | Wetland sediment microbial communities from Neuse River Estuary, North Carolina, USA - SO4_4 | ecosystem: Environmental > Aquatic > Freshwater > Wetlands > Sediment | place: USA...
GCATGCGCTGATCACGCTCACCCTTTGCAGTTCCTTCTGACTCAACGTGAATGTCTCCTGTCTCATAGGGTGACATTTTCACGTTGCCGTTAAGGGGTGACAGAATTATGGAGCTAAGACATTCGGCGCTTCCAACACTTGCCTGAACGCGGCGGCTGTGTTCAACTCGGACGCAGTTGTGTGTCCCATGATTGGCCAGGCGATCTCCCACTACTCGATCCTTGAAAAATTGGGCGAAGGCGGCATGGGTGTGGTCTATCGCGCCCGCGACCTGACCTTGCACCGCGACGTGGCCCTGAAATTCCTGACCGTCAACCAGATCGACGATCCGCTGGCCCACGTGAACATCCTCCAGGAGGCGCGGACCATTTCCGCGCTCAATCACCCGAACATTTGCACCATCTACGAAGTGGGTGAGGCGGACGGGCGACCTTACCTGGCGATGGAATTTATCGAAGGGCACACGCTAAGCCAGGAAATAACCTCGGTCGGCCTGACCGCGGAGGTCTTGATGCGATACGGAATGCAGCTTGCCGACGCCCTGGCGCATGCACACGAGCGGGGAATCGTGCACCGGGACTTGAAGTCGGGGAACGTGATCGTGACGCCTTCCGGCCGGCTGAAGGTGTTGGATTTCGGATTGTCGAGGCGCATTGAACAGAAAGTCAGCGAGGATACGACGCAGTTCGACAGGTCCTGGGATGAACAGCATTCTATTACCGGCACGCTGCCTTACATCGCTCCCGAGTTGCTGAAAGGGCAGGAAGCCGACGCGCGCAGCGACATCTGGGCGCTCGGCGTGCTGCTCTACGAGATGGCAGCAGGGCGGCGGCCGTTTCGCGGGGGGACGGCCTATGAGCTGAGCGCGGCAATTCTGCGCGAGACTCCGGCGCCGATTTCTCCGGTGCTGCCTCCCGTTTTGCAGTCGGTCATCGATAAGTGTTTGGACAAAGACCGTGGGCAAAGGTACCACTCCGGGGGAGAAGTGCGGGCGGCGTTGGAAGCGGCGGCGACTGCCTCGCGCTCGGAGCGGATACCCATAGCGGCCCTTGCGGTGCACGAGACGGCGTTGCGCGAAGCGCGCGTGCAGCGGCGTCTGTGGTATGGAGCAGGCGCTTTTGCGCTGGTCGTGCTGGCGATCGCGGGGCTGTTGTGGAAAGCCAGCCGGCCACACCGCGCACCCGGGGCGCTGCCGGGGGCGATTCAGTCGCTGGCGGTCCTGCCGCTCGACAATCTCTCCGGTGATCCTGGGCAGGATTATTTCTCGGATGGAATGACCGACGCATTGATCATGGAGCTGTCGCACATCCGCAAGCTACGGGTGATTTCGCGAACCTCGGTGATGCAATACAAGCGAACGCAGAAACCCGTGGCGGAAATCGCAAGAGACCTGAACGTGGATGCGGTCGTGGAAGGCTCGGTGATTCGTTCGAACGGGCGCGTACGGATTTCGGCGAAGCTGATCCAGACATCGACGTCGATCGAGCAAAGTCTTTGGTCGGATAGCTACGAACGGGATTTTACCGACGTGCTGGCACTGCAGAGCGACGTGGCCACGGCCATCGCGCGCGGAATACAGGTCGAGCTTTCAGCCCCGGAAGCGTCTCAACTGGCGAGCCGCAGGACGGTGGTGCCGGAAGCTTACGAAGCTTTTCTGAAAGGACGGTTCGAGGCGGAAAAGCGGACCCCGCAGGGAATCACGAGTTCCGCGGGGTATTTCAAAGATGCGATTGCCAAGGATCCAACCTACGCCGCCGCGTACGCGGGACTGGCCGGCAGCTTGCTGAACCTCAGCACCTACGAGATCCGGCCACCGGCGGAAGTGATGCCGCCCGCGAAAGCTGCCGCGGAGAAGGCGCTGGAGCTCGATCAAGGCCTGGCGGAAGCGCACGCCTCGCTTGCGGCGATCCGTTTCTATCACCTCGATTGGGATGAGAGAGTGGAGAGCGAATTCCAGCGGGCGATTGCACTGGACCCGGGTTACGCGACGGCCATGCACTGGTACGCCTTGAGCCTTGCGGCGGTGGGCCGGCACGAAGAATCGATCACGGAGATCAAGCTGGCGCGAGAAATTGACCCGCGCTCGCTGATCATCAACGCAAACGTCGGGTGGTGTTACTACCTGGCGGGCGACATGGACAGGGCCATTGAAGAAGAAAAGAACACGCTGCGGCTGGGGCCGGGCTTCATCGTCGGGTACGGGTATCTGGGCCAGGCTTACCTGGAAAAGAAACTGTACGATCTGGCGATCGAGGAATTCCGGCAGACGGTGTCGCTATCGCCGGGCGACATGTCGCGCAAAGCCGAGCTGGGTAGCGCTTACGCGCGAGCGGGGAAGAACGCGCAGGCGACCGAAATCCTGGAAGAGTTTCTCCACGCGCCCCGCGGAAAATATATTTCGTCGTACGACTGGGCCATGCTCTACGCCGGAATGGGCAAGCAGCAGGAAACACTGAGCTGGCTGGAAAAAGCATACGAAGAGCGAAACGGAAGAATGGCGAATCTGGCGGTCCATCCGCAATTTGCGTTTTTGCGTGGAGAACCCAGGTTCGAAAATCTGCTGGTTCGCATGAATGTTCCGGAAAATTTGAGGCATCCTGCGACTCGCGGAGGTCATCCAGCCACCGGCGGTGGTGGAAGCCACGGCTAATTCTTGACGTTACCTGACTCGTTCGTTACACTCGGCGCGCCTCTCGCGAAGACTCGCGAAAGATAGCCGCATTGCTGTCACCGGAGGTAGAAATGCCCACAAAAAAATTCACAGTGAAGCTGTCGCCGATTGCGAAGGAAATTGACAAGGCCACGAAGCAGTTGAAAGCCATTCGGTCGAAGGTGTCGTCGAAGGAACGCAAGAAGCTGAATCTGGAGATTAAGGCCTTGCATAAGGCCAGGGGATTGGTTGCGGAGTACTGCAGAAGTATGACCTCGATCTTTCCAGGGTAGGATCGCCAGCGCGAAATCTCGTGAGCCGCGGCAGCCCAAGGCGCTTGCTAGTTTCGCGCAAGTCACGACGAAAAGAGGAATTCTACCGGCGCGCGCCTTTCCTAGTGTCGTATTGGCGCGATGACCTGTTCGTGGTTGAGAATTTTTTGACGCGGCACCGCGTCACTTGTGATCCCCTCGCATCGACCATCCTTCATTTTTTTGATCGCTACCGTCCTCTGCGGGAGCTATTTGCCGCGCTGGAGGACTACACTTCAGCTTCGTTGCGGAAGTCGGTGCGGATGCTGGCGCGACATGCGCTTTTGCGGCGGCGCGGCGAGAAATTCGACGGGGAAGAGAAGTTGCGGGCCTGGAGCGAATGGAATCCGGCTGCCAGTTTTTTTCATCTGTCCACGAAAGACGTCGATTTCGAGGCGGATGCCGCTAAGGAATTTCAAGGCGTCGTGCGGCTGGCGCAGTCGAAGCCGATGCCGCGCCCGGTGAAGCGCTATGCGAATGCCCGAGCGGTGGGCTTGCCGAAACTGACGGTCGACGGGGAATTCGCACAGGTACTCCTTGCGCGGCGCACGTGGCGAAGATTTTCAAAGGGCGCGGTGCGGCTTGCTGTGCTGGGCAACTTGCTGGGCCTGACGTGGGGAGTCCAGCGATGGGTGGGGATTCCGAAACTTGGTTCGGTGGCAGTGAAGACATCGCCATCGGGCGGAGCGCTGCATCCGATTGAGGCGTACGTGTTGGCGCGCAATGTGGAGGGTTTGGATTCGGGGTTGTATCACTACAACGGTGTCGATCACCGGCTGGAGCTCTTGCGACCGGGAGCGACGTCGCGCCAAATTACGCGGTGGCTGGCGAATCAATGGTGGTATGGCGGCGCGAGTTTTGTTGTTTTCATGACCGCGGTGTTCGCGCGCACGCAGTGGAAATACGACTACGCCCGGGCGTACCGCGCGGTGTTGATGGAGGCGGGGCATCTGTGTCAGACGTTCTGCCTAACTGCTACGTGGCTGGGGCTGGCGCCGTTTTGCACGCTGGCGTTCGCAGACTCGGAGATCGAACGAGCTCTGGGCGTCGATGGAGTCTCGGAGTCCGTGCTCTATGTCGCGGGAGCGGGGATGCGACCCGAAAAGGAAGACAAGGCGCATCTGCTGAGCGGAAGTGAAATCTCAAAATTGAATCTTTGACGGAGGAACGGCGCTCACCAGGTCCGAGAGGCTGCCCTCCGCGACCTACACCGCGCGTTCCAGGACTTTATTCTTCCGTCGAGCCTGCGAAGAAAGCATTCATTTTCGGCGCCGTCTTGCATGCGCTTGCAAGGACTTGGCGGCTCTTCTCGAGGGCTTGAAGACGCAGGTCCAGGCTCTTCCGATCGTTCTTTGCAACGAGAGGCCGAATCGATTTCAGCTTCTGCTGGCGTTTCTCGATTTCCTGGATGACTGGACCGAGGGACTCGACTTCGTAGCGTTGTTGCCGCATGGAGCCTCCTGAGTGGCTGCTTCCGCTCTACGGCGGTCAGCAACGCGCTGAGGCCGCGGCGAGCTTACCAAGGGAAGAGGACGCTACCAGCGGTGTCTACAGTTTGTCAATTGCCGGGCAATGGGACAGCAGGTGGCCCGCACTCGAAGGCCGCCGGCCGCCACTTTTGGGCTGTCTGCGCCGCGGCTATTTCTTGGCGATGTCCACGGAAGCTCGGGTGTTCTCCCAGTCCATGCGCAGCGTGCAACCCGTGCCGGTGCTGTCGAATGCGACGACGAAGTTCTCGACCGCCGCGGGAAGCTTGGACGCCTTCATGTCGATGCGCGCGAGGTCTTCGCCGGGGCCGGGATACGCCGTACCCCATTCGCCGGTCTTCTTGCTGATGACCAGCGTCCACTTGTCGGCATTCGGAATGGTGAAAATGGTGTAACTGCCTGCGGGAACAGTCGTTCCGCCAATCGTTAGATCAGCATCGGTCACGAACGTGGTGGCTTCATTTGCTCCGGCGCGCCAGACTTTGCCGTACGGAACCAACCCGCCATAAATCTTGCGCCCCTTGGCGCGCGGGCTCGAATAGTCCACGGTGATCGTTTTTCCTCCGGCTAGCTTGCACTCCGCCTTGGCCGGCGGACTCGGCCGGCTGCTCTTGTCTTGTTGCGCTACGGCCGATGCGGTCCATGCGGCGCACAGCAGAATCCCGATGCAAACACCAATGCTTTTACACATGTTCATCTCCCGTCGAATTTCCCCACTGGGTAGCCTCTGGGCTCCCCGGGGAGTGATACTGCCACGGCGAAGCGCGACTTCCAAGCCCTCGCTGAAGAATTGTCGTTGCTTTACAGTTTTGCGACAATTGTGTTAGCCTGAATCAGTCGAAGAGAAGAGGGAAATTCAGGGGACGACGGAGAGGGGCACTTGAGCGAAGCCAAATCGGTGTTGATCGAGCAGTTCCGGGCCCACGTGAAAGATACGGGCTCACCAGAAGTTCAGATTGCTCTTCTGAGCGAGCGGATCAGCTACCTGACGACGCACCTCAAGTCCCACGTGAAAGACCACGCATCCCGGCGAGGATTGATCATGATGGTCAACAAGCGCCGACGCCTGCTGGACTATCTGAACCGCCGCGACCCGGATCGGTACCGCGAGATTGTTGAACGCCTTAGCCTTCGCAAGTAGCCGCTCGACTGGTTTTGAGCGGCGCCCACTGTATGTTCGCGAAGTGACAACTTCCACCCCAAGTGTGTTCGTCGGCTGCATAACGGCAGCCTGTGGAATCGTCGGGCATCCAGCCGCATTCGAGCTGGAATCTCTCATGGTGTGATCCGGCATATTTCGTCTGCCTCGCAAGTAAACTCTCACCTCTTTTCTTCTCACAAGGAAGCGGAGACAGAAGTCTCTGCAGGAACGCTCCGCGTGAACGTGGAGCCCAAAGGAAATCAGTCATGTCTGAAAACATACACGCTCCTGCACCGCATCAGGTGACGGTCGAAGTCGGGGGACGTCCCCTGATTCTGGAGACCGGCAAAATCGCGAAGCAAGCCAATGGCGCCATCACCGCCCGGTACGGCGACACCATCGTGCTGACAACGGCGTGCATGGCCCCGACTGCGAACGACCGCGACTTTCTGCCGTTGACCGTCGACTACCGCGAAAACACCTATTCGGCCGGAAAAATCCCAGGTGGCTTCTTCAAACGGGAAGGGCGTCCCTCGGAGAAGGAAGTTCTGACCTCCCGCCTGATCGACCGCCCGATGCGGCCGCTGTTCCCGGAATCCTGGCGCAATGAAACGCAGATCGTCAGCATGGTGCTCTCCGCGGACAGCGATAACGATCCCGATGTGATCGCGGTGACCTCGGCCTCGGCGGCAGCCTACTGCTCGGATCTGCCGTTCGACACGCCGATCGCCGCGGTGCGCGTGGGCCTGCTGAACGGGCAGTTGGTCGTGAATCCGACGGTGGCGGAGCAAAAGACCAGCCTGCTCAACATTGTCATTGCCGGATCGGACGAAGGCATCGTGATGGTGGAATCGGGCGCGCTGGAGGTTTCCGAAGAAGCCGTCACCGACGCGCTGGAGTTCGGCCATGCCCAGATCAAGAAGATCGTAGCCGCAATTCGCGAATTGCACGCCCAGCTCAAGCCGAAAAAGGTGGTCGTCGCGCCGCTCCCGTTCGATGAAGGGATCTACGCGGACCTGGAGAAGAAGTATGCCGCAAGGCTGCATGACGCGCTGAACACCGAAAAGCATCCCAAGAAAGAGAGCTACCACCTCGTCGATGCGCTCAAGGACGAAATCGTCAGCGCGATTCCAGAGGAAGAGGAAGAAAAGCAGACGTTGACGAAGCGCGCCTTTGAGCGGCTCCGTGAAAAAATCTTCCGCGATGACATTTTGAACGTGCGCCGCCGCCCCGACGGCCGGGCCTTCGACCAAATCCGCAAAATCACCTGCGAAGTCGGCTTGCTGCCTCGCGTGCACGGCTCTGCGTTGTTCACCCGCGGCGAGACGCAGGCGCTCGCGACGCTCACCCTGGGCACCAAGGAAGATATGCAGCGCCTGGACCTGCTTTTCGAGCAGGACCAGTTCAAGCGCTTCTTGCTGCACTACAACTTTCCGCCATTCAGCGTCGGCGAAGTAAAGTTTTTGCGCGGCCCCGGCCGCCGCGAAATCGGCCACGGAGCGCTCGCGGAGCGCGCGCTGATGAACTTGCTGCCTCCCGAAGCGGATTTCCCGTACGCCATGCGTCTGGTGTCGGACATTCTCGAATCCAACGGCTCCTCGTCGATGGCTACGGTCTGCGGCGGATCCTTGGCGCTGATGGATGCGGGTGTGCCGATCAAGTCGCCCTGCGCGGGTATCGCCATGGGCCTCGTCGTCGGCGACAACAACAAGTATTCCATCCTGACGGATATCGCCGGAGCCGAAGATCACTACGGCGATATGGACTTCAAAGTTGCCGGCACGCGTGCGGGCATCACCGCCCTGCAGATGGACATCAAGGTTCTGAACATCAGCATTGGCATGATGCGCGAAGCTCTCGCCCAGGCCAAGAGGGCACGGCTCGAAATCCTGGACACGATGGACAAGACACTGGGCACGCCTCGTGTGGAGATTTCCGCGTACGCTCCCCGGCTCTACAAACTGAAGATCCCGCAGGATAAGATCCGCGACTTGATCGGTCCGGGCGGCAAGAAGATCAAGTCGATTATCGAAGTTACCGGTGTGAAGATTGACGTGCTGGAAGACGGTACGGTGCACATCTTCTCGACCAGCGGAGCCGGCGGCGACCAGGCGCTGCAAATGGTGCGCGACGTCACCGCTTCGGCGGAGATCGGCAAGACTTACCTCGGCAAAGTAGTGCGCCTCGCCGAGTTCGGCGCCTTCGTCGAGCTCTTCCCCGGCACCGACGGCCTGCTGCACATCAGCGAAATCTCCGAGCATCGCATCCGCGACGTCCGCGACGAGCTGAAGCTGGGCGATCAGGTGCTGGTTAAGGTGCTCTCGATCGAGGGCAACAAGGTCCGCCTGTCCCGCAAGGCGCTGATCCGCGAAGCTCGCGAAAAGCAGCAGAAGAAGGAAGCCGCCGGCGGCGGTGGCACTGCCGAATAACGACTCCTCGTCACGAAAAACGAAAGGCCCGGCGATAAGCCGGGCCTTTTCTTTGCTGTATCCCGATTTCTTAATCTCTTCAGTTTACCGCCGGCTTCCTCTTGCAATGCACGGCATCGAGCGCGCCCCACAGCGCGTCTAACGCTTTCTGAGCGCTGGCAACGATCTCATCATCGCTTCCGTCCGCGTGTTCTTCGAGCCAGCTGCGCCACGCCGCACGATGAGCTTTATCCGCCTCTTCGTGGATGGTGAAATACGCGAGCGCCTCCGGCCGGGTGATTCCGTAAAACTTCTTCAGCCCATCGATCTTCGTTGCGGCAATCTCCGGGACCTGAGCTTCGTACGCGTACAGTGTCGCCACTGCTTCGGCTACGGGCCGGTCGCCGCAGATCTCGCGGAAGGTGGCCACGACGGTTTGCGTCCCCGGGAGCGCCGGGCAGTAGGAGATGTCATCCTCGGCAACGCCAACGGCAGCAGCAAAGTCGCGCCAAAGCTTCGGGTGCGGGCCGTCGGGATTTTCTTCTTCGGCGAGATTTTCCATCACGGTGTCGCGCAGCGGCCCTTCGGTGCGCGCGGCCAGCACGCGCAGATGTTTGGGGAACGCCTCGACATGGCGGTAATACTGCGCCGCATAGAGTTGCAGCGATTCACGGCTGAGCTTACCGGCCTGCCAATCCTGGTAAAAGGGATGCTTCAACAGATTCTTCTCGGCAATCGCTGCGTCCAGCCGGGCTAGTAATTCTGTGTTGGCCACTTGCCACCTCCACGCTAGCGCGGACACCAGGGCCTGCCGCACTGTGTTGGGCGCGCATTGTAGCAAATTTCTACGCGGAATGCGTGAGTCTGAACGATCAGCAGGTTGTGGAAGCGGGTTCAGGAGCCAGGCTCGTGGACGCGTTCGATATCCGCACCGACGCCTTGCAACTTTTCCACGATGCGCTCGTAACCCCGGTCGATGTGGTAGACGCGGTCGATGATGGTGTCGCCGCTCGCCACCAATCCTGCCAGGACCAGCCCTGCGCTCGCTCGCAGATCGGACGCTTGCACGGTGCTGCCCGAGAGCTGCGCCGGCCCGCGCACCACCGCGCGCCGCCCATCGACCGAAATGTTCGCGCCCATGCGCACCATCTCGCTGGCGTGGAGGTAGCGGTTCTCAAAGATGGTCTCGGTAATCACCGAGGTGCCTTCGGCCTGGGTCGCCAGCGCCATGTACTGTGCCTGCATATCGGTCGCGAAACCCGGATACTCTTCAGTGGTCATATCGGCGCCGACCAGCTTCTGCGCTGACCGCACGCGCATGGTCGTCTTATCCACCACGTCGATCCGCACTCCGGCCTGCTGCATTTTGGAGGTCACGGCACCGAGATGCTCGGGTGCGCACTGGGTGATGGTCAGGTCGCCGCCGGTAATCGCTCCTGCGACGAGAAATGTTCCCGCCTCGATGCGATCGGGAATCACGGAATGTTCCGTGCCGTGGAGCTTCTCGACGCCGTGAATCCGTAACGTCGAGGTTTCATCGCCTTCGATGTGCGCGCCCATTTTTCGCAGCATCGCAACGAGGTCGGTCACTTCCGGTTCGCGCGCGGAATTTTCTAGAATCGTCTCGCCGTCCGCCAACGCCGCTGCCATGAGAATGTTTTCCGTCCCCGTGACGGTGATTTTTTCGAAGACGATGTGCGCGCCTTTCAACCGGCCGTAATTCGGCACCTTCGCTTCGATGTATCCGTGGGACATCGTTATCTCGGAGCCCATCTTTTCCAGAGCTGAGAGGTGCAGGTCCACCGGGCGCGCGCCGATGGCGCAACCTCCGGGCAACGACACGTGCGCCACTCCTGCGCGCGCGATCGCCGGCCCCAGCGTGAGAATAGACGCCCTCATGGTCTTCACCAGCTCGTACGGAGCCACCGCGTCGTTGAGTGTGACCGCTTCGATCACGTAGTCGCTCGCGGGAATGTCGGTCACTGAAACCTTGGCGGACATGAACGCCAGCAGCTTGCTCATGGTGATCAGGTCGCGCACTTTTGGAATGTTGTGCAGCGTGACCTTCTCCGCCGTTAGCAGAGATGCGGCCATGACCGGCAACGCGGAATTCTTCGCGCCACTGATGGCCACCGTGCCGTGCAGCGGCTTTCCGCCCTTGATCAGAAATTTATCCATGCGTTGTCTACTCTCCCAGCGCCTGCCGCAGATTTCCCTTCGTATTCGCTAACCGGCCGCGTGCTTTCTTGGCATCGAGCCCCAGCCTTAACATGACCAGCGCCACGCGCAGGCTGTGTCCGGACTGATGCAAAGCGTGTTCCGCCACAGACAGGTCCTCGCCACTGGCCTCGGCCAGGATGCGCAGACCGCGGTCCCGAAGCTTCTGATTCGTCAGCACTACGTCGATCATCAAGTTTTCATAGACATGCCCGAGCCGCACCATCGCCGCGGTAGAGAGCATGTTCAGCACCATCTTGTGCGAGGTGCCCGCTTTCAAGCGCGTCGATCCGGCGACGATCTCTGGTCCGACTTCCGGGGCGATGACTATCCGCGCATAACGCGTAATCGGCGACCTCCGGTTGGAGGTGATGGCGACGATCGTGGCGCGCCGTTTGCGCGCAAACGCCAGCGCGCCGAGCACGTACGGCGTGGTGCCGCTCGCCGCGATCCCGACGACCACGTCGTCGCGCGTGAGTCTTTTCGCTCGCAAGTCGCGCGCCCCGTTGGCGACGGAGTCCTCGGCACCCTCGACCGCGCCGGTCACCGCCCGCCTGCCACCCGCAATCAATGCCTGTACCACATCCGGTGAAACGCCAAACGTCGGCGGACACTCTGCGGCATCGAGGACGGCTAGGCGGCCGCTGGTTCCAGCGCCCACGTAAATGAGGCGTCCGCCCTTGCGAATGCCGTGCACGACGGCATCCACCGCGCGCGCGATCGCGGGAATTTCGCGTCCCACGAGGACAGCCACTTTGCGATCTTCGCGATTCATCAGCCGCAGAATTGCCTTGCTGGATAGGCGGTCGAGATTTCGCGACGCCGGATTGCGATGTTCAGTGCGCCTCCGTTCTGTAGGCAAACTGGGCATCTTGGCATTATATCTGCCGCGAAGAGTGCGAAAGGTCGACGCTACGAAAAGAGCATGGGTCGCGACGCGAGAACGTTAATGGCTAGGAACCGCCGCCGCTCCGAAGCCCAGGGCTTGCATGACGGCGTCGTGCAGCGCGGGCCGGACCTGCGCGATTTTTTGATTTTCGCGCGTGGGATTCACGCGATTGGTCAGCAGCACGACGAAAAGCTGGCGATCCGGATCGATCCAGATAGAGGTGCCGGTGAATCCAGTGTGGCCGAAGCTGTGCGCTGAGAAGTAATGTCCACTGGTCGAGCTTTCGGTTGGCACGGACCAGCCCAAGGTGCGTGTTCCGTTCGAGAGAGACTGGGGCGCGGTGAATTCCGCAATCGTCGCGCGCTTTAGGATGCGGTGATGCTCGTAGACGCCGCCGTTCAGCAGCATCTGGCAAAATGCGGCCAAGTCGGGTGCCGTACTGAAAAGCCCGGCGTGGCCGGCGACGCCGCCCATGGCGAAGGCGTTCTCGTCGTGAACCTCGCCTTGGACCAGCCGATTCCGCAAATTGCGGTCGAATTCAGTCGGCGCGATCCACGGCCAGAGCTTTTGCGGCGGCCGGAACATCGTGTCTTTCAGGCCCAGCGGTAAGAAGATGTAAGTCTTTGCGAGGTCGTCGAGAGGTCGGCCGGTCAAGCGCTCCACAATCTCCGCCATCAGGATGATGCCGAGGTCGGAGTAGACCTCTTTGGTTCCCGGCTCATACTCGAGGGGCTCTGCGAAGATTTTCGTAAGCGTGTCCTGCTTGCTCTTCGAGGTGCGCCAATACTCCTTGAAAGCCGGCAGCCCGGAGGTGTGCGTCAGGAGGTGGCGAACCGTGACCTTGCGGCGCCACTCGATCTCTTGGGTGTTTTCGCCGAGCAAATTCATCAAGCCCTTCTCACCCTCGCGGCCTGCGGTCCATTCCGGAAGGTAGCGGTCGAGCTTCGCGTCGAGATCGAGCGGAACAGGGAAATCGCCTTCGGCGAGCTTGGCGACCAGCGTGGTCGTCGCCACTACTTTTGTCAGGGAAGCGATGTCGTACATGGTGCGCAGGTCCGTCGCCGGGGCGTTCGCGTCGTAGCTGAGGTTGCCGAAGGCGTGAAGGGCGACCTTGCCTCGATAGCCCACCGCGAGCGTCGCGCCGGGGAATGCTTTGTCCGCTACGCCTCGCTCGATCACTTCCCACGCGGGCCGGAGGAGCGCTTCTCCGCGAACGTCCATGGGCTGAACAGTCATGGGATTCGCAGGCAGCTCGACGCCGAAGCCTGCTTTCATGTCCAGGCCGGGAATCGTCACCGGCAGATGTCCGCGAACGGGAATCTGTCCGAACAGGGCGCGCGCAACGGAAATCTGCGCTACGTCGCTGATGCCAAACGCGGCAAGCCACGTTTCTGCTTGCGGGAATCGCTCGATGAGATACGGGCTGCCGAGCCCGACGGTGATCACCGGCTTGCCGTTCTTGAAAAGTTTTTCCGCGAGCGCGGCCTGCTCCGCAGGAACATCGACGTTGCCTTTGCGATCGCTGACGCGCACGAACAGCGCCAGGATGGCGACGTCGTAGGTATCCGGCGAAGGCAGCTTCAGCGTATCGGCGCTGACGAACCGCGTATCGGCACGCAATGACGTTACGGAATCGAATCGTGAACGCAACTCGCGTTCCAAATCCTCAGCTGGATAGGGCTCCGGATCGGCGTAGAAGGCCAGCAGCAGCGCGCGGCCCGGCTTGGTGCCGTCGAGCGGCAGGCGGTGCGGCGTGTCGCGCAACAGCGTCACGCCGCGATCGGAAATCTCCTGCGCTTCGTTCTGCCAAGCAATACTGCCCAGCTTCTGGTTGATCGCATTCACGTCGACTAGGCGGTTTTCGTCGAGCCCAAGTTTCGCCTTGGCGATCAAGATGCGCCGCACCGACGCATCAAGCCGCTCCGCCGAGATCCGCCCCGAGCGCACGGCGGCTTGCAGGGCCTCGAACGCGGCATCCGGCACCGGCGGCATCAGCAGCGCGTCCGCTCCAGCCAGGACCGCACGTACCGCCGCTTCGCCGGGGGCATAGCGCACCGTGATCCCGCCCATATCCATTGCGTCGGTGACCACTAGGCCTTGAAAGCCAAGCTCTTTGCGAAGCAAGTCCGTCAAAATATGCGAAGAGAGCGTCGCGGGCGTGTCGGGATCGGGCTCCAGCGAAGGCACCGACAAATGTCCGGTCATGATGCTGCCTACGCCTGCGGAAATTGCGGCACGGAAGGGAACCAGCTCCAGATGTTCCAGGCGCTCCCTGTCCGCGTGAATCACGGGTAAATCGATGTGCGAATCGCTGGCCGTGTCACCGTGTCCCGGAAAATGTTTCGCGGTGGCCAAGCCGCCGTTTTCTTCCACGCCGCGAACAAACGCGGTTACGTACTCCGCCACGCGCGCCGGATCTTCTCCAAACGATCGCGTATTGATGATCGGATTCCCCGGATTGTTGTTCACGTCGGCGTCCGGCGCATAAATCCACTGAATGCCGACCGCTCGGGCCTCCAGCGCGGTGATCTTGCCCATGGTGTACGCGTCTTGCGAATTTCCAGCTGCGGCCACCGCCATCGCCGTCGGAAACGACGTGCCCTCATCGAGCCGCATCGCCGCACCGCGCTCGAAGTCCGCGCCGATGAGCAGCGGTAGTTTTGACTTCGCTTGCAACTGGTTCGTCAACACTGCCGTCGGATACGCCTGACTTTTCACAATCCCCAGCGGCGAGCTCTGCGTTATGTTGATGAAGCCGCCGCAGTGCAGATCGCTCACGTCGTGCATCATCTGCGCGTAGGCCGCCGCATCGGTCGGCGTCAGGCTTCCGTGGTAGGTGGTGAACAAAAGCTGGCCGATTTTCTCGTCGACGCTCATTTTGCGCAGCGTCATCTCGACCCACTTATTGGCCTCGGGTGACATGCGGCGCGCCACAGTATCCTTGGCAGCAGCGTTCTCGGCGATATCGGGCATCTTTGCGGAAGTGTGAACCATAAAAACGATAAGTGCGGCGGGAATCAAAAGCAGAACGCCAGCTCTGCGTCCTTTCATCGATAGTGAGTCCCCCGGTTGACGCCCGGATGCCGAGTTTGTATATAGCACACGCACATTGAGCGAACAACGCAACTCCGCGCGGAACGTTCCACAATATCATTGGTAGGTAAAACGGGTAGGCAAACGGGTAGGTACGCGGCAGAGGACGGTGTGTGTGCTCCGGCGATCTCGAATGAGGACTCATAGGGCTTCGGCTGTAGTTTGGATTGCGTTAGCGGTCTCGTTTTGCACGCCTTGCCGGGGCGCAGCCAAGAAAAGCTCAGGGCGGCCCGGCAGAGTCCAGGTAGGCCTCGACGTCCTCGAAGCGGAGAAATTTGCGCCGCTACGCGGCAAACACGTGGGCCTGGTCACCAATCACACGGGCTTGGACGCTCAAGGCCGCAGTACCATCGATCTTCTCTCACACGCGCCCGGCGTCCAACTGGTGGCCCTGTTCAGCCCCGAACATGGACTCGCGGGACGCAACGATGAGCGAGTGTCCTCGACCAAGGACGCCGCCACCGGACTGCCGATCTACAGCCTCTACGCGGAGACGCTGCGTCCCAACGACGCTATGCTGCAGGGTATCGACACGCTGGTCTTCGATGTTCAGGACGCCGGCGTGCGCTTCTACACCTACCTCTCGACGATGGCTTACTGCATGGAAGAAGCCGCCAAGCGCAACATCGCTTTCTACGTTTTGGATCGTCCCAATCCTCTTAGCGGAGAAATCGTAGAAGGACCAATGCTCGATGCCGATAAGACCAGCTTCACCGCCTATTTTCCGCTCCCTGTCCGCTACGGGCTCACCATCGGCGAGCTGGCCCAGCTCTTCAACGCCGAAAATCACATCGCGTGCGATCTCCACGTCGTGACCATGAAGAATTGGCACCGCAACTATTTCTATGAGAGCACCGGCAGCCGCTGGATTCCACCCTCTCCGAACCTGCGCACCCTGAAGGGGGCCGTGCTGTACCCAGGTCTTGAAATTCTGCAGAATGCCGGGGTCTCCGTCGGCCGTGGCACGGAAGCTCCCTTTGAAGAGTTCGGTGCACCCTGGATCAACGGCGACGAAGTCGCCTCCTCGCTCAACGCGCGTCACCTTCCCGGGCTGCACTTCACCGGCCAGCCGTTTATTCCCGTCGTTGGCCTCTACACGGGACAACGCTGCGGCGGCGTGGCGATCCGCGTTACCGACCGCCAGGCCGTCCGCGCGATGCGCATGGGTCTCGAAATCGCCTCCATTCTCAGGCAGCTCTACCCTGCGAACTTCGATCCTGCGAAGCTGCTCCTGCTGACCGGCAACGCCGAAACCATCCGCCAGCTCCAAGACTCCGCGCCGCCAGATCAAATTGTCGCCAGTTGGTCGAGTGACCTGTCCAGTTTCGACGCCATTCGCCGCAAGTACTTCTTGTACAAGTAGTTTGGTTTCGATCGCGTAGCACTTCTCTCCGTCCTTGGGCGGTCGGAGCTGAAGAGTCTGTGTGGCAACTCTTGGCTTCGATCCGGTGCAGCGGAAATTCCAAGGCTGAACTGCTATGCAGCGCGGTGCGCCGGTCAGCTAGCGCGTGATGCCGCGCCTAAGCAACCCTCCTCA
>Ga0187819_10000822_pt1 | contig 15714 bp, 12 predicted proteins | sample NC_wetland_sal_i_15_FD_132411 | JGI IMG/M metagenome (GOLD analysis project Ga0187819, IMG submission 132411) | Wetland sediment microbial communities from Neuse River Estuary, North Carolina, USA - SO4_4 | ecosystem: Environmental > Aquatic > Freshwater > Wetlands > Sediment | place: USA...
CCAGGTACGCGCGCATCCAGGCGATGCCATCGCCGCGCACAATGTGGTCCGCGTCGATCATGTGCTGGATGCCCGGAATGGCGGCGACGTGTCCGCCCACCACAATGGTCGAACCGGGCGAGAGGCGGCGCACCATGCGGCACATCTCCCGCACCTTGCCGATGTTCACGATGATCGAGGAAATGCCGACAATGTCATAGTGATGGTCCCTGAGTTCCTTTGCGAACGCCTCGCGAGTCGGGAAATCGAGCAGGGTGGAAGGAGCCGAGATGTTCTGCTGGATCATCATGATGCCCCACGAGCGATGGAACATCCGCAAAGAGAACGATCCCTGCGCGCGCGTCACCTGGTTGTGATACAGCTCCATGGGGTTGACGCGCCGGCTGCCGAACTCATCATCCTGGGCGTAAGGTCCGAATACAGAGGTCAGAAGAACGCGGGCATGCGTGCCCTTAGGGTGAATACTCACAGATTCCTGCCTGGCTTGATGGTACGCCGGGGCAGCGGATTGCGACGTAATATTTCTGTAATTTACGAGCTGAAATTCTCGATTGGACTCTGGGCGTCTTACAACCTGCCCACCACCAGCACTGCGAATGATCCTGGCTTCACAGAGCGCCGCGGCCGCTTTGACGGATCATCATTCGGGGTCTCTTGAAATTCGGCAGCCGGCAGAAAGATTTTCTTGGTTTTCGGGTCGAAGGCCATCGTCTTGGCGCTCGGTTGGGTCTTGACCGCGCCGGCGTCTTCATATTCGTCCGCAGACTTCTCATGGAACACGTTCAAGGTTCCCTCTCCGCAGGAAAAGAAGATCAGGCGGGCTTCCGGGTCAAAAGCGGCAAAGTCCACACCCGCGCCGATCGGAAAGCTGGTAATCACCTTTCCCGTGGCGGCATCCATCACCACCATCTTCGGCTCCCTGCGGCAACCGATGAACAGACGGTTCGTCTTGGCATCGTAAGCCAGACCCGTTGGAGTCTTAGCCACTTCAATGGGAAAGCGTTTCATCACCTCGAGCGATTTCGGGTCAAATACAACCACCTCGCCGGTGTCTTCGCTGTTGACGTAAATCAGACCATCGGCGCCGATCGCCGCCTCTTCGCCATCACCCTTCGCGTTGACTGTTCCGACCACCTCGCCGGTTGCGGCATCAATGGCGCTGATGTCGTGCGAACCATGATTGTTGGTGAAGACCCGCTTGGTCGCCGCATCGTAGTAGATGCCATCCGGCCCCTTGCCCACATCGATCTTCTTGATGAGCTGCAAAGTGGACGGATCGAACATTGAGACCGTGTTTTCCCGGCCATTGCTGGTGAATCCGTGCTGGCAATCGGATGCGATCGCAATCCCGTGCACTCCGGGCGTATCCGGAATTGTCCCCACAACCTTTCCGCTATCAGCATCCAGGACGTCCACCTGAGTTCCGTGCGAAACGTAGATCCGCCGCGCCGAGCTGTCCACGGTGACGTAATCGAAACCGCCAACACCGGGGATCCCGTAACGCCCCTCCACCTGGTAATGAGTCGCGCCCGGCAACAGCAACGCGGCCGAAAAAGTGGCAATCAATACGCTCTTTACATTTCGCATCATTTTTCCTCGACGGCCTTCCGAGACAGTTTATCCCCTCCGTTTGACGATTTGGTTAATTCTCCTCACTCCCCTCGCGGACTTGGGTTGACGGGAGCCCCTAAAGAGCACATACTCTTCACGAAGGGGCCTGTTATGCTGTCGCTTCGCCTGGATCTGCTCTCCCTATCCGCTGCGATGCTGTTGGCTTCGTCGCCGGCCGCGGGACAATCGGTGATCTCCGCCCATTCGGGTGTGGTCCACTTTTTCGAAGGCTCTGTGTATATCGCAGACCAGCCGTTGGACCGGCAGTTTGGCAGGTTTCCGGAAATCCCCGAAGGGGCCGAACTGCGCACCGCCCAGGGCCGGGCCGAGGTCCTTCTCACTCCAGACGTTATCCTCCGCGTCGCGGAGAATACGGCCATCCGTATGCTCTCGAACGATCTGTCCGACACGCGTGTGGAGTTGTTGAACGGCTCCGGTATCCTGGAGTCGGCGGAATCACACGTGGACAACTCCGTCACGTTGATTTACAAAAACTGGCGCGTGCGATTCCGGCAAGCAGGCGTCTATAGAATCGATTCCGAGCCCCCGCGCTTGAGGGTGAACCGCGGCGAAGCGGAAGTCTCGGCCGACAAGGGGACTCCGGTTGCCGTCAAAACCGGCGAGACTCTGCCCTTCGCCGGTGTCCTCGTGCCCGATCCATCCGCGCCCGAACCCGTCGACGCATTCAATGATTGGGCCATGGACCGCAGCCAGGCTGTCGCGGCGGACAATGCCGTTGCGGGGCAGATAGTCGATGATCCCAGCGCCCTCGACAGCCCTGGTCTGCCGATCTGGGGCTACACCTATTTTCCGCAGATCGGCAGTCCCGTAGCAGGCGCCGGCCTGTGGAGCCCGTACGGATTCAGTGCCTGGACTCCTTATTCGATGTATTTTCCCGGTTATACCTATCGCTGGATGTACAGCGGGTTATATGGCGGGCTATATGGGGGGGGATTAGGCGGTGGCCGTTACCTCGGGTACCCGCGCATCGGAATTCCGCGGCGGCCCGGCGTTGGTGTCACTGTCACCGCTCCGCACACCGCGCCCGTACACGTCGCGCCTCCGCGCGTCATAGTGCCCAGGGTAGGACACCACTAAGGACGCCGGACACGTCCGGCCTGCCGTTTACGAAATGCCTGGACGGGAAGGTGTGAAAAAATCAGGTCGGGCGCGCCCGACCACTACAGGCGCTGTCGTAACTCGTCTACTGACTCGGCGCGTAGTATCCCAGCCTCCAGTGTGCCTTGAGAGGCGGAAGTCCGCGCGGTTGCGCCACTTTCACTTCAACCTTACGGTATTTCCCGTTTCGGTCCTGATTCCTGGGTGAATACGCCAGCACATACTGGTTGCGCAACTCGATACCGATCCGCGTTGCCACGCTCGGCAGATCGCTGAAAACTGCCGCTGAAAAGGCCCGCCCGCCGGTTTGTTCTGCGATCTCCGCCAGTAGCCGCGGCCCCGAAACTTCCTCGGCCGTCATCCCCACAAAAACGGCAGGCTCGAAGACGCCCATGGCGTAAATCTGAATATCCGCTTCGCGCACCAGAGATTGAATCTCAGCCGAAGTGTACTTGCTGTGGTTGTCGCCGCCATCCGAAATAATCAGAATTGCTTTGCGGGGATTCTTGGCCTTTTTCATTTCTTTCAGCGCCAGGTTCACCGCATCCAGCATGGCGGTCAGACCGCCCGGCTGCAAAGAACCGATCTTGTCCTCGAGCTCCTCGGAGTGGCTGGTGAATCCCAGAGCCAGTTGCGCCTCGTCGCTGAACGCGACGAGCAACGATTCATCCTGGATGTTCATGGTCTTCAGGAATCGAGCCACGGCTTGGCGCGAGGTTTGAAGCTTGTCGCCCATGCTGCCGCTGGTGTCGAAAACCAGTCCCACGGACAGTGGGGCATCTTCACCGGAAACGTTCGTCACCGTTTGCTCGACACCATCTTCAAAGAGCCGGAAGTCTTTCTTTTGAAGCCCGAGAACAAACCGGTTTGAGAGGTCGGTGACGCTCACGGGAATGAGCACCAGCGTCGAATTCGCATTGAAACGCGGAAGCTCCTCGGAGGCTTGGCCGGCGTACGTCGACGACAAAACACTTGTAAACGCCGCAAAAAGTACGAAGCACTTGAAAAGGCGAGACTGCACAACTGCTCCTGATTCTGATTTAGTGTACCAGCGTTGTTGTAAGCTGGCAGAGTGAACGAGCGGGTGCCGTATCGCGCCTTACAGGCCTCGGCGGCGTATGAAGCCATCGTGGAGCTTCCCGTCGTTGCCCTGCTCGACAACATTCGCAGCCTGTATAACGTGGGCGCATTTTTCCGCACCGCCGACGCCGCGGGCCTGCGCAGCTTGTTTCTTTGTGGAATCACGGGGCGCCCGCCACAACGGGCGATTAGCAAGACAGCCCTGGGCGCCGAGACGCGCGTGCGATGGGAATCTGCCGCCGAGGCCTGTTCGGTCCTCGAACGGCTGCGCGGGGAGCACTTTGAGGTCGCGGCGGTCGAAACCAGCGTCAATTCGGTGGATCTGTTCGATTGGGAACCGGTGTTTCCGGTGTGCCTGGTGTTTGGAAACGAAATTGACGGCATCCGCCCGGAAGTCTCTGCGCTGGCAGATACTTACGTTCGCATTCCAATGCTGGGCATCAAGCATTCGCTCAACGTGGCGACGGCGGGAGGCGTCGTCATCTACGAACTGCTGCGGAAATACCGGGAGCGCATCCGGTCCAGTACTCAGCCTGGAGGTGCTTTGACCAGCAGAGCCAGCCGCCTGGGCGCAATGAGCCGGTAACTGCCCACCACCAGTTCGGCTACTTCATCCCAATCGATGGGGCCCACATCGAGGCGAAGCGCCACCCAGCCCCTCGACCCAATGTAGGCGGGCATGTAGAACCGCGCAGGGTTGGCGGCGACCAGCGCGGCGTTGTCACCGGGCAGCACTTTGGCGGCAACTGCAATGATGCCATCGCCGTGGTGGTTACTCAGATAGTAGGCGAACACCTTTTTCCTGATCCGAAAACCGGCATGTCCCCCGTGAAGCTCCCGCGTCGCTTCGGGGAGCGCCAGGCAAATCTTGCTGAGCCGAACCAGCCTGCGGTCTTCTGCTGCGGATTTTGTCATAAGGGTACTTTACTTGTTTTTCAGTGCGTTAGGCGGTTGCGCCAACCGTTATCCAACCCCGAATAACTTCCATGGATCTGCTATCCGGCGCACGCTGCTAAGCGGAGGTGGCCGGACATGAACTGGCTGGCGTTGACGCTGATGGTTTCACTGGGAACCCCCGCGGCGGTGCATCGGGAGGCTTTGGCGTATTTGAATGCAGGACGGTACGCCGAGGGGGACAAGTTGTGCCGGGAGGCGCTGCCGGGCTTCGAAGCCGTTTACGGCACAGAGACGCTCGAAGTCGCGCTGGTGCTGAAGGACTTGGCAGAGGCGTATCGCGGTGAGCGGGAACTGGTGAAGGCGGAGGAAGCTGCCGGCCGGTCGCTGGAGATTGTTGAAAAGAAGTTAGGAGCCGAAGATGCCAACGCGGCGCTCGGCCGCGACCAATTGGGCGAAATCTACTTCGAGGCGCACCGCTACGCTGATGCGGACCGGACGCTGCGCGCGGCGCTGCTCATATCGGAGCGGTCGCTGGGTCCCGAAAATCCGCATACGGCGACTATTTTGAATGACTTAGCTGCAGTCGACTACATCGAACGCCGTTACAGTGAAGCGGAAACGCTGTACCGGCGGGCGCTGGCCATTCGCGAGACCGTGCTGGGACCCAACCATCCCCACGTCGAGGTGATCCGGCACAATCTGGCTGAATTAGAACGGGCTCGCAAAGGGCAACCGGCTCTCTTAGCGCTCAACCGGTAGATTCAGCCGCCGGAGAAACTCCGAGAAGCGGGGATCGGAGCGCAACGCGCCAAGGGCGGGATACGTTTTCAAGTAGGCGAGCATCCCGTCGCGCTCCGCCAAGCCGCGATCGAGGCTGCGAAACGCTCCCTCCTTATCGCCGAGAGCGGTATAAACGCAGGCTACCGACGCCGGGCTCACGTACTCGCGCTCGCTGACGCGTTCGCACCCGGCCAGCATTTGCCGGGCGGTGTCCACATGGCCCTCGGCGGCGGCTAATTGCGCATTCGCGAGACCGGGAGTCGTCTGGCCCACCAGCGCATGACACCGGTCCAGCGCCGCATGAGCGTCAGCGAATTTGTGCTGGTCCAGATAAACTCTGAAAAGCGTGCTGTAAGCCTCGGCGAAATCGGGTGCGAGGGCCAGGGTGTCTTGCAGTTGCCGGACCGCTTGATCGTACTGCCCGGCAAAATCGTACAGCATGCCGAGGTAAGTGTTGACGGTGACGTTCAGCGGATCCAGGTCGCGGGCGCGGTGCATTTCCCGGATGGCTTCGTCGAGCCGGCCTCGCGGCGCCAGATAAATTAGCGCGTAAGAAAAGTGCGCGCCCCAGTCGTCCGGGTTGATCTGGAGCGCCGTCTCGTACTCTCGCCGGGCGCCCTCCCAGTCCCAGTCGTATAAGGCTTTGACATCGCCAAGCGAGAGATGCGCCGCGCCGAGCCGGCTGTCGAGGGACAATGCCTTCTGAGCAGCTTCCTTGGCCTGCGGCATCACGTCGCGTGGCCGCATGCGGAAGAATCCGAGCCAGGTGTAGGACGAGGCCAAGCCCGCGTACGCGGGCGCGAAACTCGGGTCCTGGGCGATGGCCCGCTCGAACAATCCAATGGACCGGCGCATAGGCTCGGGCTGCCACTTCGAATGCAGGTAGCGCGCCTCGAGATAAAGATCGTAGGCTTCCAGGTTACCGGTTGGAGCGCTCACGAGGGGCGCTTTACCGGCCTCGCCCAGTTGGACCCGCAGCGTGCTGACGATGGCTCGCGAAATTTCGTCCTGCAACACGAAGATGTCTTTCATTTCGCGCTCGTACGTCTCCGACCACAAGTGGTAGCCATCGGTGACGCTGTTCAGTTGCGCGGTCACGCGCAACCGGTTTCCGGATTTGCGCACGCTGCCTTCGAGCACCGCGCCGACATTCAGTTTGCGGCCGATCTCGCGGATATCCTGTTGCTTGTTCTTGAACGCGAAGGCCGAGCTGCGCGCCGCCACGTGAAAGCCGCGCACGCGAGCGAGGGCGTCGATAATTTCCTCGGTCATGCCGTCGCAGAAGTATTCCTGATCCTTGGCCTCGCTCAGATCGACGAAGGGCAACACGGCAATCGAAGGAACGGCCGGGTCAGCCATGGGACGCGGCCCGTGTACCAGCAACCAGATCCCGACTGCCGCAAGCAACACAACAACCAGCGCCACTATCCAGAGACGGCGGCGCGACGTGACCGGCGAGGAGGCCCCTGTTTCTTCTCCAGAAGACTGGAGCGAAAACGCCGGCACGTAACCACCCTTCGGCAAGTCGATGCGCACCGGATCGTCGCGGCCCTCATTCTCGTAGTATTCCTTGAGCCGGCCACGCAGCTTTACCGCTTCGATGCGCACCACGGCATCCATGCGCGGATCGTAGTCCGGCTTGCGGCCGAACACCTCCGCGCCCACGATCGTCTCTTTGAGCTGATCGGCTTTGCCGGCCAGGGCTTGTTCTACCGCGAAACTCAAAAAGCGGCACAGCCGCTCTGAAGACGCGAATCTCGGGTTGGAGCTGAGTCTCCGCAGAGCCGCACGAATGGACTCCTCGCTGGGCTCGAGCCGGGACTGAGTTGCGGAGGCCACCTCTTCCATTTCCTATTCCACCAGGATACGCAGTTTCGCAGTCCGATGTTCGGCGAAAAAATCGCTTGATTAGATGCGGCTGGCGCCAGGCAAGATTCAAGCGCGGCGCCGCACATCTCACGCGGTGTATTATCGGCGAAGCCGCATGAGAAGTACGGTGGTGAAGATCCTCCTGGTCTCGCTCTGGTGCGTGTGCGTCTACAGGGCGGTAACGCAATCCATCGTGCACGACGAAGCTTTCACTTTCGAGCTTTACCTGGCGCGCGGCACGCGCTGGATCTTCAAGTATTACGATGCCAACAACCATTTCCTGAATACTCTGCTGATGAGGGCCACGGTCTGGGTTTTCGGTGTGCACGAATGGTCCATGCGGCTTCCGGCGCTGGCCGGCGCGGGGCTGTATTTTGCGGCCGTCTATCGTCTTTGCACGCGGACTCTCCGAACCACCGCGGGCGCACTGCTGGCGACCGCGCTGCTGACTCTGAACCCGTTCATTCTCGATTTGATGGTGGCTGCGCGAGGTTACGGGTTGGCGCTGGCATTCTGGATGTGGGCCTTGATCTGGCTCATCGAGTTCGTTGGAGACGCGGCTAAGCTGGGCGCTAACCTCGCGAAGGCGGGTGTGGCGCTGCTGCTCTCTGTGTGCGCCAACCTCACCTTTCTGGTTCCGGCGGCGCCGCTGGCCGGCATAATAGTGATCCTCTGGATCAGGCGACGAACGGCACCGGGCACGCACGCGCGGCGCATCGCCGTCGCGATTCTGGTGTTGTGCATCTGCGTTTTGTTTCTTGCGGCAGTAAGAGTGACTCGTGAACTGGGAGCATTCCTCTATGTCGGATACCCCGCAATGTGGGGGAGTCTTCGGAGTCTGACAGAAGTTTCTCTCGCACACGGGTGGCCGTTTCGGTACGCTCCCTGGATGCCTTACTGGATTGATGCCGTCGCATTCTGCTTTGCGCCGGCGGCGGTTGTGGCCGCACTCATCGCCGGAGCGAAGAGCCGCGATCCGTTGCTGTTGCTTGTCTCAGCAAGCAGCCTGGGCTCGGCGGTGATTCTGGCGATCCTTCATGCACTGGCCGGCGTTCCTTACCCAGCGGACCGAACCGGACTCTATTTTCTGGTTCTAGCGCCGCTGGCTCTGGTTGGAGTTGGAGATCGGCGCAGGGGTGCGACCCTGGTTACCGCCTATGCTCTGGCTGTGGTCGCCACCGTGCAATTTGCTCTACAGTTTGACACGCGCCGATTCTTGAGCTGGGAGTACGACGCCGATACCAAACAGATTGTGGCGCGGCTCGCGCAGGACGTCAAAGACAAGCGTCCCGGCGCCGTGCTCGTGAGCGCTTCGTGGCTGCTGGAACCGTCGTTGAACTTTTATCGCCGCACGTGGCGCCTGGTGTGGATGCGGGAAGTGGCGCGGGAGCCGGTGGCGGCGGGAGCGGATTACTACATCCTGCACGACAGCGACCGCGCAGCCGTTCGTTCTCTGGGGCTGCGGAAAATTTACCAGGGGCCGATTTCGGGTAACGTACTCGCCGCGGCGCCGAAGCCCTGAACGAGCAGCTGAGGTCTATTCCTTCGGTCCGATTCCCAGAGTTCTCATCTTGCGGTAGAGGTTGCTGCGCTCCAGACCGAGCAGTTCCGCGGTACGCGTCACGTTGCCGTTGGTTTCTTCGAGTTTTTTCAGGATATACTCGCGCTCCACGGCCTCGCGCACCTCCTGCAGGCTGCCGAAACGTTCCGGGCGCTCGGCCGCGGACCGCCGCACGGTTTGCAGAGGAATGTGCCGGGCGTCAACGCGGACCTGCGGGTTAAGGATGACGATGCGCTCGATCAGGTTGCGCAGTTCGCGCACGTTCCCCGGCCAGTGATATTCCTGCAACAGGGCGTAGGCGCCCGGCGTCAGTTCCTTGGGCTTGCGCCCGTACGCCAGTGTGAACTCACGGAGGAAGTAGTCGGCGAGCAGCGGAATGTCTTCCACGCGATCACGCAGCGGCGGCACGTGAAACGGGATGACGTTCAGCCGGTAGAACAGGTCTTCGCGGAAGTTCCCGCGCTCGATTTCCTGCCCCAGCATCTTGTTGGTGGCGGCGATTACGCGCACGTCTACCTGGGTCCATTCGGAAGCGCCCACCGCCTCGAAGCGTTGTTCCTCGAGCGCGCGCAGCACCTTAGCCTGCGTGCGGAGGCTCATGTCGCCCACCTCATCCAGAAACAGTGTGCCGCCGTCGGCCTTGCGGAACTTGCCGATTTTGTTTTCGTGCGCGCCGGTAAAACTGCCCTTGATGTGGCCGAACAGCTCGCTCTCGATCAGCTCTTCGGGGATGGCGGCGCAGTTGACTTCCACGAACGCCTCGGAGGCGCGCGGGCTCATGGCGTGGATGGCGTGCGCCACCAGTTCTTTGCCGGTGCCGCTCTCGCCGTAGATGAGCACGCGGCCGTTGGTGGCGGCCATCAGCTCCATCTGTTTGCGCAGCGCCTTCATGGGGACGCTCTCGCCCACGATGCGGTACTTGGAGGCGCCCTCTTCGCGCAGGCGGACGTTCTCGAGCTGCAACCGGCGGTGTTCGATCGCATTCTTCAGGACCACGGTGAGCTTCTGGAGCGAGAGCGGTTTTTCAAGGAAATCGAAGGCCCCCAGTTTGGTGGCTTTCACGGCGGTCTCGATGTTGCCGTGGCCGGAGATCATCACCACCGCCGGCCGGTCGGTGAAGGGAATATCCTGAATGCGCGCCAGGGTCTCCATGCCGTCGATGCCCGGAAGCCAGACGTCCAGCAGCACCAGGTCCGACGGTTCCCGCAAGAGGTCTTCCAAAGACTCTTCGCCGCTCGCCACGGCGCGCGCGAAATAGCCTTCGTCGCCCAGCACGCCGCAGAGCGATTGCCGGATGCCCGGCTCGTCATCCACCACCAGGATGCGCGCGGGCTTCATACGTGAGTGACGGACGCGGCGCCTTCCACCGGCCTGGGCTCTTCTACATTCGCCGCGGCGGGAATCTCGATGATGAAGCGCGTGCCTGCGGGCCGGTTGTCCTCCGCCCGGATGTGCGCGTTGTGTTCGGAGAGAATGTGGTTGGCGATGGCCAGACCCAACCCGGTGCCTCGCCCCTTGGTTGAGAAATACGGCAAAAACAGTTTTTCCTTATCCTCAGCGCTGACCCCACAACCGGTATCGGCCACCGTCAACTCAACCGTGTCCGCCACACCCGCACGGGTAGCGATCCAAATGCGCTTCACCACTGAGTCCTGCATAGCTTCGGCGGCGTTGTCCACCAGGTTGACGATGACTCGCTTGAACTGCTCTTTATCCACATTCACGGGGGGCAGGCCCACGGCGAGGTCGGCTTGAAGCGCGATGCCGTCCAGTCGTCCGGTGAAAACGGCGAGAGCGCTCTCGACCACCTCATTCAAGTCGCAGCGGACGGGCTGGGCTGCCGGGAACCGGGCGAATTGTGAAAATTCATTGACCAGGTTCTTCACCGACTCAACTTCATCCGCAATCGTGTCGGTGCAGTCCTTGACGATCCGGGCCACATCCGGGGGCACGGGGGCGCGTTCGAGCTGCCGCGCGATGCGCTCGGCGGAAAGCGCGATGGGGGTGAGCGGGTTCCGGATCTCGTGCGCGATGCGCCGTGCCACTTCGTTCCACGCCGCCGCCTTCTGCGCGCGCAGCAAGTCGCTGGTATCTTCGAGCACGATCACGAAGCCGGAGCGCACCTTTTCCTCGAGCGCCGAGACGGTGATGGAAACATGCCGGGTTTGGAGCTCGGATCGCAGCTCCATTTGCCGTGATGTCATGCCAGTGCGGCGGGCACGCTTCATCAGATACCGGATCTCCGCGGTGTCGTCGCGCGAGAACAGGTCTTCGAGGCGCGTAGCATGATTCACCTGCTCCTCGGGAAAGATCTGCTTGAGCGCGCGATTGACCCGCTGAATGCGGCCGTCTGAGGACACGGAAATCACGCCGGTGGGAATGCTTTCGAGAATAGCTTCGGTGAAGCGGCGCCGGGCATCGAGTTCGCGGCTGTTGCTGTCCAACTCCCGCGTCATTTCGTTGAAACCGCGCACCAGGCCCGCCAGTTCGTCGATGGCCGGCACCTCCACGCGATGGCTCAAATTACCCGAGCGCACCTCGCGGGCGGCGTGCACCAGGGCCGCGATGGGAACGCTGATCTGCCGGGCCAGGAACAGGGCGATCCACATGGCCACGAACAGAACGAACAGGGTGATCAGCGCCAGCAGCAGCAGGGACGAATTGCGCATGTTTTTTTGGCTGCCGGCCAGGCGCGCGTATTCGCTGTTGTAGGCCTCGATGGCGCTGCGCTGCCGAGCCAGGTCCAGCGGGATGCGCGGGGACAAAACGACCCGGCCCACCGTCTCGCCCCTGGACTCGACCGGGTGGGCGACGACGATGGCATCCTTGGCCTGCGGGCGCAAGGCGCCGGGATCGCCGCATCCCTCGACCACGGTTCCGGCGGCGGAAACGATCTCAGCCGCTGCCACGTTTTGTGTCCGGCAGAACTCCTCGAGCGCGCCGGCCGTGCGCCTTCCCGCAGCCAGAAGGGCCAAAGTCTCGGGTTGCGCCGCCAGCAAAGCGGCCTGTGCTTCGGCCTTTTCACGGGCCTCGCCGGTGAGAGCCTTGGCGATATTGACGAAAGCCACGCGCTCCCTCTCCACCGGCCGCGTGAACCATTTTTCCAGGTTGCGGTTCAGCACGTAATAGCTGAACAGCACCATGAAGAAGACCGGCATGAAGCTCAGCGCCAGCGCGCCGATGACCAGCTTGGTCTTGATGCGCGAACCTTCGCGGTTGCTGCGCCGCTCGATGTAGAGCTTGACCCCGATGCGCACCAACATGAAACCGAGGGTCACCATCAGCAGAAAGATCAGCGTGGAGACGGCCCAGAAGATAAAGGTCTGCCCTGGATCCGTGGGGGCATAGCCGCCGAAATCGAAGGAGCCCTGCCAGATCACGAGCGTCGCCGAGATGATCAGCAAGACCAGGCCCGAGCCGTAGAGAAGGCGGTTTTTCATGATGTGGCGGCCTGTTCCCGATTATACAGGGGCCACAGGAGCGGGAGGATGGGTCTGGAGCGGTTCCCGGCCGGCGCGGACCCGCAATTCTCCCTCTGGTAGTGTCCTAAGTTTTAGGACACTACCCTCCCCCTGGGGGGAAGGCACTTATGCTATTATGTATCCATAATTATGCATCGCACCACGGTGGTCTTGCCTCCTCACTTGAAGGCCGCAGCACTGGAACAGGCGCGGGACGCCGGCGTTTCCTTCGGGGAATTCCTGCGCCGCGCCGTCGAAAAAGCGATCGCAGAATCCGGGCCGCGCCGCCGGAGGCGTCGAGACTCGTTCCTGGATGACACGGCGGTCTTTAAGGGCAAGACTCCGCAAGACCTGGCGCGGCGGCACGACGCGCACCTCTACGGCGAACCGTGATGGTTTTCATTGACACCGGCGCGTTCCTGGCAAGGTACCTGGCCAACGACGGCTACCATCAGCGCGCCATAGCAATCTGGAAGAGAATGCGCAGCGAGGCCCTGGTTACCAGCAACCACGTTCTGGACGAGACTCTGACTCTACTCGCCAGACGAGCCGGAAACCGCTTCGCGGCCGATCGTGCCGACAATATCTACGCTTCGGAGATGCTCGAGATTGCTTACAGCACAAGAGAAGACGAATCCGAAGCGATCCGGCTGCTGCGCAAGTATGCCGACCAGCAGATCAGCTTCACCGACTGCGTGTCTTTCGTGCTCATGAAAAGCCGGAAGATCTCCACGGCCTTCACCTTCGACCAGCATTTCCAGCAGGCCGGGTTTCGCACCGTGGGAGTCGCAGACTGAGCTTCTTTACTCCGCCCAGGTGAGCCAGCCCATTTCATAGGGCAGGACGGCGTCTTCGTGGTAAGGAACCACGCGCACCGAAAAGCCACATGAGCCGCTCTCGCCGCACTCGACCTCACCCTGGTAGAGCTGGTCCGCGCCGGAAGATCCCCGCAGCTCCATGGCTGTTGCCTTCCCGGATACGATTTCACCCTCCGGATTCACGCGTCCGCTGTAAAGCTGCACGCTAACGTCCGAGGGCAGGACTTCTCCCAAAAAAACCCGGGCGGTGACTTTCAGTTTGGAGCCCACGACGACCTCGTCGGCGTGCGCAGAGTCCACCTGGACGATCTTGACTCGGGAACCATGCGTGTGCAGCCGCTTGCGCCAAGCCACCAAAGGCCGAATCCGCGCGGCGTGGTCTGCGGTCAGGCGCGAATACCGCCGGCCAGCGGGGAGATAAAACCGCTCCGTGTATTCCGCCACCATGCGGTTGGTGCTGAAGGATGGCGAAAGCGTTTTCATGGAGGTCTTCACCTTGGCTACCCATCCATGCGGAATGCCCGCTAAGTCCCGGTCGTAGAAAAGCGGCACGACGTCATTCTCCAGCAAGTGATAGAGCGCTTCCGATTCGACCTGATCCTGATAGTCAGGATTGGCGTACTCCTCCCCGCTGCCGATGGCCCAGCCGGTCTGACGATCGTAGCCCTCGGCCCACCATCCATCGAGAACCGACAGATTGAGGCCGCCGTTGGCGAGCACCTTCATGCCGCTGGTGCCACTGGCTTCGTTCGGGCGCCGCGGCGTGTTCAGCCAGACATCCACGCCCTGCACCAGGTACCGTGCGACCGAGATGTCGTAGTCCTCGAGGAAGACCACGCTGCGCCGCACATCCGAGCCGCGAGCGAAGCGGATAATCTGACGGATCAGTTCTTTGCCTTCGTTGTCGTGAGGGTGGGCTTTGCCCGCAAACAGGATCTGCACGGGCCGTTTGGCGTCGGTCAGGATTCGCCGCAGCCGGTCCACGTCGCGCAGCAGCAGCGTCGCCCGCTTGTAGGTGGCAAACCGCCGGGCAAACCCGATGGTCAGATGATCCGGGCCAAGCACCTCCTCGGCGATCTTGACCTCGACATCGGAAACGCCACGCTGCTTGAGCTGCCGCGCCAGTCGCGTACGGGCATAGTGGATCAGGCGCTCTCGGCGGATCTCGTGCACCCGCCACAACTCCTGGTCGGGAATGCGGTCGATGCGCTGCCAGACCGGGCTGTCGTGGGGTTCCTCAGCCCATCGCGGCCCCAGGTAGCGCGTCAGGAGGGCACTCATTTCCATCGAGACCCAAGAGCGCATGTGAACGCCGTTGGTTACGTAGCCTACGGGGACCTCGTGCAAGGGGTAACCGGACCACATGGCATGCGCCATCTTGCGAGTCACTTCGCCGTGCAGCCGGCTCACGCCGTTGGCACAAGAGCTGTGGCTCGAAGCCAGGTGCGCCATGTTGAACGGTCCGTTGTTGTCGGAGCGATCCAGCCTGCCGTAGGCAAGCAGCCGGTCGAAATTGAGGCCCAGCCGTCCCGAGTACTCACGGAAGTACTTCTCCATCAGCCAGGGCTCGAAGCGGTCGAATCCCGCGGCCACCGGCGTGTGAGTGGTAAAGATGTTGCCCGCGGCGGCGGCCTGCCTGGCCTCGTGGTAACTCAAGCCAAGGGGTTCCATGAGCATGCGAGCGCGCTCCAGACCGAGAAACGCCGAGTGCCCTTCGTTCATGTGACAGACCGTGGGACGGATGCCGACCGCCTGCAGCGCTCTCATCCCACCGATTCCCAGCACGATTTCCTGCTGAATCCGCAGTTCCCGGTCCCCTGCGTAAAGCGCCCCCGTGATCTTCCGGTCCTCGGGGTTGTTCTGCGTCACGTTAGTGTCCAGCAGATACAGCGGGATTCGTCCCACCCGCACTTTCCAAATGGCGGCGGACACTCTCCTTCCGGGAAAATCGATGTCTACGGTGAGCGGTTCGGCTTGCGCATTCGTCGCGGGTTCTATGGGGAGGGTGTGAAAATCGTTGATGGGATACTGCTCCTGCTGCCAGCCATCGGCGTTGAGATATTGGTGGAAGTATCCGCCCTGATACAGCAAGCCTACTCCGACCAGCGGTAAACCGAGGTCACTCGCCGATTTCAAATGATCTCCGGCGAGCAGTCCCAGTCCACCGGCGTAGTTGGGGATGCATTCGGTGAGACCGAACTCGGCGGAGAAGTAAGCGATGACCAGGCTGGTTGCGTCCGGATGCGCCCGCAAGAACCAGCCGGTGCCGGCCAGATACTCCACCAGGTCGGCAAAGACACGGTCCATCTGCGCGAGGAAGGTCTCATCCGATTCGAGTTCCGTCAGCCGCTTCTGGTCGATTTGGCTCAACATCAGGCGGGGATTGTGCCCGGTAGCGTCCCAAAGGTCACCGTCCAGGCGCCGGAACAGTTCGATGGTGGGATGGTCCCAGGACCATCGGAGGTTGAGGGAAAGTTCGTTCAAGCATTGCAGGCGCGGCGGCAGGCAAGGCGAAACA
>Ga0187819_10000823_pt1 | contig 15699 bp, 14 predicted proteins | sample NC_wetland_sal_i_15_FD_132411 | JGI IMG/M metagenome (GOLD analysis project Ga0187819, IMG submission 132411) | Wetland sediment microbial communities from Neuse River Estuary, North Carolina, USA - SO4_4 | ecosystem: Environmental > Aquatic > Freshwater > Wetlands > Sediment | place: USA...
GGAGGAGTAGAAGCGAATGTGCGGCTCTTGCAAAGATGACGCGATCGACCGGCGCAGCCTGCTGGCGCTTGGGCTCGCAACCGCCGCCGCCGCCATGGCGGCGAAAATCGCTCCTGCCAGGGCAGCGGACGGGAAGCACACCTCGCTGTCGGCAGATCAGGCGCTGACGGCGTTGCAAAGCGGCAATGCGCGCTTCGTATCGGAGCCTCAGGTTTGCACCATGGAGCTAGCGCAGACGCGCGTGCGCGTCGCCGAAGGGCAATCCCCGTGGGCGACGGTCATCAGCTGCGCCGACAGTCGCGTGCCGCCGGAACTCGTTTTCGGCGGCTTGGGGCTCGGCGAACTGTTCGTCGCGCGCAACGCCGGCAACCTGGTCGACACCGCCACCATGGGCACCATCGAGTACGGCGCCGCGGTGTTGGGCTCGCCGCTGATCGTGGTGATGGGGCACAGTCATTGCGGCGCGGTGTCGGCCGCGTGCGACGTCGTCACCAAAAACGCGACGTTCCCCGGCTCGATTGGGCCGATGATCGATCCCATCATTCCGGCCGCCATCGCCGTGCGCGACGCGCCCGGTGACTATCTCGACAACGCGGTGCGCGAAAGCGCCAAGCGTACCGCCGCCCGGCTCGCGAACACGAGCTTCGTCCTCGCCGACCTGCTGACGGCGGGCAAGCTGAAGATCGTGGCTGCCCATTACGAGCTTGCGAGCGGCATCGTCACATTCTTGGATTGAGCCTGCCCGCGCGAGCGACCCAACGAGAATCGGCGATTACGCGCGTTTTCACGCGCCGAGAAAAATGTTGTTAACCCAAGGGCCTACTTGCGCGCCACGGTGCGGACAAGATCGCAACTTCAGTTGAGCCTTACTCGTGACGTGACCTGTTGGTGCCGCGCGTGCGTATCCCACTGCAAAAGCCCTCCTTCGATGCCGCCCTGACGCGTTTTCTTGACGATACGTTGAGGCGCGACCGCCGTCGAAAGAGGCTTTGGAGGTTCGCGGCGCTTTTGACTTGCTCGCTCCTCGCGTACGAATGGCCATCCCTTCATTCCAGTACCGCTGTCGCCATGGCGACTAAGCACGATCAGTCCGGCCGCGTTGCCCTATTCGCGCGCCCCGAGCTGGGTGACGTCATCGCTCAGGCCGGTCCCGCAGAGCTGGATTTGCAGCGTCTTACGTTTGTGAGCATGGGTGCGTTCGCCCAGAGCCAAGTGGCACAACCGTCCGTGGCAATCGCAGCGGCCGCGGTCGCCGGCGAGTAAGCAGTAATCTCAGGCAGCCGCGCTTGCCGAGGCTGGGTCGGTGCGGACGATGAGGGTGGTGACGACTGGAAAAATCTGGTCGCCGGGCATGCCGACGCGCCGGGCGTGCTCGCGGATCGATTCGGGATCCCGCGCCTCATAGATGCAGAATGACCCGAGCCGTCCGTCGGCCTCCTTGACCACATAGCTGCGGATCCAGCGCACGCGGTCGGCCATCTCCTCGTTGCCGATCCTGGCGGACTTGGCGCCGGCGGCTTCGAGTTCGCCCGTGTTCGCCCAGGCGCTCGAGCGGCGGATGACATAGAGATCCATGACATTCTCCTGTTGAGTGAGGTGGGACAGGCCTACCAACCGAGTTTCAACGCGCTTTGGTGATGACCACCTCGAGATATTCGCTGGGGACGACCAGCGTGCCGTCCTCGGCGACGTTGAATTCGGCGAGCAGCGCGTAGAGATCAGCCTCGAGCGCCTCGCGCGCCTGCGGATCGATCGCCGCGAACGCCTTCACCATCGGGCCGTAGTAGGTGCGAAAAATTTCGACCCAATGCGCAGGCGACTTGTAGCGGAAGACAAAGTTCCGGCTCTCCGCCGCGATCGCTCCCTTCGAACCGAACAGGGTGTCGAGATGCGCCTTGCTGCCCCACAGCGCCGGCGACTTCATGCCCGGTGCCGGCGGCACGTATTTGCCGATGGTCTTGAATACCTGGCCGATGAAGCTCTCCGGCGTCCAGTTGGCGAGGCCGATCTTGCCGCCGGAACGGCAGACGCGAATGAGCTCGCTCGCAGCCTGCTGCTGATTGGGCGTGAACATGATGCCGAAGGTTGAAAGGACGACATCGAAGCTGGCATCCGCGAAGGGAAGAGCTTCCGCGTCGGCTTCCTGGAAGGTGACCGCCAAGCGATCGGCTTTGGCGCGCTCGCGCCCACGCTCGAGAAGCGCGCCGACGTAGTCCGTCGACACGACGTCGGCGAAGCGGCGGGCCGCGGCAAGCGTCGCATTGCCGTTGCCGGCGGCGACATCGAGGACGCGCTGGTTGCTGCGCAGGTCGACGGCCTCGCAAAGCATTTCGCCGACGATCTGCACCGTGGTGCCGACGATGGCGTAGTCGCCGGAGCCCCAGGCGACCTGCTGGCGAGCCTTGATTGCGGCGAGATCGATGGTGACGGGGGTGGCTGCTTGAATGTTCATTGCTCTAAGGACTTCCTTGTTGTGTTTGGCGGCTCGCTGTGTTGCCGCGCGGCGGGTCGTATCTAGGCTTTGTCGTGTTGGGTGCGAATGACAGGGCGTCCGCATTGCTTGACACGGCGTCCGGGATTGGGGAGGCATCTGACGGAGCGTCCGGGCGGATTGCCCAAACGTCCGCCAAGAGAGAGAGCGATGGGTGCCGACGCGCTTTCCGATGTGCTGAGAACGATCCGGCTGACTGGCGCGACATTCTTCGACGTCGTGGCTAAGGCGCCGTGGGTCGCCGAGTCGCCGCCGCGGGAGGTGATCCTGCGGAAGATCCTGCCGGGTGCCGAGCATCTGATCGCGTATCATGTGGTCACCGAGGGCCGTTGCTTCGCCGCTATTTTCGGGGAAGAGCCGATCGCGATCGAAGCCGGCGAGGTCATCGTCTTCACCAAGGGCGATCCGCATGCCCTGTCGAGCAGTCCCGGCATGCGCGCCGATCCCGTCGCATCGGGCCCGCTCGATACGCTTAGCGGCAGCCAATTGCCGTTCTTCCTCAACTATGGCGGCGACGGGCCGGTCTCGGCCAAGTTCGTCTGCGGCTACCTCGCCTGCGATGCCCAGCCCTTCAATCCGCTTCTCGACAACCTGCCGCGGGTCATCAAGGCCGGAGACCCGCAGGGCAGCGATGCGGGCTGGCTCGGCCAATTCATCCGTCTGGCGATGATGGAATCGGCCGACAAGCGCGCCGGCGGCGAAAGCGTGCTGGCCAAGCTGAGCGAGCTCATGTTCATCGAGGTGGTTCGGCGGCATCTGGCGGCTCTGCCGCCGGAGCAGGCCGGGTGGCTCGCGGGTGTGCGCGACCCCTTTGTCGGCAAGGCCTTGTCGCTGATGCACGCGAGGCCAGCGCAAGACTGGACGATCGAGGACCTGGCCAAGGAGGTGGGGCTGTCGCGCTCGGTGCTGGCGGAGCGTTTCGCCGACCTCGTCGGCATGCCGCCGATGCAGTATCTTGCCAAATGGCGGATGCAGATCGCTACCGGCCTTCTGAGCGGCGGCAGCGCCAATATTGCGGCCGTTGCCGCCGAGATCGGCTACGGATCGGAAGCGGCCTTCAGCCGCGCTTTTAAGAAGATCGTGGGCGTGCCGCCTTCGGAGTGGCGTCGCCGCGCATGATCGGTTGTCATCGATGCCGCGGCCGGCGCGGCATCGACGGCATCAGTGCTTCGCCTTGACGTAAGAGCCGGGCGCGTCCTCGATGACGCCGAGCGTCTTGCCCGGCTCGCGCGGCTCGATTAAGTCGCCCGACCGCTCCGCGAGCCATTGCGCCCAGTGCGGCCACCAGGAGCCCGGGTGTTCCTCGGCGGTGGCGATCCACTCTTCGAGCGACTTCTCCGGCGTCGCGTTGGTCCAGTACTGATACTTGACCTTGCCCGGAGGATTGACGACGCCGGCGATGTGGCCCGAGCCCGATAGCACGAACTCGACCGGCCCGCCGAACAGCCGGGCGCCCGCGAACACCGACTTCGCCGGCGCGATGTGGTCTTCGCGGGTGGCGAGCTCGAAGACCGGGAGCTTGACCTTGCCGAGGTCGAGCCGCGTGCCAGCGAGCGTCATCTGCCTGTCGGCAAGGCGGTTCGCGCCGTAGAACTCGCTCAAATAGAAGTTGTGGTTGGCCGCCGCCATCCGCGTCGAGTCCTGGTTCCAGTAGAGGAGGTCGAACGGGAACGGCTTCTTGCCCAACAGGTAGTTGTTGACGATGTAGGGCCAAATGAGGTCGCGCGGGCGCAGCATGTTGAACACGTTCGCCATGCGCGAGCCGTCGAGATAGCCGCGCTCCGACATGAGCTCGTTCAGGGCTTCGAGCTGCTCGGCGTCGGTGAACAGCAGGAGATCGCCGGCGTGCGTAAAGTCGACCTGAGTGGCGAGGAAGCTCGCGGACGTGAACGGCTCCTCGCCGCGCGCGGCGAGATAGGCGAGCGTGGTCGCCAACAGCGTGCCGCCGACGCAGTAGCCGACGACGTTGCATTGCTCGACGCCGGTCTCGCGCTTCACGGCGTCGGCCGCCGTGAGGATGCCCTCCTGCATGTAGTCCTCGAAGGACTTGTGCGAGAGGCCCTCGTCCGGATTGACCCAGGAGATCATGAACACGGTGAGCCCCTGGTCGACGAGGAACTTGATGAGGCTCTTCGCCGGGGCGAGATCGAGGATGTAGAACTTGTTGATCCACGGCGGCACGATCAGCAGCGGCCGCTCGCGCACTTTCTCGGTCGAGGGCGCGTACTGGATGAGCTGAAAAAGGTCGTTCTGATACACGACCTTGCCCGGTGTCGTCGCCAGGTTGCGGCCGACCTCGAAGGCGCTCGCGTCCGTCTGGCTGATGCGCAGGAGGTCGCCGGAGCGGCTCATGTCCTCGGCGAGATAGGACATGCCCTTGACGAGGTTCTCCGCGTTGCTCTTGAAGGTCTCGCGCAGCACCTCGGGGTTGGTCATGGGAAAGTTCGAAGGCGACAGCGCGCTCGAGACCTGGCGCAGATAGAACTCCGCCTTCTGTCGCGTGCGCTCATCGAGCCCCTCGGTCTTGTCCAAGAGGTCGTCGGCCCAACGCGAGGTAATGAGGTAGGCCTGCTTCCAGAAGTCGAAGTAGGGGTTCTGTGACCACTCCGGGTCCTTGAAGCGGTTGTCGCCGGGCTCGGGCTCGGCGACCGGCGTCACCTCCTGCCCGAGCATGCGCTGCACCGCGTTGTTCCAGAGGTCGGCGTAGGAGCGCACGAGCAAGCCCTGTGCCTCCGCGAATGCGGTCGGGTCGGCGAACCAGCGCTGGGTGAGATCGGTGAGCGTGTTGGTCGCTTCCGTGATCTCCGCCGCTGCCGTGTAGGGGCCGGACTTGACGTCGGCGCGCTCGATGAACTCGGTGAGCACGCGCCCGCTCAGCTCGAACAACCGCAACAGGTTGAGGCCGAGTTCCTCCGCATTTTCGATCTTGTAGGGGGCGGCAGCCTCTTCTTCAGGCTCGCCGTGGTGCTTTTGCATCGCTTTGACTGGCTTTTGGCTCGTGCGTCCCTTTATCTACCCCACGCCAAGGTTTTGCGACATTTGCTGGGCTAATGTCACTTGGACGTGTGGATAACCCTAGGCTACCCTGCGCCATCCGCGGGGGATCGAATCGCGCAATTCTTAACCCCACGCAAGAGCGGAGACCGGATGCTCAAGACGCAGCCGCCGATCGATAGCGGCGATAGCGGGGCCACGCTCGCAAGAGCGCTGCTCGTCGCTGCTGCCGTCGCCATTGCCACAATTGGCGGTGGCTGCATGAACTCCATCCAGACACCGCTTCCGGACGTCATCCGGCCGCCCGCGAACGCCTCGCTGTCCGACAAGGAGCGGAAAGAGGCGGTCGATGAGCTGGCCAAGAAGCGGGATACGCACGACCAAGACGCTCAGCAGCAGATCGAGCAGTCACGCTAATTATACCTAATTATATAGGTGCCCGGCGCCGTCTCGCGAAGGCTGGGCCGGCTAGATCTGGCGCTCAGCTTTGCCCGCCGGGAGCCCCTGGACTGAGCCCCCGCGCCGGGCGTAAACACGAGGCTTCCAACGAGCCCGGCTAACCGGCAGCCTTCACACTCCGGGGAGGCCCTCGTGCTCGCGCTCGCAAACCCGATGAGGCCTTGAGTGGCGCCCTCGAACACCGAGTTCCACCGCATCAAGCGTTTGCCGCCTTACGTTTTCGCCGAGGTCAACCGGCTGAAGGCGGCGGCGCGTGGGGCGGGCGCCGACATCATCGATCTCGGCATGGGCAATCCCGACCTGCCGACACCGCAGCACATTATCGACAAGCTCGTGGAGACGGTGGCCAAGCCGCGCACGCATCGCTATTCGGCGTCGAAGGGCATCCCCGGTCTGCGTCGCGCGCAAGCCGCCTATTACGCGCGCCGCTTCGGCGTGAAGCTCGATCCGGAGACGCAGATCGTTGCCACGCTCGGCTCCAAGGAGGGCTTCGCCAACGTGGCGCAGGCCATCACCGCGCCGGGCGACGTCATCCTCGTGCCCAATCCGACCTACCCCATCCACGAGTTTGGGTTCCTGCTTTCCGGCGCCGCCATAAGGCACCTGCCGGCGGGGACGGGCGAAGCGTTCCTGCGTTCGGTAGAGCGTGCGTGCCAGCACACGATCCCCAAGCCCTTGGCGCTCGTGCTTTCCTATCCGTCGAACCCGACGGCAATGGTTGCCGACCTCGACTTCTATCGCGACGCGGTCGAGCTCGCCAAAAAGCTCGACCTCATCATCCTCTCCGACATCGCCTACGCCGAGATCTATTTCGACGGCAATCCGCCGCCGTCGGTGCTGCAGGTGCCGGGCGCCATCGACATCGCGGTGGAATTCACCTCGCTGTCGAAGACCTACAACATGCCGGGCTGGCGCATGGGTTTTGCGGTCGGCAACGAGCGCCTTATCGCGGCGCTCGCGCGCATCAAGTCGTATCTCGACTACGGCGCCTTCACGCCCATCCAGGTGGCGGCGGCGGCCGCGCTCAACGGACCCCAGGAGTGCGTGGAGGAAACGCGTGCGGTCTACCACAAGCGCCGCGACTGTCTGGTCGAGACCTTCGAGCGCGCGGGCTGGTCGATCCCGCCCCCGCCCGCGACCATGTTCGCGTGGGCGCCGCTCCCGCCCGCGTTCCGCAATCTCGGATCGGTCGAGTTTTCCAAGCTGCTCATCGAGAAAGCGGGCATCGCGGTCTCGCCGGGCTTGGGCTTCGGCGAGTATGGTGAAGGCTTCATTCGCATCGCTCTCGTCGAGAACGAACACCGCATCCGCCAGGCCGCGCGCAACCTCAAAAAGTTCCTCGCCCAGGCTCCGGAAACGATGCATAACGTGATCCCGATTCCGCAAAAAGCCAGCCGGTAATCCGTCACGTTCCATGCAACAGCCTCTCACTCTGGGCATCGCCGGCCTTGGCACCGTCGGCGCGGGCCTTCTGCACTTGCTCAGGCACCATAAGGACCGCATCGAGGAGCGGGCGGGCCGGCCGATCCGCATCGCCGGGGTCTCCGCACGCTCCAAGGGAAAGAAGCGCGCGGCCGAGATCGGCCAGGTCCCATGGTTCGACGATCCCGTGCGCCTGGCGGCCGATCCCGCAATCGACGTGTTCGTCGAGCTGATCGGCGGATCGGGAGGCGTCGCCAAGGCCGCGGTCGAAGCGGCGCTCAAAGCCGGCAAGCACGTGGTCACGGCGAACAAGGCGCTGCTCGCCGAGCACGGCATCGCGCTCGCCAAGCTCGCGGAGGACCGTCGCGTCGCCTTGAACTTCGAGGCGGCGGTCGCCGGCGGCATTCCCGTCATCAAGGTGCTGCGGGAGTCGCTCGCCGCCAACGAGGTGCGCCGCGTCTACGGCATCTTGAACGGCACCTGCAATTATATCCTCAGCACCATGGAGACCGAAAAGCGGTCCTTCGGCGACGTATTGAAGGAGGCGCAGAAGCGCGGCTACGCCGAAGCCAATCCCACGTTCGACATCGGCGGCTTCGATACCGCGCACAAGCTCGCGATCCTGACGAGCCTTGCCTTCGGCACCAAGCTCGCCTTCGACCAGATCCACGTCGAGGGCATCCAATCGATCACGGAGGCGGACATCGAGGCCGCGGACGAGATGGGCTACCGCATAAAGCTGTTGGGCGTCGCCATGCGCACCGACAGCGGCATCGAGGCGCGCGTGCACCCGGCAATGGTGCCGCAGCATTCGGCGATCGCCGAGGTTTCAGGTGTCACCAATGCGGTTGCCATCGACAGCGACTATTGCGGCAGCCTGTTGCTGATCGGCCCGGGTGCGGGTGCGCATCCGACCGCCTCCGCGGTCGCGGCCGACATCCTCGACATCGCGCGCGGCGGCGCTGTCCTGCCGCCGTTCGTGACACAAACCCGCAATCTGAAGCCGTATAAGAAGGCCAAGCTCGGCGCGCATCAGGGCGCCTACTACGTGCGGCTTTCCGTCTACGACCGGCCCGGAGCCATGGCTGCGATCGCCAAACGCATGGGAGACCGCCAGGTCTCGATCGAGAGCATCGTGCAGCGGCGGCCGCCATCGGCGCTGCCCGGGATCGGCGCGCGGCTGAAGCCCGGCGCGCCCGCCCTCGTCGTGCTCATCACGCACGAGACGACCGAGGAGGCGATCCGGCAGGCGATCGATGCCATTGAACGCGACGGCAAGGTATCCGAGCGGCCGCAGATGATCCGCATCGAGAAGCTGAGCGAGGACGCCTGACAGTGGGGGGCAGGTCCATGGCAGGAGCAAACGTCACGTCCGGCCTCGACCGCGTGCTGGTGCTCGAGGTGGCCCGCGTCACCGAGGCCGCGGCGATCGCGGCGGCGCATTTGCGCGGGCGCGGGCAGGAGAAGGCCGCCGACAAGGTGGCGGTCGATGCCATGCGCCGCGAGCTCGCCAAGCTGCCGATCCGCGGCACCGTCGTCATCGGCGAGGGCGAGATGGACGAAGCGCCCATGCTCTATATCGGCGAGAAGGTGGGCTCGGGCGAGGGGCCGGAGGTCGACATCGCGGTCGATCCGCTCGAGGGCACCACGATCTGCGCCAAGTCGATGCCCAATGCGCTCGCGGTGCTCGCGATCTCCGAGCGCGGCGGCCTCTTGCATGCGCCCGATATCTACATGAACAAGATCGCCATCGGTCCGGGCTACGCGCCAGGCACCGTCGATCTCGATGCGCCGCCCGCCGCCAACATCGAGGCGCTCGCCAAGGCGAAGGGCGTGCCCGTGTCGGAGATCACCGCCTGCATCCTCGATCGCCCGCGTCACGCGGAGCTGATCGCGGCGGTGCGCAAGGCAGGAGCCGCCGTGCAGCTCATTCCCGACGGCGACATCGCCGGCGTGATCTGGACGACGGATCCGAAGGAGACCGGCATCGACATTTATCTCGGTTCTGGCGGCGCGCCTGAAGGCGTGCTCGCGGCGGCGGCGCTGCGCTGCATCGGCGGCCAGATCGAGGGCCGCCTGCTCCCCTCGTCGGACGAGCAGCGTGCGCGCGCGCGGAAGATGGGCATCACCAACGTCAACCGGAAATTCAAGCTCGAGGACATGGCTTCGGCCGACGTGATCTTCTCCGCGACCGGCGTGACCGACGGCTCGCTCTTGGATGGCGTGCGCTTCAGCGGCGAATTCGCCGAGACGGAGACGCTCGTCATGCGCTCGCGCACCGGCACGGTGCGGCGCATCAAGACGACGTGCCGCCACCTCGGCACGCGCTTCATCGGCGGCTAGCGCAAGGGCACGCCCTTCATGCGGCGCAACAGGTCCGCGATGGGGTAATCGACCCAGGCGTGCGTGACGAAGTCGCGGTGGCTCAGGTTCTGGCCGCCGGGGAAGATCGTGACGCTGCCCGGTTCGAGGCGCCGCTCGAGCGAGGTCGAAAAGTCGATCTGGTTGTCGACGAGCACGCGCTCCATCTCGGCGTTCTTGCTCTCGGTCGACCCGAGATAGGTGCTGACGAAGAAGGCCGAGCGGTCGTTGGAGATCCAGGACGCGAACTTGCCGAGCTCGCCGTAGAGCGCATCCAGCAGCACGACGCCGCGCACGCGCTTCATGAGGCCGCCTCTCGCGGCGCACCAGGCGGCCGGCAGGTAGCCGCCGCTGTAGGCGACCATGACGATCGGCATGCTGGCGAACGTGCGCACCGAGCGCGAGTCGCCGTGGAGCTTGGCGAGTTTCTGCGCGGCCTCGCCAATGAAGCGGGCGAAGGCGCCCGGCTGCCAGAACTTGCCGGCGCTCGAATCCGAAGCGTCGGAAGCGAATTGCGGGGCCACCAGCACGGCGTTGACGCCCGAGGCGGTGATCTGCGCCGGCAGACGCTGCCGCTGCAGCACGTCGCGGCGCAGCGTTGCACCGTGGCCGTGGAAGAAGACGATCATCACCGAGGGCCGACGGATGTCGAAGCCCTTGGGGATGTGCAGCAGCACGCGGTCGTCGCTGTAGGTCTCATCCTCCCAATAGGTGTGCCCGAAGAAGGTGCGGTGGCCCACGCGGCCGTTCTCGACCACGTTCAAGAACGGCTGGTCGGAGTTGGCGATATTGCCGGAATACGGGAACGGAGCGGTATCAAAGGGGATGATTGCAGTCTTGTCGTTCTTCACGGGCTGGGCGCGCGCGTAAACTTGCTGCGGAATCGGCGGGATGGTCGGATGGATCGAGCCCGTGGCGGAAGGTGCGCTGCGAGCCTGCGTCGGCTCGCTCGATGGAGCCAGCGCAAAGACCGCGCCCAAAAGCACGGCAACAGCAGGAGCTAGTCGAGAAAGCTGCATTCCCCCTCCGACGACACACCGAGAGTGCGCGATGCGCGTTAGTTTTTAACCAACTGCCCGCCGCCTTCGTTCCCCGTAATGCGGCTGCAACAATTCCGACACACGCTTCGGTACAATAAAAAAGTGTCGATTCGGGGGACGCGGCCGCGGCCGCTGCCAACGGGCAGGCAAATGGGCCGCAAGCGGGGTGTAGCAGGGATGCCCGCAGGCGGTGCAATTTAGCAACTTCATGACGGCAAATGGGCGGGCCGATTGTGAGACTCTTCGCGCTCCAATAGGTTTTCCACGGGCACAAAGCGCTTAGCGACGCAGGCTTTCCGGATGGCAATGGCTGGTACAATTGGTGCGCCCTCGACCGAGGAGCGCGGACTGGATCTGCGGACCGTTTCGACCGTGACCGCGGCGGCGATCGCCATCGCCGACATGATCGGCATCGGCGTGTTCACCAGCCTCGGGTTCCAGGTGCAAGGCATCCCGTCGGTCTTCGCGGTGCTGATGCTGTGGGTCGTCGGCGGCATCGCCGCGCTGTGCGGCGCCTTGTCCTACGGCGAGCTCGCCGCGGCGCTGCCCCGCTCGGGCGGCGAATACAACTTTCTGTCGCGCATCTATGGGCGCAGCATCGGCTTCGTCGCCGGGTGGATTTCGGCGACGGTCGGCTTCGCAGCGCCGGTTGCGCTCGCGGCCATGGCGTTCGGCGAATATTTCCAAGGCATCGTGCCGAGCGCGCCGCCGATGCTGCTCGGCCTCGGCATAGTCTGGGTCGTCGGCCTCGTGCATTTGCGCGGCGTCGGGCCTGGGAGCACCTTCCACAACGCCTCGACCGCGCTGAAGCTGACGCTCATCGTCGTGCTGATCTTCGCCGGCCTCTTCCTCGGCACGCCGCAGCCGATTTCGTTCGCGCCGAAGGCCTCCGACATCCACTACATCACCGGCGCGCCGTTCGCGGTCGGCCTGGTGTTCGTGATGTACGCCTACTCGGGCTGGAACGCCGCGACCTACATCGCCGGCGAGATCCGGCACCCGCAGCGCAGCCTGCCGATCGCGATCCTCATCGCGACGCTCGTCGTTATCGCGCTCTACGTCGCCTTGAACGCCGTGTTCCTCTATACGACGCCCATCGAGAAGATGGCTGGCCAGGTCGATGTCGCCCTCATCGCCGGCAAGCAGATCTTCGGCAACGCCGGCGGCCGCCTCGTCGGCGCGCTCATCTGCTTAGGGCTCATCTCCTCGATCAGCGCCATGATCTGGATCGGGCCGCGCGTCACCCAAGTCATGGGCGAGGACATCCCGATGATGCGGGTGTTCGCATCGAAGTCGCAGACCGGCGTCCCAGCGACCGCGATCCTGTTCCAGCTCTGTGTGACGACGCTTTTGATGGCGACCCGCAGCTTCGAGTCCGTGCTCGACTACATCCAGTTCAGCCTCACGTTCTGCTCGTTCCTCGCCGTGCTCGGCGTGATTGTGCTGCGCGTGCGCGAGCCCAACCTGAAGCGGCCCTACCGCATGTGGGGCTATCCGTTCACGCCGGCCGTGTTCCTCGCCGTTACCACATTCATGATGTACTACCTCATCATCGAGCGGCCCTGGCAATCGCTCGCCAGCGTCGCCACGATGCTGGCCGGGCTTCTCGTCTATGCGTTTTCGCTGACCCAGGCGCCGTCCCGCGCCAAAACGGAGAGTTCAATCGATGGATAGGACGCCCCGCCCGGTAAAGGCCGCAGCGCTCGCGTTGAGCTTGCTCTTTGCGCTTGCGCCGGCGGTTTTGGCCGAGACCGCCGCCGCGACGGCCGCAACGCCGGACGACACGGGCAAGATCCTCGCCGGCATGCAGCCGTCCGAGAACTCCCCGCTCGCCTCCTTCACTAAGGATGGCAGCTGGCAGCAGCACGCCAAGCACTTCGATGCCGCCTGGGCCGCGCTCGACAAGCGCCAGCTGTCGAAGATTCACGCCTGGTCGACGCAATACCTGCCGCCGCGCAAATCGGCCGTTTTCTACATGTTCAGCGGACCCGACTTTCTCTACGCCGACGCCTTCTATCCCGGCGCCGATACCTACGTCTTGAGCGCACTCGAGCCCGTGGGCGAGATTCCCGATCTGACCGGGATGTCGAAGGGGCAGGTGATGGGCGGGATCAGCCGCATTGAGAACTCGCTCAACACCGTGCTCAACTACAGCTTCTTCATCACCAAGAAGATGCGCGGCGAGCTTTCGGGCGGCAGGTTCGGCGGCACGCTGCCGATCCTCTACGTGTTCCTCGAGCGCTCCGGCAAGACGATCCGCGACGCAAGCCTCGTCGCCCTCGACGCAGATGGCAACGTGAAGGCCTCGAACGATCCGTCGCTGCCCAAGAACGCCGCGAGGGGCGCAAAGATCACCTTCTCGACCGGGGCCGACGGCAAGCCGCAAACGCTCTACTATTTCTCAACCGACCTTTCCAACGACGGCGTGAAGACCAGCGGCTTCCTCAAGTTCTGCGACAGCTTCGGCTTGGGCGACAGCTTCATCAAGAGCGCCTCCTACCTCTTGCACAACGACAACTTCTCGACCATCCGCAGCTACATCGTCGATCACAGCGACGTCGTGGTCGAGGACGATTCCGGCGTGCCCGTGCGCTTCTTCAAGCCGGACGAGTGGCAGCTCCTCACCTTCGGCAACTACGTGCCGCCGCTCGGCATCTTCCCGCACACCTATCAGCCGATGCTGCATGACCTCTACCGCAAGCGCACCGCCGCGCTCGACTTCGGCATCGGCTACCGCTGGCGGCCGTCGGAGACGAACATCCTGCTCGCGATCCGCGGCTCCAAGACCGCGCAGCAGTCGCCCACGCCGCCGACGAAGCCGTGAGCGCACTGCGCTGACTGCCGGCTAAGCCCGGCAAGTTGGGGAAAAATTGGCACCCGCGGCTCGCCAGACGGCGCCGCGGGTGTTGCACTTTGCAGGAATTCGATTCGGGGGCGGCGATGGGCGCTGTGCGCAAGGCGATCGAACGAGCGGGGGAACCGGCGCCGTTCCTCGGCGTCGCCGCGTCCGCGCGCGGGCTCGTCTGGCGCGAGCGTTTGAGCGCCGAGGCGCAGCCGCTTGCCGCCACCATCAGCCAGCGCCACGGGCTGCCGGAGCTCCTGGGCCGCGTGCTCGCGGCGCGCGGGATCGCGCCGGACGACGTGCCGGACGTGCTCTCCCCCACGCTGAAAGCCTTGATGCCGGATCCCTCGAGCTTGCGCGACATGGACGCCGCGGCCAAACGCATCGCCGACGCGATCGAGGGGCGCCAGCCGGTGGCGCTGTTCGGCGACTACGACGTCGACGGCGCCGCTTCTTCCGCGCTGCTGGCGCGCTATCTCGCCCATCACGGACTGAAGGCGCGCATCTACATCCCCGACCGGCTGTTTGAGGGCTATGGGCCCAACGCCGCCGCGATCGAGGGCCTCATCAAGGACGGCGCCCGGCTGATCGTGACGGTCGACTGCGGGACGACGAGCATCGAGGCGCTCGCGCGCGCCGCCGAGCTTTCCTGCGACGTCGTCGTCATCGACCACCACCAGGCTGACGAGCGCTTGCCCGCGGTCGCCGCGCTCGTCAATCCCAACCGCCAGGACGACGTCTCCGGGCTCGGCCACCTGTGCGCGGCGGGCGCGACGTTTCTCGTTCTCGTCGCGGTGACGCGCGAGCTGCGCCGCCGCGGCTACTACGCAAAGGGCACCTCCGAGCCCGACCTCATGAGCGAGCTCGATCTTGTCGCGCTCGCGACCGTCGCCGATGTGGTGCCGCTTACCGGCCTCAACCGCGCCTACGTCGCGCAGGGGCTGCAGGTGATGCGCTGGCGCAAGAACATCGGCCTCAAGGCGTTGAGCGACGCTGCGGGCTTGAACGAGGCGCCGACGCCCTACCACCTCGGCTTTATCCTGGGCCCGCGCATCAACGCCGGCGGGCGCATCGGCGACGCGGGCCTTGGCTCCCGCCTGCTCGCGGGCGAGGACGAGATGGAGGCCGCGCGCATCGCCATTCTGCTCGACCGGCTCAACAAGGAGCGCCGCACGCTCGAGAAGGAGATGCTCGAAGCGGCGCTCGCCGAAGCCGACGGCCTGGTGACGGCGCGGCCCGACATCCCGCTGCTGATGGTGGGGTCGCACGCCTGGCACAAGGGCATCGTCGGGCTCGTCGCCAGCCGCCTCACCGAGCGCTTCCGCCGGCCCGCCTGCGTCATCGCCTGGAATGACGAGAGTGCGGCTTGCGAGGGCACCGGCTCGTTGCGCTCCGTTGCCGGCGCCGACATCGGCTCGGCCGTGCGCGAGGCCGTCGCCGCGGGCCACCTCGTCAAGGGCGGCGGGCATACGATGGCCGCCGGGTTGACGGTTAAGCGCGCGAAATTCGCCAGCGTGCAGCAGTTCCTCGAGATGAGCCTTGCGGCCAGCGTCGGCGAGGCGCGGGCGCGCACCGACCTCGCAGTCGATGGCGCGCTGACGCTTGCCGGCGTGACGGATGAGCTCTTCGAGCTCGTGGAGCGCGTCGGTCCCTTCGGCCAGGGCAACCCCAGCCCACGCTTCGCCTTCCCGGCGACGCGCGTGCGTTTCGCCAAGCTCGTCGGCGAGAACCACGTGCGCTGCGTGCTCGAGGCCGATGGCGGCGCGCGGCTCGAGGCGGTCGCCTTTCGCGCGGCGCGCGAGCCGCTGGGCGAGCTCTTGATGGGGACCGGCGGCCTGCCGATCCACGTCGCGGGGCATCTGAAGCGGTCCTCGTGGGGCGGCCGCGAGAAGATCGAGCTCCTGATCGAGGATGCCGCCGACCCGCGGCGCCAACGCTGACAGCGATGTTCCGCGCGTGGGCCCCGGTTGCTTGCGCGGGGCGGCAAACGACCCTATAGACGACCCCCGAACGGTCCCTTCGTCTATCGGTTAGGACGCGAGATTTTCAATCTTGAAAGACGGGTTCGACTCCCGTAGGGACCGCCATGA
>Ga0187819_10000824_pt1 | contig 15692 bp, 12 predicted proteins | sample NC_wetland_sal_i_15_FD_132411 | JGI IMG/M metagenome (GOLD analysis project Ga0187819, IMG submission 132411) | Wetland sediment microbial communities from Neuse River Estuary, North Carolina, USA - SO4_4 | ecosystem: Environmental > Aquatic > Freshwater > Wetlands > Sediment | place: USA...
CCAGAATCACCAGCGAATCGTTGAGCACCTGATGGGCGGATTCATACTTGCACCCGTGCGCGCTCACGTTTACCGTTGAGACGCTTTCGGTGTACGGGCCGCGCCATGCGTCCACCCCCATGACCGTGAGAGAAATGGTGCGATCGATTCGGGTACTGCGCCTTTCCGGGCCAGTCAATCCATTTGCTAACGTTGTAGTTGCCACAGGAAACCTCGCGTGCCGTTTTCGTGAGCATAAAACAGAGCGGGGTTCGCACAAGATGTCAAATTGGGCTTAGGGCGTCAATAAGTTACTGCACCGGCTGTGTCTGACTGGCCACGTTCCCCGCTTCATCCCTGCACCTCGGCCCTTCGCACCTTCACAAAGCCGTTTTGGCAATCGGACACGTTCATGCGCCGGCGGCTGCTGGCCTCTGCATTTCGACGTTGTTATAGCTGGCGGGAGGCTTGTGGCGTGGCAGCGTCGTGTTGCCGCTTACGGCTTATCATGCGGCGAATGTCTGGCCAGAATTCCTTCACGACGATGGTAATCGTGTCGTATCCGATCTGTGTGCCCCATACGCTTGCCGTGTTCGACAAAGTTCGATCGGCGTGTGGATGATAGCTATAAGTTGAAATGCCTGCCGAAAGGGCGCTTCCGATGACTTCGGAAAAATTGAACTGCTCGTGCCCGGAGTCCGTGCGGGTGACAACGATCCGGCTCATCGCGTACCCGGTGCGATGCCAAAACGTCCCCGTGCCCGACTGGTAGAAGCGTGGATCTTGTCGCAGCAGCGAAGGGAGAATGGCTCCCGTCAGGAAATTCTCGATAGTGCCATCTGCAAAAGCCGCGCCGTAGCGTTTGCCGTAGCCAGCCGCCCCTTGCCCGAAGCCGGGCTCACTATTTTCAGCCTGGCTAAAGCCTGCAAGGGCGCCGAACCACACGTACTCGACATAGTCGAACGAACCCCGGGCCACCACTTTGAATTTTTCCGCCGAAGTAAGAGGCGGGTACTTGCCGGCATTTTGCACGGTCAGAAAGTCAGGCAGCGTATAAAAGAGCCGGTCGTTGGACGTGCCCGGCACTACGGGCTTATTGTCGTCCTGCGTTTTCTGACCGGCATTCGTATCGCCCGTCTTCGATTGGTCTTTCGACGGCGTGACTGTATCAGGCCGTTGTTGTTGTGCAACAGCCGGAAGAGCACTCAATACGAGCGCCATCATAATCTTGCCCAACAGGATGGTTAGGGACTGACGGTTTGGATCGATCATCCCACTCTACCAAGCTTAGGCATGAGCGCCGGGCGTCTGGCTGGTCTGCTTTCACGTGTTTTCATATGTGCGCTGCTTTGATTCGCAATCGGCTGAAAGAGTTTGCCCGAGAGGTTTCCCCGCTCTTGCACGAACTCATCTTCCCCTTGCCGCGGACTGTCCGCTGACGCATCGCTCTCACACCAGTTATGAGTCTACCTGCTCGCCCGGCGCAGCTCTAAACCATTTGTGCAGACAAGTTCTAAGCGGGGCAATGGACTCGAGCTTCTTCCGTTGCGCTTGTCCGCCGCGCCGCCTCAGTTGCAAGACCACAACCGCGATGGCCGCCCGTCGATGAGTCAGATAAGAGGGCAACGGCTGTATTCTCTGTGCCTTAGCGAATCACAACGTAATCATCCCTTAGTCCCTTGACCCAGAATTTGACCTCACCTACTCTGGCGCCACCATCTTTGCCGCTAGCCAGAACGAAGATATGGTTACCGCTCTAGAGAACGGTTCCATTCAACGCCGAGGAGACACTATGGCCGTCACAGGCGAACGAGCTTTGCTCGAAGCCAGGGATCGAACCTCAAAGGGTTCGCGTTTGTTCTCTGCCGAAAACTCCCAAACCTGGTGGGTGGATACGCCGCGAAGGATTCGCCCCTACTCGCGCATTCTGTGGGCGGCCTGGGCCGATGGAATCCATCTGACCGTTTGGCCTCGTGCATCGGTTGCGCTGCCGCTGGCGGTCTCGCTCTTCGGTTTCCTGCAGGGCGCCACTCACTTTAGCGCGTTCACCATTGGTGATGGCCAGGTGAACGCAACGACCGTCCCCGTCGCTTTTCTACAGATTCTCCCCCTGCTATTCATCGCGGCCTTCCTCGGCTCGCTCAGCGCGAACCTCGGCCTCATGCTGGTCGGCGGCTACACAGTCGCGGACCTGCTTGTCGCGGGTCCGGCCTTGTCGCTCAATCCATGGGCGCCTCTCTCCGTGTTTTTCGAGCTGCGCATTCCGCAAGTGCTCAGCTATTTCCTGTTTTTTGCATTGGCCGTCACTCCGATGGTCGTGACCGGCAGCTTGCTGCGCCCGCTCAACCGCCGCATCTCCGGCAAGCGCCTGCCGGGAGCTTTGCTGCGCGCCGCGGCGACCGCGGCTGTTGCGATGTCCCTCGTTTACGCCTGGACTCTGACGGCCCCGTTTGCCCTTCGTGTCATGTGGTCGTGGGCTGGCTACACCCCGCCCGTTACCCCGTCCTATTACGCGAAGCTGCTGAATCCCTGGTTGCCGCTCGCTGCCGGAGCCGGGGTGGCCCTTCGGGCGATTCTGGATTGGCGAACCCGGCATAACGAGGGCGTGATCAAGCGAATCCGTCAACTCCGTGACCACGCCAAGGAGGCTGATCGGAATCTGAAGTGGCCTCGGCGCTTGCCCCTGTGGCTCAGCGCTCTGATCACCGCCAGTGCCTCGACGCTCCTGATTTCGGGGATGCTCGCCACCTGGGCTGTCGCCGGATTGGCATTTATCGTCTTACTCGCCTTCTGCCTGCTGCGAACCAGCTTTCTTCCCAGGCTAGTGCCGTGGCAGCGCTGGACTCGCAAGCTCACGTTTGTGCCGCTCATCTTCCGTCTGGCCGCAATGGTCGTCATCACTTACTACGCTACCTTAGAGTTCCTTGCACTGCCAGGATGGGCGGCGGGCGCCAACGGCATCCCGGGGCACTTCGGTGCGGAGCTGGCCTGCTTGGCGCTCAGCGTAATCATCGGCATGTTGTTGACGCCCACTCTGCCTGCACCTCTGGAGACCGCGTCCAAGCCGTCGCCAGCACCCGTGTCCTCATCCGCCATTCGCGTTACAGCAGCCGTCATATTCATCTTGGGCGTTTTGTTCTGCAGTTCTGCGGCCTACGCGATCTGCCTCGACCCGTCCTGCTGCTTCGGCGACAACGGAAATGCCGCGAACACAGTTGCCGGAATGGGGCTTGGGCTGGGTTTGATGGGAGCCGGGTCAGGTTTGGGGGGCGCGGCAGGACCGAGCGAGGGTGCTGGAGACGAAGGAACAGAAGGACCCGGAGATTCTGGCAGCGGCAGCGGCGAGGGTACGGGAAGCGGCAGTGGCGAAGGGACCGGCAGCGGCGAGGGCACCGGCACGGGCGGGAACCAGGGAGACGCGGCGTCCCAAGCTCTCGGACAGTTGGCCGCCGCTGAAGCGCAGGCGGAAGCAGAAGCGCTAGCTGCTGAGCAAGAGGCAGAGGCCGCGCAGGCCCAAGCGGAGGCAGAAGCGGCATTGACTCAGGCTGAGGCTGAGGCTCAAGCTCAAGCAAACGCCCAGGCGCAGGCACAATTAGCTGCCGCTGAAGCCCAGGCCGAAGCACAAGCTCAAGCGCTAGCCGCTCAGCAGGAAGCGGAGGCGGCGCAGGCTCAAGCAGAGGCAGAGGCGGCATTAGCCCAGGCTGAAGCTGAGGCTCAAGCTCAAGCAAACGCCCAGGCGCAGGCTCAACTAGCCGCCGCTGAAGCACAGGCAGAAGCACAAGCTCAAGCGGCGGCCGCACAGCAGCAAGCAGCGCAAGCTCAGGCGGAAGCGGAGGCGGCCCTAGCCCAGGCCCAGGCGACAGCCAGCCAGTCGGGTTCGACCAGCGGCACGGGCACAGGCAGCGCCGGCAGCGGGGACAGCGGTTCGTCCAACGGGCCGGATGTTTCGCAGTACGAAGAGGAAGAAGAGTCGCCGAAGATTCCCAAGAATCCTTAGCCCATCGCCTTCGTCAGCGCTCGCGAATGCCGCGCCCAACATCTCGTTGACGCGCATTCGCTCAGCCACTAGAGGATATGAGGATTCTGTAGCCGGGTAACGCGACGACCGGGGAGTTAGCCTTCGAGGCGCGACTGCGGACCGCCCATAACCAACGCGTCGCTTGCTCTTGCTTGCTCTATTGCTTGCTCTGCTTGCTCTGACGAAGGCAGACATTTTCGCGGATTCAGGCTATAATGCTTCCACTAGTGCCTCCCGCGCGGAAAGGGGTCCATCGTCATGCGTGTTGATTCGGCGACTGACCACAGGCTGCCGCGTGCCCTTTACGAACGCCCATGGGCTCCCGTTAGCCCTCTCGTTTTTACGCTTTCCCTCCTCTTTTTTGGCCTGTTCTTATACGGATTGGTGCACGATATGGCAGTCCCGCGCCTGGTCGACAGCGGCTTCATGCAGATTCACGCGGGCGGCCATGCCCTCTTTCGGGTTTTCGGGCTGACTGCCGCCGTGGCGGGCGGCACATTTCTGCAACTGTTCGTTCCCTTCGCCCTCGGTGTCTATTTCATTCGCCAACGCCAGCCGCTGGGCGTTGCGCTCTGCATGTTTTTCTTTTTCGAGCAGTTTCTGCCGATCGCCAGGTATATGGCTGACGCGCAGGCCCAGCAGCTTCCGTGGGCCACGATTGGCCGCTACGATTCGGAGATTCATGATTGGAATTTCTTGTTCGGCCGGCTTGGCGTCCTCTCCTACGACACGCTGATCGCCGACATCGTCCGCTTGATGGGAAGCCTGGGCATGATCGGCGTAACGTCTTGGTTTCTCTGGCGCGGCGTGAACGATATCGCCCTCGAGCGATAGTCTAACTCTCAGCGATCCCGCTCTTCGTGCTCTTGTGACCAGATAGGCCGTCGATCGGCTTCTTTCAAACTGCGCAGGGTGACCGAAATGGGAAACATCCATAGAAGCTCTTCCGAGGGCATAGGAAGTCGACCCATAACATCGAACTCGATGAGTCGCCAAATCGGTAAATGCAGCTCCCACCTCGCGGTGCGAGCCGGGAGTGAAAAGTTCAGTCGAGGGGGTCAACACCTCGGTAGATCAGTGCGGCATCAAGTGAAACGTAACTCTGACTTCCATCTCGATTGAGATTGGTTTGCCGTCGAGGATTGTAGGTTCGAATTTCCATCGCGCCACAGCCTTGAGCGCCGCGCCAATCAGCAGGCCGGGCCCGCTAACTGCGTGCAACTTGACGACGTTCCCGTGCTCGTCAACGACCGCGTCGAGAACGACGACACCCGCAAGGTTGGCTCGCCGCGCCAAGGGAGAAAATTCCGGCGCCGGCGCATAAATAGCTTTTGGCGGCTTAACGTCGCCCCCAACGCGTACAATCCCCGATTTTGTTGTTGCAACGCCTGGCGGTGGAGGAGCAACCGAAATGCCTCCGCCCCCGGGAAGACCGCCGGTCTCGCCGACCAAAACTCCTCTTAGCATTTCGCCGGGACCACCTCCAGGAATCCCCAGGGTCAGATCAGGTACACCTACGTCACCGACCCTGCGCTTTGCGTTCACAACTCTCGGAATTGCGGTGGGAGCAGTCAGCTTCCCATGGACGAAAAACGATTTGCGTTGTGTGGGCGTCACTCGATGAGTAACTGGTTGCGAGGCCACAGGAACTGGCGAAGGGGAAGCAGCAGCCGCGGGAGGGGCAATCAAGACCGTCACAGGCTTCACTGGATCGGGATTGGTTACCTGACGAACGGTGAACACAAGCACTAGAACAGTAAGCATCACATGCAGCACCACAGACACAACGTTCGGAACACTAAGCCTCCTGTGCTTACTCCATATTTCAGGGATTTCGACGGGTTTGCTAGTGAGGTCCAAGGGGGACAGCTTGGGTGGAGCGATGGCGTCGCGAATATTTTGAAGGATCGACAGATAAAGCGGCTGTGATTCGATTTTGATGCCTGGCGAAGCTATTCCTCTCAATGAGCCTACAGGGTCGCCAGTAAATCTCGGTGCTGGCCGGAAAAACTCCTTTAGGTTGTCGAGGAAGCTCGCTCGGAACTGTTGCGGGAGAAATGCGCCCCCTTTGGCCTCCCCTGGGATCGTCACACCCCTCGCTGTGAGGAGGTATCTCAGGTTGGCGATAAGGCCTGCGGAGACTACATTGCGGGCAAGCGCGAAATTCGGAGCCGAGTCGCTTGGGCGAAGATTCGCCGAAACGGAGCGGGAAATCTTCACAGTCGGCTGGATAATCAGCTTCAGCATGTTTTGCCTAGCGCGTGGGCCGATACGCCGGTAACAATTTGTCGCAGTATATCCGATTTCTTGCTGTTCTGCTCTTTCGGCGCCCGTCTCAAGCAGATAACGGAATTTCGCCAATGAACATCGGCGGCGCTGGCGCGGCCTTTACCGTCACTGTCGTCGATGCCAAGGGTGGTTTCGGGATCACAGTCTGCCGGCAAGGACGTGACCGTGGATCGCGTCGTGGCGCTCGCCAAGATAGTTGAGAGTCACCGCTAGCCGGCGATTTACCCTCCTTATCGCGGCTCTGAATCCTTACTTCCACTCCGATTTTTGTGTGTGTCTTCCCTGCAGGATCAATTTGGTACTCGAAGACGCCCGGTGTTCCCATGGACTCGAGGATGCGCGAGGAAGAGAATGTGCGCATGACGCGTCGCACGCGTCCCACCCTCGGCTGGAACATTGCGGATCAACGTATGCGGGTGTACATTCTCGGCTCGCCCGCGGGCTGCACTCGGAAATTCCGGCTCGGAGACTGGCAAGGAGGACTCGCATGGGTTTCCTCGCTTGGATTGTTGTTGGGTTGATCGCAGGTTGGCTCGCAGGCCAAGTCATGAAAGGCGGCGGCTACGGGATCGTGGTAGACATCATTCTTGGCATCCTCGGCGGGATTCTAGGAGGATGGATCTTCGGATTCTTGGGCTTCTGGCCGGGCCGCGGCATGATTGGTTCCATCATCGTGGCATTTATTGGCGCGGTGATTTTGGTCGCCATTACTCGCGCGCTGAAAAAAGCCTGACGCAGACCTCTAATGAACTGGAAGTCGCGCGGTGATGGACATCGGCTGCCCTTGCCGTGCGATTTCTTTTTTCCTGATTGGTATAACGCACGGTAAACGCGCCAACCTCACATTCCGCGCTCCAGGGCCGCGAGACTTTTCGCCAAAGGGTCAAACGCAATTAGGCGTGCAACGGAACCGCGCTCGCCAACTCCAAATCGTGCTGCGTCGAAGCCAGTTCCCAGCCTTCGCCTTCGCGCAGAACATCCACTTCCACATCAAGCCCGGCAGCCTCCACGCGCTGCTTGAAACCTCCCGGCGTTTGCTTCGTGCGCAGAAGCGGAGAACGCGGCCCCATCCCCAGGTGTATAGGAATGACCACCTTCGGCTTAAGCGCCCGCACCGCCTCGACCGCGCTCGTTTCGCTCATGGTCATGGGGATTCGAAACGTGGTGACCGGCATGAGCGCCACATCAATCGTGAACTTCGCGCCAATTTCCTTCATGAACCGGCCGTAGTAAGTGTCGCCCGCGAAATAGACCGTCCTTCCCTCTTCTTCGATGACGTAGCCGCGCGCAAACGTGATATGCGCGGCAGGCACGGCCGTGATCCGCAGCGGCCCGAATTGCCTCATTTCCCACTTCTTCAGCCCAACGACGCCCTTTGCGCCCTTCAACCGCGTGGCCCATGCACTCTCCCGTGGCGCGAACACGGGAATGCCCTCCGTGAGCATCCGAAAGAACGCCCGATCGGTGTGATCGAAGTGGTTATGCGAGACCAGCACCAGGTCGACTGCTTTTAGTTGCTCCCTGCTCTTCGCCGCCGCAGCCTTCCGAGCGTAGGCTGGGTTGCCCCAGGTGCCGAAATAAGGGTCGGTAAGGATGCGTTCGCCCGCTGCTTCGATCAGTACAGTGCTGTGGCCGATCATCGTCAACTTCATTGGACGACTCCTTCGCTCCGGAAATGCATCGCCCGGCCGACGGGTTACGTGGATCGGACTAGCCGTGTCCAGCAGGCCATGATCGCGGCGCATTCGCTTTTCTGATGTTACCGGCGTCACATAGGGAGGCGACCGGGATCACAGCCAGCCGCTAGTACCCGCGATAGCGTGAGAATCAAGAAGGGCCAAAGGGGGCACAGTATGGCAACCGAACAGTATCTTGTTATAGCGCTGTTGGTCATTGCTGCTGCGTTCTTGATTCGACGTCTGGTCGCTGCAGCCTATGCCTGGAAATTCCACGGCTTGATGCTGGTCACTTGCCCTGAGGACCACAAGCCAGCCGCAGTGAAAGTGGACACAGCCCGCGCCGCCGTTCACGAGTTCGTGAATCGCGGACATCTCGAGCTGAGCGACTGTTCACGCTTTCGCGGCAAGCCCACTTGTGATCAGGACTGTTTGCGCGAGATCGAAGACAGTCCGGCGGACCATCGCGTTTGGAACATCGCCTCCAAGTGGTTCCACGGCAAGCAGTGCGTCTATTGCCACCATCCAATCGAGGAACTGAGCCACGTGGACCATGCTCCTGCGCTGATGCGCATCGTCGACCGCCAAACCGTGGAATGGAAGAACCTCCCGGCCGAGCAACTGCCTGACGCGTTCGCCGAATGCGTCCCGGTCTGCTGGAGCTGCCACATGACCGAAAGTTTCCTGCGCAAGTTCCCCGACCGCGCCGTCGCCCGCCCCTGGCGCCACTAAGCCGCGCAGGCAGCGAGCCTTGAAGCTCTGTCTCCAGCAGAGCTGGTTTTGTGCAGGCAGTCTGTTTTGCCGCCGCGTTTAGCTGCCGATCGATGCCAGCTTCTTCTTCGCGAACGGCACCGCGTACGCGGCGGGCGGGTTGTGTGACGTTGCAGCAGCGGCCTTGCGGTAGAACTCGATTGCCTTTTCCTTGTCGCCCAGCTTTTCGTACGTTTGGCCAATCATGCACTGGATGAAGGCATCGTTCTGGTTCGCCTTCACGAATTCGTCGAGCGCCGTTTTGTAGTCGCCGCCGTAAAACGCGACGTACCCCACCAGATACGGAAGAAATGGCGCCTGCTGCGGATTGGTGCCCTTATCGAGAATCGCTTTGGCCGCCGCGACGTGCTTTTCCGCCTCCGCCTGCTGCCCGCGACGCGCCGCAATCCGCGCCTGCGCGTGCTCCCAGCGAAAATTCCACAGGTCAACGCGAGCCGGCTTGATGTCCGGCTCCTTCAGTCCCACATCGTGGCCGGTCTCGTACCATTTGTAAGCCGCGTCCAAATCGCCGGGGTCAATGCACATGCGCGCAGCCTCGTCGGCGATCTCGCCCTGCTCGAAGAAATTCTTGACGCTCGCGAAGTAATCGAACACCTGCTGCTCGTAGCCGGCGGCCTTCGGGCAATTCCCCTCGAACGCGTACGACACGGCCGTCGCTCGCTCCGCCGCCGCCTTCTCTTCCGGTGTCGGCGCAACTTGTATCGCTTTCTTGAGATGACCGCGAGCTTCCTGGCCGCGCCCCATCAGGTCCAGCACGCTGCCCGCGGCGAGATTCGCATCAAACGAGTTCGGCGAGACTTGCAGTTCCTTCGAATATAAAGCGAGCGCGTCATACAACTTTCCTTCGCGCATCAACTGCCGCCCCTGCTTGATGAACTTAGGCTCTTGCCGCTGCGGCTGTTGCTGCTGCGGTGGCTGTTGCGCCTGCGCCCATGCGCCGCTCGCAGAACACAAAAAGAGAAGCGCGCCCGTGACGATCGTGCAGATCGCCATTGAAGATCTGCAGAGAGCCAACGGAATCGTGCAGCCACCTAGACGCGTTGTGCAAAGTGCCAACGGAGTCGCGCCGGAAACGAATGAAACGTGGGAACCCACAAAGGGAATCGTGCGGTAGGTCGTCTTCATTCCCGGGATTATCTCACGATCCTGCCGCCCCGGCGCTCGCCCGACGCCCGCATTCAAGCTTCTATGTTGAAGAACAGGTCATTACCGTTGAAGCTCGGACCTTCGGGGCCGGTCGGCATTGCCCCCGAGTACACCGTCTCCACCTGCGTCCCGTCCTGGTTCATCCGCAGAATTTTGTCATTCAGCGGAACGCAAACGTACAGTTTTCCGTCTGGCCCGATCGCTAAGCCTTCCGGAAGGAAATTGGGATTGCCATTGGTCGTAGAGGTATCCGAGTAGATCACCGTGGTCGTTCCCAAGTTCGAGTCGATCTTCAGAATCTCTCCCGTATTGAACGTGGACACAAAAACTGGCTGCCCCGGCCCAGGGAGTTCTTGTGCAAGAATCCGTGCCGTGGCAACAAGAATGAGAATCGCCAACACGCAAACGCACTTACCGACGCTACTCGCCTCGAAACTTGCAAAAAGGGGGAATCGCTTGAGCTTGGCACGCGCTCCTTGCACGAATAGCCGTACCCAGTGTCGCATTCGACAACATGTGAAGCAGTGTCTGCTACCTTACGAACCGGTGCTCTCAAACCAGTAGGATAGCCTTTGTGCTTTTCAACGACCCGACTCTCTACAAAGCGGTGCTGGATCGAATTACGGACGGCGTGTATGTCGTCGACCCAGAGCGGAACATTCTCTACTGGAACGAAGCTGCTTATCGTCTGACGGGCTACACAGCAGAGGAAGTAGTCAGTCGATGCTGCCCCGATGGCGTTTTGTGCCACGTCGACGAGGCGGGACGCCAGATGTGTCTGAATGACTGCCCTTTGCGGGCCAGCCTCACCGACGGCCAATCACACGAAATCCGGGCCTTCCTGCTTCATAAGCTCGGTCGCCGGGTCCCCGTGACCATGCGAGTCGAGCCTGTCCGGGCAGCCGATGGGTCTGTCATCGGAGCCGTACAAATCTTCAGCGACGATTCCGCTTACCAAGACGCGCGGCGCAAGATCGAGGAAATGGAACGGCTGGCGTTTCTCGACCATGTGACGGAACTACCGAACCGCCGTTTTGTGGAAATGTCATTGCAGACTGCGCTGCGCGAGTATGAGTCGCACAAGGAGCCTTTTGGGGTTCTGTTGATCGATCTCGATGACTTTAAAAGCGTCAACGACCGCTTCGGCCACGCTGCCGGGGACCGCGCCTTGCGAGAAGTAGCCATGAGCCTTGTGGGAGCCCTGCGTCCTACCGACGTAGTCGGGCGCTGGGGCGGTGACGAGTTCATTGCCATCGTGCATCACGTGAACGCCGAAGTCCTCGAGCACTTGGCGCGGCGGTGCAGCGCGATGGTGGCAGCAACCTCGTTCCTGACCGGAGACGGGCAACCGGTGCCCTTGTCCGTAACGATCGGCGAGATGCTCGTGCGCCTGTCGGATACTCCAGAAATGCTTAACCAACGCGCCGATGAGCTGATGTACCAGAGAAAAGTCAGGAAAGGCCTTGCCAGGAGGCGCGGCTAGCCCTCACCAGTTCACATGGTGAAAGGTGTCTGCGTCACACCAAATTTACTGCCAGCCTGCGTAAAGATGGTGCCGAGGGGCAGAATCGAACTGCCTACGCCGGCCTTTTCAGGGCCGCGCTCTACCGGTGAGCTACCTCGGCACGGGACAACAACGATTCTACGGAAATCGCCGACGCGGCGCAAAGCCAAAACCGCTCCTCAACAAAAACCTACTGAGCAGCGCGCTTTAGCCAATGGCCGGCGCGTGCGGCGTTTTGGGCGCCCAGCAGTGGTGATCCTCTGACGACGGAGACGCAGATTTTATTTTGCGGCCTCCCGCAACGATCTGAATCTCGCTCGGCGAATTGGCTATCGTTGGCCGTCTCGTCAGGCCGGCTCCACCGCGAGCGAAGCAATTTGGGCCCGCCTGAAGGCGGCCCTTCGGCTATGCTCGGGACAAGCCGCTACAAAAGCCGGGGCAACCTGCGGGCGGCGATGACGGAAAGCAAAGATGCTGCCCTGAAGGACAGCGCTACATTTAAACCCTAGACCGGTCGCGGCTGGCGGCGAGTAGCAGCAATATTCCGCAACAGTCAAACGTGATAGCGGCAGGGACGAAAAACGCCGGCCGGTCGAGCCGGCACTACAAAACAAACAGTCTGCGTTGTCAACTCAGGCTGATGAGATAGCCGACGATAACCAATTCGCGGAGCGAGATTCGGAGCGCCGCGGGAGGCCGCAAAACAAAATGTTCGAAGAGGCTGCGGAGAAATCGGAAACGAGGCTTCAGAGGTTGAAACCCCTGAAGAAGGCGAGCCGTTTACGGCGGGTTAAAACCCCGCCCTTCCACCCGTGAGCTGCTAATGCAGGGATTCGTCGAATTCGCGAATCCAGTCTTTTTTCTTCAGGACCTCGCGCGGCTTCGACCCATCCGGCGGCCCGACGATGCCGTCCTTTTCCATCAAGTCGATCAAGCGCGCGGCGCGACCGTAGCCGATGCGCAAGCGTCGCTGCAAAGTGGAGGTTGATGCGCGGCCCATTTCGCATACGACGCGGACGGCGTCGTGGTACAGCTCGTCATCCACTTCGTCGCCGTCATCGTCACCGGCGCTATCGGCACCCGACCCACTCGCGCTCGGATCCTTCGGCGGCTTGAGCAAATCCATGTTGTAGAGCGCCTTGGCCTGCTCGCGCCAGAAGTCGCACACGGCGACCACTTCGGACTCGCGCGCGTACGGCCCGTGAATGCGATGCAGCCGCGACGAGCCGGCGGGGAGGTACAGCATGTCGCCCCTGCCGAGCAGCGATTCCGAGCCATTGGTATCGAGAATGGTTCGCGAGTCGACCTTGCTCGCGACGCGGAACGAAATGCGCGCGGGGAAATTGGCTTTGATGAGGCCGGTGATGACGTCAACCGAAGGCCGTTGCGTGGCCAGGATCAAATGGATGCCGACCGCGCGCGCCATTTGCGCCAGGCGCGTGATCGATTCCTCGACGCCATTCGTGTCGACCATCATGAGGTCGGCGAGTTCGTCGATGATGATCACGATATACGGAAGGGGCCGCTGCTGGTCGTCGTCGGCACTATCGAACAGCGAGAGCGACTGATTTTTCTCGAACGTGCGGTTGTACTGATCGATGTTGCGCACGCCGCGTCCCGCGAGCAACTTCAAGCGCTGCTCCATTTCGCGCGTCGCGTTGCGCAATACGTTTGCGGCGACTTTCGGGTCCGTCACCACGGGCGTAAACAGGTGGGGAATATCCGAGTAAAGCCCCAATTCGAGCTGCTTGGGGTCCACGAGGACGACCTTCAGTTCGTCGGGCGTGGCTTTGTACAGCATGCCGAGCAGCAGCGAATTGATGAAGACGCTCTTGCCCGTGCCGGTCGAGCCTGCGATCAGCAGGTGCGGCATTTGCGTCAAGTCGGCGGTGCGAATGCGGCCGATCAGGTCCTTGCCCATGGGCAGCGTCAACTTCGAAGCGGAGTGGCTGAATTCGGGTGACTCGATCACGTCGCGCAGCGCGATCGTCTCGCGATGAGGATTCGGCACTTCGATTCCGACGGTTGACTTGCCGGGAATGCGTTCGATCAAAATCGATTCTGCGCGCAGTGCGAGGCACAAATCCTCTCCGAGGCTCGTAATGCGGCTGTACTTGATTCCCGCCTCGGGCTTGAACTCGAAGGTCGTGACCACGGGCCCAGGATTGATTTGCGTGATGTGACCGCTGACGTCGAATTCCGCGCACTTCATTTCAATCGCGCGCGCGTATTCCTTCAACTCATTTTCGGTCATGCGCTCGCCGCGCTCGGCGTTCTGCAGCAGCGAAGGCGACGGCAAACGGAAATTCGTCCGGCCGCGCGGGATGCGCGGATCTGTTGGCGACTTTTTCGACGGAGGCGCTTCTTCGCGTTCGTGGAACTTGATTAGCGCGGGCGCTCGTTCGGCAGCCACATGCTCGGCTTCCTCTTCTTGTTCATGCTCGCCGGGCTGTTCGAGCGGAACCTTCGTCGAGACACGCTGCTGCGGAACGGGCGGGCGGCCGGCAATCTTGATTTCCTCGACTCGCTTGCGCAGCCGTTCGGCTTCGCGCTGCTCGCGCCATGCGCTGATTCGCGCGAGGCTCTTTGCGACAAGCCCGTCCTTGGCAATGGGCTTTCGCAGCCATGCCAGCGTCGCACGCAACGAGAAACTCGTCGTCAAGAAAAGTGCTGTCATCAGCGTGGTAATCGCAACCAAGTTTGCGCCGATCGGGCCGAATGCCGAACGCAATCCGCCGGCCAGAAGCGTTCCAAGCAAGCCTCCCGCAGGCAACGCGCCGCGCACATTGGGAGGAAAACCGGTCGCGCCTTGCGCCAGCATCAGTTCCGAAGAAAGCGATGCAACCAGCATCACGAAGCCGATCAGCTTCGAAAAAGGGGCGTCAAGCACCTGGCTTCGGAACCACCGCATGGCGACGACAAGCATTCCTACCGGAAACAAAAATGCTGCGAATCCGCACAGCTGGAAGAAAAGGTCGGCCGTATGCGCGCCGACCGGACCGATCCAGTTGCGCGCCGGGCCTACGCTCGGGGCCGAAACGTTGAATGACGCGTCATGCGGAGAATAAGACAGAAGGCTCAAGGCCAGCAGAATTGCGAGACTCAATCCCACGAACCCGACCAGTTCGTTGAACCGCTTATTTTCCGTCGGTGACAGCAGGTGCACGACCTTCCCCCTTGCCCTTCAGATGCGAAAGCCCGTCCGAAGGCTTTACTCCTGGGTGCAGCCACGGCTGTTGACGCAATTCGCCGTCGAACCAGCTAATTCTAATTAACCCCCTAACCTTATTAATGACAGTTTACGCCCGGATCCCGCAAAGCGGGACCCGAAGATTTGGCGAAGGGGAAGGCTCGCAGGCGAATCGCAATCGCGGCAGCCAGTCACGTAGCCTGCCGCAACCCCAGGGTCGCGCGGGCGCTAGCGCGCGGAGTCCCATGGAGGAACGCGAGTACGATCACGAATATAGCAAATGGGACGGACAAGAAAGCAAGAACTTCCAGCGGACGTGTTGTCACTTCGGAAGCACTGAAAAGTACAGCCACTCGACCACGCCCGCAGCCACCAGGCAATAGATTCCGAACCAGTACCAGCGTCCCTGTTCGAGCCAGCGCGAGAGCCAGCGCAACGCGAGGAGGCCGGCGATAAACGCGCAAACCATTCCGACGAGTCCGGGAGCAAGCGCCGCTCCTGAAGCAGCGTGGACGCCGGCCGCATGCGCGGTGCGCAGCACGCGCAAACCCTCGCGCCCAATGGCCAGCGGCGTGATGACCACCGCCATCGCGAAGCTGAACGACTCGATCTCTGCGCGCCGCCCGCCTGCAAGCAGGCCGCCGGAGATCGTCGAGCCCGAACGTGAGAACCCGCGAAATGGGATGGCCAAGCCTTGAAGAATCCCCATCACGATCGCCTGCAGCAAATTCACGTCGAACCGCCTTTCCTGTTTTTCCGTTTCCGGCCGACGCGCTTCGCGCAGCCCGGCATACAGGATCAAAAGTCCGACAGCAGCGAGCGCGGGAGCAATCCAGTTCAGCTTGTCGAACAACGCCTCGATTTCGGCGCGCTGGCCGCCATGGCCGAGAATGTGCTCGACCAAAATGATGATCGGGTAGCCAACGATCCCAGAAAAGATCGTCGCCACAACCACCAGTTTTGCGAAGCGCAAAAACTCGGCCCACGATGACAAGAATTCGTTCACCCAGCGGCTCCAAAAAAACACGATCACCGCGAACATCGTCCCCGTGTGGAGCAGTACTAGCAATAATGCATTCGCGGGCGTCGACATGTTCTGGTGCAGCAGCTTCGCCGTCA
>Ga0187819_10000825_pt1 | contig 15685 bp, 14 predicted proteins | sample NC_wetland_sal_i_15_FD_132411 | JGI IMG/M metagenome (GOLD analysis project Ga0187819, IMG submission 132411) | Wetland sediment microbial communities from Neuse River Estuary, North Carolina, USA - SO4_4 | ecosystem: Environmental > Aquatic > Freshwater > Wetlands > Sediment | place: USA...
TAGGCAACCCCAGTGAGGGCGGCAGTCTTGGGACCCGCTCCAAGACGAGGCCGCGCTATGGCGTACAGCCAAACCACCCCTATGCCCGCTACGAAGGCAGAAATGATGAAGAAAGGGATGGCCCCAGGACGCATTTGACGACCGACGGCTTTCTCGTACGCGTCCCATTGGGCAGCAAACACGACGCCGTTTGTGACGTATTCGAACAGATTGATGATGAAGCCAGCCAGCAGGCCACCGAGAACCACGCGTGCAATGTTGATTTTTCCCATCGGATTCCTCCGCGAATAAGAGTCAGAATGGGGTAACCCGAAAGGGCCGAAAGGAGCCGCAGCAGGAAGCCTACGAGGCGTGCATGGCATGAGTCAAGAGGAGAGGCCAGCCGGATGTGTCGGGAACGGCCTATTACGCGACGTTTTTGCGTCTTTGCCATCATTCCTCGCCGATTACATCTGGTGCCCAGCCTCAGGTTTAGGTTAGATTCCATCCCCGGAGGCTAATCTGAATGAACATTCTGGCAACAATCATACGTGAAGAGCGGAAGCTCGAAAAGCGAGCCGCGAAGCTTCAGCGACAACTGAACGCGCTACAGGCCGCAGCGAAAGCGCTCGGAAATTCTGCGAGCAGAGAACTGGATAAAGCAGAGAAGAGAGTTATGTCTGCTGCGGCGCGAGCGAAAATTTCCAGAGCGATGAAGCGGCGATGGGCGAAGGTGCAGGCAGGCGCGAAGAAGGCGGTAAGCTAACTACTGCCTGCACTGAGGGACGAGGAGGTCACTATGAGAAAGCCTCGAACACTCGCTACGATGTTCTTTGTCCCTATCGTTATCGGTGCACTCGGCCTCTTCCAGTTCGCAGAGCGAGCGGGATTTGCAAACTTTCGAAATGTGGATCTCGTCTTGTTGTTCGCGTGCGGGATGTGTTTCGGCGTCGCTCTGGCAGGGTATTCGATACATGTGGATGTGCGCAAGCTCGCGTTTCTTGCTCCGATGCTTATTGGCGCGGTCGGTCTCTTCGGGTTCACGCAGCGACCCGGTTTTGCGGCTTTTCGCAGTGCCGATATAGTCTTGTTGTGCGGATGCGGGATCTGCTTTGGTGTTGCGGCGACAGCCTTAGTTACGTATCTGCGCCGCCCGCACAGTGCAGCGCGATAGCTGCGTCGGGCTTGACCCTGCTCATCGCTGAAGTGGCGCTGGTGCGCTTGCTTCGTAGCGTTTCCCTCGAAGAATATCTGAGCACGCGAGGTCGTGACGAATGCCAGACCCCGAAGAATTCCGGGACGTGAGCAACCAGTCCATCTGGGCACTGGTCAAGCACATCACAGCCATCGCCGATGTCCTGAAGAACGAACTCCCGTTCGACTCGCTAACGCCAAGCTGGCACGCGCAAGACGGCACGGACGGAGTCACAATTGTGATTCTGGCGCGATGGAGCGATAGCCATCACTGCATCACGATTGACACGCGTTGTGTTGATGAGCCGCCGGAGCCGCGAGAAATGTACCCAGCGGCATGCTGCGCCGTGGGTACGCTTCAAGTTTTTTCGGCAGAGGCGTCACCACGAGAAGTGCAGGAGGTTTGCGGAACTCCGGATGGCTGGATGGTCCATCACAATGGGAAATGGATTCCGCTGTCTGCCTCGTACGTGGCATTCCTTATGGGGATAAGTTACAAGCTTCCAGAGGGCCGATAGAATCACGCTGCCGGAGTCTGGCGGGATGAGAATCGGATATCCTGATGTCATGAAAAATGACCCTGGCAAATGCTGCTTCTGCGGCTGTACAGACGAGAAGCCGTGCCGCATGCTCCCCAATCCCGATCGCCCAATAGCGGGTCAAAATCTCACTACATGCCAATGGGCAGACAAATCTCGAACGCTGTGTACGAATCCAGCGTGCCTGCGGAAAGCGCGGTCGAATTGAGAAAAGGAACGTCTCCACGCGTCCTTGCGTAGACGCTTTCCTCGAACGGACAGGGCTTGTCCGTTGTAACATCTCCAAGCACTCTCCGATAGCTTTCCAGAGTCTCCGACGAGCGCGAGTACACTTCTATTCGCTTACCGGCAACAACACGTCGAAAGAAGTCTCTTGCCGGTGCATCATACGCAGGCAATGAATAGCAGACTCGGCCGCATTCCGACAGGTGTCCGGGTTCCTGAATCGCACCGCAGAGTCGCATTGTGGTAATTTGCGAGCCTTCCCAACCTTGCGAGGCGCAGCCATGGAAGACATACCATTTGAACCCGGCAAAACCTACGACCGGCAGAAGGATATCCACGCAAAATTCAAAGGCCAGGAGCAGGGCGGAAACGTCAAGCACGATGGGGCTGAGCGCATGGCAGACGGCGACTCTCACGACGTTCGCCCCTTGCGCGATGCCAGCTACCCAGTCGTCCGCTCGAAGTACGGCCAGGCCTTGCGCGTCACGTCCACAGTGTGCGAGACGCGGTCAATGTCCCGCTCGTTCGCTCCCAATCGGAGAAATGCCGTGATGTGCAAAAGCGCCAGGATAACAATGGTGGCGGCGCTTCCAGTTAGGTCTGACACGATAGAGCCGTATGTCTGAGGCTTTGTTGGCGATTATTATCGAAGTTCCTTCTGGGCGTTTTGACGATCTCCGTCACAGGTAAGGTCGATACCGTATGGCGGTGTGCCTCCCCGTACATGGAGAATCGCCGTAAGCGGTACACGGGGGTTGAGAACCTCGCCAACTCAAAGCAGGAGAGAACACTATGAGTGATTCCAAGGTCGCCGCCCCTAAGCTAGGGGCACATGTAACCAGCGCCCAGCACCAGGGCATTTTCGAGGTTGTTGGTGTCAACGCATTGATGCAGACGGCGAATATCAGGTCTGTGGATGGAAGTGCCCCCGTCATACCCAATGTGGCGTGGACTGCACTGACATTCGTCGGGAAAAAGTGACTTTCCACCACCGCCAAGGAACTCTTACATTTGTGCGGTTGGCGAGGCAGTCAGAGACTTGTCGCAAGCACACGCTATTGTGAACTTGCGCTCACGAAAGCGTCGATCTCGCGCAGCACATCCGTTTCCAGAACATGCTGAAAGTGAACGACTTACGCCGGGACTACCGACTGGCAGATTGCCAATTTCCAGCTTTCTCAGTGGCGATTGGCTGGGATTCTCCGTCCCGATCGGTATGGAGTGTTTCCTGCCTTTCCGGCCAAGTTCCTCGACTAGGCTGATCACAAACTGCCCAGAGCCTTCTGGACCCCACCGGGATGGATTCTGGGATGCGGCCCGGACGTGCGGTGAGCGCCAGATCGAGTGCACGCTGCTTGGACTCGCGGCTTCGGAAAAGGAAGCCGTCTTATTCAATTACGTGGAATGAATAAATCTTGCCTGAGCTGGCCATGTTTGAGGAACTCATCGCGCCAGGAGGTAGGAAGCCGAAATCACCGGACTTGACGTCTTTGAGCACCACTTCGTATAGACGAGGCCCAATCTTCCTTGCCTCAAAATCGACCTCATCTCGTTTCGCCCCACCCGACGAGTGCACGACCCCGCCTGTGGTCGAACGGAACTCCCGGCCGTTTCCGCTCTCACGCAACCGCAACAGCTGATACTCAGTCACGGCCACTCCCTCCGACATATAAATCAGGAAATCCAGCGGCGTATTGAGTGCGTTCTTGCTGGTCTTGCCCTCAATGTGTCCGTTTATGTCCCCCTTTACGATGCCCTCCGATGCGAAGTGCTTGAGAACGCCTCCGGTCTTCCAGTTCACGACTTCCGGTAAAATCTCAACCCATTTATTGTCTTTGTTCTTGTAATAGACCCCCACTTCATCGACGCCCAGACTGCTGGGTGTGACTACATCTGATACGGTCGCGGGAGCGGCTGTCGGTGACGAACCTCCCGAGTTCTTCTCAATCATCGCGTCTAGGATTTTCTCAGAGACCCCCGCAGCTTTGAGCTGGATGATTGTATCCGGGTCAAGTTTATAGCTTCCCGGCTGGCTTTTTATCATCGATACAACCGTCTCCTCGCCGAGGCCAGCCTTGACCATCTTGGTGACGGAGTCATTGTTCAACGGAGACTGTGCACGCGCTGAACCAACAAGCAGAACAGTCAAGAAGCAAAGACCAAACCAGAATTTCGTTCTCATCGTGTAACTCCCAGTCGGCGATTCAGGGCTAAAGTGTGCAGAATATAACCCGCCAATCATCGCGGTTGCAACGGTGTTTTTTTTCCGATGTGATACACTTCCATCGAGCATCAGGAGCGAGCCGACATGATCGGCTCCGGCAACCGGGCTGCGGGGAGCCACGGTGCCACGAGCGAATAACTCGATGCGCGGAACAAACGTTCCGAAGGAAAGTCTCTGGAATTGACAGCCGCTTGATGTTTGGGCGGCTTTTCTGTTTTTCGGCTCCTGCGGCAAAGTTTATGGCGTCCAAATCCAAAGTGCGAAAGGCACGACGAACTTTACCGACAAAAGCGGTTCACTGAAATCGTCCGCGACTACGAGTCCAAAACCCGAATTCGAGCCTCGGGTGATCGAGGACACGGACGACTGTCCGCGCCGGTGTAAGAGAGCAGCAGTTCCGCCGGCTTGGCCGGCATAGCCGGCAGCAGACCCATCGGCGAGGACGCGGTAAAAAACTCTAGAGGAGTCTCTATATGCAGTGAACTTTTTGGTGGAGCGATTCAATTTTGACAGCTCTGGGCAGAATCAACAGCTTCGATTCTGACCTGGAGCTGCCTGATGAATGACCGGCGTTGCTGTTATTGCCAGCAAGTTTTCCAACCCTCTTGCTATCATCCCCGGCAAGCCGTTTGTAGCCAACTCTCCTGCCAGCGCCAACGTCAGCGCGACTATCACCGAGATAAGATCGCTTCCGATCCGATTTACCGGCAGGTGTGTTTAGACAGTCCGCGCAAGTGGCGCCAGGCGCATCCGGCCTATTGGACGACACTTCATGGGCGTCTATTGGCGGAGTCCAGCCACCGAAAAATAGCAGCCAGCGACGAAAAGCTGGCCTACAAGACGATGGGCGAGCCGGTTGAGCACTGACACGGCGCCTCTATGCACGCCTTAGCGATTCCAATCAGTCGGCGGAAGTCGCGGCTATCGCGTGGTAGCATCAGAGATACGGAGAGCACATCATGTATCGATTTGACGACAAGGGGAACTTAATCGAGATTGTCCCTTCGCCGAAAGACAGTCGCTCTCAGCATGAATATGAAAGTACGAAGGGCCATTCGTTGCAAGCGATCAAGTGGGCACAGGAAATATCCAGAGACAATCTCGTCGAGTATTCATCCCACGCAGAAGCGGTCTCCGCAGGCAAGAAGCCGTGCAAGACGTGTCGTGCTTAGCACGAATGGAAATCGACAGGCCGCAACGAGAGCGCCAAGAGCTTTCAGTCTTTCCAGAATGACGTCGTGACCCGCCGCATCAGTTCACTTCCAACAAGGAAAGCCACATTCGTCGAGCCGATGGAGTGCTTGGCTGTCGCGAAGCCGCCGGAAGGATCACAATGGCTGTACGAGATCAAGCTCGACGGCTATCGAGCGATTGCCATTAAGGCAGATGGCCACGTGAGTCTGCTCTCGCGCCGCAAGAAATCCTTCAACAGGCAGTTCGCCACTGTAGCCGCCGCTCTCGCTGAGCTTCCGGAGACCACAGTCGTGGATGGAGAGATTGTCGCTCTGGACGATGAAGGACGGCCCAAATTCGATCTACTTCAGCATTCGCGCAGTGCCGCTTCGAGCATGTATCTTCTATCTCCTATGGAGTGCCGTACGGGGAGGTACGACCGGGCAACTCGCGCAAACAAGGCCCCCGAGTTCGATCCGAAACCCAAAGCTCGGCTGTCCGCAGCGAGTGCAGGGAACTGCCTCGAGCCCGTCCCAGAGCGGGTCCCATACCAGATCCAATCGTCCGACACATCGCTCCCTGACCGTCGCAGCCGTAGCGATCTGCAATTTCGGCTGCTCGACCAGCATCACCGAACAAAGCTTGATCTCCACTCGGACAGAGGACCTCTGCCGTAGCTCGGCGATGCGCAAACTCTGCTCGCGATCAATCGCCTCGCGGCGTGCTGCTGCTCGGGCGGCCGGATCGTCTTCACTCCTGCCGGCTTCCGATTTACGAGTGCGGAACTGCGATCGGCGCGCATATTCATCGGCTTCCTCGCGCAGCTGTGCGTAATAATAGGAAGTGCGCGCAATTTGCTTTTCTAGGCGGCCGGCCCATTCCCGTCGGCGGCCGTTAGCCAGCGAAGTTACGGTTCGGACCACGTGACGACGAGCGGTCCTATATCCATACACGAGGCCAGCGTGTCTTGCCTCTGCGAGAATCGCTTCGGGACTCGTCGACAACCGGCCGTCCGCTAAAAGCGGTTCCAATTGCCTGACCTCTCGCTTGTAGTGCAGATCGATGCCAATGGGCAAAATCTCCTCTTCCTTTTGGTCGCCGGAAAAAACGGCCTTGAACCAAAAGACTGCCTGGGGAAAGTTCATCGCCCGAACGCGTTCGATCCGCAATTCGGCTCCGGGCGGCAGCAAAACGGCCCGGTTCACGCGCGCATGAAGATCCTGGACGTGCAAGTTGAGGCCTATCCGATACAACTGCGCAGCGCTCCATCGTTTCGCCGCATCGTCCAACAAACGGTCGATGAGTGGTGATCCGAAGCTGGCCAATTGCGCCTTGGGGTGCTCGGGCAGAGCCTCAGGATCAAATGTGACTTGTAGCAGTTCCGTTTCCGTCAACAGGTCGTACACCTGCGGCTCAATCTCGTCCCAGGCTCCGTTGACCGCTTCGACGTAGTCGCGGATGAACTGTTCCAGTGGCGAGAAACAGAAAGAGTGTTGGAAAACGGTAGTCATAGTGGCCCGGCAAAACACAAGAGCGGAACTTCATCCTTCGGGTACGAAGCGATTGCCGAACAGTTTTTCATCTTGAGCTCTTTGACGAAAATAGGCTGCCTTGGCTGCCAGCAGGCGGTTGCCCAAAGTCTCCATCCGGCTAGCAAAGTCTTGGGTATCGTGCGAGGCGGCCCACTCATCGACCACCATTTCCTCGAACTCTTTCTCTTCACCCAGGTTTCCAAGAATCATGTCGATCTCGCCGATCACCAACTCGAACATGTTTAGTTTGGCCTCCAGCAAATGAAGAACAGCCGCTTCGACGGTTCCGGCGGCTACCAAGTTGAATACATATACATCACTCCTCTGGCCAATCCGGCTGAGGCGGCCGACGCGTTGCTCGATCTTCATCGGATTCCATGGAAGATCGAAGTTACACAATCCATGGGCGAACTGGAGATTTCTTCCTTCACTGCCGGACTCCGAGCACAACAGCAGGCGTGCCGAACCACGAAAATGTTCGATTGCCGCCTCCTTCTCGAGCCGCGACAGTCCTCCGTGAAACACTGCTACGTCGTGGCCGGCCCCCGCCAGCTTCCCACGAAGCATCTCCTGGGTCTTGCGGAATTGAGTAAATACCACCAGTTTGTCGGGGAAATCTCGCAACAACTGCAACACGCGATCGGCCTTAGCGTTGTTCTCTTCATGCCTCGCCTGCTCAGCGAGTTCGCGGAGATTCGCCCGTTGCTCGGGCAACAGATGCGGCTTATTGAGCATATTATCGAGCATCGAAGCTGCCGCTGAAGCGGAACTTCCGATGGCCATCTGGAGCATGACGAGCGTCATGCGGTTCATGCCAGCCGCGGCGTCGCCGGTGCGCAAACCGCTGCGCACGTATGCCGTGATCGAATCGTAGAGCACCCGTGCTCCGGGTGTCAGCGCGACGGCGTCGGTGCGAGCGTATCGCCGTGTAAACTGCAGGCCGACGGTGCTCCGCCGATTGCGAACCATGACCTCGCTCAGCAAGGCGTGCAATTGGTCCACATTCCTAGGGGTGAGCTTGTCTTCTTTGGAAACGAAACGACGTGAAAAATCCCGTTGTGTGTTCAGGAGCCCCGGCTCCAGCAGCGTCACGAGATTAAACAGCTCCTCCAGGTTGTTCTGCACCGGAGTGGCCGTCAGCAGAAGGATGAACTGCTTTTGAAGTTCGCTTGCGAACTTCCAGGCTGCAGTCGTCCGACTGCGCAGATGGTGGGCCTCGTCCACGATCACCATATCCCATCTTCGTGCCAGGATCGCGGACCGGTGCGGTTCGCGTTTGGCGGTGTGGACCGAAAAGATCACCCGGTCATGCACATCCCAAGCGGAGGCATCAGCGTTGCGAAAAGACGGATCGTCGTAACTGGTCAATTCAATCGCGAACTTCCGACGCATCTCGCCCTGCCACTGCGCTATCAAAGACGGCGGGGTCAACACCAGTACGGAGCGTACCAGCCCGCGCATCAGCAGTTCAGACAGCACCAAGCCGGCTTCGACGGTTTTTCCAAGTCCTACTTCGTCGCACAACATAGCCCGGCCCCTGAACCTACGCAAAACGGTTTTCGCTGTGCGCGTTTGATGTTCGAGCAAGTCCATCTCCCGAACCATCGGCAGACAGATTAGCCGGTCAAATCCGGGGTGCGTCGCCAACTGTGTCGCTCGCAACCCCAAGTGGAACTCCACTGGCGTCAGGCGCGGCATCGGGCGACGGAGGAGCTCGCGATCCGCGGAGGCAAACTCAATGGCGTCGTCCGGCGCTGCGGTCGGCGCGTCGGCTGTCAACGGTCGGGATCTTTCGAGAACCAACCGATACTGGTGAGACGAAACATATTCAAGCCAGATCACTTCGAGGTCGGCATCAGCAGCCCATCGGCTCGCCGCTCCAGGAATCATGAGGGAAGTGCCGGATGCGGTGAGGGTGAATGGGATATCCGTCCCACCTTCGTCTACCACAACCTCGGGCACTGTTGAGGGGTCCAACAACACGGGTGGTAACACCAGCTGGGCCGATCCGTCGGCAATTGCACAGGCTCGCACTTCGAAGCGGTCACCCGGCTCCCACGCGACGTCCCAGATTCTCCGCGCCACAGACCGCGCAGTTGCCACGTGATCTTAACTCCTTGAACGTCAAACCCACGAACCGGCTTATATCCAGCTGAGCTCGGTCGTCTGCAGCACGAGCGGCCGTTGTCGCTCCAAATCTCCGAGAAAGAAACGGAATCACGTGTGCATCAGAGTGCTAGCCTTCTTTGCCGGATCGGCTCTCGGAAAGCCTACATTGTTTCGCGACGCAGTCAACAAACATCCAATCCGCGTTAACTGCGACAAGTTGGCCCTCGGAAGTGGCCCTGCACTCTGCCAAGCCGTCCTGACCATTAGAGCCGGGCGTGCGCCAAATTTATGGGTAGGAATTGGCGGTTCTTCTTTTTCCCCATAACATTCAGAAATAGAGGAAAACCCGTGCCCGCTGCCCTCGAACGGCTCGAGCAAAGAAGGAACGCCTTATACGAACGACTACAGGTCCTCCGGCTTCCGGGAGCGGCCAGCACGACGCGCCGACCGAGGTGTGATGTGCCCCGTTATTGAGGACGCACTTAGGTTCAAGTTAGGTTCGACTGAGAGCTCTGCAGAACGTTAGTTTTGGTCCCGATGCGATACCAGAGAAACGACTTATGGTTTTGCGATTCCTCGGTTCGGGACCGGGAGGTCGGTGGTTCAAATCCACTCGCCCCGACCACTTTATCGTGGTCCACTCATTTTGTGGCGAATCTTTTTTTGCTGTCGTGTGGTTCAATATTGCCGCAGCAAAGACAACACCGCGCACCATGAAACTCGCACGCCTGATCCCCGACACAGTTCTTCCGAAAGATGGCGGTTTGCTTATCGGCCGCATGTGGGTGCCTGGACCGCATGGCGGCGAGCCATTGGTTGTCGCCATCGCCGATCAGAGCCTGTTTGACATCACGGGGCGCTTTGACACCGTGGCCGAAGTGCTGAACGATCCAGAGCCCGCAGTCAATGCGCATCCGCGGCCCGGAGTGGATCGCGACTTGGGTCCTCTCGCCGAGTTTGTTCCCGATATTGTTGGGGCTGCGCCATCACTAGGCCGGCCATATCTTCTTGCGCCGTGCGATCTGCAACCGATTAAGGCAAGTGGAGTCACTTTCCTCGTGAGTCTCAAGGAGCGCGTCATCGAGGAAGCTGCACGTGGAGATCCAGAAAAGGCAGCATCGCTGCGGCGCCAAATAAGTGATGAACTCGACCGGCGGCTAGCAAATATAAAGCCCGGAAGTCCTCAAGCCGTTGCCGCGAAAGAATGGCTATGCACGAAGCAACTGTGGTCGCCATACCTCGAAGTGGCGATTGGGCCTGACGCCGAGATCTTTAGCAAGGCGCCGCCGATGAGTGCCGTCGGTGCGGGTTCAAATATCGGAGTTCTGCGGCGGTCGGAGTGGAACAATCCAGAACCTGAAGTAGTCCTAGCGATCAGCCGAAGAGGAAGAATCGTAGGTGCGACTCTCGGAAATGATGTCAATCTCCGCGACTTTGAGGGGCGCAGCGCGCTCCTGCTTGGCAGGGCCAAGGACAACAATGGGTCGTGCGCCATTGGCCCTTTCATTCGGCTGTTTGACGCCACCTTCGGGATCGATGACGTCCGGACAGCCGAGATTTCACTGGACGTTGAAGGCCCAGACGGTTTCACGCTGCACGCCATCAGCCGTATGCAGGAAATTAGCCGGGATCCGGAGGACCTCGTCAGGCAAACAATAGGGCCGGATCATCAGTATCCCGACGGAGTCATGTTGTTTCTTGGCAGCATGTTTGCGCCGACTCGGGACCGCGACCGCGCTGGCCGGGGTTTTACGCACAAGGTCGGAGACCTTGTCTCGATCTCATCACCGAAACTTGGGGCTCTCGTGAATCGAGTCGATTATTGCGATGCGATTGAGCCGTGGACGTTCGGCGTTTCGACCCTCATCAACTGCGTAAGACATCGGCGAACCAATACATAGTCGCCGAGCTAGTGTCGAAATTTGAAAGTCAGGTTTGACTTGCCGTAAACTCCTTTCACTCTCTACACACTCGGTACTGAACAAAACCGATCGTAATTTTCGCTGCGACGTTACGTCGGGAAGGCGGGTACCGGACAATTCATAGCTGTTGCTCGCATCGATTGCGCGGCTTAAGTCGGGCTTGTTGTTTCAGACCCGCAGTGGTATGGAGTTGTTGCAATTAGGTCAATGGTCAGGGATATGGCTACTTCGTTTCAAGCAAGTGCAAGTCCCCAAAATTGCTGAGGATCATTTCATGCGTAACTCATGGACCGCTGCCATCGGAAAACTCAAGATAATTCTGCTCTCCGCCATTCTAGGGCTCAGCGGCGCAAATGTGGTGTTTGCGCATCGGGCACCCTCGCCGTCCGCCGTGAATGGTAATCCAGCCCTTGCGGAAAATTCAGCAGCCGGAAAGGCCGATTATGTCGTCATCAAGCCGGTAGCTAATATGTACCGGGACCCTAGCCTTCAATCTGATGTGGTCTCCCAGGCGATCTACGCCGCGAACGTACAGCGCGTGAAAGCGAAACATGGCTGGGCCGATATCAGAACGGCCGACAACTACACTGGCTGGATTCAGCTCTCGAACGTGCGAAAGGCGAACGGCCATGCTTACGCGACGACGGGCCTCGTCGTTCGCGTGTCGCAACTCAGCAGCAACATCTATCGCGAGACGGACGTCACAAAGCACGCGCCGATCGTTACGATTCCATGGGAAAGTCGCTTGGAGGTGTTGTCCGATAAGGTCGAGGACGGCGAGCGCTGGCTCGAGGTTCGGCTTCCGGACGGCACGACCGGCTTTGTCCAGCGCGGCGATGTCAGTTCCGATTTTGCTCCGCTGACTGTGGAACAGATGATCACCATAGCTAAGAAATTTCTCGGCGTTACGTACACCTGGGGAGGCACGTCAGACTTCGGCTTTGATTGCTCCGGATTCATGCAGATGGTGATGCGGCAAAGGGGCATCATCATGCCCCGCGACGCGGATCTGCAGGCAGCATGGAGCGGCGTAACGCCTGTTGGCCGTAAAGACTTGCAGCCTGGCGATCTGCTCTTCTTCGGCAGTGGGCCTGACCACATCACGCACACCGGCATGTATATCGGCAACGGACAATTCATTCATGACACCGTTCACGAGCATCCAGGCGTGCAGATCAGCGTGTTAGACGACAAGCCGTGGACCACGTTGATTGTCGCAGCGAGGAGGCCAAAATCATGAACCGGCGTGAATGGCTGAAACTTGCGAGCGCCACCGGAATCTCGGCTGTATTACCTTCGCAACGGCTCCTTGCGTCCGCGAGTGAGATCGGCAGCGAACAGCATTCCCAATTGAATGTCGAACTGAAGCGGCTGAATTTGCGACATGTGTGGACGACCACGATGTCCTCGAGCACGTATCGCGATACGGTGAATGTGCGCTACACGCGAGACGGAATCACCGGATATGGCGAGGGCGCACCCATCATCCGCTACAAGGAATATCCCGCCGAAGCAAAACAGGTCATTGAGGCAAACCTGGATCACATTACCTCCGGCGATCCGAAGATGTTCGAGGCCTTTCTCGCAGACACTCGCAAGCGTTTGGGCGATCACCAGCGCGCCGCGATGGCTGCCGTGGACATCGCTGTCATGGATTGGGTGTGCAAACGGCTGAACGTGCCAGTTTACGAGTATTTCGGTCTTGACCCTGCCGCCACGCCGCTCACTACATTCTCCATCGGCATTGACACGCCCGAAATCATCAAGCAGAAGACCGTCGAAGCGGCGGATTACCCAGTGCTGAAGGTGAAGGTCGGCCTGAAAACCGACGAAGAGACGATTGCCGCTGTGCGCAGCGTGACGAAGAAGCCGCTTCGCGTGGATGCCAACGAGGGTTGGACCGACAAGGACGAGGCCGTTCGCAAAATCAATTGGCTGGAGACGCAAGGCGTGGAATTCATCGAGCAGCCTATGCCTGCGCACATGTTCGAGGAAATGAAGTATGTGCACAGCAAGGTGCACCTGCCGATCATGGCGGACGAAGCGTGCACAAGCGCAGAGGTAATTCCAAAATTGAAGGAAGCCTACGACGGGATTAACGTCAAGTTGGACAAGGCGGGCGGCATCCTGGAAGCGCATCGCTGGATTGACATGGCGCGAGCGATGGACATGAAGGTCATGCTGGGCTGCATGATCTCCAGTTCCTGCTCGTGCACCGCGGCTGCGCAGCTTTCGCCGCTCGTGGATTACGCCGACCTTGACGGCTTTCTCCTGATCAGCAACGATCCGTTCTCAGGCGCCACGGTTGAGAAGGGCAAGATCATCCTGCCTTCGGGTCCGGGACTCGGCCTGAAGCTAACGGCTTAGGTCGAGAAGCAACCCGCGAATCATTCGCTCAGAATGCGCGCCCGTAGGGAGAAGAGCGGGCAATCCGCGCGAAGTAGTCGTACGCGGCGCCCGCAATCTTTGCAATTGCATCATCTCCATCGCGGTCGTGCTGCAGATAGGCCGTCATGACCGCGATTACGAAGGGGCGGTTCGGCACGAACACGATTCCCACGTCATTGCGCACAGCAGGGAGTTGACCCGGCTTGTTCGCGCAAATCACATCCTCGGGGATGTAGCGCGGAATATCGCTTTCCTTCGGAGTTCCGAGGACCTTGAAGAAATCGTCGGTGAGCGTCTTATTCAGCACCTTGTTTTGGTAGACGTCCGCCAGAAGCGTCATCATCTCGCGCGGAGTGGATATGTTTTCCCGTCCCTCTTGCGCTGCTTTGAAATCCATCATCTTGCGCTGCAGGCGCGTCTGATGCAGGCCGAGGGAATCCAGAAGCACATTCACATTCTGCATGCCGACACGGTCTATGAGCACGTTGGTCGCGCTGTTGTCGCTAACCGCCACCATGAATGTGGCGAGGTCGCGATTCGTCACGCGGGTTACACCCGGTGTGAGCCCTGCCATGATTGCGCTGCTACCGACAAGGTCGTGCGCGTCCATGGTATACAGATCGCTCAGTTTGGCTTTGCCGCTTGCGCTTTCCGAGGGTTGCTGCTGCCGGTACAACTCAGCCAGAATGGCGACCTTGATCGATGACGCGGTGACGAACACGCTATCGGAATTCTGCAGAAAAACCCGTCCGTCGGTCATGTCCATGATGGCAACGCCCATCGTGCCGTCAAGCTCGCGGTTCACCTGCTGAACAGTCGTTTCCAGCTTTTGCCACAGCAAGTCAGCCTGCGTAGTCTTACCAACCTCCTGCGAAGGCGTGGTCTGCCCGGTTGTTTGCGCAAGCCCAGCCGCACCAGTCAGAGCGAAGAGCACGAAAAGCGCGAAGAGAGTGAACTTCACCAGTCGCAAACTGGCTGGGTTTGACAGGTGAGGCACGACGCAGGTCCGACTCATTGCGCGGATTCGATAGGAATATGTTTTAGGGGTTATGCAGGTGACCGCAAGAATCTGCTTCCATCGAGCGCTCATTCGGTGCGACCTCCGGAGCCTTTGTATCACTTACGCGGCCTGGTGAATACCGACTCCGACGGCTTTAAACGAGCGCGCAACGCACCTCCGCCCCAGGCGCGGTCGCATTTCATTATTGAAGCTGCGGACGAGAATGGGCGCGATGTACTCGGCACAAGACCGGAAATCGTGCCGCTTCCGGCTCGCGCGTCGTAGGCCAGCTGGGTTTGCGCGACATGTGTGTCGAGCAGGAATTTGCATGCGCCTGATTCTTAAGAACTCATGAAAATTTTTGCTTGCACGGCGTGCTGGGAATACTTAATCCAGTGCCGCGAGCGCTACTTCGGATTTGCGGTCATGGAGGCGCGGTATCCCGTGGTGATCGAAAAATATTCGATCCACTGTTTGCGAATTCCCTCAGTTTCTTCGATCAGCTTCTTGCTGGGTTTCGCGCCGTGCTGAACGACTATGACCATTCCTGTGTTGAACTTGCGTTGAGAATTGTCAACGGCGGGCAAGCGCGGGCCTTCGGCAGCGATGACGTCTTGAATGGTGACCTTCGTTCTATCCGCCTTGAAGATCGGATGGCCGTTCTCATCCTTGCCGGCGGGAACGAGGTGACGCAGGATGAAGAAGTCGGGCACTTCGGCCGGTGAAATCAGGCCCATAAGATAAAGGTCAAGATAGGAATATCCGGTCGCCGGGACGTAATAATCGTCGTCGAGCTGCGTGTAGGTGCCGTCAAAATTGTCGAGCCAAACGCCGCCGCCCATGATCGATGCTTCCGTAGGCCGCCGATACGGGAATGGGACTTGCGCCTGCAAACCTCTGGCCCAGTGCACGGGACCGAGCGGGATCGTTTCGTTGCCGACCTTTGCTGAAACGAATGCCGCCCAGCGGTGACCCATTTCGTGCCCGATTTGCGACATGGCGTACATGTATGGAGGTATTTTGCCGTCCTGCAAAATCTCGGAGAGTTGCTGGTTGTAAAACGTAATGTCGTGGTCTGTGCCTACAGGCGCGTTCGCCGGCGGCCACTCCTGCATCTGGTTTGAGTCGACATACACCGGCTGAATGAATTGCCATTGGAATCTGCCCGGCGTGCAATAAGATTCGAGGCCGTGCTGCGGCGCGGCGATTCCGGTAACCGCTCCTCCCACTGCGCCGAGGAGGCCATCACTGGGTGTGCCAGCCTCTTGGTTATCGATGCGGAAATCCGAGTAGTAGGCCAGGAAGTCGAATTTGTCGCCTAGCGTCTTGATGACACTACAAGTCAAGTCGCGAGGATTGGGGAGAGCGTAATAATGAAATGCTTCGTAGAGCAGAGAAAA
>Ga0187819_10000826_pt1 | contig 15678 bp, 10 predicted proteins | sample NC_wetland_sal_i_15_FD_132411 | JGI IMG/M metagenome (GOLD analysis project Ga0187819, IMG submission 132411) | Wetland sediment microbial communities from Neuse River Estuary, North Carolina, USA - SO4_4 | ecosystem: Environmental > Aquatic > Freshwater > Wetlands > Sediment | place: USA...
AGCGGCGCGATCGAATGCCTGCTGTTCACCACCAACTATGACCGGCTGGCATCCATGCTGGCGGAGGATCAGGCGGTGCTCATCCGCGGCCTGGTTCTGCCCGAAGAAAACGCCCCGCCCAAAGTATCCATCCAGGACATCGTGCCCCTGGACGTTGCGCGCATTCCGCTCCCCTCACTCATTTCTATCCGCGTCTGGCTGGGCCGCAAGAACGGCGACGGAGACCGTGCTGACCGGCTCAGCGACTTGTTCCACCGCAAGCCCGGTGACACGCAGGTGCGGTTGCGCCTGGAATCCCCGCGCGATTTCACCGTGATCCTGGACGTTCCCGCCAAAGTCCGGCCTGACCGCGAATTCCGCGCCGAGATCGAAAAGCTCTGCGGCACGGAAGCCATTGAGGTGCTCGCCAATTAGGGCTTGATCGACAGGTAAAACGGCCGCCGGCTGGATGGCCTCATCACCTTCCCGTGCGGTAAGACGTTTGTGGCGCAACTGCCCAAGCGTGCTCCATCGGCGGGTTGTTCGCGTCCGGCACGATCTTCCGCCCATTGAAGAGGAATTCATACCGCCGGAGTACCGTGGTGATGGCCGGCCGGATTTCGAAATTGGATTGGTTGCAGTCATACAGAATCTTGGCAGGGATAGCGGCTTTGCCCAGCCGCGCGCTCACGGTAATCCGCACGGTATCGGGCTTGCTTGCGGGAGAAAATGACACGGATTGGATCGTGCCGCTCAGCGTTGTGCCGTCCGCAAGTTGGGTGCAGCTACCGAGCGAGTCGTCCAACCCGAAAAAGATATCGAGGGTGTTGTCTTCCCGCTTGCTTGGATCCTGACCGGCATCCAGCAGGTAAAGGAACGAATCCCCTACACCCTGGTGCATATCCTGGCCCTCGCAAACCAGAAGATCCCGGCCGTCGGAACCGGGGAGCTTCTTGCAGTCGCGCGCATTCTCGCCGGCGGCGTACCAGACCTTGCGCCACGAAGATCGCTCCTTGGTGAATAGATATGCGCCGCTCATCCCATTGGAGTGGGGTTCGCACCCCGTTCCACTGACGAGAGCATCCTCACTCGCCGGACCCAAGAAATGACCGAACGTGATGGTCTGGAGATCCCAGGTTTGCGCGGAGAACGGCATTTCCGGCGGACAGACCGAGCATCCCGCGGCTGAAGCGCGTCCCGGGCAGATCAGCTCCAGAAATTGCTGCGCCTGGGAGGGCGACACTTTGGCTGCGTCTGAGGGGATCAAGCCGGGTTGTGCCGCGTGGCAGCAAACCCCCGCGAACAGAATCAGGGTATTCGCTCTGGCCACCAATCCATGGTACAGCCGCGTGCGGTAATGGCTTTGGCCCGGGCACTGAATTCGCCCTTGCGGTAGAATCGAGGGCGATGGACGCCGAACCGGGAGCATCGGACCAAAGGCGGGCCGATGACTCGACTAGTGTTGCCTGGCAACGCGTGTTGCTGGCCCGGCATCCCAAACGGCCGCACACACTGGACTACGTCGAGCGGCTGTTCACCGATTTTCACGAGATCCATGGCGACCGGTCGTTCGCCGACGACCCGGCCATCGTCTGCGGAATGGCCTTTTTCGAAGGCCGCCCCGTGATGCTGGTGGGCGAGCAGAAGGGCCGCGACACCAAGCAAAAGCTACATCGAAACTTCGGAATGCCCAAGCCCGAAGGCTACCGGAAGGCCATCCGCGTGATGCAGATCGCGGCCAAGTTTGAACGGCCCATCGTCACCTTCCTCGACACGCCGGGTGCCTATCCCGGAATCGATGCTGAGGAGCGAGGCCAGGCGGAAGCCATCGCTCGAAACCTGCGGGAAATGGCGCGACTGCGGACGCCGGTGATTGCGCTGGTCATTGGGGAAGGCGGCTCAGGTGGAGCGCTGGCCCTCGGAGTGGGCAACCAGGTGTTCATGATGGAGAACGCTGTCTACAGCGTCATTTCGCCGGAAAGTTGTGCTGCCATCATCTGGCGCGATTCTGCCAAGGCCGAGCTGGCGGCCGCCGCGCTGCGTCTTACCGCCGAAGACTTGTTGAACCTCGGGCTGATCGACGGCATCATTCCCGAGCCCCCCGGCGGGGCTCAGGAAGACGCGGGCGCGGCCGCGGAACTGGTGCGCAAGAAACTCCACGATGCGCTCGAAGAGCTGAGCCGGCTGTCGCCGGACGAGCTGGTCCAGCAGCGTTACATGAAGTACCGGCGGATGGGGAACTTCTTCGCCACCCAGGCTCACGCCGGCCAGCCGATAGGCGCGGGCGATTAGCGTGTGAAGAAGAAGAACACCGTAGTGCTCCTGGCAATCGCATTCGCCGTGGTGGTACTGGCGGTACTGGTCTTTACCACCATGGGCACGAACCGGTACCGCTGCGAAGTCTGCATCTTTTTCAACGGCCGAACAGCGTGCCGCACCGCCGGCGCTTCCACCGAAGCCCAAGCCCTACGCGCAGCAACGGAAAACGCTTGCGCGCAAATCGCCTCTGGCGTCACCGATTCGATGGCTTGTGAGAACACAGCGCCGCAGAGCGTGATCTGGTTGAACCGGAAATAGCTGCCGCAACCAATCTGTAATATTCGGACGCCGGGCGCTCGGTTAGGCTTAAGCGGGCGGGGCTCCCCCGGCGTGGTAGGATGTTATTTCAAGAACATTTGCTCCGGGAATTGCGTCTAATCTAACGGGAGCTGCCTCAAGTGAAGCGCAAATGGAAAATCCTCATCGCCCTAGTTGTGTTGGTAGGGGGCTCGATCGCCATCTTCGCTGGAGTTAAGTATAGCCACCGCGGCATCGTTACGGTCCAGACGGGCCGCGTCACGCGGCAGGACCTGACCAGCCTGGTCACGGCTTCGGGTGAGATCAAGCCTCGCAAGTACATCAATATTGGCGCCAACGCCATGGGCGAGCTGGTGGAGATTCCCGTTCGAGAAGGCGATCACGTGCGCAAAGGCCAGTTGGTCGCCCGGGTGGAGAACATACAGCCGCAAGCCGATGTGAATGCGCAGCGCGCCTCGCTCAGTTCGGCGGAAGCAGATGCTGCGGCGGCCGAAGCCGGGCTCAAGGCCGCAGACGACAACCTGCTGACGATGCAGGCCGGCGTGGACCGCAGCAAAGCGGACCTCGAAAAAGCGTTGCTCGATTTCAAGCGCGGAGATGAGCTGTACAAGTCCAAACTGATTCCCAAGCAGGATTACGATCAGCGCAAAGCGGCGTACGACAGCGCAGCGGCGTCCTTGAACGAAGCCCAGGCGCGGCTGACGCAAGCCAGGGCGCAGAGCGAACAGACGCGATCGCAACTGAACTCGGCGCAAAAGCGCGTCGCGCAGCTTCACGCCATGGTGGTCCGGGCCGATGACGTGTTGAACAAGTACAATTCCTACGCGCCGCTGGATGGAGTGGTGACGAATCTTCCGGTCCGTGTGGGCGAGACGGTGGTGCCCGGTGTCCAGAATTCCGCCGCGAGCACCATTATGACTATCGCCGATATGTCGTTGATTACCGCCGAAGTCAAGGTGGATGAAACCGATATCGTCAGCGTCAAAATGGACCAGCCGGCGGACGTCACGATCGACGCCATTCCCAACAAGACGTTCAAAGGCCACGTAATCGAGATCGGCAACACGGCCATAATCCGCTCGACAGGTGTGGCGGCATCGCAGAGCACGACGTCGAGCCAGGAAGCCAAGGATTTCAAGGTGGTGGTGGCGCTGGATAATCCGCCCGAAGATATCCGGCCCGGCCTTTCCTGCACGGCCAAAATCACCACGGCCACACGCCAGCATACGCTGACCATTCCGATTCAAGCGCTGACCATCCGTCAGAAAGGGGATCTCGAGGTCAAGCCTAAGAATGCCGCCGATCCCCAACCCGTCAAGCTCGATCCCGCCGCGGAGAAAGCGCGCAAGGAAGAAATTCAGGGCGTTTTCGTGATTGCCGGTGGGAAGGCTGCATTTCGCAAAGTCGAGACCGGCATCACCGGAGCCACCGACATCGAAGTGGTGAGCGGCCTCAAAGAAGGAGACGAGATCGTCACGGGCAGCTACCAGGTGATCCGCACCATCCGTAACGAGGCGCAGGTCAAAGTCGATAATAAGGCTCCGGTCAAAGTGAACACGTAGCCCGAAAGAACAACAGGGATGGCACAGGCAGTCGATGCATTAGTCGAGCGCGGCGATCAGCTTAAAAAAGACGGCATCGTTATCCGCACGTACGGTCTCTGGAAGACCTACATCATGGGAGATCAGGAGATCCACGCGGTATCGGGCGTGGATGTCGAGATCCGTCGGGGAGAGTACGTGGCCATCATGGGTCCCTCCGGCTCTGGAAAATCGACCCTGATGAACCTGATCGGATGCCTGGACACGCCGACCAAGGGCCAGTATTACATCAATGGCCGCCTGGTCAGCGAGATGAACGACGATGAACTGGCGCGCATCCGCAACAAGGAAATCGGCTTCGTTTTCCAGACCTTCAATCTGCTGCCGCGCGCCACGTCGCTGCATAATGTTGAGCTGCCTCTGATTTACAGCGGCATGCCCGCCGATGTCCGCATCGCCAAAGCCAAGGCCGCCATCGAGCAGGTGGATCTTACGCCGCGGATGTACCATAAGCCCAACGAGCTTTCCGGCGGCCAGCGGCAGCGCGTGGCCATAGCCCGAGCTTTGGTCAACAACCCTTCCATTTTGCTGGCCGACGAGCCGACGGGAAACCTCGACACCGCCACCGGCAACGAAATCATGGGGCTGTTCGAACGCCTGCACACTCAGGGAAATACCATCGTGCTGGTCACGCACGAGCACGATATCGCGCTGCACGCCCACCGCGTCATCCACATCCGCGACGGAAAAGTGGAGAAAGACGAAAGAGTCAGGTAGGTCCGCCCGCGATCACGAAACGTTCGTGGCGGCAGTGGTCTGGCTCGGCTGAGCCGCGGCTTGGCCCGCGGGCGCTGCCTGGGCGCTCCACTTCTTCATCTCTTCCGCCATCTTCTTTTTCATTTCGGCTGGAGTCGGCTCGGCGATGTGCGTAGCAATCGTCCACGTGTAGCCTTCCGGATCCTTGACGCGGCCGCAGCGATCGCCCCAAAACATTTCTGTCACGGGCCCCTGCGCCGTGCCGCCCAGTTTCAAAGCCTTGGCCACCACTTTGTCGGCATTCTCCACCAATAGGTACAAGCCGATGGGCGAAGTGCCCAGGGTCTTCGCGCTGCGGAAACCCATCTCCGGCATTTCCGGCCCAATCATGATCACCGTGTCGCGAAACTTGAGTTCGGCATGGACCGGCTTGCGATCCGGCCCGTTCATGATGCTGCGCTTCTCAAAACCAAATGCCTTTTGATAAAACGAGGCGGCGGCTTTCACGTCGGTCACGCAGAGGCTGGCAACTACCGCATTGTAATTCTTCTTGTTCAAGGGATCGATTTTCTTGGCCATCGTGGGGAGGTTCCTTTCGGCCAACAATTCTATCGCGAAAACCGCGGGACTGGAGGCCGCTATCCCATAGATTGTCTTCTGAAGACAGACCAAGGCTAACCATTGGAATGCACCGCCGTCTAAGCATACCTGAGTTTTTCTTTCAGAAGATGATCTTCTGGAGTAGAATGGCTCGTATGCCAAAACGAGGCGCTCCACCGCTGGAAGGCGACCTGATTCAGGGCACGCTGGATATGCTGATTCTGCAGGCGCTGGCTTTGGGTCCTGCCCACGGCCACACCATCGCTCACGTCATCGAGCACCGCTCCGAAGATGTTCTGCAAGTCGAACACGGCTCGCTTTACCCGGCTTTGCACCGCCTGGAGGATCGCCGCTGGATTTCCTCCTTCTGGGGCACTTCCGAAAACAATCGCAAAGCCCGCTACTACCGCCTGACGCCCACTGGGCGCAAGCAATTGACCGAACAGACAGGCCGCTGGGACCGCCTGGTCTCTGCCATCAACCGCGTTTTGCGGCCGGCAACGGGGTGACCCGATGAACTGGCTCCGTTTCTTCCGCCGCAACTTTTGGGATGAGGAACGCGCCCGCGAACTCCAGGCCTATCTCGAAATGGAGACCGACGACAACATCGCACGCGGCATGGGGCCCGATGAAGCACGTTACGCCGCACGACGAAAACTCGGCAACCCCTTGCAGATCCGCGAGGAGATCTACCGCATGAACAGCATCGGATTTGTGGAAACTCTCTGGAAAGATCTGCGCTACGGAGCGCGGCTGCTGCAGCGCAATCCGGGTTTCGCTCTGGTCGCCATCGCATCTCTGGCGTTGGGCATCGGCGCCAACACCGCGATCTTCCAACTGATCGACGCCGTCCGCCTGCGGGCTTTGCCCGTTGAGAATCCGCAGGAACTCGCCGCCGTGCGCATCGCGAACTACGGGCGATATGAACAGCCCGTGAACCAGGGCTCACACCCCGAGATGACCTACCCGCTATGGGAGCAGATTCGCGATCACCAGCAGGCTTTCTCTGGAATTTTCGCGTGGTATGAGCAGCCCATTCACGTGAGGATCGGCGCCGAAATACAGCACGTCAACGGTCTCGTTGTCAGCGGAGACTTCTTCAAGGTCCTGGGTGTAGCTCCCCTGCTCGGCCGTGTTCTCACGAGCGAAGACGATCGCCCCGGCTGCGGCTCTCCCGGCGTTATGATCAGCCATGCGCTTTGGCAGCGGCAATTCGGCGGCGATACCTCCGTGCTCGGCCGAAAATTGATCATCGAGGGCCAACCGTTCGATGTCATCGGAGTCACGCCCGCCGGCTTTTTCGGTATGGAGATGGACCGGCACTTCGATGTTGCCGTGCCGCTTTGCCTGCTGGGCGGCGCGGGCTGGCTCGAGCGGCGCGACTTCTGGTGGCTTGCCGTCGCGGGCCGCTTGAAACCCGGCTGGCCGTTGGACCGGGCTTCGGCGCATTTGCAGTCCATCTCGCCCGGAATCTTTCAGGCGACCGCGCCCACCGGTCGCGATGTCAGGGAATATCTGAAGCTGAGCCTCGGCGCTTTCCCCGTCGGCACCGGTTATTCGTCATTACGAAAACAGTACGGCGAACCGCTCTGGCTGCTGCTGGCCATTGCCGGCCTGGTGCTGCTGATCGCCTGCGCCAATCTCGCCAATCTGATCTTGGCGCGCGCCAGCGCACGGGAGCGGGAACTGGCTGTTCGGCTGGCTCTCGGCGCGTCGCGAGGACGTGTCATACGGCAGTTGCTGGCGGAAAGCCTGCTCATCGCCTCCGCGGGCGCTATCGCCGGCGTCTTGCTGGCCCGGAACCTCAGCCGGTTTCTGGTGTCTTTCCTAAACGTAGAGGTGGATCTGAGCATGGATTGGCGGGTGCTTGGCTTTGCCGCTGCAGCGGCACTTCTGACCAGCATGCTTTTCGGACTGGCTCCCGCACTGCGAGTCACCCGCTCCTCGCCGGGCGCGGCCATGAAAGCCGCTGGCCGGGGTATGACCTCGACCCGCGAGCGCTTCGGTCTTAGACGAGCGCTCGTGGTCACTCAGATCGCCCTCTCACTCGTCTTGTTGATGAGCGCGCTACTGTTCGTCCGCAGCCTTCAAAATCTGCTGACTGTTGATACCGGCTACCGGCACGAGGGTGTGCTCATTGCTTACCTGGATGCCTCCAACGCCAATCTTCCGCCGGCGCGCGCGAAGTCGATCAACCGGGAATGGCTCGACCGCATCCGCGCTACCCCCGGTGTATACGGTGCAGCTACCGCGAGCATTGTTCCTCTGAGGAGCGAAAGCTGGACGTTAGGGATCAAAGCCGCAGGTACGCGAAAACAGGGACAAGGCAGCTCCAGGTTCAGTTGGGTCAGCGACGAGTATTTCCGCACCATGGGAGCGCCGCTCGTCGCCGGCCGCGATTTTAACCAACGCGACACGCCCACCTCGCCGAAGGTCGCCATCGTCAACGAGGCTTTCGCCCGCGAGCTGCTCGATCGCGGAAATCCCATCGGCCAGACATTTCGCACAGCCGCGGAACCGGGCTACCCGGAAACACTCTACGAGGTCGTAGGCCTCGTCCGAAACACGAAATACAACGATATCCGCGCCGATTTCGAGCCCATTGTTTTCGCCGCCGCCTCGCAGCTTACCGATGAAGCCACATACGCTCAGGTTCTGATCCGCTCGACTATTCCGCTCACCCAGCTGACTTCCTCTGTGAGAAATACGATCCGTGATGTCAGCCCCGGGATCGATGTCAGCTTTACCGCCCTCAAGACACAGATTTTGGAGAAGCTTCTCCCCGAGCGGCTCATGGCGACTCTTTCCGGATTCTTCGGCTTTCTCGCCGCCGTGCTCGCAACCATCGGTCTGTATGGTGTCGTGTCATACATGGTCACGCGCAGAACCAACGAAATTGGGATTCGCCTGGCTCTAGGCGCTTCGCGGCGCGATGTGGTTCGCATGATTCTGCGTGAAGCCGGCATCTTGTTGGGCATTGGTCTTTTGGCCGGAACAGCGCTCGCGCTGGCCTGCGGGAGAGCTGCGTCTTCCGTGCTATTCAACTTGCATCCGTACGATCCGGCAACGCTCGCGATAGCGATTGGTTCGCTGGCTGCCATTGCGCTGGCCGCGAGCCTGGGGCCCGCGCTCCGCGCCGCCAATTTGGATCCGATGGTTGCACTGCGGGAGGAGTGAGCGCCATGAGCTGGCTTCGCTATTTCCGCCGCCGCTACTGGGATGAGGAACGCGCCCGCGAACTTGAGGCCTATCTCGAAATTGAAACCGGCGAGAACATCGCCCGCGGCATGTCATCCGAAGCAGCACGATACGCAGCGCGCCGCAAACTCGGCAATCCCCTACAGATCCGCGAGGAGATCTACCGCATGAACAGCATCAGCTTTGTAGAGAATCTCTGGAAGGATCTCCGTTATGGCGCACGGCTGTTGCGTCTCAATCCTGGATTCGCGCTGGTTGCGATCCTGTCCCTGGCGCTCGGCATTGGAGCCAATACCGCGATTTTTCAACTTTTGGATGCGGTCCTGCTGCGTGCGCTCCCCGTAGAGAATCCCTTGGATCTCGCCGAGGTTCGCATCTCGAACGTGACCGAGCTGAGAGGAAGCACGAACAGCGACTACGCGCCGCTCACCTATTCGATCTGGGAACAGATTGGCGATCATCAGCAGGCGTTCTCGGGGATCTTCGCGTGGGCTGATGATGAGTTCAACCTCGCGCCGCGCGGCGAGGCCCGCGTGGCCCCCGGACTCTGGGTCAGTGGAGATTTTTTTCGTGTTTTGGGCGTGAAACCCATTGTGGGCCGCGTGCTCTCCCCAGCAGACGATCGCCGCGGCTGCGGACTGCCGGGAGCCGTCATTAGTTACGACTTCTGGCAACGCGAGTTTGCGGGAACACCGTCGGTGCTTGGCGCGAAGCTGAACCTGGATTACCATCCGGTCGACATCATCGGCGTCACACCACCCGGCTTCTCCGGTCTCGAGATCGGACGATCGTTTGATGTCGCCGTCCCGATCTGCTCGTGGACGGCGCTCCGCGACTATAGTTTCCTCGACGATGGCACCATCTGGTGGCTGACGGTGATGGGCCGTCTGAAACCAGGCTGGGCGCTCCAGCAAGCGAGCTCGCACTTAAGCACAATTTCGCCCGGAATCTTCGAAACCACTTTGCCTCCAAATTACCCGCGCGCGAATGTCAAAGAGTATCTTTCATACAAACTGACGGCGTCTCCAGCCGGGACGGGAGTGTCGGTGCTGCGGAACTATTACTCCGACGCCTTGAAGATGCTGCTGGCTATCGCGGCGCTGGTGTTACTGATCGCCTGCGCGAATCTAGCCAATCTGATGCTGGCTCGGGCTAGCGCGCGCGAACGGGAGATCGCCGTGCGGCTGGCGCTGGGGGCGTCGCGCGGCCGGCTGATCCGCCAGTTGCTGGTGGAAAGCCTCCTGCTCGCAACCGCGGGCGCTGTTCTCGGAGCGTTCCTGGCGCAGTCTCTAAGTGAGACTTTGGTCTCGCTGATCAGTACGGAAGGCAACCACTGGTTTCTTGACTTGAGTCTGGATTGGCGCGTTCTTGGTTTCACCGCCGGGATGGCTGCTCTCACGTGCGCGCTGTTCGGATTGATTCCGGCCCTTCGCGCAACTCGCGCTGCGCCCGGAGCAGGGATGAGGGCCAGCGGCCGCGGAATGACCACAAGCCGGGGCCATGTGGGCCTGCGGCGCGTCCTGGTCGTTTCGCAGATCGCGCTTTCGCTGGTGCTGCTGGTGGGCGCGCTCCTGTTTTCCCGCAGCTTGCGGAATTTGATGACGGTGGATGCCGGATTCCAGCAGGATGGGATACTGATCGCGAACGTAGATTTGACCGGCCTCAGACTTGCAGTGGAGCGCTGGGACGGGTTCCAGCAACAGATGCTCGACCGTATCCGGATGATCCCAGGGGTCGACGCTGCCGCCGACTCTAAGATCGTCCCCCTCAGCGGCAGTGCGATTGAGAATCGCGTTTGGATGGAAGGCTCGGATTCACGCGAGAAAATCGAGCCGTACTTCAACTGGATCAGCCCGGAGTATTTCAAAACGCTTAGCATTGGGTTCGTGGCGGGACGGAACTTCAATGCGCACGACACGCGCAAGTCACCCAAGGTCGCCATCGTGAACGAGGCTTTCGCCCGGCGCCTGGGGATGGCAGCAGACACAATCTCGAAGCGGTTCCGCCGGGAAGCCACTCCCTCCGAGCCGGAAACGGTTTTTGAGATTGTTGGTCTGGTGAAGAACGCCAAATACCGCGACCTGCGCGAAGACTTCAGACCCACGGTTTTCCTTCCTATGCCTCAACAGGCCAGCCCCGAGCCGCGGCAACAGATCCTGATCCGCTCGAACGCGCCGCCTGCCAGCGTGGTGGCAGCCGTGAAGCGCACGCTCAACGAAGTCAACCCTGCGATTGCGTTTTCCTTTAGCGTTTTTAAGACCCAGATTCGCGACGGGCTCTTACGAGAGCGGTTGATGGCTACGCTCTCCGGCTTCTTCGGCGCGCTCGCGGCTCTGCTCGCCGCCATCGGATTGTACGGCGTGATCTCCTATATGGTGTTGCGCCGGACCAACGAAATCGGCATCCGTGTGGCTTTGGGCGCGGATGCGCGCGACGTCGTGAAGATGATCTTACGCGAGGCCGGAGTGCTGCTGATCGTGGGCGTCGCTGCAGGATCTGTGCTTGCGCTGGCCGGCGCCGCCACGGCTCGATCGATGCTTTTCGGATTGCAGCCTTACGATCCCGCCACGCTCCTGGTGGGAGTTGCGCTGCTGGCTACCGTCACGCTGGGCTCCAGCTACATCCCGGCGCGGCGCGCCGCAAAGTTAGACCCGATGACTGCGCTTCGGGACGAGTGAGCCGGCACGATGTTCCGGGCGATGCTGCGCATCGCGGACACGGCGACCCGGCGACACGGAGACGCGGCGAAGGCGCGAGGTCACACCGCCGCGCAGCAGGTCGTAGCAGACGGCCTTCGACTCCGGCACGCGGATCTTCGTTGCTTTCCGCGGCAGCACTCCCGTGAGCCGCGATTCGCCAAAATCGCGAACGGTGACCCGCGTCAGCCGCCTCATGGTTACCACTACGACAACAGCCCGAATGACCCAGCTAACCCTGACCCGGCCCGAGCCATCCGGTGGGGCGACAAGAGCGAAGAAGAGATGATGACCAGTTGGATCGAGTACCTCAACCCAGTGGCCGAATCAGCCCGGAAATAAACGTTCGAAATCGCAGCAGGTGTCCCGAAAGCGGACAATCGTATGTTCCGCGTTTGTGTCGCAGTCCATTGATTGCAATGCATTTATCTGATCGCGTAACATGGCGACCGACTTGCCCGAATAGATGGCCATGGCTGGAATCTGGAACGACTTCCGCTACTCCGCGCGGGTGCTGAGAAAATCTCCGGGTTTTACGCTGGTTGTGGCGCTGTCTCTGGCGCTCGGAATCGGCGCGAATGCTTCGGTCTTTTCGATTGTGAACGCATACTTTCTGCGGCCCATGCCTGTCGATCAGCCGGACCGGCTGGTGGCCATCTACCTCACATCCTCTGCGCGTTGGGGCCGCGACATCGGCAACTTTTCCTATGCAGACCTTGTGGACTACCGCAAGGCGGACACCGGACTGTCGGAGCTGATGGGATCTAGCGGGCTGCCCCTCAGCATGACCGATGGCGAGAAGCCCGAGCTGATTTGGGGCGAAATTGTCACCGGCAACTTTTTCTCGGGCCTTGGCGTTCACCCGATTCTCGGTCGCGGATTTCTGCCGGACGAGGCTAACGCTCCAGGCAAAGAGCCGGTTTGCGTACTGAACTACAACTTCTGGCGCCAGCATTTTCAAAGCGACCCGAATATTATCGGCAGGACGATTCGGATCAACAGTCACCCGTTCACGATTGTGGGTGTTGCGCCGCGGGGTTTCATCGGCACCAGGCTGTTCACTTTTATCCCTGACGTCTGGATACCGCTGACCATGCAACAGACCATCGCGCCCAATTTCGGTAATTACATGGAGGGCCGCGATAACCGATGGATCGAGCTGCGAGGCCGCCTCAAACCCGGCGTTACTAAAGCGCAGGCCGCGGCTCAAATGAACGTGGTGGCGCGCCGGCTCGCCGGAGAGTATCCGCAAACCAACAAGGATCTCCAGGTGAACCTGATCCCCGGAGGGACCAGGACCCAGCCTGCGTTAGTCGCCCTCGGTTTGATCTCAGCCACGACAGCGATCATGTTCGGCGTGGTAGGCCTGGTCCTGTTGATCGCCTGCGCCAACGTCGCCAATCTCATGCTGGCGCGCGCTGCCAGCCGCGCCCGCGAGATGGCGATTCGGGTTGCCGTTGGCGCCACTCGCTTCCGACTGTTACGCCAGTTGCTGACGGAGAGCGTGCTGCTTTCGCTGCTCGGTGCGGCGGTGGGAGTCGTCCTGGCGCTGCTGTTCAACGATCTGTTGAAGGGTTTTTATCCCAAGCTCGACTTCCAGACGGCGGATCTCGACTACGAATCGCGTCTTGACCCTCGCATGTTTGTGTTCAGTTTTCTGCTCTCGCTCGTCACGGCAATACTATTTGGCCTGGTTCCCGCCCTGCGGGCCTCGAAGGTCGATCAAGCAGCGGCCATGAAGGGCGAGCAGGGCGCGAGCGGAGTGCGCGGACTGACTCGCGGGAATCTGCTGGTCACGGTTCAGGTCGCGCTTTCTTGTGTGCTGCTGATCAGTGGCGGCCTGTTTCTGCGAAGCATGCAATTTGCCCGCAACATCGACCCGGGCTTCGATCGGACGGGTGTGCAGTTGTTCTCCGTGGATCTGGGCCTGCAAGGTTATGACGAGCAGCGCGGGAGGTTGTTTCAAAAGGGCCTGGTGGAACGGCTCAAGAATCTGCCGGGTATCGAATCGGCGAGCCTGGCGTATCCGCTGCCGCTGGACGCCTACGACGAGTACTACTCGATTCGAGTCGAAGGCTATTCGCCAACATCGAACAACGAACCCAACATCTCTGGTGTGAGCCGCGTGGGCCCGCACTACTTCGAAACAATCGGCACGCGGCTGGTTACGGGGCGAGCGATCGATGAGCGCGACACCGAGTCTTCGCGTCGGGTGGCCGTAATTAATGAAACGATGGCGCGGCGTTACTGGCAGACACCCGAGAAGGCTCTAGGCAGACGATTCGCCACCGGCAAAGACGACCCATGGATCGAAGTTGCGGGCGTGGCCAAAGACGGCAAGTACGTGACATTTGGCGAGAATCCGATGCCCTATTTTTTCCTTCCGCTTGTGCAGCACTATGAAGGGCGAGTCACATTCATCGTGCGTTCTAAAGAGAGCCCGGATTCCCTGATGGCCGCAGTCCGCCTGGAAGTGAAAGGCCTGGACGCGAGCCTTCCGATTTTCGGCGTCCGCACCATGCCGCAATTCCTGAACAGAATCGTTTCGGCCTACGACATGGGAGCCTCGCTGGTGGGGACATTCGCGGTGACGGCTCTGTTGCTGGCCGCGGTAGGAATCTACGGAGTTCTTCACTTTGCGGTCACGCGCCGGACACGGGAGATCGGGATTCGGATGGCATTAGGTGCGGCCAAAGGCGACGTTGTGCGCTTGATCCTGGTGCGCTCGATGGTATTTGTCGGCGCGGGCCTCCTGATCGGAATCGCGGGCGCGACGGCTGCCGGCCGGCTCACGGGCACGATCCTTGCCGGCGTGAGCGGCACCGACCCGCTGACGTTTCTCGCCGTCGCCGTGCTGTTCGGCATGGTCGCATTCGTGGCCAGCGCAATTCCAGCGTGGCGAGCATCGCGCATCGACCCAATGGAAGCCGTGAGGTACGAGTAGGCCGGCGAGGAGCGCCGGGCGATGCTTCGCATCGCGGACTTCCGGAACGGACCCGAAAGCGCGGCGACGACACGGGGACGTTGGGACACGGCGATTCTGAACAGGCCTATAAGGGATCGCGGTTCGCACTACACTAGAAGGACGCTATGGTTGAGTGCCGGTCGTGCGGCGAGGGAGTCCCAGAGAGCAGCCGTTTCTGTCTCCACTGCGGCGAACCCCTGATGGCGAATGGAGGCGCGACGCGTACCATGCAGACGCCTGCGTCGACGCCATCATCTCAGCAGCATTTGAGCAGCTCCAGCTCAATTGACGAGGGACGTTTTCTTCCCGGGACGCTTTTGGCGGCGCGGTATCGAATTGTGGCGCTGCTCGGCCGGGGTGGCATGGGCGAGGTCTACCGGGCGAACGACTTGAGGCTCGGACAGCCGGTCGCCCTCAAATTCCTTCCCGAGGCGACGGCAACGAACGAAACCACCCTCGCACGGTTTTACAACGAGATCCGGATCGCACGCCAGGTTTCACACCCCAACGTCTGCCGTGTTTACGACCTCGGCGACGTAGAAGGCCAGCCGTATCTATCGATGGAGTACGTAGACGGCGAAGATCTCGGCTCGCTGATGCGACGCATCGGACGCCTGCCGCCGGACAAGGCACTGGAGATCGCGCGCAAGCTATGCGCCGGCCTGGCTGCGGCTCACGACAAAGGCGTACTTCACCGCGATCTGAAGCCCTCCAATGTCATGCTGGATGGCCGCGGCAACGTGCTCATCACAGACTTCGGCCTGGCGGGCCTTGCCAGTCAAATTCAGGGAGCTGAAGTTCGCAATGGCACGCCGGCTTACATGGCGCCGGAGCAGCTTGCTGGCAAGGAGGTCACGACTCGCAGCGACATCTATGCGCTGGGCCTGGTGCTGTACGAGGTTTTCACCGGCAAGCGCGCGTTTGAGGCAGCGACGCTAGCCGAGTTGGTGCGCCTGCACACCGAAACCGCGCCAGTGAATCCTACGACTTTGGTGAAGGATCTCGATCCTGCCGTGGAGCGCGTGATTCTGCGCTGCCTCGATCCGGACCCGCGCAACCGGCCAGCATCTGCTCTGGCGGTAGCCGCCGCTCTGCCTGGCGGCGATCCTCTGGCTGCGGCACTCGCAGCGGGCGAAACCCCTTCGCCCCAGATGGTGGCCGCGTCGGGCGAAACGGCGGGTCTGCCCGTGCGCGTGGCTCTGGCCTGTGCCGGCGCAGTGGTGTTCGCACTGGCCGCGATGGTCTTTGTCCGGCCTAGCACCAGCGCCATTGACCGGCTTGGACTTGAAAAACCTCCGGAAGTGCTGGCTGAGACAGCACGCAACATGATCCGCAATTTTGGCTATACGAGCCACGCAACCGACAG
>Ga0187819_10000827_pt1 | contig 15673 bp, 18 predicted proteins | sample NC_wetland_sal_i_15_FD_132411 | JGI IMG/M metagenome (GOLD analysis project Ga0187819, IMG submission 132411) | Wetland sediment microbial communities from Neuse River Estuary, North Carolina, USA - SO4_4 | ecosystem: Environmental > Aquatic > Freshwater > Wetlands > Sediment | place: USA...
ATCGAGACCAATGCCCCCTTGACTCTCAACCTTTGCTCCCGCCGTCGAAATCGCCCCAATAACGACACCAAGCTGCGCAACCAGCTTTTTCAATGCCTTCGTAAGTTTCTTGAGTGCTTCGTCGTTTTGTTGGGGGAGAGCAGATGTTTCCCTGTAAGTCCCCTCCATCACATATCCGCGAAGGTCTAGAAGCTTAGACAGGTGAAACTTTTGCGGGACTGCGCTTCCTGTTTAACCAGTTCACGGAATGCCTTCGAGGCGGGCGTCCAACAATGAGCGATGACTCAAATCTCTTCCGCCATGCGAGAAAATCCAGCGGTGCAGGGGCCGATCTGAGGTTCGGTGAGTGGCTCTGTTTCCGTCTCTTCATAAGTTCTTGGGGGATGCGCTCAGTATATAACCAGCGGAAAAAGCATTGGTATTTTTGCAGCCGGAGATTCCGAAAGCCCTCCTGAATTGCGTGCGATAGTCGATTACGTGGACGGTCGCCCCAATCCGCTGTCCGATGCTCGCACGACACCAGCAGTTTACGATGACTCCATTGTAGCCGCTGGCTTCTTTTCAATCATCTTCCGACCAAGTCGCCGCCCAGAATCCAGACTTGATCCATTCCTGCCTCACGCCAGTCTTCGTAGCCTGAACGCACGATGAAGCACTCTTGCGAGAAACGCGACAAGGAAGCGACCCATGCTAATGTCGCCAACGGCCTTGGGCAATCTATCGTTCCCCGCCTGCTGACAGTGAAGCAGGCAGCGGCATACATTTCCTCTCCCGTCTGGACAGTCCGAACCATCATCTGGAGACGGGAAATCAAGGTCATCCGCAAGGGCAAGGCGTATCTGATCCCCATCGAGGAACTCGACAGTTGGATCGACCGAACTAAGGCATTGCTGTGATTTCAATTGACAAATCGGCTGGCACCGCGATAGGTCCCTTCGCGACAGGAGGCAATCATGCCTAGCAAAGAAAAACGAACGAGAGGCACAGGCTCGATCTACAAACGCAAGGACGGGCCGAACTACTTCATCGCCTACTATGGGAGGAACGGCAGGCAGGTGCATGAATCCAGTGGCAGCCCGATCAAGGCAGTTGCCGAACGCCTTCTGCGCAAGCGGCTGGAGAAAGTTGAAAAGGGAGTGCCAGTCGATCAGGCTCGGAAGTTGCGTTACGAGGACATCCGCGACGCACTGCTCACTAGCTATAGAAACAACGTAATCGGTATCGTCACCCGGCGCAAAGGTAGCATCCATGGTCTGGCATACCTCGACGAGTTCTTTGCCAACGTCAAGGTGCAGTCCATCACCACGCCGCTGATCGACGACTTCGTAGCAAAGCTCAAGTCCGGTGAACTCCAGCGCAGATGCCGCAAGCCGACCGAGAAGCGTGCCATCAAGCCGCTGCAAAACGGTTCGATCAACCGCATCCTCGCTTTGCTCCGACGCATGATGAACCTCGCATGGGAATCCAGCTTGATCCACAGCGTTCCGCATTTCCCCATGCTGGCGGAAAACAACGTGCGCGAAGGCTTCGTCGAAACCGACCAATTCAAAAAGATCATCGGCTTCCTGCCCGCCCATCTGGTTCCGCTGGTCGTGTTTCTCTACCGGACAGGCTGCCGCATCGGGGCAGCCTTGCAAATTGAATGGGCCATGGTCAGCGGCGATTGCACGAAGATGTTCCTGCCCGGTCGCATCACCAAAAACAAAAAGCCCCTGCCGCTCAAGCTCACGAACGATCTGACCGCCGTGTTGCGGAAGCAGTTTCGCAGCGGCAAGGTGTTTGATGATACTAACCTCCGCAGCGCATGGGCGAGTGCCACCAAGAAGGCAGGCTGCCCCGGCTTGCTGATCCACGATCTGCGTCGCAGCGGTGCCCGGAACCCCGTGGATAGCGGCACACCGGAGACCGTGGCGATGAAGATCGGTGGCTGGCTGACGGCATCCGTATTCCGTCGCTACAACATCGTCAGCCCCAGGCAAATCGACGAGGCAATGAGCAGCCTCGAACAGAACGATGGAGCTTTGATTGAGGAGGCTGCTTCTGCGGGAGACTGACTGTCGCTAGCTCATTGAAAACGCTGGAGCCGAGGGCGAGAATTGAACTCGCGACCTGCCGATTACGAACCGGCTGCTCTACCAGCTGAGCTACCTCGGCCCGTTCGTTTGCCACGATTCTACCACGACGCGCTTGCGCTGCACTGGGCGGCTAGCTCCCAATCGAACCGAATTTGCAATCCGATGCCCGCTCATGAACGCGTCAGCCCCGCTCTCTTCGGCGGTCCGGGGTAGCATTGTTATTTCCGCCCTATCTCGTTTTTCTCGCCTTCGGCTTGCAACTGAACCGACAGCCTGCTACACTTAATAGGATTAAATTGGTACTATTTAAGACTGCGAGCGTGGTTGTGGTAAGGCTAAGCAAATTAGCGGATTACGGGTTGGTCCTGATGGCCTGCCTGGCGCGCGGTAGAGACACAGAGCCCCAGCGCACGGCACGCGGCCTGGCCAGCCAATCGAAGCTTCCGCTGCCCACAGTGAGTCGCCTGCTCAAGCAGCTTTCGCAGAACGGACTGCTGGTTTCGCAACGCGGCAATCAGGGTGGCTACTCCCTGGCGAAGGAGCCGGGCGACATCACGTTGCTTGAGATCGTGGCGGCCGTCGAGGGCCCGGTCGCTCTTACGGAGTGCAGCACCGGCATTTCCGGCTCGTGCGACTTGGAAACGTGCTGCACCATCAAAAACAACCAGAGGCTGATCAGCCAGATCGTGCGCGGTGCGCTTGAAAACATTACCGTGCTCGATCTGATCCAGCCGTTGAAGTTGACAACCATCAAGAACGCACGAGGGCAGCTTGTTCCCATCACGGGGATGATGTCCGGGAGAGTTCAATGAGTTCGAGTGTAACTGCAATTCGGGAATTGGCGGAACGCGAGTACAAGTGGGGCTTCGTCACAGATATCGAAGCGGAGAGCATCCCCAAGGGGCTCAGCGAAGACGTCATCCGGCTGATTTCTGCGAAGAAGCACGAGCCCGAGTTCATGCTTGAATGGCGGCTGAAAGCCTACCGGCATTGGGCCTCGCTGCAACAGGCTGACGCGGAACCGAAGTGGGCGAACATCAAGTATCCGCCGATCAATTATCAGGACATCGTCTACTACTCGGCGCCTCAGAAGAAACCCGGCTTGAAGAGCCTCGACGAGGTTGACCCGGAAATTCTCCGCACCTACGAGAAGCTCGGCATTCCGCTCGAGGAACGAAAGAGACTCGCGGGCGTCGCTGTTGACGCCGTTTTCGACAGCGTCTCGGTGGCCACGACCTTTAAGGAAAAACTAGCTGAGGCGGGCGTGATCTTTTGCTCGTTTTCCGAGGCGGTCCAGAAGCACCCTGACTTGGTGCAAAAGTATCTCGGCAGCGTAGTGCCGTACACCGACAATTTCTTTGCTTCGCTAAATGCTGCCGTTTTCAGCGACGGCTCCTTCGTCTACGTCCCCAAGGGCGTGCGTTGTCCCATGGAGCTTTCGACATACTTCCGCATCAACGCGGCGGAAACCGGCCAGTTCGAGCGCACCTTGATCGTCGCCGACGAAGGCGCATACGTCAGCTATCTCGAAGGCTGCACGGCGCCAATTCGCGATCAGAACCAGTTGCACGCCGCCGTCGTGGAGTTGATCGCGCTCGACGACGCCCAAATCAAGTATTCCACCGTGCAGAATTGGTATCCGGGTGACAAGGAAGGCCGCGGCGGAATCTACAACTTCGTCACCAAGCGCGGCAAGTGCGCCGGTGTGAACTCGAAAATCTCGTGGACTCAGGTCGAGACGGGCTCCGCGATCACCTGGAAGTATCCGAGCTGCATCCTGCAAGGCGACAACTCGGTCGGCGAATTCTATTCCGTCGCCCTTACCAACAATTACCAGCAGGCCGACACCGGCACGAAGATGATTCACATCGGCAAAAACACGCGCAGCACGATCGTGTCGAAAGGAATTTCCGCCGGCCATGGTCAGAATACGTACCGCGGCGGAGTAAAAATCCTGAAGGGCGCCACAGCCGCGCGCAATTACACCCAGTGCGACTCGTTGCTGATCGGAGACAAGTGCGGCGCGCACACGTTCCCCTATATCGAGGTGAGAAACTCTACAGCTCGCATGGAACATGAAGCGTCTACTTCGAAAATCGGGGACGATCAGTTGTTCTACCTGCGGCAGCGGGGATTGAAGACGGAAGACGCGGTATCGATGATCGTCAACGGATTCTGCAAGCGCGTATTTCGCGAGCTGCCCATGGAATTTGCGGTCGAGGCCCAAAAACTGCTAAGCGTGAGCCTCGAAGGCAGCGTCGGATAACCACGGCGCGGCAACACATTCTAGGAGAGGAATTGCTGATGGGCTTGCTCGAAATCGAAAATCTGCATGTCACAGTGGACAACCACGAAATCCTCAAGGGTTTGGATCTGAAGGTGAACCTGGGCGAAGTCCATTCGATCATGGGGCCGAACGGGTCCGGCAAAAGCACGCTCGCCCAAGTACTGGCGCGCCGCGAAAGCTACGAAGTCACAGAAGGCAAGATTACCCTCGACGGCAAGAATTTGCTCGAAATGAAGCCGGAAGAAGCTGCTTGCGAAGGTCTCTTCATGGCTTTTCAGTACCCGGTCGAAGTTCCCGGAATCACGAACGCCTACTTTTTGCGTTCTGCCCTGAACGCCATTCGCAAGTACCGCGGCCAGGACGAAATGGATGCCATGGACTTCATTCCCCTGATCCGCGAGAAAGCCAAGCTCTTCGAAATGGACGAGAAGCTGATGAACCGCTCGGTGAACGAAGCCTTTTCCGGCGGCGAAAAGAAGCGCAACGAGATCCTGCAGATGGCCGTGCTGCAGCCGCGCCTCGCCATTCTCGACGAAACCGACTCCGGACTCGACATTGACGCCTTGCGAATTGTCGCGAATGGCGTGAATGCGATGCGCAGCCCCGATCGCTCCATGATTATCGTCACACACTATCAGCGCCTGCTGAACTACATCGTTCCGGACTATGTCCACGTGCTCGTGGATGGCCGCATCGTCCGTTCCGGCGGCGCCGATCTTGCCCTCGAGCTCGAGAGCAAGGGCTATGGCTGGGCGGAGTCGGAAGAGCGCAGCGCGGCTCCGGCCTGAGGATTCCCGAAATGAGCGCAACCGCAACGGAACTGCAACTCGGAAACTACGTCGAAACGTTCAGCGCCTTCGAAAAAGCTGCGGCCGGGAATGATCTGCCGTGGCTGCTGAATCTGCGACGCCAGGCATTCGCGCGATTTTGTGAAGTGGGATTCCCAACGACACGCGTCGAGGATTGGCGGTTTACGAACGTCGCTGCCATAGCGCAGACCCCGTTTCTCCTCGCGCAAAAGCCGCCCGCGTTGCCCTCGAAGGAATCGCTCGAGCCGTTCCGAACGCCGGGCGCTGCGTGTCAACTTGTTTTCGTCGATGGCCGCTACGCGGCTGAACTTTCATCGTTCGAGCGTTTGCCCGCTGGCATTCGAGTGACCAGCCTCGCGGACGCGATCTCTGAAGCTCCCGCAGAAATCGAAGCGCATCTCGGCAAATACCTGAATACCCTTCGCGATCCGTTTGCCGCACTGAATACCGCGTTTCTCGAGGACGGCGCGTACGTGCACATTCGTCGGGGAACGATCGCCGAGGCGCCGATTTGCCTGTTGTTCGTGACCGCGGCGCAGGCAGCCCCCTCGATGGCTCATCCGCGGAACCTGATCGTTGCCGAGCCCGAATCCCAAGCGACCGTCGTAGAAGATTACGTTTCCCAGAATGGCGGCGTCGCGTTCTGCAATACGGTTACCGAGCTGGTTGCCGGCGAGGATGCCGTAATCTCCCACTACATGATCGAGCGCGAGAACAGGCGATCATTCAATGTTTCGACCTTGCGCATCCAGCAGGCGCGCAGCGCGAACACCGCGTCGCACTCAGTTCTTATCGGTGGTGCGCTGGTTCGCAACAACGTTCATCCTGTCCTTGCCGGCGAGGGCGGCGAGTGCCTGATCAATGGCCTGTTCATCGGCAGCGAGCACCAGCATCTCGACAATTACATGCTCGTCGAACATGCCAGCCCGCATTGCGGCAGCCGCCAGTTTTACAACGGAATTCTCGATAACCAGGCTCACGGCGTGTTTCACGGCCGCATCGTCGTGCGTAAGGACGCGCAGAAAACAGACGCGAAGCAAACCAATCGCAACCTCTTGCTCTCGGACGACGCGCAAATCGACACGAAGCCGCAACTCGAGATTTTCGCGGACGATGTGAAGTGCACCCACGGCGCCACCATCGGCCAGATTGAGGAGAACGCCCTGTTTTACCTGCGTTCGCGTGGAATCGACGAAGTGTCCGCGCGGCGACTTCTTCTCCTGGCTTTCGCCAGCGAATGCCTCGACCGCATGAAGGAAGGTCCGGCGCGAACGCACGCAGAACGTTTGATTCATCGGCATCTCTTGCATTTAGCCGAGTCGGTCTCCGTTTCATCCAAAGCTGGAGCATCCCGCACCGGCAGCACAAACGAAAGGCGCTGGGAGGAGGTCGGATGAGCAGTACGGCCAGAATATCGCCTGTCGAGCAAAGGAACCAATTGCCGAGCGCACTGGCTGCAGCCCGCGCGTTCGATGTCGAGCGAGTGCGCAAGGACTTTCCGATCCTTCATCGCACGGTGAATGGCAAGCCGCTCATCTACCTCGACAACGCCGCAACTTCGCAGAAGCCGCAGGTGGTCATCGACGCGATCACGCGCTATTACGAAACCGAAAACGCCAACATTCATCGCGGAGTTCACTACCTTTCGCAGCGCGCAACAGAAGATTACGAAGCGGCCCGTCAGACCATTCGGTCGTACCTGAATGCTTCGGCGGCGCACGAAATCATTTTCGTCCGCGGCGCGACCGAAGGTATCAACCTCGTCGCGCAAACCTATGGCCGCCGCCACGTGGGAGCGGGCGACGAAGTCCTCATCACCGCCATGGAGCACCACTCCAACATCGTCCCCTGGCAACTCCTCTGCGAGGAAAAGGGCGCGAAGCTCCGCGTCGCGCCAATCAACGACGACGGCGAGTTAATCGTTGACGAATTCGAAAAGCTGCTAAGCGCGCGCACGCGCATCGTCGCGATTCCCCATGTCTCGAACGCGCTCGGCACCATCGTCCCCATTCGTCGAATCGTGGAAATGGCTCACGCGCGCAACATCCGTGTTCTGGTGGACGGCGCGCAAGCCGTTCAGCACATTCCCGTGGACGTTCAGGCGCTCGACTGCGACTTCTACGTTTTCTCCGGCCATAAGATCTACGGCCCCACCGGAAGTGGCGCTCTCTACGGAAAGACCGCGCTCCTCGAAGCCATGCCGCCGTATCAGGGCGGAGGCGACATGATCAGTTCCGTCACATTCGAGAAAACGTTGTTTAACAAGCTGCCGCACAAATTCGAAGCCGGGACGCCCAATATTTCGGGCGGAATCGGCCTCGGTCGCGCGCTTGAATATGTCAATTCCCTCGGCGTGGAGAATATCGCCGCGCATGAGGCCGATGTGCTCAATTATGCGACGGGGGCTCTGAGCGCAATCCCCGATCTCCGTTTGATCGGTACGGCAAAAGAAAAGGCGAGCGTCCTCTCCTTTGTCCTGGACGGAATTCACCCGCACGATATCGGCACTATTCTCGATCAGGAAGGAATTGCTATTCGGACCGGCCATCATTGTGCGCAACCCGTGATGCTGCGCTTCAATATTCCGGCCACCGCGCGCGCTTCTCTCGCCCTGTACAACACGCGCGAAGAAATTGATGCGCTCTGCAACGGAATCGAGAAGGTTCGCGAGGTTTTTGCGTGATGTCCGATCTGCGCGATCTTTATCAGGAAGTGATCCTCGAGCACAGCAAGTCTCCGCGCAATTACGGTGACCTGGCCAACGCGAATCGTAAGGCCGAAGGATTTAACCCGCTTTGCGGTGACCATTTCACGATTTACCTTGATATCGAAGGCGACTCCATTCGCGACATCCGTTTTGACGGTTCGGGCTGCGCCATTTCAAAGGCCTCCGCCTCGATGATGACTCAACTCGTGAAGGGCAAAACCCTTGCCGAAGCAGAGAAGCTGTTTCAACAATTTCACGATCTCGTGACCCATTCGCCCGCCAATCACCGTAAGAACGAGCTCGGCAAGCTTGCTGTCTTTTCCAATGTTTCCGAGTATCCTGTGCGCGTGAAATGCGCTACCCTGGCCTGGCACACGCTGCATGCCGCGCTCGAAGGAAAACAAGATCCGGTTTCTACGGAGTAGAGGTGTTTTATGGCTCTTGGATTTTCAAATGAACCCGCAACTTTGAAGCGCGATTGTGAAGTCATCGAAATTCCCAGCGGGAACAGAGCCACCATCTCCGCAGGCACGCGCGTGCGCATCATGCAGTCGCTCGGCACAAGCTACACGGTCATGACCGAGGGCGGGTGTATGTGCCGCATCGACGCCAAAGATTCGGAAGCTCTCGGTGTTTCCGCGCCGGCGGCGGTGCAAGCGCAAACGGCAAATCAGCAAGGTTTCAGCGAGAAACTGGTTTGGGGCCAGCTCAAGACCGTCTTCGACCCCGAAATTCCAGTCAACATCGTCGATCTCGGGCTGATTTATTCCTGCGTCATTAGCTCGCTTGAATCGACTGGAAAGAAAATCGAGATCAAAATGGCCATGACCGCTCCGGGATGCGGAATGGCTAGTGTCCTGAAGGCGGACGTCGAAGCGAAGCTGACGCGCTTGCCCGAAGTGAAAGAGGTCAACGTCGAAGTCGTATTCGATCCGCCATGGCATCCGAGCCGCATGTCCGAAGCCGCCAAATTGCAACTCGGGTTCGACACCGACTACGGCTCCTCCGATGCTCCCCTTCCAGTTGTCCGCTGAATTGCAGCCTACCGCGAGAATGGGTACATCAGCCAGGCGATCGCCACGCTGACCACCACGAAACACGCAAACGACCACAACGCGTACCGCAAGCGCCGCGTGGCCGTGCGTCGCGCCAGCACCCCAATGGCCAGTGAAACGAGTGCCGCAAAAACTAACAGCGCCCCAAAATGGCTGAGATGCACGAACATCTAGCGCCTTCTCCCGCGCGCAATCTCGTACGCGTCGCAAACCCCTAACGCGTTCACAATTCCAGCAGCAGCGATGAATCGCGTCCCGTAATCGCCGATGGCCCGTGAAACGTTTGGCCCCGCCGTTTCGAATGCGTGCGACATAACGTAGAACACCCCAGAACACGCGTCTGCTATGAAGCCCAGCGTGCCGAATGGGTCCTGCGAGTGCAGTCGAAACACATTCCCGCGCATCAAGAAACCGCTCACCGCCAAGCCACCCACGGCGATGAAGAACGCGAGAGCGCGCTGCCACCGGCGCAAAACCAAATGTCCAGCCCCCGGAATGAACCACGCGAGCGCTGCTATCACGCCCGCAGCCACAGCAGCAGTCACTTCCGCAAAGGGAATGCGACCAACTGCTGGGCTTGAAGCCTCCATGGAGTCCGGCACATCCAACGGCGCAACTGCGTAGCCTTCTGGCATACCCGCGTCAAGTCCGGCCGGCCCAGCAGCGTCCGTCTGCGGTAGTGCAGCGGCATGACTCTCTGGTGCCTCTGCTTCATTGAGTGGTCCTAATCGATTATCGTTAGCGTCGTCCACAATCAGTTTCGCAAAGTGTCGTCAGCGCGATTCAAGCCAGGAGCGCAAGGATTTCCTTTTGAATGGCTCCCGTCACGCGCGCTTCTTTTTCGCCGACGTACACATTCACTTCCGTGCGCACGCCGTATTCCGGCAAGTAAATTCCGGGTTCGATAGAAAAACAGGTATGCGGCACGATCTTGCGGTCATCGCGTGTCTCGTAGCCGTCCATATTCGCGCCGTTGCCGTGAACTTCCTGCCCGATGCTGTGGCCGGTGCGATGAACGAAATTTTTCCCGTATCCAGCCTTGCGAATCGTCTCGCGGACGACACGATCGACTTCCCAGCCGTGAATGTCGCGCGCCTTCTCTACAGACTCCTTGATGAACTCGATTGCGCGACCCCTTGCCTCGCACAGGATCTTGAAAATCTTCGCGTATTGTTTGGGGACTTTCTTGCCCAAATAGCCCATCCACGTAATGTCGTAATACACGCTGCCCGGCTTCGTCGATTTCGCCCACACATCGAGCAGCAACAGATCGCCTTCGCGAATGGGCTTCGATTCGTGAGCAGTCGGTGCATAGTGTGGATTCCCGTTGTTCGGCTGGACGGCAACGGCGGGCGGATCGTCGGCCGTCAGCTCGTTCGCGCAGAACTGTTCGAACATCCACTGCTGCAATTCATATTCCGAGAGTGGCTTGCCCTCGCGCACGAATTCAGCCGCCCGCGCAAACGCGTCATGCGTGACGCGGTCGATGATCTTTCCCGTAGATAAATGCGATTGGAGTTGCTCCGCGGACCAGCTCGCCTCGAACTTCTGCACCAGATCGGCTGAGCTGACCACCTTCTTCCCCATTTTCCGGATCAACTCGATTGTTCCCGCATCGACGAGGCCCACGTAGGGAATATTGTTCTCGGGCGAATATTGCATAGCGATTTTCTTGTTCCCGGAAAGCAGCTTTCCCAGAAGCTTGTGCAATTCTTCCCAGCCCGCGTATATCAACTTGTCGCCGGGCACGGCATCCAGCGCGCTCTGCTCGATCCTGTGAACCAGCTTGCGCGGCTCGCCTTTGGCCGGAATGAAATAAAACCAGCGCCTTGTCGATAATCCCTCCGTCGCTAGACCCAGAATGTGCGTCGCAATCGGGTCGCGACGGTGATGGTCATAGAAAAGCCACCCGTCCATCTTGTTTCCTCGAAGTTCCTCTTGAATCGCATGGATATCAGCCATGATTCACCCGTTCTCTCGGCACGTTTTTGCTCGCTTTGCTCGGAGCCTGGCGTTCTGCAAATCGCCCCATCCTGAACTGCGACGCCAATTCAAGATGCCGGCGCGCAAAGCGCAAGAATTTTCTCCGCCGTAACCCCCGAAATTGCGATCCGTTTCGTCCGGCTCCTGTCGCCCGCGACGATTCTAACAGCCGAAATAGGCACATTCAAACGCGCGGCTAGAAGGCGGCATAGCGCCTCGTTCGCGCGGTCGTCGACAGGCGGCGCCGTGAGGCGTACTTTCATCGCGCCTGCATATTCGCCTTCGATCGCGTCGCGGCTCGCGCGTGGAACAACACGCGCCCCAAAGATCACACTTCCATCGCGTTCCGTGATTTCGATCACGTCTTAGGCTTTCGCTCCCCGAAGACTGCCGTACCCAGGCGTATTTCGGTCGCGCCTTCCTCGATAGCAACCTCAAAATCATGGCTCATGCCCATCGAAAGCGCTGGTAACTTGCGCCCGATGCGGCGGCTCACGTCATCGCGCAATTCGCGCAGCTTGCGGAAGTAAGGACGAAGTTGCTGCGCGTCTTCGAGGAAGGGCGGAATCGTCATCAGGCCGATCAGATCGACGTGAGCGAAGGGCGCGACACTTTCCGCCAGTGAAGGCAGGTCCCGCTCGTTGACGCCGCTTTTCGTGGATTCATCGCCCATATGGACTTCGACCAGCATGGGCAGGTTCTTGCCTTCTGCCGCCGCAGCAGCGTCGAGCCGTTTGGCAAGCGCTAGGTCGTCCACCGAATCAATGCGATGAAACAGGTATGCAGCCGCACGCGCTTTGTTGCTCTGGAGATGTCCGACCAGGTGCCAGATCGCATCCAAATTGGCAACCGCAGGACGTTTCGCTTCCCACTCCTGGACGCGATTTTCCCCGAAATGACGCAGACCCAGATCGTAAGCGGCGCGAATTGCTTCCGCCGGAAACGTCTTCGAGATGGCGACTACTGTGATTTCATTTGCGCGCCGGCCAGCACGTTCGGCAGCGCGTGCGATGCGCTCTCGCACGCGTTCGAGATTTGTCGCGATTGCGCTCTTGTCCGCCATAAGATCGCGATTCTAGCACGCGACGCTTCTTTGCCACGCAGCCCGCCGCGCCTGATTATCGTGTGCTAGACTGGGCCGCTCCGATGCCTATCCGCGGAAAATTCATTGCACTCGAGGGGATCGACGGCTCCGGAAAGCGAACGCAGATAGAGATGCTCGCGCGCGTTTTTGCTTCGCGAGGCATCGAGTTCTCGCAAATCAGCTTTCCGCGGTACGACGGGTTTTTCGGCAAGATGGTGGCGCGATTTCTAAATGGTGAGTTCGGTCCGCTCGAAACCGTGGACCCGCACTTTTCCGCGCTGCTATATGCGGGCGACCGCCTCCAATCCAAGCCTCAAATAGAAGCTGCGCTTGACGCGGGCAAAATCGTGCTCGCGGACCGCTATATCGCCTCGAACCTCGCGCACCAGGGCGCGCGCATGCCGCCAGGTAAACGGGCCGAATTTCTGAACTGGCTCAGACACGTTGAATATGCAATCTACGGGCTTCCGGCTGAGGACTTAGTCATCTACCTGCGTGTTCCGCCAATAGAAGCGCGCCGTCTTATCGGCAAGAAAGGCAAGCGTCCATACACGCGTCGGCGCCGCGACTTGCAGGAGGCTAACCTCGCCCACCTGAAAGCAGCCTCGGCCGTCTATGACGAACTTTCTCATCAGCCGAACTGGATTAAAATCGACTGCACGGAGACGGAAACGCAGCCGCTGCGGCAGCCGAGCCGGAAGTCGCCTTCTGCGCGCCTACACAGAACGGGGCGATCCCTGCACGCGCCAAAAACACGCGAGGTTTTCCTTCGGAGTCCCGAGGCAATTCACGCCGAGATTCTTGCCGCCATCGACGCGCGTTTTGCTCCTCCGACGCTAAAGGGCTAATCGAATGGGTTTCAGCGAATTCTTAGGCAATGACCGCGTCGTAAGCGCGCTGCGCAGCATGTTGCGGCGCGACCGCGTACCGAGTGCCCTGCTCTTCACTGGCCCGCGCGGCGTCGGAAAGTTCACCCTCGCGCGAATGTTTGCGCAAGCAGCGAACTGCGAGCGCATGAAGGACGATTTTTGCGGCGAATGCGCTTCCTGCGTAAAGATCGCGCGCCTGGCCGATCCGCAGCCTCTTATCGATGCTGGCCTCACTGAACGCGGCGAAAGCGCCGATGCCGCCATGATTGAACGCATGCCCTTGATTGTCGAGACGAATCCGGACGTGTGGCTCATCGTCCCGGATCCGGTCCGCTTGCGCACGCCGGTGGCCCGCCCGATGATCCGCGTTTCGCAATTGCGCGCCGTGCAGCGCGCCGCTTATTTCCAGCCGCAAGGCCGCCGGCGTGTCTTCATCCTCGACGGGGCCGACACCATGCGTCGCACCGATGCCGACATTTTCCTGAAAATTTTGGAGGAGCCCCCAGAATCTGCGACCCTGATCCTGCTCGCCAATTCTCCCGATTCCCTGCCTCCCACGATCCGCTCGCGCTGCCTGCAATTCCATTTCGCTCCGGTACCCGCTGAGCAGATCGAGGCGCTGCTCAAAGAGCGCCGCCAGATGAAACACGCCGACCGCAAATTGGCCGCCCTCCTTTCGGACGGCAGCCCGGGCGCGGCTCTTTCCATAGATCTCTCCGAGTCGGCCCGCCTCAGGACCCTGGTCCTGCGCCTCCTTGAGCGTGCTATAGCAGGCGAAGACTACGGCGAGATCTTTGCCGCGACCGCCCAGCTTGCCAAACGAGAAAAGGAATCCTTTGAAAATGTTCTAAGCCTGTTTTATAGTCTGCTTACAGACCTACTCGAATTCTCTCAAAGGCCGCAGTGCAGTCTCCCGCGTAATTCAGACCTCCAGCGGGAACTGGAATCGCTTGGCAAGAGAGTGAGTCTCGAATGGGTTTTGCGCGCCACCCAGAATCTGGACCGGCTCGAAAGCCGTTTGCGGCGAAACGTCGGACGCCAATTGGGGCTGGACGGTCTGGTCGTGTCCTTAGGCGCTCGTTAAATGCCAGGTCTGGCGACTTTTTTTGGTGTTTTTTTGTGAAATTCTTGCAACCCAAAATCTGACCCAGTAGTCATAATTAGTAGTAACTTTCGTCCGGGACTTGCTGTGTCACACCTTAAGCCCGAGCAGAACTTCGAAGGAGCAATCATGGTGAACCGGAAGTTGTTTCGTCCCACCCTCACCGAAGCGAAGGAGCCATACGCGGCACGCCAGTCGCAACCGGCTCCCCAACCGGCAGGGCCAATGCCGCGCAAGAAGCCGGCGCCGCCGGAGCAAACGCACGCTGAGAATTTTTACTACGTGAAGCAGATGCAGTCACGCACCCCAGTCGCCGTCGTTTTGACGGACGGAGAGGTGTTGCGCGGCATCCTCGAGTGGTATGACAAGGACTGCATAAAACTGACCCGCTTCGGCAGTCCGAACCTATTAGTCTATAAGCACTGCATAAAGTACCTCTTCAAAGAGGGCGAAGAAGCGGCACAAGGCGGGACGAACGGCCAATAAACAATATGTGAGGGTTAACGCGCTTTCCGTTTCCGATTGAACGGCCCCACAAAGAACGTCATTAAGGCTTTGGCGACGAGCCGTCGGCTCTCGTCGCGCACGTCGCAGTCGACAACTCCGACATGCGCGCCCAGCCGCACGACTCTCGCCTCCGCATCTAGAACTCCTCCCTCGACCGATTCCAGATAGTTGATCTTCATTTCAATCGTGGCTACGCGCGTGCCTCGCGCGCACGCCATGTACGTCGCCAATCCTCCCGCCGTGTCCGCCAGCGCCGCGATCACCCCGCCATGCACAACCCCATGAACCTGCTTGTGACGCTCGTCCACGTGCATCCGCAGGACGACACGGCCGGCTTCGGCTTCGCCCAGCACGAACCCGAATTGCTTCGCGGTGTTGCTGGTTTCGAGCCGCTCGCGCAGTTCGTCTGCAGCCAGATGTTCGATGGCTTTCCGCGAACGGCTCATTTCAGTACGCCGTTAATCCGCCATCGAGAGGGAAAGCCGTGCCCGTTACCCAGGACGATTCATCCGAGGCGAGATATACAGCCAACTGCGCCACGTCATTAGGCGTTCCCATGCGCCCGAGCGGAATCTCGGCACTGCGCTTTCGACGCTCGGCTTCGGGGTCAGGCAGCACTGCTATCGATTGCATCCCCAACTCAGTTTCGACAATCGTCGGGCAGATGCAGTTGACCCGGATTTTCTCGTGCGCGTGATCCAGCGCCATCGCCTTCGTCAAACCCGTAACTCCAGCCTTTGCCGCACAATACGCCGCGCGCTGTTTCCGCGCTACCAAGCCGAGCACTGAACCTACGTTCACGATCGAGCCACCGCCTTCCTTTCTCAAAATCGGCAGTGCTGCACGCGACACAAAGAACGTTCCGGTCAGGTTCACTTCGAGAATCCGGTGCCAGTCTTCATCCGAAGTATGCTCGGCGTCCGCAACCGCAACGGTTCCTGCGTTGTTCACGACCACGTTGATTCTGCCGAAATACTCCACCGCCCCCGACAGCGCCGATTCCGCCGATTCTCGATCCGTCACGTCACAGGCAATGGCCAGCGCGTGCCCGCCGCTTCTTTCGATCTCGTGCACGACGGCGCGCAGCGGCTCGTTTCGGCGGCCCGTCACGACCACCTGGGCGCCTTCCGCCGCAAACAGCATGGCGCACGCCCGGCCAATCCCCGTCCCGCCGCCCGTTATGAATGACACTTTC
>Ga0187819_10000829_pt1 | contig 15672 bp, 13 predicted proteins | sample NC_wetland_sal_i_15_FD_132411 | JGI IMG/M metagenome (GOLD analysis project Ga0187819, IMG submission 132411) | Wetland sediment microbial communities from Neuse River Estuary, North Carolina, USA - SO4_4 | ecosystem: Environmental > Aquatic > Freshwater > Wetlands > Sediment | place: USA...
GCCTTGGTGCCCAGCTTCAGGATCCGCGCCATGCGCTCGCCTACCTCTCCCGTGAGCGCCAGGTAGGCCCGGCTGTGCTTATCTTTCACCACCCAGGTGCTGTATTCGGTCTGGAGAATACGGCTATCTTCGCGCGGGCGAATGCTGCCATGGCAGCTCGTGGCGCTGCACGAGCCCGGCCCGGAATACTGCCCCACGTCGCTCATCGAAGATGTTTTGGCCTGCGGCGTGGCCCCATCGGGACCAGCGAACGCCGCCGGAACGAACAGGAGAAGCGTAGCGATGGTTGCAGGACGAAGAGGGCGCACTCTTGGATGTCCACTCCCCGAGGCTTCGGCGCCCAGTCTAGTCCCCCAGGCTGCACGAACGATCTGCATCGGGTGGCTGTGCTTATACCCCCTGCTCGCGTTAGTGTCAATGGTGGAAAGGCCGGCAGTTTCGATTTCCGCCCCCAGCGCACCCAGCCCCCGGCTCTTTCGGGGGCTTTAGGAAGAAGATGAGCCAGGCAAATTCTCGCGGGCAGCCTATGGACATCCGGCGAGTGAATCGCTACTATCCTCGCCCAGTCAGGCCGCCGGGATCGGGTGCAACACACGGCGGCCGCAGCCTGGGTGGACATCCAGGGCCCAAAGAGTGCGACGGTGATCTTCGACGATCTTCGCGCCATCCAAGGCCGGCATGGCTATCTTCCTGCCGGAGATTTGCAGGAGCTTTCGGAGAAGACCGGAACGCCGCTCTATCAGATTCACTCGCTGGCCAGCTTCTATCCCCTTTTCCGATTGACGCCGCCGCCCAAAGCGGACGTGCGCGTGTGCATGGACATGTCCTGCAACCTGAACGGGGCGTGCGAACTCCGCGCCGCGCTCGAGCGCCGTTATGCCGGCATGGGCCCCTCGGAAGTCACCGTTCGCGAGGTTTCCTGCCTGGGACGATGCGACCAGGCCCCCGCGGTCACGATCAATGACCAGATCTTTCCCGGCATGAGCGAGTCGACGGTGGACGTCCTTATCACGCGCGCGCTTGCGGGCGAAACCCTGGTCGAACCCGAGCCCCCCCACACCAGCGTGGCTTGCAAATCCGATCCCTATCCGGCCGACAAACGCTACGGCGCACTGCGCTGGCTGTGCAAGTCGCGCGATGTGGACGGCGTGCTGACCTCCCTGAAGGCCGCGGACCTGCGCGGCATGGGCGGCGCGGGCTTTTCCACGGAGATGAAGTGGTCGCTCGTCCGCCGCATGGATAACCCCGAGAAGTACATCGTGTGCAATGCGGACGAAAGCGAACCCGGCACGATCAAGGACCGCTTCATCATCACGCACCTGCCCCATCTGGTCGCGGAAGGGATGGCCATCGCGGGAATCTGCACGGGAGCGAAAAAAGGGATTTTCTACATCCGCCACGAGTATCCCCATCAAGAGCACGTCATGCTGAAAGAGATCGAGCGCGGCTACCATGCTGGTCTGTTCGGCAAGGGCATACTGGGCACGGACATTGACTTTGATCTCGAGGTCTTCGTCAGCCCGGGCGGCTACATCTGCGGCGAGGAGAGCGCCCTGATCGAAGCCATCGAAGGCCACCGCTCCGAGCCGCGCAACAAACCCCCCTTCCCCGGACAAGCCGGCCTGTGGCAGAAGCCCACGGTCATCAACAATGTCGAAACCTTCGCCAACGTCCCGCAAATCCTGGTCCGCGGCGTGGATTGGTTCAAGTCCGCCGGCCTCTCCGGCACCAGCGGCCTCAAGTTCGTGGGCATCAGCGGCCACGTGGTGCGTCCCGGCGTCTACGAGATTCCCATGGCCACACCGGCTTCCGATGTCATCTTCAAACTCGCCGGCGGAATCCGCGGCGGAAAGCAGATGAAGGGGTTTGCTCCCTCGGGGCCCTCCTCCGGTTATCTGCCCGCTTCCATGGCGGACATCAAACTCGATTTCAAGACGCTGGCCGCGGCCGGCTCCATGCTCGGCTCCGGCGCCATGGTCATCTGCGACGAAGATACCTGCATGCTCGACATGGCGTTGAACGCCGTGGCCTTCTTCCGCAATGAGTCCTGCGGGAAATGCGTGCCCTGCCGCGTGGGCTCGCAGAAGATGGTCGCGCTGCTGCAACGCTGGACGCAGGGCGGCCTTACCGAGCGGCAGTTCGCCGCGGACCGCGTGCTGCTCGATGAGTTGTCCAACGCCATGACGCTCGCTTCGATCTGCGGCCTCGGCCAGATTGTGCCCGCGCCCATCGGCTCGGTGATGAAGTACTGGCCCGAAGAGGTGCAAGCGCACGCCCTTCGCGGCCAGTGCCCGTCGGGCATCTGCCACTCACCTGGAGGACCGGCGCGGCGGGTGGGAAGTCAGCGCGTGGGGATCAATCCATGAGCACCCTGTTCGGCACCTTCGTCGGACCGATGATCCAGCTCACCATCGATGGGGTGCAGGTGTCTGCTCCCGCCAGCGCCACCATCTTTGACGCCGCGCGCGTCTCCGGCATCACCATCCCTACGCTGTGCCACTTGCAGAACGAGACCCCCGTGGGCGTGTGCCGGCTGTGCGTCGTGGACGTCGGCGGCCGCGTGCTCGCCGCCTCCTGCGTCCGCCAGGTGGAAAACGGCATGAAGGTGGTCACCAATTCCGAAAAAGTTTTGGCCGCCCGACGCACCCTGCTCGAAATGCTGATGGCCGACCATCCGTCGCCCTGCGCCCGCGAGCGCCATTCGGGCGACTGCGAGCTGGAAATGCAGGCGCGCAATGCCGGCATCACCGAAATCCGCTACCCCAAGCGTCATTTCACCCGGCCCAAGGACGATTCCTCCCTGGCCATCGCCGTGGACCATGAGGCCTGCATCGTCTGCGACCGCTGCATCCGCGGCTGCAACGAGATCCGGCAGAACCTGGTGCTCGGCCGCATGGGCAAAGGCGCCTCGACCGGCGTGGCCTTCGATTTGAACACCCCCATGGGGGAATCCACCTGCGTCTCCTGCGGCGAATGCATGGTGAGCTGCCCCACCGGCGCGCTCACCAACAAACGCATCGCCGGAACGGAACTGCCCATCCCCGTGGGCGCGGAGTATGCCGAGGCGGAAGATCTGCTCCACCTGCCGGTGTTCAAGGGCGTTTCCGGCACCTTCCTCGAGCTGAACAAGGGCGCCATCGTCAAGCGCACCTTCAACGCGGGCGACGTCATCTGCCGCGAGGGCGAATTCGGCTCCACGGCCTTCTACATTGCCGAAGGCAAAGCCGCCGTCTCCATTTCCACGCCCATGGCCCACGTGAAAACTTCCGGGGGCGCGCGCGGATTCCTGAGCCGTCTGACCAGCAGCCTCACGGGCCGCGATACAGACGTCCGCGAGGAAGAAACCACGCAGACCTATATCCCCATCGACGCCTCCGTGGACCTCGCCTACAGCAACCCCGTGGCCGAGCTCGGCCCCGGTGATCTCTTCGGCGAAATGACCTGCATGAGTTTCTACCCGCGTTCCGCCACCGTCCGCGCGCTCACCGATTGCACCATGTACGAGATGCTGCGGAACGTGCTCGACATTCTGCTCAAGAACAAGTCCTTCCGCGCCCGGCTGGGCAAGGAGTACAAGCGCCGCGCCCTGGAAACCCATCTCCGCGGCGTCCCCATGTTCTCCGAACTCTCCCCCGGCTTCGTCGAGCGCCTGATGGACAACGTCAAGCTGCTCCGCCTTTCTCCCGGCCAGGTGATCTGCAAGCAGGGGGAGCCCGCGGACAGCTTCTACCTGGTGCGCATCGGCTTCGTCAAAGTGACGGAGTCCTTCCCCGGCGGCGAGCTGGTGATCGCCTATCTCTCCCGCGGCGATTCCTTCGGCGAAATCGGCTTGCTCGCCAGCGGCGCCCGCACGGCCACCTGTACCGCGCTGGACCACGTGGAGCTGGTCAAGATTTCCGCGGACGATTTCAACGCCATGGTCGAGCAGTTCCCGGGCGTGCGCCGGGGCCTCCAGGCGCTCGCCGACGAACGCACGCGGCAGAACACCGAGCGCATGGCCGCGCTGGGCACCATCTCGCTCGACAATTTCCTCTCCCAGGGCCTGATGGAGGCCCAGAGCCTGCTGGTGCTCGATCTCGAGCGCTGCACGCGCTGCGATGCCTGCGTCCGCGCGTGCGCGGACGCCCACGACGGGATTACCCGCCTGATCCGGGAAGGCCAGCGGTTCGACCGCTACCTGGTGGCTACCTCCTGCCGCCACTGCAAGGACCCGTTGTGCATGGTCGGCTGTCCGGTGGGCTCGATCCGTCGGCGCAATTCCCTGGAAGTGATCATCGAAGACTGGTGCATCGGCTGCGGCCTGTGCGCCCGCAATTGCCCTTACGGGAATATCAACCTGCACCCGTTTGAAGTCATGGCCGAAGACCCGAATTCCCCCGGGCGCCGCGTCGCCATGGTCAAACAGAAGGCCACCTCCTGCGACCTGTGCACCGAGCATGCGGAGCCGAGCTGCGTCTACGCCTGCCCGCATGATGCCGCGCACCGCGTGGAACCCAGGAAGTTCTTCGGCGAATTGCTGGGGATGAAAGGGTAGCGATGCGGATCGACGAAACGCACCGCGTGTGGCTGCTGGCTTCCGTCCTGATTTTGGGCGCCGCCACCGCTGTGTACGTCCTCTATGCCCTCGAGGCCCCGCACGGGCCGCGTGGCGGCTCTCCGCTGGGGCTCACTTTCGGCATCATCGGATTCGGCTTCATGATTTACGCCGGGCTGCTGGGGGCGCGCAAGCAGGTGCCCGTGTGGCGACTGGGCCGCGCGCAAACCTGGATGCGCGGCCACCTCTGGCTGGGCCTCCTGGCGCTTCCGCTCATCCTGTTTCACGCCGGTTTCCACTTCGGCGGGACGCTCACCACCGTCCTGCTGTGGCTGCTCATCATTACCGTGGCCAGTGGCGTCTTCGGCGCCATTCTCCAGCATTACGTGCCGCGCCTCATCCTGGAACGCGTCCCCCTGGAAACCATTTACGACGAGATTCACCGCATCCGCACCCAGCTACGCGTGGAGGCGGAAGGCTTCATGGAAGACCTCTGCGGAAACGTCCCGGAGGCCGTGCAGGTCGCAGAGACGGAAGAGGCGATACGTGCGGGAGGATTCACCGCCCTGCGGCCCTCGCGGACCGGGACGGGAGCGCAGTATGGGCTGACCGAAGAAGAGGTCGAGCCGGTGCGTTCGTTCTACACCGCCGAACTGCTGCCGTTTCTGGTCAAACCGGAAGGGCCCGATTCGCGTCTGTCCGACGAGACGCGCTCGCAGGGGGCATTCAGCAAGCTGCGCATGCTCGTGCCTGCGGCCGCCCATCCGGTGATCGCCAATCTCGAAAATCTGTGCGAAGAAGAGCGGCAACTCACCCGCCAGGTGCGGCTGCATCGCCTGCTGCACGTTTGGCTGCTGGTGCACATCCCGCTCTCGCTGGCTTTGCTGCTGCTCAGCGTGTTCCATGTCGTGATCGCGCTGCGCTACTGAGGAGGCGGAGGGCGATAGCTGTCCGCAGAAGGGAAGGAGCGAAGGCGTGCCGCGTGTCCGCACAACCAAGGCTCTCGCGCAGCGGATTGACCTGAATTATTTCAAACGGCCCATCCCGCTGCGCCGCTGGCGCTTCTGGCTCATCGTGCTGCTGCCGCTGGCCTCTTTCCTGTGGCTCGGCTGGAGGCTTGCCGCGCGTGACTACCGCCCGTATTCCAGCGGCCCGCTTTCCGCCGGGCATGTGCTGCTCACCCGCGATTGCCACACCTGCCATGTGGCGGAGAAGAACGCGGCGTTCGAAGTGCACGCCTCCAATCAGGCCTGCAAGGCGTGTCACGACGGTCCCATCCACCAGGTCAAACAGACCTTCGAGCCCGCCTGCGGCTCCTGCCACATCGAGCACCGCGGCGCCGCGCGCCTGATTGCCACGAGCAACCAGAGCTGCGCCCAGTGCCATGCCAATCTCCCGGCGGCTGCGAGTTCCCCCACCAACTACTTCCGCTCCATCACCAGCCTCAACGGGGACCATCCGGAAATCGCCGTGTTCCGCGATCACCGCAAGGATCCCAGCACCATCCGCGTGAACCATAAAGTGCACATGAAAAAGAATTTGCTGGGGCCCCACGGCAACGTCCAGCTCGAATGCTCGGACTGCCATCGCCAGCCGGTGGCGCGCGACGCCTGGCGCTTCGGTTCTGCGGAGCCTGCGTCCGCGGCCGCGCCCGCCGCACCCTCTCCCGCGCCCGCCAGGGTGATGAAGGCCGATCTCTATGCTCCCGATCCCGGGCGCGCCCTGATGACCCTGCCGAAGTTTGCCGAATCCTGCTCCGCGTGCCATTTGCTGCAATTCGACAAACGGTTCCCGGACCAGGTGCCGCACGACAAGCCGGACGTGGTGCACGCCTTCGTGGTGAAAAAGTACGAGGCCTATATCGCGGCGCACCCCGCCGAACTGCGCGAACAGCCGGAAGTGGATCGCCGGCTGCCCAGCCGTCCCGCGCCGCCCCCCGCCCGCGTCCTCACGCCCGCCCAGTGGGTGGCGGAACACACCAAGGAAGCGGAAACGCTGCTCTGGGGGAAAACCTGCCGGCAGTGCCATGCCCTTGATATCGCCGAGAGCCAGCCACTGCCGAAGCTCGCCGAGGCCAACTACACCGTGCATTGGCTGCCGCGCGCGCGCTTCGACCACGACGCGCACCGCGGATTCGCCTGCGCCAGTTGCCACCCCGGCGCCCTCACCAGCACCGACACGGCGGACGTCCTGATCCCGAAGATCGGCACCTGCAAGGAATGCCATGCGCCTGGCCCCACGCACGTGGAGGAGCGCTGCTTCGAGTGCCACGCGTACCACGATTGGTCCAAGCGGAAGGAAGTCAATCCCACGTTTGTGCCGCAGGCGCTCCGCGCGGCGCTGCCCCCGTCCGCGATCCCGCCCGGCCAATAGCGCCTCGCATCACCGGCGCACGGTGAGTGCGTCAGAACCTCACGATTTCCGGCTCCGCGCCGGCGGTCGGCTTTTCCTCGGCAGGCGGCGCCGCGCCCGGGGCCTGTTGCGGCGCTTCTTCCATCAAGTCGGAAACGAGCAGGCGGAGATTGCCGGCATTCGTCGCGTAGGCCAGCGCGGTTTCCACCTCGATGATTCCCTCGCGCGCCATGCGCTCCAGCTCGCCATCGAAGTGCTGCATGCCGTCGGCGCTGCCGTCGCGCATGGCATCCACCAGGCTTTTCCCTTCGCCCTCGCCCTTTTCGATGTATTCCCGCGTGCGCATGCTCGACTTCATGATTTCGAAGGCAGCCACGCGGCCCTGGCCATCCTTGCGGGGAACCAGCCGCTGCGCCACGAACACGCGAAAGCTTTTCGCCAGGCGGTTGCGAACCGCGTGCTGGTCGCCCAGGGGGAATGCGCCGATGATTCGCTCCACCGTCTTCGAGGCGTCAATCGTGTGGAGAGTGGAAAGCACCAGGTGCCCGGTCTCCGCCGCCTCGAGCGCAATTTCGATGGTTTCCCGGTCGCGCATTTCTCCCACCAGGATCACTTTGGGCGCCTGCCGCAGCGCCGCGCGAAGGGCCAGGGCGAAGCTCGGCGTATCGCTGTGCAATTCCCGCTGGTGGATGGTGGCTTTTTTGTGCCGGTGCAGGAATTCGATGGGGTCCTCGATGGTGATGATGTGGCAGGCGCGCTCGCTGTTGATGCGGTCCAGGATCGCCGCCAGCGTGGATGATTTTCCCGAGCCTGTCGGTCCGGTCACCAGCACAATCCCGTTTTTCAGTTGCGCCAGTTCCGCCAGATGCGCCGGCAGCCGCAGCGACTCGAAGTCCGGAATCGTGTCCGGGATCACCCGCATCACAATCGCGCAACTCCCCCGCTGCGTGAACACGTTCACGCGGAATCGCGCCACCTTCGGCAGGCTGTAGGAAAGGTCCGCCGAACCCTCGTCCCGCAATTTCTTCGAGGCCTGGAGGTTCGAACCCATCAGGTCCCCGGCGATGGTCGCGGTATGCTCCGGCAACAACACCGGCAGGCCCTGGATCTTCACGCCCACGAGCTGCCCGTCCACTTCCATCTGCGGCGGCCGCCCCGGAGAAAAAATCAAGTCGCTCACGTGTTTCGCGGAGCGCACCATCGCACCGATCAGCCCCGCCGTGGGAATCGAGGCAGGCGGCGCGGGCGCCGGTGCTGCCGCCGCAAGAGACGGCGAAGGCGCTGCCGCGGGCGCCGCGATTTGATTTGTCGGTTCCATGGGTCCGGCCGGAAGACTTTGGGACATTGCAACACCACGGAAATCGGCAAAATGACGTTTAAGGATTAGCCGGTAATTCTCCGCGGGAAGCCCGAAACACCGCGGACCCGCCGCGACGGGCCTGCGCGCCGGACCGTGCATCTGCGCGGCAGCCGTTCCACGACCCTCCGACGACACATTCTCTATTTTCTGGCTCTTCTCTCGATTACCGCAGCAGCGAGGATAGCGTTCGGAAAAACTCCGAGGGCGTGGCGATCCGCAGTCCCGCTCGCTGCCCCACCGCCGGCGTGAAATGCCTCGTGTTGTGGGTTAGCAGCCAGTCTGGCTTGCCTGCGATAGCGGACAGCAGCACGGGAACATCCGCAGCGTGCCGGATCAGATGTCGGCTGGAGAGCACTCGCTCTCGTGAAGGATAGGGGATCACCTCTGGGTCGGCCAGTTGAATGAGACGCCGATAGGACTCCATCAGCTTCTCGGCCTCTGCGGGCTGCAGCCGCTCCCCGTGGAGCAGCAGGTTCTCCGCAACTTCATCCCGCACGACTTCCGCCAGGACCAGCTTCGAAACCCTGGCCGCGCAGAGCGACAGCGCCGCTTTGTCCAGACCCCACGGAGAAATAATTCCTCCCAGGAGGACATTCGAATCCAGGAAAAGCCGGATTTTCCTCCCGCGCGTCACTTCCTGCGTTGCCGGCCGGATTTCCGCCGCGGGGCGCGTGGGGAAATTCTCGCACCGCCGTAACGCCGCGCGTAAACCCGGTTACGCGCCTCCGGCAACGTCCTCAGCACGGCTTCCGCCGTGACGCCGCCGGCGGCAAGCGCGGCGCTCACCTGTGCGCATAGATTTTCAAATCGCTGCTGTTCCGGCAGAAGGATGAGGCCGTCACCGAGCCGCAATACGGCAAAGGGCGCGCCGGTCTCCAGGCCCAGGTCTTCGCGGAACTCTTTCGGAACAGTGAGTTGTCCCTTCTCGCCGATCTTCGTGGTGCTCAGATATTCGAGAGTCGCGCTGTGGGCTGGCATGGCCGACCTCCGGGTAGGAAAATCCTACCACACCGCCGCCGGCGAGGCAATGGGAGATCGCCCCCGGTTGTGAGCATTCGCGGACGGAAATCCTGTGGCCTGCGGGGAACTACCGGAAGCGCGGGGGAAGCGATTCGTCGCGGTTGAACTCGTAGTGATCGAACGATGCAGCCAGGCCGTACCAGCCTCGCGAGCTTTCTCGTTCGATGCGCACCACGCGCGCCATCGTGGACATGCGCACCGAACCCATGCCCATGGGCCGGTCCGTCAGTGCGACTTCCAGGGAGATGGCCGTGCCCGGCTCGATCCGCTGCGGCGCCAGAAAGTAGACCCCGCTCGCGCTGATGTCCCGTGTTTCGAGCGGGATGGGAAACTCCAGTTCCAGTCCGCTCACTGCGGTCAGCCGCAGGGGCAGGCGCAGGAAGGCCCGGGCACAGTTCCGGCGATTCCCCACCACGCTCACCGCGTGCGTGGGCACGTTGAAGAAGTGTTCGTTCGTCGGTCTTTTCAGCGCGATGGACGGAACGGATGATGTGGCGCCGGCGCGCCGCTCCGGCCATTCAGGAGACACATTCGGCTTCAGTTTGGCCACTTTATACCCGCCCGAGTTCAGAGTACCCCAAGAGAAAAGCGACTATCCTGCGGAACCCGGCAAGCGGTCAATCCGAGGGGCCTTCCCAGTGTCCTAACCGACAACAGGAGGGACGCGTTCGTCAGCCGTTCGAGGCCCCGTCTGGATCTCGTCCAGGGCTTCATGGGCGGCTTCCAGTTGGGCTCGGGAACCCATCAGAACGATCTGGTCGGCTCCGGCGAACTGTAGCTCGGGCCCGGGGTTATAGAGCACGCTGGAATCCCGCACCACCGCCACCACCACGGCCCCGCTCTGCCGCCGCAAGTCCACATCGCGCAGCTCCATCCCCGCCAGGCGCGAGCCAGGAGTCACGATGAACATCTCCAGGTCCACTTCCGGCAACAAGTGCCACAGGTGGCGAAGGGGCTGGCCCGGCAGAGGCAGGATTCGCAACATCTCGTAATCGCTCGCGCGCAGCGCGCCGAGCTGTTCCACCAGCGCCTCCCGCGGCATCCCGAAAATGCGCAGCACGCGCACGGCTATTTCCATCCAGGCCTCGATTTCCTCCGCCACCACGTCCGTGGCTCCGGCTTTGCGCATCTCCATGGCGTCTCGTATGCGCTTCAACCGCGCGATGATGTGCAGGTCTGGGTTCAGCATCCGCGCGTGAGAGATGGCCAGCGGCAGAATGGCCGGGTCAGACACCGCAAACACCACCGCCCGCGCCCGGCCCGCTCCTGCACGCCGCAAAATCTCCGGGCTGGAAAGGTCGCCGAAGTAAATTTTCTCTCCAGCCGCCCGCGCCGCGCGCACGGCGCGCGAATTCACGTCGATGATCACGTAGGGCAGGTTGTTCTGCCGCAGGAGAGCCGCCAGCCGCCGGCCGTTCTCTCCGTATCCGCAAATGATCACGTGATCCGCCAGCGCCTCTTCCGCCTCCGGCCCTTCCACCTCTCCGGGCACCGCGCCCTGCCGGCCGAACCAGCGCGTCACGCGGGGTCCCGCAGCCACCAGCCCGGGCGTTGCCGCCAGCGTGAGCACCGCCGCGGCCAGGAACACCTGGTAGAACGATTCGGGAACGAGGCCCTGGTGCGCGCCTTCCCGCAGCATCACGAACGAAAATTCCCCCACCTGCGCCACCGCCAGCCCGCAGACCGCCGCCAGCCTCATGGGAAAACCCATGATCCTCACAGCCGCTCCCGCGGTCACCACTTTCCCCAGCAGGATCGCCGCCGTTACCCCCAGTACCACCGGGGCGTGCGCCAGGGCGTAGCGAATGTCGATCAGCATTCCGATGGCCATGAAGAAAAGACTCGAAAAGCTGTCGCGGAACGGAATGATCGCCGCCATCGCCTGGTGGGCATATTCCGACTCGCTGATCACCACCCCGGCGATGAACGCGCCCAGCGCCAGCGACAGGCCCAGTTGCGTGGCGCCCCACGCCGTCCCCAAGGTGAAAAACAGCGTGGCGATGATGAAGAGTTCGCGGCTCCGCACGCCCACTACCGCCCGCAGCAGGCGCGGAAACAGGTACTGCGCGCTGATCACAATCACCGCCACGACGGCCAGCGATTTCACCAGCGCCCCCACCACCTGGAGGGCCTCGGCCGCCTGCCGCGCCGCCAGCACCGGCACCAGCGCCATCATCGCCACCACGCACAGGTCCTGGAACAGCAGGATGCCCAGGCTGATGCGTCCCGGCATGGTGTCAATTTCGTTGCGCTCCTCCAGCAGTTTCATCACGATCGCGGTGCTGCTCAGCGACACCAGGAATCCGAAGAAGAGCGCCGGGCGAGGTGCCAGCCCCGTGGCCATCAGGACGGCCAGGGTCAGCAGTGTCGTCCCCGCGATCTGCAGGCTGCCCCCGCCCAGGGCGATCTGCTTCAACCGCGCCAGACGCTCCAGCGAAAATTCCAGCCCCACCGTGAACAGCAGCAGCGCCACGCCGATCTCCGCCAGATACTCCACCGTATCCACGTTGGAGATCAGCCGCAGACCGTACGGACCCGCCACCAGCCCGGTGAGCAGATACCCCACCACCGTCGACTGCCTCAGACGCCTCATCAGGAAAGTAATCAGCGTGGCCAGTCCCAGCAGCAGCAGAAGGTCGCGAAATATTCCTGCGTTCGGCATTCCAGCGGCTATTCTATCGCATCCGCGCCCTCGCCCCGCCCGATGCCTGCTTTGGCTGCAAGAATCGGATAGCCCGGGAGGCGGCGGGCAGCGTAGTGTGAAGGCATGAGACGCAGCATTCCGAGGACGCAAGGATTAGCCGCACGGCGCAGCCGGGCCGCAGCGCCGCCCCGCACTTGGTGGCGCGCCGTGGCCACGCGCGACCAGGCCTTCGACGGCCGGTTCGTTTTTGCCGTCCGCACCACCGGCATTTTTTGCCGGCCCAGTTGCCCGGCGCGCCGCCCCGCAGCGCGCAACGTCTCCTTCTTTCCGTCCCCTGCGGACGCCCTGCGCCAGGGATTTCGTCCCTGCGCGCGTTGCCTAGGGAGGGTGGCCTCGCTCGACCCGTCCGAACGCGCCCTGGTGCAGCGCCTGTGCCGCGAGATCGAGGGCGGGATCGAACGCGCCCTCGAAGCCGGCGACGCAGCCGGCCAGGCGGGTGACCCCGGCCGGCCCACGCTCGTGGCCCTGGCGCGCGCCGCTGGCCTGGGGCCCTTCCAGTTGCACCGGCTGTTCCGCCGCGTTCTCGGCGTCACCCCGCGGCAGTACGCGGACGCCGTTCGCCTGCGCCACTTCAAACAAGTTCTTCGCAAAGGAGGAAACGTGACCTCAGCGCTCTACGATGCCGGATATGGATCCTCGAGCCGGCTCTACGAACGCGCCGGCTCGCAGCTCGGGATGACTCCCGGCGATTACCTCCGCGGCGCTCCGGGCCTCGAGATTCGCTACGCCGTGCTGGACTCGCCGCTCGGCCGCCTGCTTGTCGGCGCCACCGCGCGCGGCGTCTGCGCCGTGATGCTCGGCAAACCCGATGCGCAGCTCGTGCGCGAACTGGCCCATGATTTTCCCCGCGCTCAACTCCGCGCAGACGCGCGGGGCATCGGCGCGTGGGCCCGTGCCGTGGTGGACCGCCTGCGGCCACGCGCCACCGGCACCGAAATTCCCCTGGACATCCGCGGCACCGCCTTCCAGCGCCGCGTCTGGGAAGAACTCCGGCGCATCCCGGCCGGCCAGACGCGCACCTATTCCGAGATCGCCCGCCGCATCGGCCGCCCGGAAGCCGTGCGCGCCGTGGCCCGCGCCTGCGCCACCAATTCCATTTCCGTGGTCGTGCCCTGCCATCGCGTGGTGGGAAAAAACGGCAGCCTCACCGGCTACCGCTGGGGAATCGAACGGAAGCAGGCCCTGCTGGAGGCCGAAAAGCGCGCTGTAGCACGCGCGATGTAGCGGCGGGTTCTGCGCTTTTTGCATCCCGACGTTTTTTGTCGGGAACCCCGCCACTCACCTTCTCTCCTTGGCCACCCGGCGGCAATGGAAATTCCGCGCACCATCGGGCGGAGGCAGTTTTTCGGGGGCGTGCTGCAGTTACGGATTGGACGACTGCGGCCTCACTACCTTCACGTCCTTCGGCCACTTCGGTTTGAAATCGTTCTCCCGCAGCTTCGTATTCGTGATGATGTTGCGGTAGTCGATCACGATGTAATCGCCCGAGCCGGTCTCGAAAAACTTCTGCTGGATCGCCAGCCACGCGCTCGTATCCACCCAGAGCTGGATGCGGTCGATCTGGTTGCGCAACTTCGCGTCTTTGGGCACCAGCTCGAGTTGCACGGTCTTGTGATTTTCCAGGCTCTCCTCCCCCAGTACGGTCACCAGGTAATGCTTTTTCAGCGAGCTCCCCGAAGAACCCAACCCGATCGTCAGCAGGGAATCCGCCAGCGCGCCGTATTTGCTGATGTCATATTCTTCCACGCGCTGCGCCTTCGGCAGGTAGCGCCACACTTTGTCGCCGTTGCGCAGGATTGTCCGCTGGTCGGGCTTGGTCAGATCGATGCGCATCTTCCCATCGGTGCGCAGGAAGATGCGGCCGGACTCGGTGGAACGGTCGTTCACCACCACGGTCACGGTGGTGCGCTCGATGTCCGCGGTCAGGCTGTGCAGATCCTTGGCCGCGCGATCCAGTTCGCGCAGCACCGCGTCGGTAGTCCATTCGGGATGCGCCCTTCTCGCCGCCCCTTCCACGCAGAGCCCACCCACTGCCATGGACAATGCGATCGAACAGGCCAGCCGCGCGAGCAGTGGCTTCCACCCGCCTTGCGTTGAGATGGGAGATTTTTTCACCGGGGCGTCATCCTACCATAAGCTTTCTCAGGAGTTGGAGCGGTCGCGCCTGCAGCCGGCCTGGCCTATTGCTGGACGGAAACCTCGTAGTACAGCACCCCGCCATCCTCCCCCAGCACCGGCTCCATCCGCACGATTTGAAACGGGCGGTTTTTCAGCGGCTGGGCGTTGCGGAGAAGAACGTCGTGGGCCTTTTTCTGGAGCTGGGGAGACGCCTGGGGCGGGGCCAGCAGCGCGGCATTTACCCGGCAGCGAAGCATGTTTGGCGTGCTGGGATCGGCCTCGCAGGGAATCGCGGCCGCGGCGGGCGCCGCGTTCGTCTCCGCCTGGTCGTGGAACCACCGGTGCGGAGAGAGAAACACGAAGGCCACGATGGCCAGCACGATCACGTCGTACGGCACCGTTCCCCGCTCGAAGTTCCAGAAAAAGATCCGGCTCAGCAGTCGGCGCACGTCAATCCTCCGGGACGCCGTCCACGATCACACCATCGCGCATGTGCACGATGCGGTTGCCGTAGGCCGCGGCTTCCGGGTTGTGCGTAATCATTACGATGGTCTGGCCCAGGTCGCGATTCAACTCCCGCAGCATCTCCAGCACCAGCGTCGAGTTTTTCGTGTCCAGGCTCCCCGTGGGCTCGTCCGCCAGCAGGATTTTCGGCTCGTTGATGATGGCCCGCGCAATGGCCACGCGCTGCTGTTCCCCGCCGGACATCTCGGCGGGCTTGTGATGCAGCCGATCGGTCAGTCCCAGCAGCCGCGTCACTACCTCAAAACGGTGCGGGTCGAATCCGTTGCCGTGGATATGCTGGGCCAGCGCGATATTGCCGCGCGCATCCAGGGCGGGCAATAGGTTGAAACGCTGGAAAACGAAGCCGACCTTGCTCCGCCGGAGTTTCGTGCGCTCCGCGTCGCTCATGGCCACCAGGTCGTTCCCATCCACGAACACGCGCCCGCGCGTCGCCTGCGCCAGCCCGCCGATCACGTGCAGCAGCGTGGACTTTCCGCACCCCGACGGCCCCATCACGGCGACGAATTCGCCCGGAAACACCTCGAAATCCACACCCCGCAACGCCGGGACTTCGACCTTGCCGGAGCGGTACACCTTCCAGAGCTGTTCCGTTCTGAGTAGCGCTTCCACGAGTCGCGGGGTGCCGAAAGCCCCTGCAGGATCATTATAGTCGGCCTTGCGCCCCGCTGCGCCAGCCTCCTTCTCATCGATGGTCTGTCGTACCGTCATGCCGTCCCCTATTCGAAAGCCAGCGCCTCTACCGGGTCTTTGCTGCAGGCCAGCCAGGTGGGATAGGCCGCTCCGAGCAGCCCGCCCACCAGCGCAATGGCCACCGCGCGCAGCATCCACCCCGCCGTCATCAGAATGCTCAGGCTCGGCCATTTTGCCAGCACCAGGGCGCGCAGCGCAAAGCTCAGGCCGATCCCGCACGCGCTGCCCATCAGGCACAGCGTCGCGCTTTCCCCCAGAATCGCCTGGGCGATGTATCCATCGGAAGCCCCCAGCGACTTCAGCACCCCGATCTGCCGCGTGCGCTCCATGATCGTCGTGTACATGCATAGAAAAATCACCAGAAACCCA
>Ga0187819_10000832_pt1 | contig 15658 bp, 18 predicted proteins | sample NC_wetland_sal_i_15_FD_132411 | JGI IMG/M metagenome (GOLD analysis project Ga0187819, IMG submission 132411) | Wetland sediment microbial communities from Neuse River Estuary, North Carolina, USA - SO4_4 | ecosystem: Environmental > Aquatic > Freshwater > Wetlands > Sediment | place: USA...
TTGGCTGCAGCCGAGACACGTGCTGCTGCCGGCGCTTCGACATCCTCCGCGACCTCGACCAAAACGTCGAGCATTTGATCAAGCGGGCGGGCCTAGGCCGAGTTTTTTATTTACCGTGTGAATATAGGATTATTTTCTTTTATTTGCCGGGAATATAGGATTATTTTCTTAGGAGCCATTTTGCCCAAACCGGCATTTGATTAATTTTAATGTGGAACACTTCGCGAACAACTTTGATGTCTTGAGCAGCGTGACGGCCAACCATGCACCGCTCCGCCACGTTGTTCATCGAAAGTCGACGGACGTCGTGCTAAAGCCCCGCGCTGGCAGGCAAACTTGGCCGGCGAACTTGGCTGGCGGATTTGGCCGGTGAACTGGCGGGCCGCCAGCTCCTTAAGAACCCCAGCGGCAGTAGCGGGCAGACCTCGCCGCGGCCGCCGGGCGATAAGGCGCTGGCGGCAGACCGATGGCATCCGCTTGGCTGATTGTGAATGTGGACGATGGCGTAATGAGCGACAGGTTCAGCACGGCGCAGAACGGATCGGACCCGCGGGCCCAGGCGCTCGTCGGCGCCTATATGCGCGCCGGCTATGCGCGGATCGATCCGCCGCTCTTACAGCCGGCCGAACCGTTCCTCGATTTGTCCGGCGAAGACATCCGCCGGCGCATGTTTCTGACCGCCGACCCGCAAGGACGCGAAATGTGCCTGCGCCCGGATCTCACCATTCCAGTGTCACGCGCTTATCTGCAATCGGCTGCGGCGGGCAAGCCGGCGGGCTTTTGCTATCTCGGCCCCGTCTTTCGCCACCGTCCCGGCGCGTCGGCGGAATTTGTGCAGGTCGGGATCGAATCCTTCGGGCGCCAGGACAAGGCTGCCGCCGATGCCGAAATGCTCGCGCTTGGACTGGAAGCGACCGTACAATTCGGCATCACAGCGCCCGAGATTCGCATCGGCGATGTCGGATTGTTCTCGGCCTTTATTGCCGCGCTCGATCTGGCGCCGGCCTGGAAACGGCGGCTGATCAAAGATTTCAACCGCAAATCTTCGCTCAAGCACGATCTCAATCAGCTCACACTCGCAGCCAGCGATAATCGGCTGGAATATCAGGGCGTGCTTGCCGCACTGGCCGGTTCAGACCCCAAAGCCGCGCATCATCTCGTCACCGATCTTCTCTCGATCGCCGGGATTGCCACGGTCGGCGGGCGCACCGTCGCCGAAATCGCCGATCGCTTCCTCGAGCAAGCGACGCTGAAAGCGCCGACCCGGCTGCCGCGCGAGACGCGCGCGCTGATCGAGCGCTTCCTCTCAATTGCGGGCGATCCGGACGACGCCGCGGCGGAACTGCGGGGGCTGTGCGCCGATGCAAAAATGTCGCTCGGCCAAGCGCTCGATCTGTTCGAGACGCGGACCGGATTCCTCGCCGCTCGCGGCGTCGAGGTGCGCGCCATCAAATTTGCAACCGCTTTCGGCCGCGGCTTCGACTATTACACCGGTTGCGTGTTCGAACTGCACCGGGCGGGCGGCAGCAGTCCGCTGGTGGCTGGCGGCCGCTATGACGGACTTTTGGCGCGGCTCGGCGCGCGCGAGACGATCCCGGCGGTCGGTTTCGCTGCCTCTATCGAAGAACTGACCGCGGCGGGAGGCGCGTCGTGAACGGGCCGCTCATTCTCGCTGTCCCCTCGAAAGGCCGGCTGCAGCAAAACGCAGAAAACTTTTTTGCCCGCGCCGGGTTGCAACTCGTCAAGCCGCGCGGCGCGCGCGATTATCGCGGCGCCATTGCCGGGTTCGACGGCGTCGAGATTGCGTATCTTTCGGCGGCGGAAATCACCCAGCAGCTCAGGCAGGGCGCCGTGCATCTCGGCATCACCGGCGAGGATCTGGTGCGCGAGATGATTCCGCAATCCGACGAACGCGTGATCCTGATCGCCGGGCTCGGATTTGGATTTGCCAATGTGGTGGTCGTGGTGCCGCAGGCCTGGATCGACGTGCGCACCATGGCCGATCTCGACGACGTGGCGACCGCGTTCCGGCTCAAGCACGAGCGCAAAATGCGGCTCGCCACCAAATACGCCAACCTGACGCGCGACTTCTTCGCCGCGCACGGGATCGTCGACTACCGGATCGTGGAAAGCTCCGGCGCGACCGAAGGCGCCCCCGCGGCGGGCACTGCAGAAATGATCGTCGATATCACCACCACCGGCGCAACGCTCGCCGCCAACGGATTAAAGACCATCGAGGACGGCGTGATCCTGCGCTCGCAGGCAAACCTCGTCGCCGCCCGCGCGGCTTCATGGCAACAGACGCATCGCGAGACCGCGCGGCTCCTGCTCGACCGCATCGCCGCGCAAAAACGCGCCGAGGCCTTTGCCGAAGTGCGCACCCGTTTTGCCGGGTTGGATGACAAGCTGCTGGCCGCCGCACGCGATAAATTCGGCGTGGCGACCCCATTCGGAGGTCCGACGTCATCCGGGATGTTGACGCTGCACTGTCCGCCGGAGAATGTGCAGGCACTGGCCAATTTCCTGCGCGAGCACGGCGCCGAGGCGGTTTCAGTCGCGGGTCTTGACTATGTCTATACCTGCGACAACCCACTTTACGCGACGCTCGCCGCGGAGCTCGCGCGGCCAGTCTCGTAACCCGCGTTCGGTGAACCGAACGAGCGCTTAAGCCGAGTGCCCATCAAAGTCGCCGGACTTCGGCAGCTTTTTCTCCCGCTGCGGAGTCATCTTGGCGGGATCGGGTGCACCCGGCACGCCGCGCGGACCAAGCTCGCGCCGCGCCATCTGATCTTCGGTTTCGCGTTCTTCTTCGCGGATCTTTTCGGGCATGACGGTTCAGAACGGACGATGCGTACGGCCAAGGAGCCAACCGAGCCCAAGCGCAATGGCCACCGCCGTATAGGGCTGAGTTTCGATCGTATTGCGGAGTGCGCGCTCCAGTGATCCGCCGGTCTGCCGCGCCGCGTCACTGGCGCTGTCGGCAAGATCGGCAGCCGTGTCGCGCGCATGTTCATAGACATCCTGGGCGGCGTTTGACGCCTCGCCGGCAAGATGACTCGCCTGTTTTTTTGCATCGCCGAATGCCTGATTGAAATCGGAGCTGGCGGAACGGACTTGAGCCATGACACTCCCCTGCTTGCCTCTCTACTTGGTCTTCTTTTGCTCTTCGCTGGCCGGTAACGCCCAGCCGGCCGCAAAAGTTCGCGCCAGCTGAGCTTTTCGTTGCAAATATTTGCTGGCCCAAGCGTTTTTGATCGCGCTGTTGCTGGGCGCCGTCTGCCGAGGGGAACGATCGCCGCTCCGGCGCGTTCCATCGTGCTGCGCATTGCGGCGGCTATTTGGCTTGCGATGGAGGTTCGCCATGCCGATTTTGCTTGGTTTTATCCTCGGAGTGGCTGTGACTATCCTGGGCGTCTATGAGTACGATTCTTCGACTGGGCGCGCCGGCAATGGCCTGCCGGCGAGCGCGGCAGGCGGAAAAGCGCCGATGGTCAATTGGGACGTAGTCAGCGACGGCTGGCACAACTTCCAGTCCGGCGTGCGCACGACCACCGACAGCATCGAGCGAAAGCTGAAGCAGCATTCCGGCTGATCCTTCAGCCGCAGATTGCGTATCAGTGGGCAGTGACGGCGTAAACGAACAAACTCCGCCGCGAGGGACGGGCGCAATCCAGCGAGAGGCTTCACACGGCGGCTAGTCAGGCCTGGAGTGTAGAGCGCTCCCACTACTCCCGGTGATCACGATCTGCTGCGCGATTTCATAACTGCGCGCCAGTTGCAGCCAGTTTTGCTCGAGCCGAAGAAAATCCTCGCGGATGTTGGGGCAGGCTGCGTTCTTGGCCTCGCGGGCGCAGTTCGCAGCATGGGCCTGGCAGTCTTCAATTTCCTTAGTAAGAAGAAGCGGCATCTCTCCGCATCCCTTTCACAATTTGATCCCGAGGCTCGCGACCACAGCGCGTGCCAGCCGCTGCGGATCGCGCTCGGCCGTATTCCTGGAAAATTCGAGGACACGGTCGGCGATCGCTTCACGAACGCGGTCGGGATACTGCGCGCCGTGGAGCATGGCGAACACCGCGTCAAAGGTGTCGCCCACAAATTTGGTACTGACATCGTCGAAAACGGCCCCGATCGCCATGACGCAACCCCTGCTGGGATAATTGTGATCCGGTTTGACAAATCCGTCGGTTAGTCATGCGACTCACGTGACAGAAAATTCTCGGCGCGCCGGAGCTGTGGCCAGAGCTGTGGATTGTGCACAGCACACTTCCTTCTTCCGGCCGGCAACGAGGCCGTCGCTCTTAAAGCGCAGGTCGCTTGCCCAAACAGTTGAGAGAAAAAAGAGAACCGCTCCTTGCCCGCTACCGCCGGGCCTGGAGAGCGGAAAACGCATCGGCATCGCCGTTAGAGTTTGATGCCAATCCGCTGCGACAGGTTTTCGTGCTTGATCGCTGCGTAGCACTCGCAAGCGCATGCTTCGAGCGCCGGACGGTCGAGGATGGTAATCCGGCCGCGGCTATAGCGGACGATGCCGCGTTTCTGCAGGTCCTGGGCAAGCAGCGTCACGGTGGTGCGCCGCACGCCGAGCATTTCCGCAAGAAATTCCTGCGTCAGCAATATCTGCTCGCTGCCGGTCCGGTCGGCGCATTGCAATAGCCAGCGGCACAATCGCGACGAGCCGTCGTGAACGGCGTTGCAAGCGGCGTTCTGTTGCGCTTCCGCCCACACCGTCTCGATATAGCGCATGATGAGATCGCGCAGCGCCGCGCTCCGGCTGGCCGCATGTTCGAAGCGCGCGGCCGAAATCGCTGAAAATCTCCCCGGGATCTGCACCATCGTCCGGGTAAACGACAGCCGCGATCCCAAGCCGCATTGCAGGCCGACGGCGCCCTCCCGGCCGGTCGAGGAGGTCTCGACCATGTCGCCATCGCCGGTGGTGATGAGCTGCGAGATCATCCCGGTATGGGGGAAATAGACTTGATCGATGGGATCGCCGGCGCCGTAGCAGACGACACCCTGTGGCAGGGTGAGCTGCCGCAGATCGGGCTCTAAGAGGATAAACACATCGTCGGGCAAGGCGGCGAGCACGCGGTTTCCCGCCGACCTGGTCAAGCTCTCTCGTTCGGTCCGGGGCATCTGCCTCGTTGCCAACGGGTTGCTCCAGGTCACGAGCGCACCCCTATCGAATTATATTCAATCCTTCCGGTCGTCCGCCATCTATATTTCTCAGACCCGGGGATTTTAGATCGGTCCCAAGCTCCAAATGTGTTTTGAATTTTTGCCAACGTTTGCCGTGGCATCGCTCCTTCCTCCGAAGCCAAGGCAAGGGGCAAATCGGCAAGCCGGTGAATGTTCCACTTGGCCCGGCTATATTTTCAGTTGGCGGCACTGGGCCCACCGGAGCGCCAAAATGGCGGATATACTCGGTGTAACGACCTTAAATGTCGCGGATGATGGCTTTGCCCAACCGACTCGCCAGACAGGGCCTGCCGCGCCAGCGCGCGACGAGTGCCTGTGACTCCCGGATCGCGGCCTCAACCGTATGGATTATGTCGCCAAGCACGCGCCGGCGCTCGGATCGGAATAACGTGCCGCTTGCTTAATCGGGGCGTGAGGAAAAATCAGATCACGCCACGTGCTGGAGTCGGTCGTCGAACTGCTGCGGCCAGCGTGCTTGGGCAGTCGCGGAGGCGGCGGCCGCGCTCTTGCCGGTTTGCTTCAACGCGGCCATCGCCGCTTCTTTCCGGTCTCGATCGCGGATGCGGCGCGCCAGCGTCTGGGCGCGATAGTCGCCCCAGGCCAATACTGCTGCGAACAGGACGAACGCGCCGACGACCGCGCTCAAGACAACGATCTGACCAATCGACATCGCAGGTCTCCTCTTAAGTCTTCCTTCCCAAAAAGCCCTACCGCGCCGGCGCAAGGGTGCTTTTGACCTAGGTCAACGCGGGCCACCTTTTTTGACCCGCCCGATCGCGCAAACCGGACAACGTGCGGCGTGGCGATATCGGCCAGAAGCCGCTATAAGCGAGGCCCGAGGAGCAAGCAGAGATGACCGCTGCGGACGCCAAAATCTCGTCGCTGCCGCGCGACCGTCAACCGGCGGAAGCCGCCGCGCAGGGGCTTTCGATCCAGGGGCTTTCGATCCATGGGCTTTCGATCGTGGTGCCGCTTTATAACGAGGCAGCCACGCTCGAACGCCTGCACGCGCGGCTCATTGAGGTGGCGAAGCGGCTTCGTGAGACCCGCGGCCTCGCCTGCGAGGTTATCTATGTCGACGACGGCAGCCGCGACGGCACGCTTGCCATTGCGCGCGAGCTTACGGCGGCCGCAATTGACGTGCAGGTGATTTCACTGTCGCGTAATTTCGGCAAGGAGGCGGCACTGCTTGCCGGGCTCGACCATGCCCGCCGCAGCGCGGTGCTGTTCATTGACGGCGACGGTCAGCATCCGACATCGCTGGTCGAGACACTGGTCGCCCACTGGCTCGATGAGGATTGCGATGTCGTCTATACCGCCAAGGCGCATCGCGCCAACGAGTCGCTGATCCGCCGTATCGCGGTTAAGACCTTTTATATTCTCCTCAATTGGGGCGCGCGGCCGAAGATTCCCGAAGATGCGGGCGATTTCCGGTTGTTGTCGCCGCGCGCCGCCAATGCGCTACGTCAGCTTCCGGAGCGCAATCGGTTTTTCAAAGGGCTGTCGAGCTGGATCGGCTTTCGCCAGATGCGGATTGACTATGAGCCCGAGGCTCGCGCCGAAGGCAGCAGCACCTGGAATCTGCGCCGCTTGATCGGCTTGTCGATCGACGGCGTCACGGCTTTTTCGGTGGCGCCGCTGCGGCTCGCCACGGTGATCGGAACGGTGCTCGCGCTGGTTGCCTTCTTCTACGGACTCCAGATCATCTATGAGACTCTCGTCTACGGCATCGCGGTGCCCGGTTATCCGTCGCTGTTCGTCGGCGTGATGGTGCTTGGCGGCGTCCAGCTGATCATGATCGGCGTGGTCGGCGAATATATCGGTAAGATTCTCGAAGAGATCAAAGGCCGTCCGGTCTACTTCGTCGCCGAGCACGAGATAAAGCTCGGCGAAGCTGACAAACAAGCCGACACGCGCACTGCTGCCGAATGAACTCAGCGTTGCGGCACATCTGGCTGTGCGCCGACGATTACGGCATATCGCCGGCGGTCAGCGCCGCGATCCGCGAGCTGGTTGCGCGCCGACTCATCAACGCGGCGTCGGTCATGGTGGTGACGCCAAGTTTTTCCGCGAGCGAAGCAATAGGTTTGCGCGAAGCCGCAACCTCGCGCGCGGCCATCGGGCTGCATCTGACGCTCACCGCGCCGTTTCAACCGCTGACACATTTCGCGCCGCGACGCGACGGCGCGTTCCTGAGGCTCAAGGGCATGGCCGGCCGCGCGCTTGTGCACCGCCTCGACCGGTCACGGCTCGAAGCCGAGATTGCCAGCCAATTTACGACGTTTCGTAACGCGTTTGGCCGCAATCCGGATTACGTCGACGGCCATCAGCACATTCACGTCTTCCCGCAGATCAGCGACGCGCTCTTACGCGTGATCAAACGGGAGGCGCCACAAGCCTGGCTGCGGCAATGCGGCCGGGCGGCTTTGGCGCCAAAGAGCCTCGCCGATCCGAAAGGCTATATCCTCGACGCTTTGAGCGCGCGCTTGCGCCGGCTTGCCGCGCTGCATGGCGTGCGCACCAACCCGGCCTTTGGCGGCACCTATTCGTTTCGCCCCGATGCCGATTTCAGCAGACTGTTTGATGAGTTTCTCGACGGCCTGCCCGACGGCGGGCTGCTTATGTGTCACCCCGGAAAAGTCGACCAAGAATTGCGCCAGCTCGATCCGCTGACCGATTTGCGCGAGCGCGAATATGCGTTCTTTCTCGGCGACCGCTTTCCGCGGCTCCTGGCCGAGCGCGGCTATGCGCTGGCTTCGATTTCTTAGATCACCACGACTTTGGTTCCGACCTTCACGCGCTGATAAAGATCGGTGACATCCTCGTTGCGCATGCGGATACAACCGGACGACACATTGGTGCCGATGGTCCAGGGCTCGTTCGAGCCATGGATGCGATACAGACTCGAGCCGAGATAAAGCGCCCGTGCGCCGAGCGGATTGTCGATGCCGCCTGGCATGAAGCGCGGCAGATCGGGTCGCCGCGCGATCATTTCAGCCGGCGGCCGCCAATCCGGCCATTCGCGCTTAGCGGTGACGGTCTTGACGCCCGCCCATAAGAAGCCGGGCCGGCCGACGCCGATGCCATAGCGCAGCGCCCGGCCGCCGTCTTTGATCAGATAAAGAAACTTGTTCGCGGTATCGACAATGATCGTGCCTGGCGCCTCACGACCGGGATAGGCGATTTCCTGCCGGAGAAATTTCGGATCGATCGGACCGTCACGAGGATCGGTCTGGTTCGGCGCCGCATAGGCCTGTGGCGCAAAGGCTTGCGACGCGTTGCCTGGCGGTACCGCGTAATATGTCGATTCACCCGGTCGAAACGCGTGCGCTAGCATGATCGGCCCGGCGAAAATCGTCGCAAAAAACTCATCCAGGCCGCGATTTGACGGTGGCGTGACAGCCGCCGGCGCGGCGTAAGTTTGCGCCGTGACCGCCCTGTCGCTTTGCGGCACGGCCGCTGCGCGCGAGGGCGTACTCCTTGGCGCGATCGTCGACGTGACCTTCTGGGCATGTGCAACGCGCTTTGGCGGCACGCTCTGAGCCGATTGGCTCGCGCCGTCCGGCGCATAGGTCGGCCGCAGCGATTGCGCCAGTGCCGAGCCCGAAAATGTGCCCGCCAGGATTGCCGCGATGCAGATGCGCCACATGGCCGTACTCGTTACGCAAGCCCGAACGCAGCCGCTCTCCCGCGATCGGCTGGTCGGACTTAAGCGACGAGTACAGGGGCAAAGTTGATTTTGCTTAAATGTTGCGCGCTTCGAATTAAGACGGTTGTCGGATCAGCACGAAACAAAGAAGCGCAATCGCGGCGAAAGCCGCCACCAAAGCGAGCCCGATCGCGTCGGAGGCGCGATCGGCGACAAAAGTGACCACCACTGGCGCCAAGGCCTGAACCACAAGATAAGGACCGCCGATCCGGCCCATAAGCCGGCCATAGCCGGCGGCGCCAAACAAAGCGAGCGGGACCGTGCCGCGGGCGATAGTCAAAAGCCCATTGGCCATACCGAACATGACCGCGAAGAGCGCCGCCAACGCTGCAGAAAACGGCAACAGCGCCAGCAGCACGAAAGCCGCGACCAGCAAACCGACCGCACAGCGCGCGATCCATAGTGGATGCAGCCGCCGCGCAAACGACAACTCACAGATCCGCGCCAAGACCTGCGCCGGACCAAACAACATGCCGATCGCGACGACGGTCGCCGGCGCCAGGCCAAGGCGCTGGAAAATTGCAAGGAGCTGCGCCGAGAGCGCCGAGGGCACAAAGGCATAGGAAGCAAAACCCGCCGCCACCAGCACGAAGGCGAAGCCGGTCGAAGGCACGAAAACTTTTCTCGCTTTGTCGGCAGACGTCATATGGCGCGATGTGCCGCTCGCAGGCTGGCGCGGCAGCGCAAAAGCATGCAGCGGCGTGGCCAGGCCCGCCAGCAGCGCCGCATAGACCAGATAGGCACCGCGCCAGCCGACAGTTTGAATGAGAAATTGCGTTACCGGCCAGCTTACGGTCGAGGCGAAGCCGCCGGCGAGCGTGAGCACGGTGATCGGCGCGCGCGCCGCGCTGCCGAAGATTCGGCCGAGCGTCGCAAAAGCCGGATCATAGAGCGATGCCGCCATGCCAATACCGATCGTGATCCAGGCGGCAAAGTAGCTCGCAACACCGGGCGCCCAAACCACCGCGAGGAGCCCTGCCGCGCCGATCAGCGAGCCGACCGGCATCACCACGTGGCCGCCGAAGCGATCAATGGCACCGCCCACATAGCGCGCGCACAAGCCGCCGACGAACAATCCGACGGAAAATCCCGCCATGGCAAAGGGTGCCGACCAACCGTGGTCGGCGGCGATCAGCGGCACCGTCAGCACCGGTGGATAAAATAGCGCGCCCCAGGATAGGATCTGGGTAATGCCGAGCACGCTGACCGCGCGCCAGGGACCAAAGATGAATGCGCCAGGACTTGGCATGAGAAGGCTTGGCATGAGCGTCCGTCAGTCCGAAAAAACAGGCAAGCAACGAGGCGACAGCCGGACGATGTGAGGAGTCCGGAATCGTTACAACACCGCTGATGTCATGCATCGCCGACTTGCCGGCGCGTGGCAATCGGCATTGACGATGCTCTTTTGAGCAGCAGGCTATTGGGCAGCTGGCTATTGGGCAGCAGGCTATTGGGCAGCAGGCTATTGGGCAGCAGGCTACTGCGCAGCAGGCTATTGCGCAGCTGGCTTGGGCTTGGCCCCGGCTCGCGCCACGCCTTCTGGCGCGCAGCGCACATAGACGCCGGTGCCATAGCGGCCGGCGACTTCCGGATCCATCCAGCGCAGCACCATGGTGCGGCCGTCGAACGACACGATCTCGCGATCCTGCGGACCGCCGGCATTGCCTGGCGGACCGATAAAGTTCTTGCCGTTGCTCGATCCTTTAAGCTGCAGCTCCTGCAGCTGCGCACTATCGGCGAGATACATCATCACCCCGCCACTGGCCCCGCGCGTGATCTCGACTGGCTGGCCGCATTGGCCGCGCGCCGCCGCCGACGTGCGCGCCAAGTCGCTCTCGTTGTGGAAGGCGCCGTAACCCCAGCGGCCGACGACCTCTTCCGGGCGGTATTGCGATGGAATTGCCGGCTGCGTCATGGGCGCGGTGGCCGCGGACTGCTCCAAGGGCGGCGTATTGGACGTACAGGCGGCGAGCGCGAGCGCGGCAAAGGCCGCACCGCCGCAAGCACTCTGCAATCGCGAGGCGCTCATGAAAATCTCTCCAAGGCCGGACCATCCGCCGCAGCGCAGCTCATCAGGGGTGACCGGCCCTCCCCTGCCGGGCAGCCTTCGCCCCGTGTTTTGTACCGCGGCGACCTTTCGAGTTTGTTTCAAATCGTCGCCGCAGCCGGCAGCTTCGGCAAAGATTACGGCCCGGATTTGGCGGTTTGGCTTGCTCCGCGTCGGGTCGACCCGTTCCGGCTCGACCCATTGCGTGCTCCCCGTAATCCCGGGGCCCGCGGTTTCGTCTGCGGGCGCGAATCGACAAGCGGGGCTGATTTATGGATGCTCAGCGCCCGCATCAGGTCCGGATCGTCGAAAAAATCGCTGTCGGCGCAGAGTTTCGCGGCGTGAATGCCGGCAATCGCGCACAAATCGTCGAGTTCATTGGCATCCCCGGTGACCCCGACCGCGCCCAAAAGCTCGCCGCTCTTATCGCGGATCAGCTGGCCGCCGCCTTCCAGAAACAGCGGGTAATCGGCAAGCCTCTCCAGTGATTGCATGAATAACGGCTTTTCCCGCGCCTTCTGCAGCACAAGCTTGGACGGCCGGCCGAGCGCCAACGCGCCATAGGCTTTGCCATAGCAAATCTCAAAGCGCAGCATCGATGCGCCGTCCTGCTTCTGAAACGCCTTCACGCGGCCGCCGGCATCGAGCACGATCGCGCTCATCGGCCGGCATTTGCGCTTTTTGGCGGCGGCAAAGCTCGCCGCAATAATGGTATTGGCCTCCTCGAGGCTGAGCCCGCGCATTGCTTTTCCAGATTCCCGCTGCCTTGATGGCGGCACGGCCTAGAATAGACGTTCTCATCGGCCAAGCTACCGTTATCGCCGTCAAAGTAGGCGCCGACACGGGCGCTTTGCGCCACCCTCGCCTTGACTCCCCGCCTCAGGCGCATTATTTCCCGCTCGTCCGCTTGGCACTCAGGTTTTTAGAGTGCTAAGACGCTGATATACTGAACTTTTTCAATGTTATCGCGCGGCGTCTATAGCACACCGCGGCAGATGAGGATCATCATGGCGAAAACCAAGTTCCGGCCGCTCCACGACAGGGTGGTCGTCAAGCGCGTCGAGGCCGAGGAAAAATCCAAAGGCGGCATCATCATTCCGGACACCGCCAAAGAGAAGCCGCAACAGGGCGAGGTCGTCGCCGTGGGCCCCGGCGGCCGCGATGAGAACGGCAAGCTCATTCCGATGGACTTAAAGGCCGGCGATCGCGTGCTGTTCGGCAAATGGTCGGGCACCGAGGTCAAGCTCGACGGCGAGGAACTCCTGATCATGAAGGAGTCCGACATTATGGGCGTCATCGCCTGAGCGAGCGCCGACGATCTCCGACATCTGAATTCCGACATCCGAGGAAACCACCAATGGCTGCTAAAGACGTAAAATTTTCCGGCGACGCGCGCGAGCGCATGCTCCGCGGCGTCGAGACGCTCGCCAATGCCGTGAAAGTGACGCTCGGCCCCAAGGGCCGCAACGTCGTCATCGAAAAATCGTTCGGCGCACCGCGCATCACCAAGGACGGCGTCACCGTCGCCAAGGAAATCGAGCTTGAGGACAAGTTCGAGAATATGGGCGCGCAAATGGTGCGCGAAGTCGCACAGAAGACCAATGACCTGGCTGGCGACGGCACCACCACGGCAACCGTGCTGGCGCACGCCATTGTCAAGGAAGGCGCCAAGGCGGTCGCCGCCGGGATGAATCCGATGGATCTCAAGCGCGGCATCGATCTCGCGGTGAAAGCGGTCGTCGATGAAATCAAGGGCCGCGCGAAAAGAGTGGGCTCATCGTCCGAAGTCGCTCAGGTCGGCACCATTTCCTCGAACGGCGACATCGCCGTTGGCAAGATGATCGCGGAGGCGATGCAGAAGGTTGGCAACGAAGGCGTTATTACCGTCGAGGAGGCCAAGTCGCTGGAAACCGAGGTCGAGATCGTCGAGGGCATGCAGTTCGACCGCGGTTATGTGTCGCCCTATTTCATCACCAATGCCGAGAAGATGGTGGCGGAATTGGAAGACGCCTATGTGCTGCTGCACGAGAAGAAGCTGTCACAGCTGCAAGCCATGCTGCCGCTTCTCGAAGCGGTGGTGCAATCGGGCAAGCCGCTTTTGATCGTCGCGGAAGACATCGAAGGCGAAGCGCTCGCCACGCTGGTGGTCAACAAGCTGCGCGGCGGCTTGAAGGTCGCGGCGGTGAAGGCGCCTGGCTTCGGCGACCGACGCAAGGCCATGCTGGAAGACATCGCCATTCTTACCGGCGGCCAACTCATCGCCGAGGACCTCGGCATCAAGCTCGAGAGTGTGACCCCGGCAATGCTCGGCCGCGCCAAGAAAGTCGTCATCGAGAAGGAAAAGACCACGATCGTCGACGGCGCCGGCAAGAAGAAGGACATCGAAGCCCGCGTCAACCAGATCAAGGCGCAGATCGAGGAGACCACTTCCGACTACGATCGCGAGAAGCTGCAGGAGCGGCTCGCCAAGCTCGCCGGCGGCGTTGCCGTGATCCGCGTCGGCGGCGCGACCGAGGTGGAAGTGAAGGAGAAGAAGGACCGGGTCGAGGACGCGCTCAATGCCACCCGCGCCGCGGTCGAGGAAGGCATCGTTGCCGGCGGCGGCGTTGCGCTCCTGCGCGCCAAAAAAGCGATCGGCAAGCTGCGCAGCGGCAATGCCGACGTGCAGGCCGGCATCAATATCGTGCTCAAAGCGGTGGAAGCCCCGGTACGCCAGATCGCCGAGAATTCCGGCCACGAAGGCTCGATCGTGGTCAACAAGATCCTGGAGAACAAATCGGAGACCTTCGGCTTCGACGCACAGAGCGAGGACTACGTCGATATGTTCGACAAAGGTATCGTCGATCCGGCGAAGGTCGTGCGCGCGGCGCTTCAGGACGCGGCTTCAGTTGCCGGCTTGTTGGTCACTACCGAAGCCATGGTTGCGGAATTGCCGAAGGAAAAGCCGGCAGTGCCAGCCATGCCCGGCGGCGGCATGGGCGGCATGGACTACTGATTTAGCATCTCGCGCGAAGCAGATTTCGCATCTCGCACGAAAGAAGAGCGGCGCGTCGCCTCGACCGAGGGCCGCGCCGCAGATTTTTAGCCCGCTCATGATGGTTTCCGATCTTGTCGCTTGAACGCGCGGCGTGTAGACGTGCGGCGCACAACTAAGGAAGCCGCATGCGCCGTTACGTTATTGCATTCCTTCTCGTCTGCCTTGCCTCTACCGCCCTCGCCCAATCGCCGCCTCTGCCAAAAAAGCCAGCAACGCCTGCCCGGGCCCGCTCAATAATGCCAGAGAGAGATGAGGACCGCTCAACTCATCCGGGAACCGGTCTGGAAAGGAGATTTTGGGCTTGCAGGCTTTTGAAGAAAATCCCGCTATGACCACGCTTCCTGGCAGCATGGAGTAGCAAAAACTGGTCCGGAAACCCCGTGTCAGTTTGTGACAACCTTGAGCTAGTCGCAAATATAAGATGAATTATTTTCACTTAGTGTTGCATAAACCACGATAGATTCACGCGAATTCCGCGGGGCTATATCAGCGTACTTGTTTGGTTCTGATTCAGCCTGACGGGCGAATCCCGCCGCCAGCGCTTCTCATTCCGAGCTGAAGCTCGGCCCCAGCGCGCGGCGCAGGCGAACAAGTGCCGCACGGGCGGCAATGGCGTCAGCGGCGAGCCGCATCAGCGGGGAGACTTGCGAGGGTTGCGCCAGAATCTCCCGCAGCATGGCGCTAACATCCGTGCTGCCGCCCGGCGCCATTGCCAGCAAAGCGGCCGGGGGCACCGCCCGGTGCGCCGGATCGATAATCACCCGCACCGCTGCGAAAGCTAAGCCGTGCGCATCGGCAAGCCTGGCGACCAGATGCGACTCCATATCGACCGCCACCGCGCGGGTGAACGCATGCAGTTTGCGCTTGTCTGGCGGATCCGAGACGACGGAGTTGACGCCCATGATCGGGCCGTGACGAGCGTCCGGAATCGTCTCGCCGAGCTTGCGCGACCACAGTGGATCGGTCGGCCGCACCGCCGGATAGTCGATGATCGCGGACGCCACCACGCAGTCACCGGGGAGCAGATCCGGCGCCAATCCCCCGCCAATACCGAAGCTGATGATGCTGCGGCAGCCGGCCCCTATGGCGAGCTGGAGCAAGTCGGCGGTTTCGCGGCCGCGACAGACCACAAGCACGCCCGGACCCGCTGCGATCCGCGCCTCGAAGGCAAGTCCGACAAAGAGCAATCACCGATCGCTGCGACAGATCATTGAGATCAAGCGCGCTGTCGGGGTCGGGCAACGACCTGACCGAGGCCGCACCGCGCCCGTCCACATCGATGTCGGGACTGCTCCAGGTTTCGTTCCAAGCCTCTCGCCAAGCATCTCTCCAACCTTGGCGCCATCCGGCTTGCGGCGGTGAAACATCGAAAGTTGGCCACGACCAAGAAAATTTGCTCGGCATAATTGAACCCAGCGTGGATAATCGATCCACTATTTCGTGCCGACCGACTGGAGTGGTCTACCGTCGCAGTGCAGAGCGGCGCGCTTGAACTTTAAGCCGCTTCATCGCGTGCGAACCCGTAACGCCGCCGCAATTCCCGGCGCGACAAAAACACCAAGGTGCGATCGCGCCGCAACGTGTCGGCCCGAAGCGCCGCCGCGTTGCGCGCAAGCACAATCATCGAGATCAGGATATTCTCGCCGAACCAGTGCATCTGCTGGCGAAA
>Ga0187819_10000833_pt1 | contig 15658 bp, 14 predicted proteins | sample NC_wetland_sal_i_15_FD_132411 | JGI IMG/M metagenome (GOLD analysis project Ga0187819, IMG submission 132411) | Wetland sediment microbial communities from Neuse River Estuary, North Carolina, USA - SO4_4 | ecosystem: Environmental > Aquatic > Freshwater > Wetlands > Sediment | place: USA...
AACGCCACGTCGGCTGGCGCTGCGTGCGGGGACCGGAAGACTGGGTCGGCACGAACTTCAGCTTCCGGCTGGAGTCCACGCCAGAGGAAACCGTGCTGCGGTTCACGAACGCGGACTGGCGGGAGCCGGTGGAGTTCATGCACCACTGCTCGACGAAGTGGGGCTACCACCTGCTCGGGCTGAAGGCCGGGCTGGAGGGCGGCCAGGCCACGCCATTCCCCGACGACATGGGCCTCAGCGCCACCTGGCACTGAGGGCGGCGTGGACGAGGTCTTCCCGGGCGCGGCACTATCTCAACGCGCGCGGGAGGCCTGCGCCCATCGTGTGACCATCGCGCGCTGCCGACACGCCGACCCGAGCGGCCGACGGGCTGGCCGCCCCGGCTCGCGGCGTCCTGACCGCAGCGGGGTTGCTGACCGCTGACGGACTGGACCGGCCGCCGGTACCGGCCGTACGATCCCGGTGCGGGCAAGGAGCGTCAGCATGCGAATCACCGGCTACTCCTTCGGATCCATACGGGTGGACGGCGTGACCTACGATCACGACCTGATCATCGACCATGGGAAGATCCGCAAACGCAAGAAGGCCGCATCACGGAAGTTCCGCAGCGAGTACGGGCACACCCCGCTGTCGGCCGCGGAGGATATCCCGTGGCGATGCCGTCGCCTGGTGATCGGCACCGGTGCCGACGGCGCGCTGCCGGTGATGCAGCAGGTCCGGGACGAGGCCCGGCGCCGCAAGGTCGACCTCGTCGTCCTGCCCACCGCCGAGGCGATTGACGCGCTGGCCAAGGCCCCAGCGGACACCAACGCCATCTTGCACCTGACCTGCTGAACCCGCGCGGTTAGGAGCGGCAGGCGCACCTCGGCGGCTGTACTGTAGCCCGCGGCCGAGGCGTGCGGTCATCTCCGGCGTGGTGCAGTCTCCGCGGGCCTCACGGTCGCCGGGGGTCTGAGCGCCAGCTCCGGGATGGGGCCTGCGAGCCGGTGGTCCCGAACAGATCGATTCCCTGGCCGGCCGCATGCGCGACGAGTACCCGGCTGACAAGCCCGGACAGCGCATCGCGATCTGACGGTGGCAGGCAGTCGAGCAGCATCGAGAGGTCGGCCTCGAAACGGGCCGAGACGTCAGAAACGAGCGATCGGCCGTCGTCGGTAAGACTGACCAGCACGGACCGCCGGTCCGCGGTCGAAGGAACGCGCACGACGAGGCCGCGGCGCTCGGCGCGGTCAACCAGCCCGGTGATGCTGGACTTGTCGAGTGCCAGCAGCTTGGCCAGCTCGTTCATGCTCGGCTTGCGGTCCCGCAGCACGCCGAGCAGGCGCGTTTGGATCATCGAAAGATCATGCTCGGCCGACCGGCGCTCCAGGGTGCCGTAGATCAGGAACGAGAGCTGAGCCAGTCCGTCGACGGTGCTCAGCTGTCCGGGTGCCGCCGCTGGCCCGGGCGTAGCGACCGATCGAGATGCCATGCCTCCAGCGTACTTGATTTAGTACGTGACACCAACTATGTTTGTACGTGACACAAACTAAATGGTCGAGGGATCAGAAGCACGCAGGAGGAACGCCCGCATGGGAAAGATGAACGCAGCCGTCGTGACATCGTTCGGCGAGCCACCGCACTACCAGCAGTTCGAGGTTCCGCAGCCGGCCACCGGCGACGAGATCCTCGTTGACGTCCTGGCCGTCGGCCTGCACCCGCGCACCAGAACCGGTGCCGCCGGAGCCCACTACACCAGCACCGGCACGCTGCCCATGATCCCCGGCATCGACGGCGTCGGCCAGCGACCCGACGGCAAGCGGATCTACTTCGTGGCCGCCAATGACGTCATCGGCACGATGGCGGACAAGGCCGTGGCGGACGTGCGGCGCTCGATCGAACTGCCCGACGGTGCCGACGTCGCGAAGGTTGCCGCCGCGATGAACCCGGCCATGTCGGCATGGGTGGCTCTACGGCGCCGGGTCCCGATCGAGCCCGGCCACAGCGTCCTTGTCCTGGGCGCGACCGGCAATGCCGGCACCATGGCCGTGCAGGTGGCCAGACGGCTCGGTGCGGGCCGTGTGGTTGGCGCCGGGCGTGATCGTGGCCCGCTCTGCGCGCTCACCTCGGTCGGCGCCGACGAAGTAGTCCAGCTGACCGACGACGCCGAGGCAACGGCCAGAACGCTCGGCGCAGCAGCCGCCGAGGTCGACATCGTCCTGGACTACCTGTGGGGCAAGCCGGCGCAGCAGGCCATCATGGCGCTACTCGCACAGCGGTCCGACCGCAGCCGCGCGATGAACTGGATTCAGATCGGATCGACGGCCGGCCCGACGATCGAGCTGCCGTCAGCCGCTCTGCGCTCTGCCAACTTCCGCCTCCAGGGCAACGGCCAAGGCGCTGTCTCAACGAGCGTCTACCTGGCCGAACTGCCGTCACTGGTGCATGAGATAGACGCCGGCACTATCGCGGTCAAGACGAAGAGCCTGCCCCTGGCCGATGTCGAGAGAATCTGGGCCCAGGCAGACGTGCCAGGCGAGCGGACCGTACTCGTGCCATAGCTCACCGGGCGGGGCTGACGCCGAATTGGCGCAACCTGACCGGCCCTGGCCCCCGCCGGCGACCGGGCAAGCCGCCGTGACCAGGATCCATGCTGGGCGATCCCAGCAGCCCATCGTGTCCTCACAGTGTGTGGCGCATCCAGACGTTCGGCTCCCAGTAGCTGCCGCGGTCGCGTTCGCGGTCGATGTGCACGGTGGCAAGCCCGCCGGGGAACCAGTAGTCGCCGCTATCGGGGAACGTCATGCCGGTCCAGTCCTCCCACTCGGTGGTGGTGCCCGTGATCCGCAGCGACCGCGGTTCGGGTGTCAGGACGGCGGCTCCGATCCGCTCGTGGACGCGCATCCACGGGTCAAACAGCCAGCCGTCGGGGCGCCGCCAGCGGGCGTACCGCTCGATCGGCACAAGCGGGTAGCGTTCCTTCCAGCTCGGCCGAACTGGCGCGATCAGCGCTTGCAGGCCGTGGCGGCGGGCGATGTCGCCCATCGCGCGCACGGCGGCCGCGCTCACTCCCCGGCCCTGGATGTCCCGCGGAACCATGATCACCAGCGCGCAGAGCACGTTGGCGCCGGCCTCGTCGAAACCACGCGCGATCGCTCCGTCGATCCCGGCAGGCAGGTCCTCCAGCGTGCCGTCCCAGTGCAGGGGGATGGACCGGGCACGGGCGAGTATTGCGTCGTCGTCGGCAGCGAGGTGAAACTGGAAGTCAGGCCGCTCCTCGGTGAGACGCGGCCAGTATTCGTTCAGGACGTCGCCATGGTTGTTGTATTCGGGCAGGGTGTCCCGTGTCCTGTCCCAGGCGGGACCGAGAAGCTCAGGCCGCTCGGCTGCGGTCGCGATCTTCATGCCGCTCCAATCATCGCTCCCGGATGACAACGGCTCGCTGACCGGGCCGAGAGCGCTTTGTCTGGAAGGATCGCTGCCATGTACCCGTCCATTGAGCCATACAATTCCGGCCACCTCGACGTGGGCGACGGTCACGCCGTGTACTGGGAGGTCGTCGGCTCGCCTGACGGTCTCCCGGCGATCTGGTTGCACGGCGGCCCGGGTGCGCCGGCCTCCCCCCACAGCCGGCAGAACTTCGATCCCGCCCGCTACCGGGCGGTCATCTTCGACCAGCGAGGGTGTGGGCGTAGCCGCCCCCTGGCCAGCGACGCCGACGCAGACCTGTCGACCAACACCACCTACCACCTGGTCGCTGACATGGAGCGCCTGCGCTCGCACCTCGGCATCGACCGATGGGTCGTGGTCGGGGGCTCGTGGGGCGTAACGCTCGCCCTCGTCTACGCGCAGCGTCACCCGGAACGGGTCCTTGGCATGGTGCTGGCAGCAGTGACCTCAGGGCGGTGGAGGGAGACGCAGTGGATCACCCGGGACATGGGGCGAGTGTTCCCCCGTCAGTGGGACCGCTTCGTGGATCTGCTGCCCGCGGCCGAACGCGGCGGCGATCTTGCTGCCGCCTACGCTCGGCTTCTCGCCAGCCCGGATCAGGCGGTGCGAGAGGAGGCTGCTCGGCGCTGGTGCGAGTGGGAGGACACCCACATGTCCCTCGCACCTGGCTACGAGCCGCACCTCAGTGTGCGGGAGCTGTCCTGGCAGATGGTCTTCGCCCGGCTGGTGACGCACTACTGGGGACACGGCTGCTTCCTGGCCGACAACGAGGTGCTGGCCAGGATGGCGAGGATCGCGCACATCCACGCCACGCTGATTCACGGCCTCCACGACGTCTCCGGCCCGCTCGACACTGCGTGGGAGCTGCACAAGGCATGGCCAGCGAGCCGCCTGGTCGTGGTCGACGACGCCGGTCACTTCGGCGGAAGCATGGGCGAGCAATTCACCACCGCGATCGACGCCATGGCCGACCAACTGCAGTCAGCCAGGCCGAAGGCCACAACCAGGACCGAGTGATGCACGCGCCGCCCGGCGATCAGCCGCAACCGGTCCAGCGCGTGCGCCGGGACCGGCGGCACTTCAGCGAGGCCATCACCGGGACGCGCGACTGGACCAGTGCCAGATCACTGGGCGCGTCCCCGCCGACGCCGAGCACATCGGGTTCGAGCTCGCCCTCGAGGGCCCGGGCAGCGTCTGGCTGCGCAACGTGGAACTGGCCCGCAGCAGCTGACCGAAGCCAGCTACTGCCGACCAGGCCGCCACCACCTTCAGCTACTGATCTCGGCCCCCGGATCTCAGCGAGATCCGGGGTGTCAGCGGCGCGCCGCCAGCGTGAACGCCGCCTTGATCGCCGAGAGCATGATCGGGGTCGCGATGGTCTCGTCGATGGGCTGCGATGGATTCTCGGCGAGCGCGGTGACGACATAGCTGTGCCCGGTCCGGGTGGTGGCCAGGTAGGCCAGGGCCAGGACCCCGGGCTCGGATCCGCCCTTGAACCAGGTTGTCTTCCACTCGGCCGGGTCGAGAGCCAGGCTGTCGTCGTTGAGCGAAAGCACCTGGCCGATGGGGGACAGGCCCGGCCGGCGGGAGAGAGCGGCGAGGGAGACGTAGGCACGGCAGACGTCGCTGGCCGAGGCGAAATATTCGAGGCTGTTAATGTCGCGTGGTGCGGTCCACGCTCCGGCCGCCGCCACGGCGGGAAGGGGCGCCCGGTCGACGGTGCTGGCGAGCAGCGCCCGGCGGCCGGGTTCGTCTGCGGCGATATAACGCTGCGCGAGCGCCGGCCACTGGTGGAGCTTGAGGACGAATATCTCACGGGTAGTCAGGAACGGCCGGTCCAAAGCCGGGCTAGCCATCCCGGTCGCGGTCAGCGCAGCCTCCACCGCGGACCGGCCCACGAGGTTGATCAACATGTCGGTGGCCGTGTTGTCGCTGAGGGACATCATGGCCGCGGCCGTGTCCAGCACCGAGATCTGGGTGCCGTCTGGCTCATTCTGGAGCTGCCCGGCGGGCAGGCTCTTGAGTTGCGCGGTGATGGTCAGCGGCTGGTTCCAGCGGACCGTGCCCGATGCCGCGGCATGGCCCAGCGCATCGAGCACATAGAGCTTGAACGCCGCGCCGATCGGCGCCGCGGTGGCGGGGTCGATGCTGTGCACCGGCTGACACGAGCCGTTGCTGACGTCGGCGACGAGCAGGCGGACCTGCGGGGCGACCGAACGGAGGGCGGCGTCGACGTCGGCCCAGGTGGCGAGCGTCGGCCCGGTGGTGACCGGGCTGATTCTCAGCCAGCTGATCAGGCCCCGGCTGTCGACGGTGAGCCAAACCTGGGCCCGCGCTGCCGCACCGCTGGAGGAGACGATGGCGACCACCGCGTTCAGCTCACTGACCTGGATCGACAGCAGTTCGGCGCCGGTCGCGGTCTGCAGTTCCTGGTTAAGCACGGCCGGGCTGACCCCGGCGAGAAAGGCCGCGTCGCAGTGGGCGCGTGCCTGCGCGCCGGACACGGGCAGATGGGCCATCGCCGCGAGGAGCCACCGGAGCTGGGCTCCGGCCGACGTGTCGGGCGCGGCAACGACCTGCCCAGGTCCCGCCGCTGCGACGGCGGCGGCTGACCCCGCCGCCGTCGGCGCTCCCGGCGGGCTGCACGCAGAGGTCAGGAGCACCGCCGCCACAATCAGCGCAGTCAGGAAGCGCCACGCTGAACGGCCCGGCCTGCTCCGGCTCCGGACACTCCGCCCTGGCATTTGCTTTTCCTCCTTTACCAGCAATACCCGCTCCAGCCGCCACTAGATCACGGTCGTCAGGTCCGGCCGGCCGGCCCGGCCGGGTCCGGTGCGGTGGCGCCGTTACCGTTCACCGGACCTCACATCTGCGCTCGGGAGAGCGACGCTCGGTCGGCGGCCGGACGGCAGCGCGCTAAGAGGACGGGTTCTCCAGACGCAATCCGGCCTGCCGCGCATACTGGCGACATGCCCGTCCGACTCCACCACATCGTCATCGACGCTCACGATCTGCCCGGCCTGGCCCGGTTCTGGACGCAGGCGCTGGGCTGGAAGGTCCTGTCCGAGCGCGAGAACGAGATCGTCATCGGGACGGATGAGAACGCGCCGGTCGGCATGTGCTTCATGCCAGTCACCGGCCCCAAGACGGTCAAGAACCGCGTGCATCTCGACCTCACCAGCAGCGCCGCGGACCGTGATCAGGAGATCGACCGCCTGCTCGGGCTCGGGGCGCGCCGGGTCGACATCGGGCAGACCGGCGCCGAGTCCTGGATCGTCCTAGCCGACCCCGAGGGAAACGAGTTCTGCGTCGTGCGCCCGAAGGAAACGCTCATCGGTTAAGGCTCAGTCGTGCCGCGCGACTGCCCGAGCCACTCACGTACCCGCGACCAGCTGGACGGTTTTTTGCCGGGTCACGGTTGGCCGGCGTGTCGCGGACCAGGCGGAGGCTGAGTTTGCCGGGGAGGAAGAAGTTCCGGATCCATTGCACGGGACGGCCCTCGGTCGAGATGGTGCTGTCAAGGTACGTAGTGCCCATATGGCCTTGGAAGCCAGGGAAGGAGCCGATGATGAAGACGGCTGAGCACGCCATGGTGGGGGTGCGGCATCCGCTGGACCCGCTGACGGCGGAGGAGATCGAGGCGGCTAGCCGCATTCTCAAGCAGGACCGCGGCCTGGCCGCGAGCGCGCGCTTCGTCTACGTCACGCTGCGGGAACCAGCCAAGGACGCCGTCCTGCACTACCACCCGGGCGAGGCGTTCGAGCGCGAGGCGCATGTCGTGCTCCGGGAACGGGCCGAAGGCAAGACCTACGAGGCGGTGGTCTCGATCACCGCCGGCCAGGTGCGCCTGTGGCGGGAGGTGCCCGATGTCCAGCCGGCGGTCATGCTCGAAGAGTTCCTGGCCACCGAGGCGGCGGTCAAGAAGGACGCCCGCTGGCAAGAGGCGATGCGCCGGCGTGGCGTCACCGACTTCGACATGGTGATGATCGACCCTTGGTCGGTCGGCTACAACGGCCCCGAGGACGGGGCCGGCCAGGGCCGGTTCCTCCGGCCGCTGACCTGGGTGCGCCGGGGAGACCCGGATGACAACGGATACGCCCGCCCGGTCGAGGGCCTGATCGTCCGCTTCGATCTCGACCGCATGGAAGTAGTGGACATCGAGGATCACGGAGTAGTACCCCTGCCGCCAGGCAGCGGCAACTACACCGCAGAAGGGATCCGCGACCCCGGGAACGTCCCGCGTTTCCCCGATGGCCCCCGGCAGGATCTGAAGCCAGTGCAGATCACCCAGCCGGAAGGGACCAGCTTTAGCGTGGACGGGCACGAGGTGCGCTGGCAGAAATGGCGGTTCCTGGTCGGCTACACCCCCCGCGAAGGGCTGGTCCTCTATCTGGTGCGCTACCAGGATCAGCAAACGCTCCGGCCGGTCATCTACCGCGCCTCGCTCGCGGAGATGTTCATCCCCTACGCCGACCCGAACCCGACGCACTACCGCAAGAACGTCTTCGACATGGGGGAATACGGCATCGGGGTACTGGCCAACAGCCTGGAGCTGGGTTGTGACTGCCTAGGCGAGATTCACTACTTTGACGCCTACCTCAACGACAACGACGGTCACTCGCAGCTGATCAAGAACGCGATCTGCATGCACGAGGAAGACCACGGCATCTCGTGGAAGCACGCCGACTGGCGGAGCGGCAAGACCGAAGTCCGGCGCTCGCGGCGGCTGGTGATCTCCATGATCGCTACCGTCGGAAACTACGAGTACGGCTACTTCTGGTATCTCCACCAGGACGGCACGATCGAGTACGAGGTCAAGCTGACCGGCGTGATCTCCAACGGGGCCCTGCCCGTCGGACAGAAACCGGCCCACGGCACCCTGGTCGCCCCCCAGCTCTACGGTCCCAACCACCAGCACATCTTCTGCGTACGGCTGGACATGATGGTCGACGGCCCGCACAACACCGTCTATGAGTGCGACTCGGTGGCGCTTCCGCCCGGCCCGGAGAACCCGCATGGCAACGCCTGGGTGGTGCGGCAGACCCCGCTGCGCCGCGAGTCCGAGGCGCAGCGGGAGGCTGACGGGCGCGCTGCTCGCTACTGGAAGATCACCAACCCCGGTCGGCGGAACGCCACCGGCGAGCCAGTGGCCTACAAACTCATCCCCCAGGACAGCGTGCTGCCCTTCTGCCAGCCCGACACCCACATCATGCGGCGGGCCCAGTTCGCCGCCAAGCACCTATGGGTCACCGCCTACGATCCCGATCAGCGGTTCCCTGCCGGTGACTACCCTAACCAGCACCCCGGCGGAGACGGCCTGCCGGCCTGGACCGCGGCCGATCGCCTGCTGGAGAACACCGACCTGGTGCTCTGGCACACGTTCACCGCGCACCACGTGGTGCGCCCGGAAGACTGGCCGGTGATGCCAGTCACCCGCGTGGGGTTCCAGCTCAGGGCCGACGGTTTCTTCGACGGCAACCCCGCCCTCGACCTACCGCCCGCGGAACACTGCCATTGAGCAGGCCGCCGCGGGAGAGCCGCCGAACCTCATCCTTGACCTCCCCGCGTCTAACCGGCGGCAGGAGCGCCGGTCGCTCGTCAGCAGCGCGGTCAGGACGTTCCCGGGCCGGCGGTCCCGAGCGGGCTCGGCGCGCTGAACTCGACCCGGAAGATGGCCTGGCCCTGAACCGGCCCGGTCAGCGTTGAGCGCGGCCTGGTACGCGGCTGCGCCGTGCGGCGCGACCACTCGGACGGTGATCGTGCCGGTCCCGGAGCCGAAGGACGCCAGGACGGCTGGCGCCCAGGCTATGGCGAGGCTGCTGCCGAACAGCTCACGCACCGTGGCCGTCTCGACGACCAAGACCGAAGGCACCGGATCTGGCGAGGTTGGCCCGAGCACAACCAGCTTGCTGACGGGGAAGCCATGCGCCTGGAGCGCCGCGCACATCACCGCGTCACATGACACGGTGACATCCGGGCTGACCTGCTCGGCAACCCACGCAGCAGCCTGCGCGCGGACAGTCCCCGGCGAGAGGGAGACATGGTCTACCGCGACGGCGGCCAGCGACCCGATGACCATGACGGCCAGGCCAAGCGCGATCAGGCGAGCCCCGGCCCGACGTCGCGGCTTCTCCGGCCCGGGCCGGACTGCGTGCTCGGGTTCGGCGGCGGTCCGGGCCTCGACACCCGGCTCGGCCTCGGCAGCGCCTCCACGCTTCCCGTTGGTGCCATTGGCCGGGGAGCTGGTTTCGACCGGCCCAGCTTCCTTGCTGACCGCGGATTCCGGCACGAGCAGGTGCCCGGGCAGCTCGGTCGTTCGGTCCTCGGCCGCGCGCTCCTGTTCGTCGGCGTTTGCGGAGAAGGTCCCTTGCCGCGCGCGGGGCTGTCCGGCGATTGGTGCAGCCGATCTGGCGCGACACGCCGGGCGTGGCCTGGCCGGGGGGAATTACCGGTGACTGGGACAATCGTGCCCATGCAGGCCCGGATTGATCAGCGGTGGACCTGGCCGGGCGGAGCGCTGGCTGGCCGCACGCGGGCGGGCGTCGCTGTGCCGGGGCGGCGCCCGGCGGGGCTGGGTCCCTGATCGCGCGCGATGGCAGGAGGAATGACGTTGGTGAGTGGCCTGGCTCAAGCGGACATTCAGCGGATGCGCGACCAGCTGTTCTTCGAGGGCCCGGAACGCGGCCGCCGGCTGAGCCGCTTCTGGCTGTTGCTGCCGCTGTCGGCGGTGATCGCATCCGCTGGGGTGGTCAGCGACTCGACTGCCACCGTGATCGGGGCCATGATCGTCGCCCCGCTGATGACCCCGATCCTGGGGATCGTGCTGGCAGTTGTGCTGGCCGACGGGGCCAACCTGCGCCGGTGCGTCTTGCTGGTCGTGGCCGGCGCAGCCGTCGTGGTGGGGATCGGCTGGCTGCTAGGCCTGTTCGTCCCCTACCCGATCGTGGCGGCCACCAACAGCCAGGTGGCGGCCCGGGTCACCCCCCGGATCGTGGACCTGGTGGCCGCCCTGGCCACCGGGGCGGTGGGCTCGGTTGCCCTGGCCCGGTCCGATATTTCGGACACCTTGCCCGGCGTGGCCATCGCCATCTCGCTGGTTCCGCCCCTGGCCGTCGTCGGGCTGACCCTGGAGTCCGGCGCCCCCCGCCAGTCCCTGGCCGCCTTCGTGCTGTTCACCACCAACGTCGCTGCCATCCTGGCCAGCGGCATCGTGGTCATGGCCTTCTTCCGGGTCCACCGGGCCTTGGGTCAGGTCACTGCGGGCTTCCACCGCGGCGGCGCGGTCGCCATCATCGCCTGCCTGCTGCTGGTGGTGATCGTCCCGTTGTGGATCAACTCAGACCGGATTGACAAGACCACCGTCCGGGAAAGCGAGGTGCAGGCGGTGGCCGGGCGCTGGGCCGACGATGCGGGCTGGTCCGTGGTAAGCGTGACCGCCGTCGGCGACCAGGTGCTGGTCGAGGCCACCGGGCCCAGCCCCGCCCCTGGCCTCGCCCTGCTCCGCCGCGACCTGGACGCCACGGGCCTGACCGGACTCGACGTGCGAGTCAGCCTGGTCCCGGAAAGCTACCAGCCCCTGCCAAGGTAACGGCGGCATCACCAACCAGGGTCCCTCTGGCAAAACGCGACCCCGGCCCCTGGCCAGGAAGCCGGTACCGGCTGATTAACACGGGGTCAGCCATGGTTCAAGCGCCACGATGCCCGCAGGCAGTCTGGCTGCACGCCGCGGACTTCGGCGCCGCGCCGGAGGCGTGGCTGGAACTGGTGCTGGCCCGGATCAGGGTGGGTCCGGCCCGGTCGCCGTGGACCGCGATGGGCGCACTGAGCCTCGGCGGGACGCGGATCGTGCTGGGCGGACTGGGCCGGCGGCCCAGGGTCGACGCCCGCCCGGACCGGCTGACCGCCGATGTTCCCTCGCCCGGAGCCCGGCTCCAGCTAACGGTGACCACAGACGATGACGACCCCGTGGTGGTGGCTTATACCGACCCGGGCGGAGGGACCCGTACCGTCGGGCACGCCGCACTGGCCAGCGTCGGCCTGACCTTGCACCGCCCCGGTAATCGCGAACTCACCCTGTCCACCAGCCGCGGCGCCTACGAGCACGGCACCAGCCAGCACGTGCCCGGCGTCGTGCCCCAACCGCTGCCTGAGGGCTGAGCCATGGTCGGCCGGTTCCGGTCGCTGGACGGGCCCGGAGCTTGACGATCAAGGCCCGGGCCGTGGATCGTGTGTCGCAGGAAACAGCGGGAGGCACTGCGACCGTGTCGGCGGGCAGGTCATGACCGAGCCTTCGGGGCTGGCCAGCGCCCTGGCGTCGCGGCTGCGGGCGCTGTGGGGCACGCAGACCGAGGTCACCGGCGTCCGGCCGCTGCCCGGCGGCGCGAGCCGGGAGAGCTGGGACCTCCGGGTGCGGATGGCCGGTGACACCCATCTCCCGGTCGTAGAGCGCCGCCTCATCCTGCTCCGTGACGTCGGCCGGGCCCGGGATCCGGGCAAGAACGTGGCCGTCGAGGCGGCGGCGATGACCGCGGCGAGGCTGGCCGGCGTCCCCGTGGCCGAAATTTACGACTACGGGGAAGGTGCCCTCGGCCAGGGCTACCTGCTGATGGAGCGCCTGGACGGGGAGACGATCCCGCGCCGGCTGCTACGCGACGAGGCCTACGCCGCCGTGCGGCCGGTGCTCGCGCGCCGCCTCGGAGAGGTGCTGGCCCGGATCCACCAGGTAAATCCCGATTCGGTCCCAGGCCTGCCCCCGGTCGACGCGCTCGGCCAGCTGACCGGGCTGTATCAGGCCTTCGCCGAGCCCCGGCCCGCGCTCGAGATCGGCCTGCGCTGGCTCGCCGGGCACCGGCCTGCTCCTGCCGCGGACGCGCTGGTGCACGGCGATTTCCGGACCGGCAATCTCATGATCGGCGCGGACGGGCTGCACGGCGTGCTCGACTGGGAACTCGCTCATCGCGGTGACCCCCGGCAGGACCTGGGCTGGCTGTGCACCAAGGCCTGGCGGTTCGGCTCGGCGAGCCCCGTCGGCGGGTTCGGTGTCCGCGCCGACCTGATGGCGGGCTACGCCGCGGGCGGCGGCACCCCGCCGGACGAGGAAACCCAGTGCTGGTGGGAGCTGTACGGCACGGTGCGATGGGCCCTGCTCTGCAGGCGGCAGGCCGAGCGGTATCTCGCGGAGGACGAGCCGTCGATCGAGCTCGCGGTGCTCGGCCGCCGCGTCTGCGAGCAGGAATACGACGTCCTGCTCGCGCTGGGCTACGCCGCGCCGCTGACCGTGACCGATCCCCTCGAGGGCCTCGAGGACACCGCCGCGACACCCCATGACCGCCCGTCAGGACCCGAACTGCTCCGCGCCGTCCGGGAGTTCCTCGCGACCGAGACCGGAGGCACGGATCCGCGGCTGAGGTTCCACGCCCGGGTCGCGGCGAACGCGCTGCGGATCGCCGAACGCGAGGCCATGCTCGCCACCGCGCACGCACAAAGCCACCGGACCAGGCTGGCCGCCCTCGGCTGCGAGGACGACGCCGAGCTCTGCGCCAAGATCCGCGACGGATCGCTCGACCGCCGCTTCGACGAGGTCATCGAGGCGGTCCGGGCCGCGACCATCGACAAGCTCACCGTCGCCAACCCCGGCCACCTGGCCCTCCCCGGATAAGCGCGGACAAGCCCAAGGAGACGACGTGGACTTCACCCTTCCCGAGGACCTGCGGGACTACCTGGCCGAACTCGACGAGTTCATCGAGCGCGAGATCAGGCCGCTCGAGGAGCAGGACGACAACATCCGGTTCTTCGACCACCGCCGGGAGGACGCCAGGACCGACTGGGATCGCGGCGGTCTGCCCAGCCGCGAGTGGGAGGCACTCCTCGCCGAGGCGCGCAGGCGGGCCGACGCAGCCGGCCACTACCGGTACGCGTTCCCCCGGGAATACGGCGGCCGGGACGGCACCAACCTGGGCATGGCGGTCATCCGCGAGCACCTGGCCAGCAAGGGCCTCGGCCTGCACTGCGACCTGCAGAACGAGCACGCCATCGTGGGCAACAACGTCGGCCTGCTGCTGATGCTGCACTACGGCAGCCCAGAGCAGAAACGCGCGTGGGTCGATGACCTCGCCGCCGGCCGGCGTCACTTCGCGTTCGGCATCACCGAACCAGAGCACGGCAGCGACGCCACGTTTATGCAGACCCGCGCCGCCCGCGACGGCACAGACTGGATCATCACCGGCGAGAAGACCTGGAACACCGGCATCCACACCGCCTCGCACGACCTCGTCTTCGCCCGCACCAGCGGAACGCCGGGCAGCGGCGCGGGCATCACGGGCTTCCTGGTTCCGGTCGGCGCTTCCGGCTTCAAGGTCGAGGAGTACCTGTGGACCTTCAATATGCCCACCGATCACGGGCGCGTCTCGCTCCGCGACGTGCGGGTCCCCGACAGCGCCATATTCGGCCGCGAGGGTCGCGGGCTCGAGGTCGTGCAGCACTTCTTCAACGAGAACCGCATCCGCCAGGCCGCCTCCAGCCTGGGCGCCGCGCAGTTCTGCATCGCCCGCTCGGTGGAGTACGCCAAGACCAGGGCGCCCTTCGGCAAGCCGCTGGCCAGCAACCAATCGATCCAGTTCCCGCTGGTCGAGCTGCACACGCAGTGCGAGATGCTCCGCGTCCTCATCCACAAGACCGCCTGGAGCATGGATCAGTTCGGCCCGCTGACGCAGTCCGACAAGGTATCCATGTGCAACTACGTGGCCAACCGGCTGTGCTGCGAGGCCGCCGACCGTGCCATGCAGGTACACGGCGGTCTGGGCTACTCACGCCACCGGCCGTTCGAGCATATTTACCGCCATCACCGCCGGTACCGCATCACCGAGGGCACCGAGGAAATCCAGATGAGGCGGGTGGCGGGCTACCTGTTCGGCTTCATCAAGCCGGACACCCTCAAGGGCGTTACCGGCTGATGCCGGTGACGGCCGGCTAATGGGTCAGGGCTTCGGCTTCCAGCTTGGCCAGCGCCTCCTCCACCTCCTGGCTGGGTGGTGCGGCCAGCTCGAAGGTCTGCGCGATCAGCAGCACCAAGAACAACCGTGTGCCTGCCGCTGCTCGTCTTCGCCGCCACCGCCGGGCTGATCTTCGTCCCGCTCACGATGGCTCTGGTCGCGGGCATATCCGATGAGCACGCGGGCATCGCCTCCAGCATGTTCAACGCCGGCCAGCAGGTCGGCGGCGCGGTAGGCCTGGCCGTCATCGGCAGCGTGGCCTGGACGATCGTCAACAACCACCTCAGGCAGTCATTCGCGGGCGTCCCGGCCGGGCACGCCGGCGTCCCGGCCGGGCACGCTGTCCTCCCGGGTACGGGCAGCTCCATCTACGCTCACGCCCTGACTTCCGGTGTCACCGCGGCACTCACCATCGGCGCCGCCGCCACCGTGCTCGCGCTCGTCGTCACGCTGGTGGCCATCCGGGTCCGCCGGGAGGACCTCCCCGACACGCCCCTGCCCGCGTAGGCCGCCTGGGCCGCCAACCCCGGGGACCAGGGTAACGGCCAGGGATCTCACCGGGTGCGGCGCGACCGCCCGATGCGCGATAGTGAGGCTGTACCCAGCCTGCCGCTGCAGGAAGGCATTGTCATGACAGCACATTGGCTCGCACCCGCCGGGCTACACACGGTCGCGGCCCGGCTGCCCTTCGAAGGTGAACTGCCCACTTTCGGCGGCGCGACCGGATGGCTCAACTCGCCGCCGCTGACGCCGGACGGCCTGCGCGGGAAGGTGGTCCTGGTCAACTTCTGGACCTATACCTGCATCAACTGGCTACGCCAGCTCCCCTACGTCCGCGCCTGGGCCGAGAAGTACTCCGGATCGGGGCTGGTGGTGACCGGCGTGCACACCCCCGAGTTCGGCTTCGAGCACAACCTGGACAACGTCCGCCAGGCCGTACAGGACCTGCGGGTCGGTTACCCGGTCGCGATCGACAACGACTACGCGGTCTGGCGCGCCTTCGACTACTCCTACTGGCCCGCCTTGTACTTCGCCGACGCGCAGGGGCGTATCCGGCATCACCACTTCGGGGAAGGCGAATACCAGCAGTCCGAAATGGTCATCCAGCAACTGCTGGCCGACGCGGGCTCCGCCAGCTTCAGTCATGACATGGTTTGGGTCGACGCCCGCGGCATCGAAGCCCCGGCCGACTGGGCCAGCCTGAGATCACCGGAAAATTACACCGGCTACGAGCGCAC
>Ga0187819_10000834_pt1 | contig 15649 bp, 16 predicted proteins | sample NC_wetland_sal_i_15_FD_132411 | JGI IMG/M metagenome (GOLD analysis project Ga0187819, IMG submission 132411) | Wetland sediment microbial communities from Neuse River Estuary, North Carolina, USA - SO4_4 | ecosystem: Environmental > Aquatic > Freshwater > Wetlands > Sediment | place: USA...
CCAAACGGAGGGACTTAATTGCCAAAATATAAGGCCATGACGTTCGGTCCCGCCTCATCATGCGCGCAGAGCTGCAGGAAGCCTGTGCCGGTGTTGAGTCGCCATACGTACCGTGCCGTCCCCCTATCGTTGGTTTCTGTCCGGCTGAAAGGATTTGATACGTCCCCATTTCCGCTGATGAGGCGCTGGGTGGCCATGCTGGCGCAGGAAATGCCCCTAAACCCATAGACGATAAGCATCAAAGTCGCGATGGCGAGAAGGCATGTCACCAAAAGGCTTTGTATCTTTGTCATGCGCAATCCTCGTTGGGGTTTGGTGCGTGCTGTTCTGAGCCATAGGGCTCACCCCGCAAGCGGCTTTTTTGCTGTGGTGCCAGTTTGTAGGCTGATTGCCACAACTGGTAATTTTGCTAACTAAATCAATTCCTTTTCGCGGATGCCTTATCCCCCGAGACGGCAGCCCTTCTCTTTTGCCTAGCCTTCGAGCTCCAACGCCTCGCTATTCCTCAACACTGCCTCCGCCTTCGCCGTGTAGCGTCCGTCCGCCTCATGCAGCACGAGTCCCGGAAGGAGTCGAAGGCCGGCGCGGCTTCCCTTTCGTGCCTGGAGAATGACGCGGAGCGCATGCTCGCCCTCCTTCGGAAACAGCGGAAAAAGCGTCACGGCGCCGAAACGCCGGTCGAGCAGCGGCAGCAATCCAGACAGCGCCTGCGGCGTGTGGATCAACGTGACCCGTCCCTTCGGTGCGGCAAAAGTGGCGAGGAAGCGGACCCAGGCCTCAAGCGCACCGCCTCGCATGATGTGAGCGGCGGCCCGACTTCGATCTGGGGCAGGGCGAACCGTGCCCTCCGCATGGAAGGGCGGATTGGCCATGACTTGGTCGTAGCCCTCGCGGACGAGGCCCTTGGCAAAGAGCGTCTCCGCCGGGGCGGTTAAATCGGCGGTAATCGCGCGGAATTGTCCAGCAAAGCCATTCCGCGCCGCATTGGCTTCCGCGAGCGCAGAGGCGCATTGGTCGATATCGACGCCGGTCACATCAATTTGAGCGAAGCGGGCAAGGAGACAAAGTCCTGCCACCCCGACGCCCGCACCTGCGTCTAGCACCTGCTCGCCCGGGTGTACAGGAACCGCGGCCTGCAACCACACTGCGTCGCTGCCGGCGCGGTGTCCTGCCTTGGGCTGCGACACGCTGATGCGGCCGCCGAGAAAGTCGTCCAGCGTCGTTGCGGGCGAGCGCGCGCCAGTCCGGCCCGTCTGGTCAGTCTTTGTCTTCAACGATGACATGCCCAATCCCGGCGCCGGTAAGGAGGGCGCGGGCGCGCTCCACCCTGTCGCTTGCCACGAGCACGCGTCGGGGCAGCGCCCCAATCGAGCCTTCCAGAACGCTCATATTCGTGTCGGCGACCATGAAGTCGATGCCCTCCTCTTCGAGCAGCGCGCTCACAAAGGAAATCAACACCGCGTCGTTTGACCGCAACAGTTCCTTCATGGAGCGGAGCCTTGACGTTGAAGCTGGAGCACCGACACTATTCTCTGTTAAGTCAATCGCATGTTAAGAGCCGGCATTCTCGGAGGAGTGTTTTGGGAGTCGTTGTCCAGCTTTCCGGTGCGCATGATCCAAGGGCAAGCCTTGCGCCTCTACTTGCGCTTGTCGAGGAGGATATGGGTCATGTCAACCGCATCATCCTCGATCGCGCCCGGTCCAATGTCGAGCTGATCCCCGATCTTGCCCACCACCTGATCGACTCCGGTGGCAAGCGCCTGCGGCCCATGCTCACCATCGCCGCGGCGAACCTCTGCGGCTATCGGGGCGACGGCCATGTGCGGCTCGCGGCCAGCGTTGAGTTCATGCATACCGCGACGCTTCTCCATGACGACGTGGTCGACGAGAGCGATCTGCGGCGCGGCAAAACCGCGGCCCGGCTCTTGTGGGGCAATGAGGCGAGCGTGCTCGTCGGCGACTTTCTCTTGGGCCAAGCCTTCAAGATGATGGTGGATGTTGGCTCGCTCGGCGCGCTGCGTATATTGTCTGACGCAGCGGCGGTGATCGCCGAAGGCGAAGTGATGCAGCTCATCACCGCCAAGAACACCGAGACCACCGAGGACGATTATCTTTCGGTAATCGACGCCAAGACCGCGGCGCTTTTCGCTGCCGCCGCGGAAGTTGGCGCCGTCATCGCTAACCGGCCGAGATCGGAAGCCGCCGGGCTCAAATCCTATGGCCGCAATCTCGGGCTTGCCTTTCAGCTCGTGGACGACGCGCTCGACTATTCCGGCGAGCCGTCCATGCTGGGCAAGAGCGTCGGCGACGATTTCCGTGAGGGCAAGATTACGCTTCCCGTCGTGCTGTGTTATCGCCGCGGCAATAACAAAGAGCGCGCTTTCTGGCAGCGCACGCTCCAGGACGGCACGATCGGCGAAGATGATCTGCGCGAGGCCATGGGCCTGATGCAAAAGCACAATGCCCTAAGCGACACCATGGAGCGCGCGCGGCACTACGGCGCTATTGCCCGCGACGCGCTCGCCATCTTCCCTGATTGCGACGCCAAGGCTGCGCTGCTCGATGCGGTGGCGTTCTGCGTCGACCGCCCTTTCTAGTCCACGCTCGCCCCGAGGGTCGTCGCCTTGACCCACCAGGAGGACTGTGCGGCGTTGATCTGAGTCAAGCCTCGATTCGCCTCGTCTTCCGTCGCGAATAGGGCAAAGCAGGTCGGCCCGCTTCCGGCGAGCTGCACGAGACGTGCGCCATCGAGGCGCTTCAGAGCTGCCAGAACCTCGCCGATGACGGGCGCCAATCGACGCGCCACAGCCTCGAGATCATTGCCGCGCGGCGCGACATAGTCGATGAGCCGCGCGACGCTTCCGCCGAAATCGGGAACTACCCTATCACGCGGCTCTTTGCAGGGGTTGGCCGCCGCGTCGACCGCGGCATAGACGTTTGCCGTGGCAAGTTGGATCCCAGGATTGGCGAGCACGACGCCGCAGGCGGGTATGCCGCGAACGGCGGTGACCGTCTGCCCGCGGCCGGTCATGAGCGCCGGCCGGCTCTCCAGGCAGGCGGTCACATCGGAGCCGAGGCCGGCAGCGATCTCGGCGAGAGCAGCAGGCCCAAGCACACCAGGATTGGCTCTCGCAAGCAGCCTCAAGGCCGCCGCGGCGTCGGCCGAGCCGCCGCCGAGACCGGCAGCGACAGGAAGCGTCTTGGTCAGGCGGAAGTGGCCAAGCTTGGGCGCTGGGGCAATTACCTTGACGGCTTCAGCCGCCGCGGTCACAAGATTTTCGCCGTGAAGCGCGCTGCCGAATGGCCCGTCGATGGCGAGCGCGAACTCGTGTCCCGACTCAAGCTCGAGGCTGTCGCCGAGCTCGGCGAAGGCCACGAGACTGCGCACCTCGTGGTAGCCGTCGGCGCGGCGACCAAGAACCTCAAGCGTGAGGTTGAGCTTGGCCCTTGCAGTGTCGCGGAGCGCGGTCATCGCGAAAGCTCCGCAAATCCGAGAGAGCAGGACTATTCGGCGATCTTCTGAACGGCGGAGTTCTCGGCCTTCGTTGCCGGGGTATCGGGAAGACCGTCCTTCAGCTTCTTGTCGATGGTCGCGATGAGATCGTTGTCCGGCTTGAGCGTTAGGCTCTGCTGCCATTGGTATTTCGCCTCGAGCTTCCGCCCGATGCGCCAATAGGCATCGCCGAGATGATCGTTGATGACCGGATCGTCGGGCTTGAGCTCCACGGCCCGCTCCAGATGCTCGACTGCGGATTGAATATTGCCGAGGCGGTAATAGGCCCAGCCGAGGCTGTCGATGTAGTAGCCGTCGTCCGGCTTCAGCTTTACCGCCTTGCGGATGTAGTCCATCGCCGTCTTGAGATTCTGGCTCTGATCGACCCAGGTGTAGCCAAGATAGTTGAGCACCGGGGATTCGTCGGGCGAAAGCTCGAGCGCGCGCTTCAGGTCTGCTTCCGCCGCAGGCCAATCCTTCAGCCGCTCGTTGCAGACGCCGCGGGCATAGAAGAGCGTCCATTTCTCCTTGGTTGGCTTGCCGATCAAGTTTATGGCGCGGGTATAGTAGTCGCGAGCCTCGGCGTAGCGCTCATGGGATCGCAGGATGTTGCCGAGCGCATCGAGCGGACGAACGTCCTTCGGGTTTTTCTCGGCAATTTTTTCGAGCAGCGCCTTGGCATCGTCCACGCGGTCGAGCGCGTTCAGCGCCATCGCCTTCTGGATCTGAACGTTCAGCCAGAGCGGCGAATCCTCTTTGACGTTGTCGAAGGCTGCAAGCTCAAGGTCGTATCTCTTGGCGTTGTCGTAGGCCTCGGCGAGCGCGACCTGGGCGAGCGGGAAATCGGGTTTTAGGTAGAGCGAGAACTGCAGGAAGATGATCCCCATATCGAGACCGCCTTCGCCCGCGAGAGCATCGCCGATCCCGTAGAACACCTCAGCCAGCCCGTCGTTGGCAGAGGTGACAAGTAGTGGCGGGGTCTTGCCGGCCTCAATTTCGGCCAACAGCGCCATCGACAAGGGATGCTCCGCCGACTTGGCGATATGGGTCTTCAACGTCTGCCTTGCGAGCTTGCGGTTATCGGTGTTGACCGCGTGCCGCGCATAGGCGTCCGCCACTCTGAGGGTCGCCGGGTTCTTCTTGAAGGCCTGGGCGAAGGCCGCCCGCGCCACCTCGCGCCTACCGGCGACATCGGCGATCAGCCCGCGGTGATAGTGCTGATAGAATTGGGCCCAATCGGCATCGCTCAGCGTATCGAGGGTGGCGAGCGCATCATCGGTCTTGTCGTTCGCTTGCTGCACCCAGGCGCGGGCCAGAGTTGAGGTAAGGTCGGCGATCGGACCTTGACGCGCCGCCGCGAAGTGCTCATCGGCCTCCTTGTAGTCGCCGCGCTTAAACGCGTCGCAACCGAGCAAAAACTGCGCGATGCGATGCGACGGCTCGACTTTGACGAGTTCACGCGCGAGCTCGATGGCGCGGTCCCAACTTGCAGCCGCCGCTTCAAGCAGGAAGGACTGCTCGAGGATCACCTCATTGGATGGGTCCTCGGCGAGCGCCCGCGAATAGAAATCCGCCGCTGCTGCCGTGTCGTGGTCACCACGGGCCACACGCCCGGCGAGATAGTTGCCAAGCAGAGTGCCGCCGTCGGGGTGGTCCGTGACCGTGGTGGCCACTTCCGAATACGCCGCGGGAGCAGCGAGAATGGCTAAGATAAAAAGAGACCTCCACGCCCATTTGCGGAAGACAGACGGTTCGGCAATTGGCATGTGTGCGTTCGGCTCGGTGCCGCCCCAAACAGTGCGGTTCATAGGCCCCCCTAGGAGAGCATTAAGCGTTTTCGCGTGATCCGCAACCCAAAAGCTTCCTTGCCGCTCAAACGCGGCGCGTTTGTGACCGCAACCCGCGACAAGCTCGCGCGGAAGCCTACATCTCGCGCGGAAGCTTACATGCGGAAGCTTACATATTGGCGTAATTGGGTCCGTCGCCGCCCTCCGGGGGCACCCAAGTGATGTTCTGGGCAGGGTCCTTCACATCGCACGTTTTGCAGTGGACGCAGTTCTGCGCGTTGATCTTAAATCTGAGCTTATCGCCCTCGCTGACCACCTCATAGACATGCGCTGGGCAGTATCGCTGCGCGGGCTCGGCATACTCCGGCAGGTTCTCTGCGATCGGAATGCTCGGGTCGGTAAGCCTAAGATGCACGGGCTGATTCTCGGCATGGTTGGTCCCTGAGAGGAACACCGAGGAAAGAATGTCGAAGGTCAGCACACCGTCTGGCTTCGGATACTCGATTGGCTCGGCCTTCGCCGCCTTCTCCAGGCTCGCATAATCGGACTTCGCATGCTTGAGCGTGTGGGTGAGGAACGGGAACAGCGTGTTCAGCCACATGTCGATGCCGCCGAGCATGACGCCAAGTCGCGTGCCGAGCCGCGACCAAAGCGGCTTGACGTTACGCACCTTCTTGAGTTCAGTCGCCACAGAGCTTTTCTTGACGCTTTCGCCGTAGGCGTCGAGCACGTCGCGCGACCGCCCGGCCTCGAAGGCCGCGAAGGCAGCTTCAGCCGCCAAGATGCCGCTCAGCATGGCGTTGTGGCTGCCCTTGATGCGCGGCAAGTTCATGAAGCCGGCGGCGCAACCGATGAGCGCTCCGCCCGGAAAGGCAAGGCGCGGGATCGCCTGCCAGCCGCCCTCGGTGAGCGCGCGCGCGCCATAGGAAATGCGCCTGCCGCCTTCGAGATGGGAAGCGATGCGCGGATGGGTCTTGGCGCGCTGAAACTCCTTAAACGGGTTCAGATAGGGATTGGCGTAGTCGAGATGCACGACGAAGCCGACCGAAACCAAATTCTCGCCGAAATGGTAGAGGAACGAGCCGCCACCTGTGGCGTCCTGAAGCGGCCAGCCCATAGTGTGCTGCACGAGCCCTGGGCGGTGCTTCTCCTTGGGGATCTCCCACAGCTCTTTTAGGCCGATGCCGTATTTCTGCGGACCGCTCTCCGCGTCCAGGCTGAAACGCCGGATAAGCTGCTTGGTAAGCGAGCCCCGCGCGCCCTCGGCGAGAAGGGTGTATTTGCCGACAAGCGCGATCCCCGGCGTGTAGCTGTCCTTGTGCGACCCATCGCGCGCGACGCCCATGTCACCGGTGACGACGCCCTCGACATCGCCATTCGGCCCGAGGATCGCATCGATGACGGCAATGCCAGGGTAGATCTCCGCGCCGAGGGCCTCGGCCTGCTCGCCAAGCCAACGGCAAAGGCTCCCGAGACTGCCGATATAGCAGCCATGATTGCTCATGAGCGGCGGCATCAAGAAGGAGGGGAAGCCCAAACCGCCTTTCTCGAACAGATAGTAGAAATGGTCCTCGCTCACTTCCGTCTCGAGCGGCGAGCCTTGTTCGCGCCAATCCGGCAAGAGACGATCGAGCGCAACCGGATCGATCACGGCGCCGGATAGAATATGGGCGCCGACCTGTGAGCCCTTCTCCAGCACCACCACGGAGATGTCCTTGCCGGTCTCGGCCGCGAGTTGCTTGAGCCTGATCGCGGCGGCGAGCCCAGCCGGCCCGGCGCCGACGATCACCACGTCGAACTCCATGGTCTCGCGTTCGCTCACGTCATCCACAGGACTTGCTCCAGGTTGGGGCCAGGGCAGAGGGTTTTATGTCGTTTTCGCGAGGGCTGAAATCCAGTATTCCCTGCGGCAAAAGACTCATGGGAGAGGCTTCGGGATACTGGATGGCCCGGTCATGCCCGGGCAATGACAAATCTCGCGAAACCGGGCAATGACAAATATGCAAGCGCTGATAGGAGCTTGATGGCGACCGAGCAACAAAGGGCAGCGCAAGCGCTGCATGCCTGGTACCAGGCCATGGGCGTCGATGAGGCGATCGGCGAGGAGCCAGTCGACTGCTTTGCCGCTGGGAGCCTCAAGCCTAGGCCCCGCCCAGCGCCAGAGCCAAGAAAGGTCGCAAGCCCGCCGCGTGCGGCACCAAGACGTGCCAGCGCGCCCGCAACACGCGAGATCGGAGGCGGGGTCTCAACGCTCCTCGAGCTCGAAGCTTTGGTCGCGGACTTTGACGGCTGCTCGCTGAGGCGCACCGCCAAGAGCCTGTGCTTCGCGAGGGGCAGCGCGGAGGCGCGCATCATGCTGATCGGCGAGGCGCCTGGCCGTGATGAGGATTTGCAAGGGATGCCCTTTGTCGGCCGGGCAGGGCAGTTGCTCGACCGCATGCTCGCATCGATCGGGCTCTCCGAGGAGCATGTCTACATCACCAACACCGTCTATTGGCGCCCGCCCGGCAATCGCACGCCGACACTGGAAGAGATCGAGGCCTGCGCCCCGTTCCTCACCCGCCAGATTGAGCTCTTGTCGCCTTCCGTCCTGGTGCTGCTCGGCGGCGCCGCGGCGAAGACTATTCTCGGCGTCAGCGAAGGCATCATGCGGCTTCGTGGCAAATGGCTGACCTATCCTTGTGGCGGCCGCGATCTGCCCACGCTCGCGACGCTCCATCCCGCCTATCTCCTGCGCAACCCCGCGGCGAAGCGCTATGCTTGGCGCGATCTGCTGATGCTGAAAGCAGCGCTCGAGTAACCAAGAGACAAACCAACATGACCAGTCGCCTCGACGAAAGCGTTCCCTTCCTCCCTGTCCGCATTGCCGTGCTCACGGTCTCCGACACGCGCGACGAGAAGTCCGACAAGTCCGGCTCGCTGCTCGCCTCCATGATCGAGCAGGCCGGCCATCAGGTGGCTGCGCGGGCGATCGTGTCGGACGACGAGAAAGACATCCGGAAGCAAGTCAAGAAATGGATCAAGGATCCGGAGATCGACGTGGTCATCACCACTGGCGGCACGGGATTCGCCAAGCGCGACGTGACGCCCGAAGCGGTCAAGCCGCTCTTCGAGAAGGAGATCGACGGCTTCTCCCCCCTGTTCCATATGGTGAGCTTCGAGACCGTCGGTACCTCTACAGTGCAGTCGAGGGCCTGCGGCGGCATGGCGAACGACACCTTCATCTTCTGTCTGCCGGGATCGCCCGGAGCCTGCAAGGACGGCTGGAACGGCATCCTCAAATTGCAGTTCGACAATCGCCACAGGCCCTGCAGCTTCATCGAGGTCATGCCTCGCCTCAAGGGACAACCCGGCGCGAAATCCAAGCCCTGATTTGTTCTTAGCGCGCCGGTGGGATGAGGCGCTCCCAGTGTCGGCCCAGGCGCCGGTAGTCGCCTTCGGTGTCGACGTCGCTGAGCGTGGCGGCGAAGGCGATGCGCTGTCTTTTGAGATTGTCGAGCGTGTCGGCGAGCGCGTACGGGCCCGACCAGCGCACTTGGGTGAAGGGCGCCGGCAGGCGGGGACTACGACGTAATCCAACGAGCCAATAGCCGCCGTCCGAGGCCGGTCCGAACACCGCGTCCGATTTGCTGAGAAGGCGGAAGGCCTTGGCGATCTCGCTTGGATTAATGGCTGGGATGTCGCTGCCGACGATGATCGCGGGCCCAGGCGGCAAGCGCTGGAATAGAAGCTGCATGCGCCGCCCGAGATCGCCATCGCCTTGGGACAATCGTCCGATCTTTGCGTCGTGACCAGCGCCCAGCCAAAGCCGCATGCCGATGTCGCTGCCGGGAGATACCGCAAGCAATGTGTGCCAGCGGCGGTCACCTCCGAGCCGCATCAGCGTATGGGCGAGGCACGTGCGATAGAATCGCGTAGCGGAAACGGCACCGATGTTTGCCGCGAGCCTCAGCTTGATGCGCCCGGCCCGAGGGCACTTGGCCATGATGATGAGACGTGGCGCGTAAGAAGCGCGGCGCCGGTGATGCGCCCGTTCCTTATCCATAGATGCGCGTGAGCACGCGCGTGGGCACGCGGAGGAAATAGAGCACCATGCAGCTGAGATTGCGCAAGGAGCGCGCGATATAGCCTTCGCGGCGGTAGCGCACCCCACTCGTCACGGCGCGCGATTGCAGCATGACAAGCTGCCGGCGCTTGACCCGCCGCATGAGATCGACGTCCTCCATGAGCGGCATGGGCCGGAAGCCACCGAGCTCGCGATAAAGCTTGCGCGAAATCAGCAAACCTTGATCGCCATACGGCAGCGCGAACAGGAAGCAGCGAAGCGCGACGAGCGACTCCAACAGGCGCGGCATGAGCCCGTCATCGTCCAGCGCAAAGCGGAAGGCAGCTGCGGCCTGAGCGCGCCGCCCGGTCATCACCAGCTCGATGAAAGCCTCCGCTTCTTCTGCCCAGCCTGGTTTAAGCACCGTGTCGGCATGCAGGAAGAGGAGCCAGTCCCCGCGGGCGGCGGTGGCGCCGGCTTGAAGCTGCATGCCGCGGCCGAGCTTCGTCCTGATGAGACGGGTCCCGGCCGCGGCGGCAATGACGCAGGTGTCATCGGTCGACCCGCCATCCACCAGGATCGCCTCTTGGATGATGCCATCGACCACCGCCGGCACGAGTGCCGCAAGCGTGGGCCCAAGGGTCGTCTCGGCATTGTAGGTGGGGATAACCACGGAAATCATGGAGGCGGACTATAGCGTTTGGCAGAATTGCAGCAATTCCCGCGTTCCAAATCGTTAATGATGTTCTTGATTTGTTCTAAAACTGCCTCTATGTCGTTGGGCATGTCCATTGCGCTGAGAAAGACCGGGAAATTCGAGAGCTTTCCGCTGGAGATAGGCGGCGTGGCCGGCGCCCGCCGTAATGGCCGCGGCGCGGCGACCAATCGATCCGGCCGCTATGAGCCCATTGCTTATGAACCGGTCGACGACGGTTGGGAGTCTCTTACCGAGCTCAAAGCTCTGACCACCGAAGTGCAGGAGGTCCCGGCCAAGCGGATCATCACGCGAAATTCCTCTCCCGACATCGGCTTCGACCGCTCGATCAATCCCTATCGCGGCTGCGAGCATGGCTGCATCTATTGCTTCGCACGCCCGACCCACGCCTTTCTCGGGCTATCGCCGGGACTCGACTTCGAGACCAAGCTCTTTGCCAAGACGAACGCCGCATCGGCGCTCGAGCGCGAGCTTGCCGACCCGGCCTATCGTCCGCGCACCATCGCCATCGGCACCAACACTGACCCTTACCAGCCCATTGAGCGGCGCTATCGCATCATGCGGCGCATCCTCGAAGTGCTTTCCGCCGCCAATCATCCAGTAGGCATTGTCACCAAATCCGCACTCGTGTTGCGCGACCTCGACCTGCTTCGCTCCATGGCCCATCGCGGTCTGGTCAAGGTCGCGTTGTCCGTCACCACACTTGACCGCAAGCTGGCCCGTGCCATGGAGCCGCGGGCAAGCACGCCAGGCAAGCGACTTGAGGCAGTTGCCAAGCTCGTCGATGCAGGCGTACCGACCTCCGTCATGGTGGCGCCGGTCATTCCCGGTCTCACCGACATGGAGATGGAGCGGATCTTGGAGGGCTCGGCCACCGCCGGCGCCAAGAACGCAGGCTATGTGCTGCTCAGGCTTCCGCTCGAGATCGCCGACCTGTTCACCGAATGGCTGAAGGCGAATTGCCCTGACCGTGCGGGCCGCGTGCTCTCGCTGATGCGCTCGACTCGAGGCGGCAAGCTCTACGATGCGAAATGGGGCGAGCGCATGGTGGGAGAGGGGCCTTACGCCTGGATTATCGGCCGGCGCTTCGAGATCGCCGCCGAGCGGCTCGGCTTCAACAAAGACTCGGTCGCGCTCCGCACCGACCTGTTCACGCCGCCCGTGCTTTCCGGCCAGCAGCTCCGCTTGCTTTAGCCCCGACGCGCAGCCCCTCACCCACTCTGGGGCTCGGCTACGACAAGGGCTCGGCAATCCCTGTCGCCATCCTGCTTTGGCGTCGCTTTGGCATTTCAGCGCCGGCTCGTGCTCATCGACAGAATGACCCCCCATAGGGGGTGAAACGACTTCGATAAGAGCTGGGCCCAAGTTAATGAGAAAGATGCCGATGAGGATGACGCTACTGACCGAGTAGCCCACACCCAACGTGATCAACAGGGGATCGCCTGCCGTTTCGCCAAGCGTCGTCGCGCAGATCTTTATCACTCAGAAAGCAAAGGTGGTCTGCGGAACCTTGGTCATGCTTGGGGAAGCGAGCGCGGCAACGCCGGTCGCTGACGCAACATATGGATTGGGTCCGCGCTGTATCGAGAGAGTCTGTGGAGTCATCGAGGCTGTCTTTGTTGGAGGAAGGTGGATCGGAAATAGTTCGGGATGAGACAAGAAGAACCGAGGATAACGAGCCGCGGCGGCCTGCTCCCTCACGCGGCGCTTCGTCGCACAACAAGGCTGGGCGAGCAGGCGCCCATGGTCGAACTCCGCACCCGACCTGTTCACGCCGCCCGTGCTTCCCGGCGAGCACCTCCGCTTGTTTTAGCCGAGCGCAACTATTATTTCACAACTTAGCCTGGCTGATTTTCTTGTGTACGTTTGCGGGGCCCCGATTCTCGCGCTTCTGAATGACCACTGAGAGCCGCAAAACCAAGGTTTTCCACAGCGGCGAGGTCCTGAGTTGCCAAAGCGAGCTCGCTTGGCAAGACTTCGTGTCTATGGGAGTCGCCCGAGAAGGCTCAACCGCCCGCACGCTGCCGACGTTCGATCTCGAAGCGGAGCTGATGGACAAATTGCATGGCCCGATCGTCGGCATCGACGAGGCGGGCCGCGGGCCTTGGGCCGGGCCAGTGGTGGTCGCCGCCGTGATCCTCAATCCGGATCGCATCCCGGAAGGGCTGAACGACTCGAAGGTGCTCACGGCGGAAGCGCGTGAGGATCGCTATGCCGAGATCATGGCCACGGCCTGCGTGTCGATTGCCATCGGCCAGGTCCGTCGCATCGACCGCGACAATATTTTGCAGGCAACTTTGTGGGGCATGCGCGCCGCCTATCGAGGGCTGCAAACGCCGGCGGCCACGGCCCTGATCGACGGCAACATCGTTCCACGCCGATTTCCCTGCAAGGCGCGGGCAATTGTGGGCGGCGACGGCCGCTCGGTCTCCATCGCTGCGGCCTCGATCGTGGCCAAGGTCACCCGAGACCGGCTCATGGTTAAGCTCTCGCGCCGCTACCGGCGCTATGGTTGGGACTCGAACAAGGGATACGGCACGCCGGAGCACGCGCTCGCCATCAAGAAGCATGGCGTATGCACCCATCACCGCCGCTCCTTCAGCCCGATAGAGCTCGCGCTTCAGTTGCTCAACGAGCCTGCTGAAATTTCAACGTGACGATCCGGCAGGGCTGTCTGCATAGCCCAAGGCCTCCATGCGCTGGAGCATGGCAGTCAGGCCGTGGGTTCCTTGCGCCAGCCTCCCGCCATTGGAACGGGCGATGGCGAGTCCGGTCTCTGGCGGCGTGTTGTCAGCCCAGCGTCGGGCACGTAAAAGCTCGCGGCGGCCTGCACCGTGGGGTTCTCGCCATTGGCGCCTGCCGATGAATCGACGGCGAAGCGCTCGCCATTGGCCGTCTCTTTGATCGCCGCCGTCCAATGAGTCCAGTGCATCAGACTGTCCTTGGCGAAGGGCCTCTCCACTGTGTGATAGCGGATCAGCCCGTGACGCTCGAGCACCAGGAGGCTTGTTCCCCCTTACCCGGTACGGACTGAAGGCCGCACCACCGTCTCCCCATGAGGGAAAGGGTCTGGCCGAGCGCCATGGACAACAACCCGCCATGCCGTCCATATAGCGTTTTCGATGTTGTTGCGGGGAGGGGTTGACACTGAAGCAGAGTGAAGCATGCTGCCTCAGGCCTGCGACGGGTGTGCTTGCGAGGGCTTAAGTGTGACTGCAATCTGTCTGCAGAAGACGGTGCATGAAGGGCTGTGGGCGCGCCGCATGGCGCTGTTCTTCGTGCAGCTGCTCATCCTGACCGTCCTCCTGCACCGTTTCGGCACGCTCGCCACGCCCGCGGCGATGAACCTGCTCGCCGTGTCCATCGGCGGACTGTTTCTCTCTATTCTTGTGGCGGTCATCGGGCTGATCCGCATTTGGTTCGGCGGCCAGATCGGGGCGGCGCAAGCCTTTACCGGCATCGCCATTGCCCTCCTCGGGCTCGCGCTGCCGCTCTATTACCTCTCGAATTTCTTCTTGCTGCCCCGCCTCAACGACATCGAGACGACGCCGCGGCAGCCGATGCAATTCAAGCAGCTTGCCGCCATGCGGCCAGCCGACGCCAATCGCATCGAGCAGCCTGATCTCGCCGCCGCCGAAGTTCAGGAGAAGGCCTATCCCGATATTCGTCCCATGGAGCTTGAGCGCTCGGCGACCGAAACCTTCGACATTGTGCATGAGGCGGTGAAGCGACTGGGCTGGAACGTCGTCTTGAATGAACCTCCGGCGGAGGATGAACCTGGCCGCATCGAGGCCACCACCCGCACGATGATCATGGGCTATACCGACGACGTGCTTGTCCGCGTGACGGGTGACGATGCGCGGGCGTTCATCGATGTCCGCTCGGTGTCGCGCTACGGCATGCACGACCTCGGTGCCAATGCCCACCACATCCGCACCCTGTTCGCCGAAGTACAGTCCGCGCTGGAGAAGGGCGAGAAGACCGGGCTCGAGCAGGCTGAGCCCGCGCCGAAGGCGGGAACCTTGCCGAAGCTCAAGAAGCCGGTGCAGAAACGGGGGGCGAGACGGAATAGACGCTCGACAGATCAGCCGCAGTTTCAACCGGCACCCCGCCGCGGGTTTCCGTTACTAAGCCCCGACTGATCATGTGTTCAAGATGTGCGAGCACGGAGAGGGCGGCGGCGGCCTTCAGGTCGACGTCGATCTCGCCGTAGATCTTGGCGACGATGCGCGGGATGGTCGAGACTCCATCCTCGAGGCAGGTGAGGATCGTCTGCTCCCGCCATTGCCGGTGCATGATATAGGCCTTGACCACGCGCTGCGGGGTCTGCACCCGGCCGCCATGGGCAGGCAGGAAGACCTTATCGTGCCGTGGCAGCAGCTTCTCCAATGACGTAAGAAACTTCGCCATGTTGCCCTCGGGCGGCGCGATGACGGTCGTGTTCCAGCCCATTACGTGATCGCCGGTGAAGACAGTTCGTTGACCGACCAGCGCAAAGCAGAGATGGTCTGGCGCGTGACCTGGCGTGTGCAGCACATCGAGCGTAACGCCGCCCGTCTTCACCACGTCTCCGTCCTGAAGTGTCCGGTCTGGCCGGAAGGCTGGATCGACGAAAGCTTCACCGAGACCAGGCGCGCCGGCGCCGCGCTCGGTACCGGTCGGGCCGAAGCTCATGAGCTCTCCGCCGAGCAGCGCCTGCAAGGCGCGCGCGCTGTCGCAATGGTCGCGATGGCTGTGGGTGATCAGGATGTGGGTGACGCGCTCGCCACGTGTGGCCTCGGCGATCGCAACAAGATGCTTCTCGTCGGCAGGACCGGGGTCGATGACTGCCACGCGACCGCGGCCTACGAGATAAGTGTTGGTGCCGAGGAAGGTGTATGGGCCCGGATTGTTGGCGACGATGCGGCGCACCTGCGGCGCGACCTCCTCGGCAACGCCGTAGTCGACATCAATACTTCGATTGAAGGCAAGCTCTGCCGACATGGGTCTCGAACTAAGGGTTTCTGGCTAGCCGCGCGATCCTAGCGGAACTCGGAACAGACGGAGCACCGCCCGCAACTCAACCTTAATCTGAAAGGGCATTTGGCGCAAAATGTGGCCTTTGCGAGCAAAGACTTAAAGCCCCGGCACTTTAGAATTCGTTGCTCGGAAAGCTGGTCGGAGTGGCAGGATTTGAACTTGCCACCTCCCTACTCTCGAGGAGTCATGTCTTGCTTCTTGCGTTTTGAGCCACCCATCGTGTGTTTTGCTCCCATGCATGAAGTCGAAGCGGCGCAGACAGGCAAGGTGAGAGGAGACGAGAAGGAAGGGCCTTACCAGGATTGAAGGCGTGAGCCGGTTGCACCGTCAGTGCCGACCGAGCGCTAGTGGGCCCAGGAGACCTGGCCGGTCAGGCGCATTGCGCAGCTTGTGAGCCAAATAGACCGACAGCTCAAACGCGGTCGGCCTCCCTGCAAGATCGTGATTGCCGGAAGTTCTTCAATGCTTTCGAAGTAGCCGCCATAGGTTGTTTGGATGCCGGGAGAGCGCAAGTCACGCCCGATGATCAGCGCGTCCTCGCCGATGTGAGCCCTGGGCCGCGTGAGGATGCTATAGCCGCGCGGGTCGCG
>Ga0187819_10000837_pt1 | contig 15602 bp, 18 predicted proteins | sample NC_wetland_sal_i_15_FD_132411 | JGI IMG/M metagenome (GOLD analysis project Ga0187819, IMG submission 132411) | Wetland sediment microbial communities from Neuse River Estuary, North Carolina, USA - SO4_4 | ecosystem: Environmental > Aquatic > Freshwater > Wetlands > Sediment | place: USA...
GCCAGGGGGCCGATCGCCAGTGCCGGATCGGTAAGCGAGAGCGCGAAGTAGGCCGTGTACAGGACGGTGAAGGTGCGCCGCTCGTCGTCGGCGGGCAGCGCCTCGGTCAAGATGGCGGCGATGACGTCGCGCGGGTTAACCGGGCTTTCTGTCTCTTTGATCCGGTTGATCCGTGCCAGGGCCCGCTCGCCGAACCGGGCTGCCAGGTGCTGCATGGCGGCCAGCAGGAGCTCTTCCTTGGTGCCGAAGTAATACTGGACCAGCCGCAGGGACACGCCGGCTTCGGCCGCGACCTCGCGCATCCCGGTGGCGTGCAGCCCGCGCGTGGCGGCCGTCCGCAACAGCGCATCCGCGATCTGCCGCCGCCGTTCCTCGTGATCGACCCGCTTCGGCACCCGCCCACCGTACCCTCCGGTGCCTGCCCGGCTTGTTAATGATACGATGGTACCATAAAGATGACAGCCTCAGCCGCGAGGAGGCGGACATGCTCGGGATCAAGCGCGTCACCGGCGCAGCAGGCTCGGCACCTGAGGGTGAGCCCGGATCGTGGGTAAGCGATGCGGCACGGGAGAAGTTCATGGCCGCCTACGAGCGGGCCTTCGCGTTGTGGCCGCAGCCCTGCGAGGAGTTCGATATCGAGACGGCGACCGCGACCACGCGCGTGCACGCCTACCGGCCGCATCCCAATGGTGCGCCAGTCGTGCTGCTCACCGGTGCCGGGGGCAACGCAGCGGCCTGGTTCCCGCACGTGGCGGCGCTCGCAGGGGACGGCCCGGTCTATGGGATCGATATGCCCGGCGACGCGAACCCCAGCGTCCCGCGCGCGCTGATGACTCCCCCGGCGTCCTGTGCCGCCTGGCTGGACGAGCTCCTGGGCCAGCTCAGCGACCGCCCGGCGCACCTGGTGGGCTTCTCCTACGGCAGCTGGGTCGCCATGAACCAGGCGATCCGCGCACCCAGGCGGGTCGCGTCCATCACGCTGCTCGACCCCGCCGGACTCACCAAACTCGACGCCCGCTTCTGGTGGTGGATGTCCATCAGCGGCCTGGCCAGCCTCACCCCGATGCCGCTGCGCCGCCGCCTCGCCCGGTGGCTGGACAGCCCGGCCATGATGGAGCCGGAGCTGATGACGCTCATGTGGGCCGCCATCCGCGGCTACCGGATGGAGCCGAAGTTCCCCGGCGTCCTCACCGATGACGAACTCCGCGCGATCAACGTGCCGGTCCTGCTGATCACCGGAACGCGCAGCGCCCTCGTCACCCCGGAGGAGGCCCACGCCCGGGGAAGCCTCATGCCGCACGCGGAGGTCGCCATCCTCCCCGGCAGCCACGGCGGCTTCAACCGGATCGACGAGGTGAACGACCGAATCGCCGTCTTCATCGGAGCCCACGCCACCGACAAGCAGGCGGGTCAACCGGCCACCGGCAACTAAACGGTAAGACCGACATCTTCAACCAACCCCGACCCCCGCCGCTGCCGCCGCCATCCACCGGCTCGCCCTGCAGATGTCAGACCGCCAGGCCGACGCCCTCGCCACCGCCATTGCCGAGACAGGCGCAGTTGCGCCAGAGATCGCAAAGCTGCGGGGAATCGCGCTCGTCGGCGTCGTCCAGATCATCATCACCGAGGCCGGACGCCGCACCCGCGAGGGCCAAAGCCAGAACCAGATCGCCGACGAGCTGCACCAGCCATCGAAGCGGTGCTCGACGACCTCGACCGCTGGCTTAGCCGGGATACGGACTAGGAAAGCAAGAGCGGCGCGGCGGAGGTTCTATGCTCCTCGCCAGTTATCTCACCCGGCCCACTCGGGTCGGCAAAGCCTCCCAAAGGCTAATTTCCGAGAGAGAAGTTCTCCAGCTAGGCGGCGCATGATCGTGACACGCTGGTGTTCCTGACTGGGAAGTCCGCCCTCGCCGTTAGCACCAGGGACCGGCTTCGGGCCGGGGGCGGCGCAGAACACCCAGCCATGCCCAAGCTAACTCCTGACCGGCAGCAACCCGATATCCGCGCCGAATTGGGCGGGTATCGCATGTCATGTCACTGCCGAGCTTTCCCCGTCTGTAACGAACCGCCGGTGCCCGGGCATAGCCTGCCAGGCATGCGCAGGGACCTCACCATGGACGATCTCGGAGACTTGGCCGGACTCCGGTTGCTGGCGGTCTTGGCCACGTACCGGCGCGACGGCACCGTGCTCTTGTCTCCGGTCTGGCATGAATGGCGAGACGGCGGCTTCCACGTCGTCACCGGCAGCCGCGACGTGAAGGCGGCGCATCTGCGGCGAGATCCACGAGCAAGCATCGTGGTGTGTGAACACTCCCCGCCTTACCGCGGAGTCGAGCTCCGCTGCAACGCCCAGCTCGTCACCGCGGGAGTCAAGGATGCAGTAAAGCGGATCGCGGCTCGCTACCTTGGCCGCGAAGCCGGCGCCGCCTATGCGGAAAGAGCCGGCGATGACCTCCTCATACGCCTCGAACCCGGTGATCTACGTGCCTGGGACTTCGCCGACGATCACCCCAGCCGGCGGACGGTGACCTGAGTCGCCGTCGATGCGCATGGCAGGACGGCCGACGCCATGGCACCGGGCGAGTTTGACATCGCCGAGCGCCGGGATCGCTCCCCGTGAGTGCTCGCGATAAGTTCGCGGGCCGCGTACCGTCATACCCGGCATGACGTACGCACCGGTGAACGGCCTGCAGCTCTACTACGAGACCCACGGTTCCGGCCGGCCACTCGTACTGCTTCACGGTGGCCTTATGACGATCGACCTCAATTTCGGGCCGTTGCTCGGACCCCTGGCGGCGGGCAGGCAGGTGATCGCGGTGGAACCGCAGGGCCACGGGCACACCGCCGACACCGGCCGCCCGATGACGATCGAGGCACTGGCCGGTGACATCGTCGCGCTGCTCGACCATCTCCGGATCGCCGAGGCCGATCTGTTCGGCTTCAGCCTCGGCGGCCTCGTCGCGTACGCGGTCGCGCTCGGCGCGCCCACCCGGGTCGGCAAGCTGATCGTCGCCTCGGCCGACGCCCACCGCCCGCCAGGCCGGGAGAGCGCGCCACTCGACGATGACCGCATGCCGACGCCGGCCGACTTCCAGGCGATGCGCGACGCCTACGACGCGACCGCTCCCGATCCCGCGCACTTCGACGAGTTCGCGGCCAAGGCCTCGGCAATGGTGCACGAGTTCCCGGGGTGGACCGGCGAGCTGCGATCATTGCAGGCGCCAACCCTGCTGATCTTCGGCGACCGCGACTTCTCACCGCTGCCCGACGTGGTGGAGATGTTCGAGCTCCTGCCGAACGCGCAACTCGCCGTGCTCCCCGGGACCACGCACGTCGGCGTGACACGGCGGCCCGGCGAAGTGCTCGCGTTGATCACGCCGTTTCTCGACGCGCGCTGAGCAGAGGTCATGCACGCGCCGACAGTCCCCCTGAACCGGACCCGGCGTGACGCGGTCGCGGCGCATCGTCAGTTCGGCAGGACTTTCGCGGTCATGATGTACGAGCTGCGGGCCGAGCCGAACGGGTCGGGTCGGTGCGCGGTTATCAGGGAATCTTCGTGGCATTGGCCCCTCAGCAGTCCCGGTTGTGGACCAATCGGACGGTCAGCCCAGCCGTATATCTACATCGCCGCACTTGAGGTGAACGTCCTCAGTTGCCGCTCCGAGAGCGATGGCCGACCGCGCGGTTCTTGCTGCGCGGGTCTCGGCCCCAGGTTGTCACGCCTGCCTGGCGGGGCCCAACGGGTCAGCTGCTCGCGCGGACCGGCTTGGCCGGGAGCCCGGAGACGAAGTCGAGCCCTCGCTGCACCCAGCTGGCGAGCGCATCATCAGCCGCATAGCCTTCCGGCTCGATGCAGATGAAGCCGGACAAAGCCCGGCCGGCGAACAGCATCGGCCGCACGTGCGGCTCGCGGAGTGCCTGCTCCCGGCTTTCAGCGCCCACCCGGACCATCAGCGCCACACCGGTGACGCCACAGCACATATTGCCGTTGACCAGGAAAGACAGGCCGCCCACCATCTTCTTTTCGACCACATCGCTCCGGCCGGTCAGCACTTGCCGCACCCGCTCGGCAGCCGCAGGATCGTAGCTCAATGCCTGGTGCCCGTTTCGTCATCCGCCTTGTTCGTCACGACCAGGATGCGCCATCCGCCCTGCAGGTCAAGCCTGGCCAGCCGGTGAGCTCATCTCGCTTGGGCAACCTTCATCGGCTTGCCGAGCGCTGCTGATATGGCGTTCGATCGGTGTGCAGGGGCATCTGCGTGGTGGCAGTCGATGTCGGTTCGGTGGGGCCGTCCTCGAAGTTCGCGTGGGCGGCGTTCGATGCACCCGGGCGCGACCCGATGGCGGCCGGGACGGACCCGGAGACGGCGGTCTCGGCGTTTGTTGCTGGAGGCGCCGACCCTCGCCGGGCGGAGGCGTGGCGCGGAATGAACCTTTACGGTGTCCAATACATTTCCACTACATGGCCGTTATCGTCCATGTAGATAACGTGCTGAGTGCCTTGCGTTTCAAACGCGTACCCCCGCGGCTCAGCATAGATAGTCGCGGAAGCGCCGACAGCGCTCGTCAAATCGCGATGATGCCAGCCGCCGCCATCCCACCACAGTTCCTGGATGTGGTTATCGACGCCCAAGTAGTTAACGTGCCGAGAGCCGGAGAACACATATCCGACCGGTGCAGACGAGGCGGATTCCGGGCTGCCTGTAATGGCCGTCAGATCATCCTGATGCCAGCCGTTACTATCCCACCACAACTCATTCACATGATTGTCGAGGCCCACGTAATTCACATGCTGGGTAGCCGCCGGCGGGAACACATAGCCAGATGCCTCCCGATTTACTTGCGCGAGCGGAGCGCCCGTGGCAGCGGTCAAGTCGTTGTAGTGCCACCCATTGCTGTCCCGCCATATCTGGTAGACGTGGGTGTCCATACCTACGTAGCTGACGTGCTGAGTGCCTTGGGCGGGAAACACGTAGCCCCTTGGATTAGACGAAGATAGCGGAGCGCCGGCGGCGTTCGTCAAGTCGTTGTGATGCCATCCATTGCTATCCCACCATAGTTCTTGTATGTGCCCAGATAGATCCGGGAAATTCACATGCTGAGTACCTCGCTCTGGGAATGCGTATCCGCTAGCACCACCTGTTTCTGTGCCGCCGGCGCCGGCCGCCTGCGCCAGGTTTTTGTAATGCCAGCCGTGATTTTCCCGCCAGAGTTCCCCGACCGGAAATCCATCGGGCATGTAAGGTACGTGCTGGGTACGGCGGAACATATACCCGGTTCCGGCGTTGACCGCGTTGGGAGCGCCGGCGGCGTTCGTCAAGTCATTGTGATGCCACCCGTTGCTATCCCACCATAGTTCGTGTATGTGAAAGTCTGTACTGACGTAGGTCACATGCTGGGTGCCTTGCGCCTCGAACACGTATCCGCTCGGACTCCATCCACCTACAGGAGCACCTGTAGCCAGGGTAAGATCATTTAGATGCCAGCTCATAGCTGCCGCCCCGACAAGTTGCGCGAGCAATGAATGTACTAGGTAAACCAGCGCTGGCAAATCCTACAACACTTCGCTCCGTGCGGTCACGGCACTGCTCGCGGGAATCCACCGCGAGCCCCGGCCGCCCGGCCGCCCGGCCGCTGGCCAGCGAACGCCGCCGCGATCATCTGGTTCACCGCCTCGCCTCGCGTCCCGGCGCAATAGTGCGGTGGCCCGCACCCTGCCCAGCCCGCTGGCCCCCACCGCCCGCGGCCGCCTGCACGGCGCCCGCCTCGCCGGGCCGCCACCCGCAGCTCCGCCCGCCGCCATGCAGGTCACCCGGGCGGTCTCTGTTCGCCGCCGCGGCCGAACGCGGCATCCGCTGGGTCTCGCATGACCGGCCCGGGTACGGCGGGTCCACTCCACACCCGGGCCGCGACGTGGCGTCAGCTGCGGCCGACGTCGGCCGCAGCCGCTCATTCTCCGCTTCCACGCCCGGCCGGCCCTTATGCGCCACCGCGGGAACACCATCCGCGGGAACGGCGGCGGATGACGGTGCCAGCGCCCCGGATTCCCGCGCCTTGCGCCAGTAGCTGATATGCGAGTCATAGAGACCCTCGCCGCGCAGCAGCGCGCCTTTCGCGCCGGGCTCGGTGGACGCGTCGTACTTCTCGATCATCGCCAGTTTGTACGCGGCGGTGAAGGTGCGCCGTCTCGGCCGGGACGACCGCGGGCCATCCGCCCGGGCCGCCCGGCGCCCGGCCGGGGTGTCCTGCATGTCTGAGCTAGTCACGGTCACTGTCTGCTGATCCCGTCTAGCCCTCAAGTTCCACCAGTAACGGTTGCCCCTGGTGTCTCACCTGATCCTGACACAGAGGGAAAGGCCATTAAGGCATGGCAGCAGGATTGACCCCGGCAGCTGGAGTACTCAACCCGTCAGCGCGGGCAGCAACTGACCTGGGATCAGTGGTCGGGTTCGTACTTGAAGGAGAGCTGGAGCTTGGTGCGATAGGTGATCGCCCCGCCCTCGTCCAGGTGAATGTCCTGCTTGACGACCTCGGCCACCCGCAGATCGCGGAGCGTCCCGGCGGCAGTCCTGATCGCCTCCGCCGCGGCGTCTTCCCATGACGTGCTGCTTGTCCCGATGATCTCGGTCACCCTGTACACGCTCATAATGCTCTCCTTTGACCATGTGCGGCCCGCTCCGGGGGCTGCTACGGCCAGCCTGTCACACAGCCACCCTGCCCGGTCCTCGATGCAGGCAGGTGACCGCAGTGCCGGCTCCTCAGCCGCGCCCCCGATGATCGCTGCGCTATCGGAACGCTCGGCCATGCCGCGGTCCTTGTCAGGCACCGCGTAGCGGGAACGGCTCTGCGTCCACTCGTGCCGTAGGCGACAACCTTGCGCTGATCCTGCTGCTGATCATCATCCTTACCGGGATCGTCCCGACCCTGTTCGTCAACCTGCTCGGCCACGGCTACGCCAGCGGATGCTCGAACAGGAGGCCAGCACCGAGGAGGCGCCCGCCGCTTGGCGCCGGCTCGTCCCTGCCGGTGCGTCAGCCGGTAACCCTGACGTTTTCCGCCTGGGGTCCCTTCTGGCCCTGGGTGATGTCGAACTCGACCTTCTGTCCTTCCTCCAGGCTGCGGTAGCCGCTACCGGTGATCGCGCTGCTGTGCACGAAGACGTCCGGGCCGCCCTCCACCGCGATGAAGCCGTAGCCCCTGCCGCTGTTGAACCATTTCACAGTGCCTTGCGTCATCTTGACCTCTTGGTTGCGGATGCGGCGCCCCTCACCGCTGTGGGGGCGCGCCGCCAATTGCTAGTGGCCAGCCTGTCACAGAACGCACGGGGGTGTGAGCGGGCAGGCCGGGCATGTGGCCGGCTACTGACCCGCCAGGGCCCTGTTCAGCGGAACCTGCGCATGGGTCGTCCGCGGCCTCGGCCGCGGACAGGGCCGGTGAGCGGGCTGGTCACCTAGGGCCGCCGGTCAGGCCGCCACCGCGATCACGGCGTAACGGTCCACGGCCTCGCCGTAGTCGGTGTCGACTTCCTGCAATCCCGCGAGCTCTAGTCGTTCGCGCAGTTCCCCGAGCGTGTAAGGGCGGAACGAGAGCCGGTATTCGTGCGGCTCGATCCGCTCGCCGTCCTCGAACAGGAACACCAGGTGGGCGATGTGCTCCTCGTCGAGGCGATCCGGTACCTCCCAGGCATAAAGCACGACGCACCTCCGCCCGGCGCGCATCTTCACCCGGTCCATGACCTGCACGATCCGGCGCTCGGCGTGGAGCTTCTCCCAGTTACGGGAGTCGATCACCACGTGCCCTCCGGGACGGGCCATGCGCCGCAGCCCGATGAGCGCCTGGACCATCGCGTCGTGCCCGACGGCGTGCACCAGCGCGTTGCCGGTGCAGAGCACGACGTCGAACCGCTCGTCGATGGCGGCGGGCAGGTCCGCCCACAAGCAGTGCTGGACCGGGATCGCCAGCCCCTCCCGCCGGAACCGTGCCGCCGCGACCTCGACCATAGCCTCGCTCCCGTCGGCCGCCCGCACGTTGAAGCCCCGGCGGGCGAGCACGGCCGCGTCGACCCCGGTCCCGCAGGCCGCGTCAAGCACGTCGCTGGCCGGGCCGATCCGCTGCAGCAGGCGCGCGGTCGCGGGCCGGTTGATGGCGGCTCCGCCGGCCAGCGCGCCGTCGTCGAATATCCAGTCGTAGTCGGCGGCGAGGCCATGGTAGGGGTCAGCCACGAGGCCCAGCCTGCCAGACAACACCCGTTCGGTATCCCATTCACCGACGACCTGGTTCTTCGACACGCGCCGCCACAGCCAGACCAGGACGGTCGCTCCGGGCGCCAGCCCGCCGGCGCGGCGAAGCCAGCAGGCCAAGCAGCGGGTGTGCCCACCCGACGCGGTGCTGGACCAGATAGCAGCAGCCACAGCCCCCGGCCCGCAGCCGCCAACGCCCGCCTTGACCCCTGCATCGGACGCCACGGGAACGCCTGCGCTCGGAACATGGTGAACCTTGCCGTGGCAAGCTATCTATATGACGGATGACAAGCCGGAACCCACGGTGTCGGAGAGGGTAACGGCGGCGATGGATGAATTCATAGCCACGGTATTGCGCCATCTGCGCACCGGGCAGGGCAACCCCATAGAAGAGCTGGGCCTAGTGAAGGCAAAAGACGAGCTGCAGTACTGGCGGCCGGATATCCCAGGTGCAGGAGCAGAACCGGGACAAAGGTGATCGCGCTCAGCACGAGCGCGACGACCACTGCGCCTCCCACCGACGCCGCCCAGACCTCGTTCGAGCGAACGCTCGGGTTTCTCTGACGTGCCATCGGGATCTGTGAAGGCATGACCATGGCGTCCGGCCTGGAGCACCCGGCGTGATGCCGGCGAACTCCGCTGCCGCCCGGACGGTGGTAAGAGCGTGTTCGGAAACCTCAGCGGCGGACGCTGTAGAACAGGTGAGTCACGTAGGGCGACTCGATGACGCGGGTCCGTTGGAGTTCGATCGTCTGGTTGCCGAGGTGGTCGAACAGCCGCTTGCCCGCGCCGAGCAGTACCGGCGCCAGGTGCAGCCTGAGTTCGTCGACGAGGCGGGCGGCCAAGTACTGCTGGATGACGTTTGCGCCGCCGCCGATTCCGACGTCCTTGTCCCCGGCCACCGCCCTGGCCTGCGTCAGGGCGGTGTCGATCCCGTCGGTGACGAAGGTGAACGGCGACTGGCGGTCTGCCCATTCCCGGGGCACCGAGTGGGTCAGCACGAAGTACCGGGCGTTCGGGCCGCCGGGGGGGTTGCCGCCCCAGCCGCCGGTGACATCGAACATCCGCCTGCCGATAATTCCCGCCCCGGTCGAGCCCATGGCCTCCTGGAGCACGTTGCGGTCGACGTCGACCGGGGCGAACCGCCGTGCTTCGTCGTCGTAGCGCCACGGCCCGCCCATGACCCAGTTGTGCAGGGCTTCCCCGCGCTTGCCCAAGCCGCGGCCGGGCGCGTCGCCCGGCCCGGTGATGAACCCGTCCAGCGACATCGTGATGTCGGCGACCAGCTTTCCCATGACCTATCCCTCCGCTCACGCGAGGCTCTTGCCAGGAACGACCGCATCGGCAGCGGAAACTCATCGCAGGAACCGGCCCGGTGCTGCCGGCGTGCCACCGGGCTTCTAACCCAACCTGGGCCAACTTAGTCTGTGGTCGCCTGTCCCCGCCATCTGGCGGCGTGGGTGGTTCCACCCCTGCCGCGGACCAGGCCGGCCGTGCCACCGTGATGGCTGAGCTGATCAACTGACGTGAATACGGGGAGCGTGAGCGATGAGCAAACAAGCCAGTACGCCCGGCGCCCGCCGGCCCGCGGTGGCGGGCGCGGTGCTGGTGATCGCGGCGGGCTTGATCGCCGGCGGCTGCTCGAGCAGCAGTAGCAGTAGCAGTAGCAGTAGCAGTAGCAGTAGCAGTACGAGCAGTCTGGCGGGCCCTGTCTGGCTGTGCCGGCCCGGTCAGGCCTCTGACCCCTGCGCCAGCGATCTCGCCGCCACGATGGTCACCTCGGGCGGCACCCTCAAGCCGACCACCTGGCCGCATTCGGCGATGGCATCGAAGTTCGACTGCTTCTACGTCCACCCGACCGACAGCCTCGCCCAGACGGCCAACACCGGCCTGGCGGTGACCAAGCTGGACATATTCGTCGCGGGCGAGCAAGCCGCTCCGCTGTCTCAGGTATGTGAGGTGTGGGCGCCCTCCTACCGCTCGCAGACCTGGCCAAGCGTGCAGAAAGGGCTTGCGGGTGACGAGGCGGTTATGCGCTCGACCTTCACCGTCGCCTACGACAGCGTGCTCCCCGCCTGGCAGTGGTTCGTCGCCCACACCGGCGGCAAGCCGATCATCCTGGTCGGGGACTCCCAGGGCTCGGCGATCCTCATCCACCTCATTTCCGCCCAGCTCGATCACCAGCCGTCCGTACTGGGCCGCCTCCTGGTAGCGATCCTCGTCGGCGGCAACCTCCAGGTCCCGGCGGGCAAGACGGCCGGCGCCACCTTCACCAAGGTCCCCTTGTGCACCGCCAGCAGCCAGACGGGGTGCGCGATCGCCTTCTCGTCCTACCCGTCGCAGCCGCCGCCGGACTCGGTGTTCGGCAGGCCGGGCCAGGGCACGAGCCTGCAGTCCGGGCAGACGGCCAAGGCCGGCCAGCAGGTCGCCTGCGTCAACCCGGCGGCCCTGAACGGCGGCACCGGCGACCTGGACCCCTACCTGCTCACGGCCAGCCAGACCACCCAGTTCCCGATAGACTCCGGGCGGCTGACCGAACCCGTCTCCACCCCGTGGGTCACCTACCCCGGCCTGTATTCGGCGAGCTGCGCCCAGGGGGGCGGGGCCACCTGGCTCCAGGTCACCAGCCTCGCCGGGACAAACCGCACCCGGCCAGTCGTGAACGACGACGCGGAGGGCCAGCTTGGCGGTACCGGCCCGGCGTGGGGCTACCACGGCTACGAGTACTGGCTCACCCTGGGCAACCTGCTCCAAGACGTCGCCGGCGAGGAGGCCGCCTGGCAGTCGCGCCACTGATGCGCCCGCCCTCGGCGTGTTGACCGTTGGCGCTGCCCTGTCGCTCGGCTCTCAGCTTGGGTCAAGTTACTGCGCACCAGCGAGCCGGCGGATGCGGTCGAGGGCGTGGCCCGGCGTGCGCCGCGCGTGCCTTCGGGGGCTGAGCCGCCCGGCTCGCCGTGGCCGTGGTCGGGCTCAACGCTATCGGCCAGATGGTCCCCATCCCCGCCTACCCGCTCAGGTCCCTGATGATCATCGCGGACGTAGGACCATTGCGGCGGCTGGCCTTGCGTAGCGGATGTAGCATGCCGCACAGGGTTTCTGGCACATGGTCAGCTGGTTCCTATCCCGGCCGGGCTTCTTAAGGGGCAGTCATGCACCTGTTCGAATGCGAGGCGACGTTTGAGGCCGACCCGGACGCGGTCTGGAAGGTGTGGACCGACGTGGACCGCTGGCCCGAGTGGGATGTCAGCAAGGAGATCGCCCAACTCGATGGCCCGTTTGAGGCAGGCGCGAGCGGCTGGGCCAGGCAGCGCGGCAAGCTTGGCGGCTGCTTCACCATCACCGCGGTCGATGCCGGACGGCGCTGGGTCAGTGAGTGCCCGGTGCCGCTGGGCAAGGTCGTCTTTGATCACATGCTCGAGCCGGTGGCCGGGGGGCGCGTCCGGGTGGTCAAGAGAGCCGAGGTACTGGGCGGGTCCGCACCGCTGCTGCTGCTGTTCGCGTCCAGGATGCGCCGCGATACCGCCGAGTCGCTGGCTGCATTGCAGCGGCACGCCTGCCATCAGTAAGCAGGCTTTCTGCCGCACATGGCGGTGGGACGTCCGGGTGGAGAACGTGCCCGACCCGGCGATCCAGGCGGCCGCGGTCGGCGCCGCGCCGAAAAGACGGTGTCGCGGCTGGCCGGGCGCGCTGGCGAGACGCTGACCCACGCGGCACCGCAAGCGCCGGTCACCGGTGCAGGCCGCCGCAGATCATCTAGTATGGCGTTCCCGGCTCCTGGCGATCGATCTCACTCGGCATCGCGGACCGAGCGCACCGACCGGAAGCGGTCCGGTTCGGGTGCGGATTGTGGCTGTCGGCAGGACATGTGCGCTGGGTCCTGCCGCCGGCAACGACATCCTCTTCGCCCCGATCTGGTCCGCCGCCCTCACCGTGGTCGACGCCGCCACCTGCCGCTTGGCCTGCATCTCCCGCTGACGTCACGATCGTGCGCCGGGTTCGGGCCCGCCCGGACCAGCGGCGTAGCCAGAGCAGGCCGAAAACGGGAAGGACGAGCGGGACGAAGCCGTAGCCGCTGCCATAGCCAGACCACACTGTGGCGTCGGGGAAGGTGGCCGGGTCGGCGAGGCTCCAGGTGCCGACCGCCAGCACGCCGACGAGTTCGACCGAGCAGGACAGGACGGCGATCCGGCGAGCTGCTGGACTGCCGACGGTGAGGGTCACCGTGGCGAGGATGTAGACCACGGCGGCGAAGGCCGACAACAAGTACGCGACCGGAGCGTTACCGAACTTCGTCGCGATCTGCACCCCGGCCCGTGCGGAAGCGGCGAGCGCAAAGAGCGCGTAGATGGCGATCAGCACCCGGCCCGGGCCTGTTCTGGTTGAGCCCGGCCGCGATGCCATGGGCTCAGGCGATGCCATGGGCTCAGACATGGATGACCGGCCAGATCTGATGCAGCCGGACCATCAGCACGGCCGCGACGAGCCCGGCCACGGCGATGACCGCCGGGCCCCACCGTGATCGCTCCATCAGCCCCCAGACCGCGGCGGCCACCGGGACGAGCGGCATCGCGATCAGGTATCCGATGAGCGTTGCCAGCCCGGCCGGGCGTTCACCGCCGACGAGCCTGGCCACGACGATGCCGACCTGGACGAGCAGCAGGATCTCAAGGACGCCAAGAGCGGCGAGCAAGATAACGCTCATTCGCCGGTTTCGGGCGGTCATCAACAGCGCGTACCCGGCAAGCGCGAGACCGGCGACGATGATCGTCGTGGGGACGGCGCCGTTCACGCACGATATGTTACTACGTTTCGTAGTAACTGTTGCTGGCCCGGCGGGTGCCGGTCCCCTGGACCGAGGCTTACGTCTTGCACTGTTCCCGGTTCGCGGCAGCTGGCTGACGGGCACAGGTTTGTCTGCCTGTACGACTACGGGGCCGTGTCCAACATTCGTGCCAGAGCGGATCAGGTGAGTTCTGCTAGCTCGGGTAGGTGACGCAGGCGCGCCAAGCCCTTCGCCTCCAGTTGGCGAGCTCGCTCCCGGGAGATGCCAAGTGCCGCGGCAGCTTCGGTAAGCGTAGCGGGCTCGGTACCGTCCAGCCCGTAGTGGATCCTGATGACCTTTGCCTGCGACGGCGTCAGGCGGCCCAGCATCTGGCCGAGTTCCTGGCTCCACATCGCGTCGGTCACCACCAGTTCCGGGCCTGGCTCGGAGCCGGCCAGCAGCTCTCCCAGCTCCGTGTCATCCTCACCCACCAGCGCGGATAGGGAAACCGGCGACCGGGACGCCCGCTGCAGCAACCCTGCCTCGCCACCAGCTATCCCCGCCTCCGCAGCCACTTCCTCGAAACTGGGAGACCGGCCGAGCTCTAGCCGTAGCCGGTCCTCGGCCGCGCGAAGCTCGCCAGCTTTCTCCCGGGCGCCCGCCGGCAGCCGGACGGTCGAAGCCGAGCTGGCGATGGCCCTGGTGATGGCCTGGCGAATCCACCAGGTGGCGTAGGTGGAAAACCTGAAGCCCAGACCAGGATCGAACCGCTCCACGGCACGCATGAGCCCCATGTTGCCCTCCTGGATGAGATCACCCAGCTCGAGTCCCCGGCGCTGATAGCGCCGGGCCACCGACACGACGAGCCGCAGGTTCGCTGCCGCGAATTCCCCTGCCGCTTGCTGTCCCGCCCGCGCCGTCATCTCAAGCTGCTCTCGGTCGGCCGCAGGCACGTCAGGCTGCAGCATCCGCTCCCTGGCCCCGATGCCGGCCTGGACCACCCGCGCCAGCCGGATCTCGCCGCCACGGTCCAGGAGCGGGTACCGGCCGATCTCGCCAAGGTATAGCCCCACCGCATCCGGCTCGCCCGGCACGGTTCCCGGCGCGCCCACATCCGATTCGAGCACTCTGCTGCTGGCCACGACCGACTCCTCTTCCCAGGACCAATGGGCCCCAGTTAGGTCAACAGCACCGTCGCCCCGGACCATGCCGTCCCGCGGCAGGATGTGACCTTCGGCCCTGCCGAAGGTCCCGGCCGGATGAAACAGGGACCAAGGTCCCGGCACTTACGTTCCTACGGCAATGCCCTCTGGACGCGTCGCATACCAGCCTGGGAGAGGTTCCCGGAAGGATGCCGGATGGGTGTCGCGGATGCCGCGGCGAAGGAGATAACGATGAGCCAGGAGCAGAAGGCACAGGTGCTGGCCCAGGCAGCTGCTCGCCTCGGCCGCACTGATGACCAATGCCGCCAGGTACTGGGCCAGCTATGGGACGCCGCGTTCGAGGACGGCCGTCTCGACGCGTTGGACGAGTTCCAGGACCGGTTCTGCGTCTGCATGAAGTAACGCTGGGAACCGCCGGCGGCCCGGACGGTGATGCTGTCCGGCATCCTGGCCCTGATCACCGGCGTGGCCGTGACCATCACGGCCGTGAGCCTGGGCTCGGCTGCGGTCTTCTTCGCAGGCTCTGCGATCGCCGGCGCCGGGTTCGGCAGCGGCTTCCAGGGCGGAATCCGGCTGGTGGTGCCGCTGGCCGCGGCGCACGAGCGGGCCGGCCTGGTCTCGCTGCTCTACGTGGTGTCCTACCTCGGGCTGGGCGTGCCCGCCGTGCTGGCCGGGTTCGGCGTGGTCCATGGCGGAGGGCTTATCAGCACCGCCCGCTACTACGGCGCCGCGGTGATCGCCCTGGCCGCGCTGGCCCTGTTCGGCCTGATGAAGACCCGGCCCGGCCGCGCCGCGGAGCCTGCCGCCGCCCTGGCCCCAGGGCATACGATAGACAAGTCTGTCTAGGAAGGTGGCCGTCACCATGGCTGTCAAGGAGGCGAGCGCGGTCCGGCCCTCGGCGCGCGAGCGGCTGCTGGCCGCGGCCAACGAGCTGTTTTACAACGAGGGCGTGCACACCGTCGGCATCGACCGCGTCATCGAGCAGGCCGCGGTGGCCAAGGCCTCGCTGTACAACACCTTCGGCAGCAAGGACGAACTGGTCCGTGCCTACCTGGAGACCCGCCGCGCCGGCGTCGCCGAGCGCATCACGCAGGCGGTGGAACGTTACGACACTCCGCGCGAGCGCCTGCTGGCCGTGTTCGAAGGCCAGGGGGAGCTGTTCGCCCAGCCCGGCTACCGCGGCTGCGCGTTCGCCCGGGCCAGCGCGGAATCCAACCCGGCGACCTGGCCGAGCAGGCCGCCGAGGCCTACCGCCACTGGGTGCGCGCGCTGCTGACCGAGCTGGCCGCCCAGGCCGGCGTGCCCGCACCCGAGATCCTGGCCCGCCAGCTGCACCTGCTCTACGACGGCAGCGGGCAGTCCGCGCGGATGGACCACGACCCCGCCGCGGCCGCCGCGGCCCGCGCCGCCGCGGCCACCCTGCTCGACGCGGCC
>Ga0187819_10000838_pt1 | contig 15599 bp, 14 predicted proteins | sample NC_wetland_sal_i_15_FD_132411 | JGI IMG/M metagenome (GOLD analysis project Ga0187819, IMG submission 132411) | Wetland sediment microbial communities from Neuse River Estuary, North Carolina, USA - SO4_4 | ecosystem: Environmental > Aquatic > Freshwater > Wetlands > Sediment | place: USA...
CTGAGGTGCCGTCGTGCCCGGCGTCTGCGGTTGCTTCTGCCTCGGCCGGGGCTTCGGCTGCGGTCTCGGCCTCAGCTGGGGCGTCGGCTGCCGCTTGGGCTTCGGCCGGGGCTTCGGTCTCGGCCTCAGCCTCGGCCGGAGCTTCGGCGGGGACCTCGGCTTCGGCCTGCGGCGCAGCTTCGGCGGTCGGCGCGGCGGTGGCGGAGGCCAGGTAGACCAGGCCCTCCGTGCCCGGTTCCCTGGTCCCCAGCGCGACCTGGTGCGCGGGCCGCAGGTACTTCAGCCGGGGCACGTCGTGCGGCCGCCGGTAGATGTAGAAGAGCACCAGGGCGATCACGATGAACGTGCCCATGGGCAGCGCGAACGTCTCGATCGACCCGCCCAGGTACCGCAAAGGGCCAGACGCGATCAGTTCAGTCACGGAACCTCCACACCGCGCAGGACATCCCTCTTAACGAACGTAGAACAACAGCCAGAAGATGATCGTGATGATCGCCAGGTAGTTCCAGACCCAGGTGAACGAGCTGAGCGACGACTGGAACCGCTGGACGTCGAACGCCTCCTTGTAGGTGGGCGGCTGCTCGACGAAGAAGATGGCCGGGATCGAGCGGGCCCGCATGAACAGTATCTCCAGCCAGATCATGGCACAGAGCCAGATCACCAGCGCCACCGGGTAGAACCCGGTGAACACGCTAGCGTAACCGGACGCGCCGGGCTGGAACGGCAGGTTGAGCAGCTCGATGATCTGCAGTGCGACCGCCGCCAGGCCGAGCAGCAGCGCCAGCGGGGCGGCCTGCATCCACGGGGCCTTCCGGCCCGCCTTGAGCTGCTGTAGCCCGGCGGTCTGGACCAGCGCGCTGACCACGATCAGCGCCATGATCGTGATCCCGTACCACGCCTTCGGGGGCGTGGTCGAGCTCGGCAGCCACATCTGGTGCGAGTTCGCGGACTGCAGGTAGAAGTAGGCGAAGGCGAAGCAGCCGAACAGGAACGTCAGGCCGGCGATGGCAAGCCGGGAGCCCGTCCACGCCGCGTTCAACGCCGCCTCGTGGTAGTACGCGTTTTCCTCGATGGCCCGGGTCGCGGCCTCGTTCCCGCCGGGCGTGGTCATCTCGGCCATGCCTCAGCCCTCCGATCCCGCGCCGGCCAGGGCGCCGCTGATCACGCCGGCGGGCGGGTTCAGGTCGGCCACGGGCAGGGCGTTGGGGTCGCCGTACTCGTAGGGACCGGACAGGACCACCGGGATGTTCTCGAAGTTGTCCGCCGGCGGTGGCGAGGAGACCTGCCATTCCAGGCCGCGGGACCGCCACGGGTTCCCGGTCGCGGGCTCCCGCCAGACCACCGTCGACATCACGAAGTTGATCAGGAAGAGCAGGATGCCGAAGCCGAGGACGAACGCGGAGATCGACACCCAGTCGTTGATCGTCTGCAGGTTACTGGCGTACTCGAACACCCGGCGCGGCTGCCCGAGCTCGCCGACCGCGAACAGCGGCATGAAGGTCGAGTTGAAGGCGATGAACATGATCCAGAAGTTCCACTTGCCGAGCCGCTCGTTCAGCTTGATCCCCATCATCTTGGGCAGCCAGTAGTAGACACCGCCGAAGAACGCGAAGATCAGCCCGCCCATGATCGTGAAGTGGAAGTGCGCCATCACGAAGAACGACCCGTGCGAGGTGACGTCGGCCGGCACGTCGGACAGGACCACCCCGGAGATCCCGCCGAACAGGAAGTTGATGTAGAAGCCGATGGCGAACAGCATCGGCACCGTCAGGCGGATCTTCGCCTTCCAGAACGTGCCCAGCGCGACCAGGTAGATGAACCCGGTCGGGATCGAGATCATCTCGGTGGTGAGCATGAACAGGGGCCGCATGTCCGGGTCGATGCCCGAGTCGAACAGGTGATGCTGCCAGACGAAGAAGGACAGGAGGGCGACGCCGAACATGCCGGCCGCGGCGACCTTGTACCCGAACAGCGGTTTTCGGCAGAACACCGGGATGACCTCCGAGACGATGCCGAACCCGGGCAGCGCCAGGATGTACACCTCAGGATGGCCGAAGAACCAGAACAGGTCCTGGTACAGGTAGCTGCTCCCGCCGAGCTGGTTGACGAAGAAGGCCGTCTGCACGGTCCGGTCGGTGATGATCATGTACATCCCGCCGACGAGCACCGGCGCCGCCAGCACGAACAGGAACGACACCGTCAGCATCGCCCAGACGAACATCGGCAGCCTGCCCCAGCGCATGCCGGGGGCCCGGTAGCAGATGATCGTGCAGATGAGGTTGAAGCCGGCCAGGATCATCGAGATCCCCATCAGGCCGAACGCGATGGCGTAGCCGTCCATGCCCTCGCCGGCCTGGACCGACAGCGGGGCGTACCCGGTCCAGCCGGTGGGGAACCCGCCGAACAGCACGCTGGACAGCAGGATGACGTAGGCGCAGGGGGTCAGCCAGAAGGACAGCGCCTCGATCCGCGGGAAGGCGGTCCGCTTCGAGCCGATCATCAGCGGCACGAAGTAGTTCCCGAGCGGCCCGGTGATGACCGAGGTCATCATCATCATCATCATCGTGCCGTGCTCGCCCACCACCATGAGGTAAGCGCTGGGCGAGAGCACGTGGTAGGACGGCGACAGCAGCTCGGTCCTGATCGCCATCGCGAACAGGCCGCCGGTCAGGAAGTACGTGATCATCCCGAACAGGTACTGGATCCCGACCACCTTGTGGTCCAGGGTGTACCGGAAGTACCTCGCCAGGCCGGTTTCCGGCTCGATGTCGCCGTGCGGGATGGGGTGGCCGAGCATCTGCCTGACCAGGTCGTTGAAGACGCCGAGCCCGATCAGCCAGCCGAGGATGAGGAAGAGATAGCCAAGGACGATCGCCATATCGTTGTCGTTGGAGTGGGCGACCTGCTGGTACCCGCTGCCGATGAAGTTGCCGAGCAGGTGCCCGAGCACGTACCCGACGACCGCGCCGATGAGTGCGGTATGCCAGCCCGGGCGGAGCCACCAGGGCCGCGCCGTCCGCGGGGTGCCAGGCTCGCCGCCGCCGGGGGCCTGAGCGCTTTCCGGCTGGATTTCGATGGCCATCTGCGTTACCTCACTACCTTCCGCCGCGTCATGGCTGCTCAGGGTCGTTCGGGTTGTAGAAGCCGCCGCCCGCGCCGGTGAGCCCGAGCTGGACGAGAACCTTGCCGAGAACGGGAACCACGGTCGGGTCGTAGGTCAGGGCGTAGGGCGGCAGCGCCGCCGTGATCTTGGCCATCGCGGTTTCCGTCTGCTGCGCCCAGGCCTGGAAGCCGGACACCGACATGACCTGGCCGTAGTCGTACATGGCGCCGTGCCATAGCCCGCACAGCTCGTCGCAGCGGACCACGAAGCTGCCGGTGTGCTGGGGGGTGGTGTAGGCGACGTTGTTCACGCCGGGGTTCGCGTCGGCCTTCACGCCGAGCTGGTAGGCCCAGAAGTCGTGGATGACGTCGAGTGAGGTGACGTTGAACTGGACGGCCTGGTTCAGGGGCAGCACCAGCTGGGTGGTCTCCATCCCGCCGTACTGCGGGTACCGGTAGGTGAAGGCCCACTGCTGGGCGATGACCTGCACCTGGAGGATGTTGGAGGTGTTCGGCTTCCAGATCGGCTGCGGGCCCTCGCCGCCGCCCGCCCCGGCCGGGGCGATCAGCTCGTAGGTGCCGAACACCGCGAGCGCCAGGACGATCGTGCTGGTCGCGACGATCCAGATGAGCTGGATCCGGGTATGGCCGTGAATCGGCGGCGCGTCGGTCTCGTCGCCTGCCTTCGCCCGCCAGAACGTCAGCGCGTACGCGAAGTAGATCAGCACGCCGAGGACGACGGGGGTCGCGATGGTAGCCAGGACGGTCAGGTCGAACTGCTGGCCGGAGGCCGAGCTCGACATGGCGCCCGGCGGCAGGTGCGGACCCCAGACGATGTAGACCAGCGGGCAGCAGATCGCGCTGGCCACCACCCAGAGGATCGCCAGCCGCAGGCCGTCGTTCCGCTCGGCGGGCGGACCAGACGGGCTCGCCGATTCCTCGGCCATCAGGCATCCACCTCCATTTGCCCGCTCATGTAACCCGGCGTCCCCATCGGGCCGCCGTTTCCGTCCAGGTAGCCCAGGCCGCACGGGATGATGCACTGCCACCGGAACGTCCCGCCCACGGCCGGGGTCATGAAGCTGAACGTGACCACGTTGTGCGGGCCGTCCGAGGGCGAGCACGGCGACGTGGCGCACAGGTTCTGGTTCGCGCTCAGGGTCGTCGGCGAGGCCAGCGGCACGTTGATACCCAGGGCCGGCATCGTGAACGTGTGCGCGACGCCGCACACGGCCCATGAGTTCAGGAACGACGTCGGCGTGCCGTTGACGTACTCGACGCCGCCGATGGTGCCGGTGACCTGGCCCCAGGCCGGGTTCCGCAGCGGGGTGCAGCCGTCGTATTCGTAGATCGTGATGTTCACCCGAGTGTTGGCGGGCACGGCGAAGTAGGTGGTGTGCACCCACTGCTTGGTCTGCGGGTTCTGGATGAAGTACGTAACCCAGGCCGGCTTGTTGGTCACCGTGGCCTGCGCGTCGGTCTGCAGCACGACGTTCACCTGGCCGTTGCTGGCGTACGGTGTGTAGTCCTCGACCGGCGGGGCCGCGAGGATGATGTGGACGACGACGAACACAATGCCCGCGACCACCACCACGAACGCCACCGCCAGGGTCGTCACGCGAGCCGCAAGTGACACCGGTTACCACCTCGTTTCTGTGCGACATCCGATGCACACGGTTGCAGCGGCCATCGCTGGTGCCCGTACCAGGCTGTCGGGAACCGGTGGGCAGCTTCCGACAGGCGGAAATCCGCAGGCACGATGCCGACTTACGCACCTGATCGTGACGGCGGAAGGTTCGGGGACGCAACATTGCGACACGTGAATGACAAAATTGTCATGCGCCCCCGCGCCAGCAGGCGCGGAACGGCCCCGCCGGGCCCGCAGGCGCCGCCCGGCACCCGGGATCCGGGCGCCCGGGGGCCGAGTCGCGACGGCGGCAGGGCCCTCAGCCGCCGCAGCAACCACTCTCCACGTCCCTTCGGGCATGGTTTGCAATCGATTGTGTGACAGACGAGTAACAGATAAGGCCTGACCGTTACCGGTACTTGACCAGCAGCTGACCCACGTAGAAACATCGGGACCAGGGCATCAACGGTTAGTGAGGACTGGGGGGGAGAGACCCGGTTCCACGACGGCCTGGCAGCGGGCGTGGAGCCACACCACGCGGGAGCGGCAGACGACCATAAGCGGCGAAGAGGCGATGACTTCGCAGGAAGCGGTTCAGGCCCCTGTTACCCAGCCGGCGGATGCGGTTGGCGCCAGGATTCTCGTTGCCGACGACGAACCGGGAATCCGGTCCTTCATCGGCCGGGCGCTCGGCGCGGCCGGCTACGCCGCCGACTTCGCCGCGACCGGGGCCGAGGCCTTGGCGCGGGCGCGCACCAGCCACTACGACCTGGTCATCCTGGACCTGGTCATGCCGGACATGACGGGCCAGGTCATCCTCGAACGGCTGCTGTCCGCGCGCCCGGATCAGGCGGTCCTCGTGCTGTCCTGCCTGGCGGACGTCGCCGCCAAGGTGGACTGCCTGGAGCGCGGGGCGCAGGATTACCTGACCAAGCCGTTCTCGCTGGCCGAGCTGCTGGCCCGGGTCCGGGTCAGGCTGCGCGGCTGGCCCGCGGAGCTGGCCCACGATCGGGCCGGAGAGGTCATCAGGGCCGGGGATCTCACCCTGGACGTCGGGCGCCTGGTCGCCGACATCGGTACCGGCCCGGTCCCGCTGACTCGGCTCGAATTCCTGCTGCTCCGCGAGCTGGCGGAGCACCCGGGCCAGTCGGTCACGAAGGGACAGCTGCTGGCGACGGTCTGGGGATACGACTTCGACCCCGGCTCGAACGTCGTCGACGTGTGCGTGCGGCGCCTGCGGTCCAAGCTCGGCTTCGGCCTGATCAAGACGGTGCGCGGTGAGGGCTATCAGCTCGCCGGCCGCTGACGCCGACGGCTCAGCACCCGTGAGCCCCTGGTCCGGGTTCGGCCGGTTCGCGGTCAGGCTCAGCTGGCCCTTCAGGCCCGGGTTGCTCGACGCGGCGTGGGCCGTCTTCTCCGGGATCAACCTGGCGGCCATCCTGGCGTTCCCCGGCTGGGAGACGATCCCGTTCCATGTCATCTGGATCAGCTTCACGCTGCTGTACGGCTTCCGCACCTGGGCCACCGCGCCCACGCTGTGGGTGCTCGGCGCGGTCATGGCCACCACCGCGGTCGGCATCGGGCTGGACGTCATGCGCGGGTCGGAACCGGTCGCCGAGCTGACCGAGGTCCCGCTGATGGCCGCGATGTTCGGCGCGATGGTCTGGCACGCCCAGCGGAAGCAGGCCGCCGAGCAGGAGTCACGCCTGGTCGGCGAGGAGAACGCGCGGCTGCTCGCCACCCAGCGCCGGTTCCTCCAGGACGCCTCGCACCAGCTCCGCACGCCGATCACGATCGCGCTGGGCCACGCCGAGCTGCTCGCCGGGGGCCTGACCAGCCGTCAGGAGGGGCACGACATCCAGGTGGTGCTCGGCGAGCTGAACCGGCTGCGGCGGATCGCCGAGCGGCTCCTGGTCATCGCGGCGGCGGAGGGCCCGGAGTTCCTGCACCTCGAGCCGGTCGCGCTGGACAGCTTCACCATGGAGATCCTGCGCCGGTGGCGGCCGACCGCGAACCGCAGCTGGCAGGTCGGCCGGCTCGACCAGGCGACCGTCCAGGCGGACCGGGAGCGGCTCGGCCTGGCCGTCGACGCGCTGCTCGAGAACGCGGTGCGGCATACCGGCGACGGTGACGTGATCAAGCTGTCGGTCCTGGCCGCCCGGGCCGGCGGGCCGGCGCGCATGATCGTCGCGGACGACGGCCAGGGCATCCCGGCCGAGCTCCTCCCGCACATCTTCGACAGGTTCCGCAGCGGCGACAGCGGGCATCCGCGCGGGACCGGCCTGGGACTGGCCCTGGTCCGTGCCGTGGCCCGGGCCCACGGCGGCGACGTCCTGGTCCGCAGCCGCCCGAACCGGGGCAGCGAGTTCGAGTTGCTGCTGCCCGCGCCTTCCCCGCCGCTCGCGCCCTCGCCGGCCGCGCCCGCGGGCGGACAGGCTGCTGCTGACACACTGGCACGCAAGCCATGAGGCGAGGGCGGTGAAGGCGGGGTGAATCCGGGCGTGAGCCAGCAGACCTGGGCGGGCGCGATCGGCGAGCTGTGGCAGTCGGCGGTCAGGCACAAGCTCGCCGCCGGCTTTGTGGTCCTGTGCGTGGCGGGCTCGCTGGTCGGCATCGCCCTGGCCAGCTCGGGTCCGGCGGCGCCGGCCGGGCCGGCCGCCGATCCGCCCGCGCCCTCGTTCAGCCTTCCCGTCCTCGGCCATTCCGCGCAGCGGATCTCGCTGGCCGGCTACGCGGGCCGACCGCTCATCGTGAACTTCTTCGCGTCCTGGTGCGAGCCGTGCCAGCAGGAAACGCCGCTGCTGGCCCGGTTCTACCGCGGCGAGCACGGCCAGGTCGCGCTGGTGGGCCTGGACGAGAACGACATCCTCAGCCACGCGCTGTCGTTCACCCGCGCCAAGGGCGTCACGTACCCGGTGGGCTGGGACCCCGGGAACACGGCCGCGTCCGCCTACGGGGTCGGCGGGCTGCCGCAGACCTTCTTCCTCGACGCCAGGCACCGCATCGTCGATCGCGTCTTCGGTGCGGTCACGCTCGCCGAGCTGGACCAGGGCATCGCGCTCGCGACCGGGAAGGCGGCCAGTTGAACGCCCCGGCCACCACGGACCCCCCGTACGTACCGATCCGGCGCGGCGGCTGGCCGGTCCGCCGCACCCCGCTCTGGCTGGTGGCCGTGGTGGCCCTGCTGGTCGGCGGCATCACGCTGCTCTCCCTCTCGCACAAGCCCTCGCACGCCCAGCAGGCCAGCGACCTGAACGCCTACATGAACGACATGAACGCCGGGATCGAGTCGTGCGCGGGCGGGGTCACCGAATCGCAGCAGGCGCTGAGCGCCGTGGAGGCCGGCGCGACGTCCGAGCTCAACACGGCCATCAAGCTGGTGAATTTCGACGCGGCGAACTGCTCGCCGGCCAACAGCCAGCCGCTGGACGACCTTACCCAGTACCAGGTGACGGAGTCACTGGCCAGCTTCAACCTGGATCAGTGCACCAACGACTTCGTGACGTGGGCCTTTCCCTACGCCATGCAGGCGCAAGACGACATGGTCAGCGTGCTGACGGCCCGGGGCGCTCCCGCCCGGGCGGCGGCCGACACCGCCCTCACCAAGGCGCTGCGCCGGCTCGACGCCGAACGCGCGACGATCTACTCGATCCTGCGGTCCGCCGAGCGCGCGGTCTCGGACCACGCGGCGCTGCCCCACCTGCCGGGCTAGCCCGACCTAGCCAGCGGGGGCTAGGCGTCCTTCTGCCGCGACCTGCTGGCCATGGCGGCCACCCCGGTCAGGCCGTAGGCGAGGCCGCCGTGCCAAAGGCCGCTGACCAGGCCGTGCAGGACGCCGCCGCCGGTGACCACGCTGAGCACCAGCGCGATGGCCGCGGCGGCGAGCGCGGGCAGGACGGCGAAGCGCCACGGGTTGTTCCGCGCCCAGCGGATCGCCCGGCTGGGCCGGGCCCGCCACAGCGCGCCGGCCGCGGCCACCACGAGGAACGCCACCGCGCCCATGGCCAGCGAGCCGCTCACCGCGTGCAGGCCCAGGCCGCCGCGGATAACGTGCAGGCCCAGGTCGCCGGCGGCGACGACGCCCCCGGTCACGACCGCGGTCTTCCACGGCGCGCCCGACAGGGCCGCGCCGGAAATCGACATCTCCTCACGCCGGGAGAGGTCTTGATCGTTCTGAGTCGGCGCGGACATCCGAACCCCTGCCCTTCGAGACCCTCACGCGATCATCACGTCATATCGCGTCTTAGACGCAGCGTACCACGCGTTGGCACTTACGCCATCCGAGGCGCGCGCGGGTGGCGCGGGTTCTCAGCAGACTCATCACGTCCGCACAGGACCGGACTACCGGCCGACCGGGGTTCTGTATGACTACCGTGCTTGCCTGGGGGCAGCAGTGGTCTGGACGTACGCTGGTCTGGTCGAGGGCGAGGACGATGCAGGACAACGAGAGCGCCGGCGGCGGCCGGGAGCAGCCGGATCCGCCGGACCACCCCGATCAGGAGACGATCGCCTTCGGGTATGGCGGGTACCCGAACCAGGTTGACCAGGGCAGCTTCGGTGCGGACGGGTACGGCCCGACCGGCTACGGCCGGTACGGCACCGCAGGCTACGGCGGGTCCGGCACTACTGCCTACGGCGGGTCCGGCAGCGCCGGCTACGGCGGGTCTGGCCCTCCCGGCTACGGCGGGCCTGGCACCGCCGGGTGGGGACCGTACGCGCCCATGCCCCCGGTGCGGCTCCCCCCGAGGCGGAAAGATCACACGGTGCGCTACCTCATCGCCGCCTTCCTCTCCGCGTGCCTCGGCGCAGGGCTGACCGCCGCGTTCGGCACCCAGGACGCGGGCTCCTCCCCTCGCTCCTCCCCCGGCATCGCCGCCAGCGACATCCCCGAGCCGCACAACATCGTGGCCGGCAGCGGGTCGTCCTCCTCGCCGCTGAACGAGGCGGCGGTCGAGGCCAGGGTCAAGCCGGGCCTGGTCGACATCAACGCCGTGCTCAGGTACCAAGACGAATCGGCGGAGGGGACCGGGATGATCCTGTCGCCGACCGGCCTGGTCCTGACCAACAATCACGTAATCGACGGGGCCACCAGCGTGGCCGTGACGCTGGTCGGGTCGCGCGCGGTGTACCAGGCCCGGGTGGTCGGCTACGACCAGACCGATGACGTCGCGCTGCTCCAGCTCGGCGGCGCCTCCCGGCTGACCTCGGTCAGCTTCGGTAACTCCGCGCAGGTCAGCCTGGGCACCCCGGTGCTCGCGCTCGGGAACGCCGAGGGGCGGGGCGGCGTGACGCCCGCCCGGGGCGTCATCGACGGGCTGAACCGCTCCATCCAGGCCAGCGACGAGGGATCGGACACCACCGAGGACCTGAGCCACATGCTGGAGACCAACGCCGGGATCCAGCAGGGCGATTCTGGCGGCGTCCTGGTGAACAATGCGGGCCAGGTCATCGGCATGATCACCGCCGCGAACACCGGGGCGGGACGCGTCGCCGGCACGGTGGGCTTCGCCATCCCGATCGACAGCGCGCTGGCCATCGCCAGGCAGATCGCCGCGGGCCGGGCCAGCTCGACGGTGTACATCGGCACGCCCGGCTTCCTCGGCGTCGTGCTCGCGCAGAGCGACAGCCCCGATCCGCGCCGGCAAGCCTTCGACGAACAGCAGTCGGCGCGGGGCGGGCGCGGCGGCCGCGGCCGCCCCGGCGGTCACGGCGCGGCCTGCCTGACCCCCGGCCAGCCAGCCCCGGCGCCGGCCAGCATCGCGCCGGTCAGCACCGGCACGCTCATCCTCGGCACCCTGTGCGGGACGGCCGTGGCCGGCGACGGCCTCGCGCCGGGCGACGTGATCACCTCGGTCGACGGCCAGGCCGTCACCACGCCCGACTCGCTGTCCGACATCACGGCCAGGTACCACCCGGGCACGGTCGTCTCGGTCACCTGGGAAGGCGTCAACGGCACCAGGCACACGACGTCGGTCAGGCTCGGCAGCGGCCCCGCCCGGTAGGGGTCCCGCCGGGTCGGGCTCGGGTCGGACGCCTGGTCATTGGCCGAGCCAGGACCGCAGCCGCGCCTCGCACGCGGCGATGGGGGCGATCTCCACGTACTCATCCGGCGTGTGCGCGATCTCGGAGACGCCCGGGCCGTAGTTCACCGCCGGGACGCCGAGCGCGGCGAACCTGGCCACGTCGGTCCAGCCGAGCTTGGCGCGCGGGGTGCCGCCGACCGCCGCCACGAAGGCCGCCGCGGCGGGGTGGGCCAGGCCCGGCCGCGCGCCCTCGGCGACGTCGAGCACCGTCACCGGCCACGCCGGGAACAGCGAGCGCACGAAGTCCTCCGCCTGCGCGGCGTCCCGGTCCGGCGCGAACCGGTAGTTGACGGTCACCACGCACTCGTCGGGGACCACGTTCCCCGCTACGCCACCCCGGATCCCGACGGCGTTCAGGCCCTCGTGGTAGCGGAGCCCTTCGACCTCGGGCTCCCTGGCCGCGTACCCCCGCAGCACGGCGAGGATGTCGCCGGCCTCGTGGATCGCGTTGCGCCCCATCCAGGAGCGCGCCGTGTGCGCCCGCCGGCCCGCGGCCGTGATCTCGGCGCGCAGCGTGCCCTGGCACCCCGCCTCGATCTCGCCCGAGCTCGGTTCCATCAAGACGGCGAAGTCGCCGGCCAGCAGATCGGGGCGCGTGCGGCTCAGCCGGCCCAGCCCGTTGCGCTCGGCCGCGACCTCCTCGCAGTCGTAGAACACGTAGGTGACGTCCCGGCCGGGCGCGGTGAGGGATGCGGCGAGCCGGAGCTGGACCGCCACCCCGGACTTCATGTCGGTCGTCCCGCAGCCGTACAGCCGCGGACCTTCGGCGTGCGAGGGGAGGTTGCCCGCCAGCGGCACCGTATCGAGGTGCCCGGCCAGGATTACCCGTTCCGGCCGCCCCAGCGTGGTCCGCGCCACGATCACGTTGCCGTCCCGGTACACGGCCAGGTGCGGCAGCGGGCGCAGCGCGCGCTCGATGGCGTCCGCGAGCGGCCCCTCCTCGCCGCTGACCGAGGGGATGTCGACGATCTGCGCGGTCAGCGCCGCGCCCTCCAAATCGAGGTCTAGGTCAGGATGAAGGTCACGGCCCAGGTCAGAGTTCACCCCGTCAGGATAGGGATGCGGCCGGGGGCGAGGCCTGCGGTGCCCGGGTGGGGAGCGCCCGGGCCGCGGCGCGCAGCGCGGTCACGATCACCGCGACCGAGGGCCTGCGCACGCTGGCCGTGCGGGTCACCGCGTAGATGTCCCGGGCCAGGTCCAGGCCGTGCGGCAGGTCGCGGACCGCCACCCGGCGCTCCCCCGCGATGACCAGCCTCGGCAGGATGGCGATGCCGATCCCGCGCGCTACCAGGCTCACGATGGTGAACATGCCCTCGAACTCCGAGAGCACCGGGGGCACCACCCCGACCGCGGCGAGCAGCCGGTCCGCGGCCTGCCTGGACGGCTCGCTGGCGGGCGCGGCCAGCCACGGCTCGTGCCGCAGGGCCCGCAGGTCGACGGGCTGGCCGGGATCGGCCGCCCGGTGGGTACGGGGGACGACCAGGACCAGGTGGTCGCGGACCAGGTGGAAGCAGGTCAGGAGGGAACCGCCCGCCTCGATGTCGTCGGCCAGCCGGCCGGTCCAGTCGTCCACGATGGCGACGTCCACCCCACCGGACCGGACCTGGCTCAGGCCCTCACGGGCCGGGGTCTGGCGCAGTACGAGCGTCAGCCCCGGGTGGGCGCGCAGGCTGCGCGCGAGCGCGGGCGCGAACGCGACCGCAGCGGAGGGGAACGCCGTCGCGACCACCCGCCCGGCCGGCTCGCCGGCCCGGGCGGACAGATCGGTCTCGGCCTCCTCGACCATGGCCAGGATCCGCTCGGCGTGATCGGCCAGGCGCCGGCCCGCGTCGGTCAGTTCGGCCCGGCGGGCGGACCGGTCGAGCAGCGCGGTCCCCGCCTCGCGCTCGAGCGCGGCCAGTTGCTGCGACACCGCAGACGGCGTGTAGCCGAGGACGGCGGCCGTCCTGGCGATCGTGCCGCGGGCGGCGAACTCCTTGAGCAGACGGAGCCTGTGCAGGTCAAGCATAAGAGAATCTTAGTCTCTGCTATAGATATCGGCGCTTGCGCTTACGGTCAGTGGTCCGTGAAACTTTAAGCAGGTGTTCAGGATGGTCACGGTAACCGCGAGGTAGCTCTTCAATTTCCCTCGCACCGATGACCGGATTCACCCTTCATCCGCTTATCCCGCAGCTAGGAGCGCCGCTTCCGTGGCTCTCACTATCGCGCCGTTCCCGGCTACCTCCTCCGCCGCGGCACGCCCCGGCCGCTTCTGCCTGGGGGCCTCGCGCGTGGCCGTTTCCGCGACCCTCGCCGCCAACGAGACGATGGACGCCAGGCGCCGCCGCGGCGAGCCGGTGCTGCCGATGGGGTTCGGCGAGGCGGGCCTTCCGGCCCACCCGCTGCTGCGCGAGGCGCTGGCCGACGCCGCCGGGTACACCTCGTACGGCCCGGTGGCCGGCCACGCCAGGCTGCGCGAGGCGGCCGCCTCGTACTGGGGCAGGCGCGGCCTGCCCACGGACCCGGACCTGGTCGTGGCCGGCCCGGGCAGCAAGGCGCTGCTGTTCGGGCTGGTCAGCGTCATCGGCGGCGACGTCGCGGTGACCCGGCCCAGCTGGGTCAGCTACGCCGCGCAGGCGGCCCTGGCCGGGCACGCCGCACACTTCGTGTCCGGCGACGCCGGCGTGCCGGACGCCGGCCAGCTGGCCCGCGCGGTGTCGGCGGCGCGCGCGGCGGGCCGGCAGATCCGCTCGGTCATCGTCACGCTGCCCGACAACCCGACCGGGCGGACCGCGCCGGCCGCCGCCGTCCGCGCCCTGTGCTCGGTCGCGGACCGGCACGACCTGATCGTCATCTCCGACGAGATCTACCGGGACCTGGTCCACGACGGCGAGGCCGCGTTCGCCAGCCCCGCGGCGCTGGCCCCCGAGCGGACCGTGGTGACCACCGGGCTGAGCAAGAACCTGGCCCTGGGCGGCTGGCGCCTGGGGGTGGCCAGGCTGCCGGACGGCTGGCTCGGGCCCGAGCTCACCGGCCGGTTGCTCGCGGTGGGCAGCGAGATCTGGTCCGCGCCGGCCGGGCCCGTCCAGCAGGCGGCCGCGGTCGCGTTCGCCGAACCTCCCGCGCTGGCGGAACGCGTCGCGCTGAGCCGCCGGCTGCACGCTCGCGTCGCCCGGGCGGTCGCGCTCCGCTTCGCCCGGGCCGGCGCGTCCGTGCCCGCGCCGCAGGCGGCGTTCTACGTGTACCCGGACTTCTCGCCGCTGGCGGACGTGCTGCTCGAGCGGCACGGGATCTCCGGCGACGACGCACTCGCCGCCCTGCTCCTGGCGCGGTACGGGGTCTGCGTGCTGCCCGGCAGCGCGTTCGGCGAGCAGGTCGGGCGGCTGCGCCTGCGGGCGGCGACCTCGCTGCTCTACGGCGAGACCGAGGCCCAGCGCAGCGCCGCGCTGGACGCGGCCGACCCGTGCTCCCTGCCCTGGATCGCCGCGTCGCTTGACCGGCTGGACGAGGTGCTGGCCGACCTGACTGGGATCGGGGGTGGTACCACCGCTCGTTCGGGATAACGGGTTTGATGGTCTTCATGAGCTACGCCGAACCGCCGACGCCCTCGTTCCTGTTCGACCTGGACGGGACGCTCATCGACAGCGTGTACCAGCACGTCATCGCCTGGCGCGCGGCGCTGTCCGAGATCGGGATCGACCTGTCGGTCTGGCGGATCCACCGGCGGATCGGGATGAGCGGCGGGCTGTTCGTGTCCGCGCTGCTGCGCGAGACGGGGCGGTCGCTGTCCCAGGCGGACATCGACCTGCTCCAGCAGGCGCACGCGGCGCAGTACCGGGCGCAGATGGACAGCGTCACCCCGCTGCCTGGAGCGCGCGACCTGCTCGGCTTCCTCACCGGGGCGGGCGTGCCGTGGGCCATCGCGACCAGCGGGTACGCGGCGACGGCGCGGCCCGCCCTGGCGCTGCTGGGGCTCCCCGCCGACACCCCGATGGTGACGCGCGACATGGTGCGGCACGCCAAGCCCGACCCCGACCTGTTCCTGGCCGCGGCCGCCCTGCTGGGCGTGGACCCGAGGCAGGCGATGGTGGTCGGCGACAGCGTCTGGGACCTGCTCGCCGCGCGGCGCGCCGGGGCGCTCGGGGTGGGGCTGCTGTCGGGCGGGTACGGGCGGGAGGAACTCGAGCGTGCCGGGGCGTACCGGGTCTACGCGGACCCGGCCGAGATGCTCGCGCGCATCGACGAGGTCGGGGTCAGGACCGGGTGGACCTGACGTTCGCGTTACGCCTCTGGAGCCTCTCAGGCCCCACGGACATCCCTACACACTGTGACGGACATCTCATCGGGGCGTGTTCACGAGGTTTTCGCCTGCAGGTCGCATGGATCTCGCTAGCAACGGCGCCTTCGCTCGCGAGTGGGGATTAAATGGATGGGTAAGCGGTCGGGGCGCCGCGGAATGACGGCGCCCTGGTGTCATTCGGGGAGGCGAATCACCGTGCCCACCGTGCGTCGGATCATCGTTGGCGTGCATGGGTCGCTCGGAAGCCTGCAGGCGCTGCGCTACGCGGCGGACGAGGCCAGGCAGCGGGACGTGCCACTGGTACCGGTCATCGCCTGGGTCCCGCCGGGCGGCGACCTCGCGGAGCGCCGGCACGCCTCGCCGTACCTGCGCAAGCTCTGGCGGGAGGCCGCCTGGGAGCGGCTCACGGCGGCGTTCGACGACGGCCTGGGCGGGATGCCCGCCGACCTGCAGGTCGAGCCGCACGTGGAGCGCGGCGAGACCGGTGCCGTGCTCGTCGACGTGGCGA
>Ga0187819_10000840_pt1 | contig 15560 bp, 16 predicted proteins | sample NC_wetland_sal_i_15_FD_132411 | JGI IMG/M metagenome (GOLD analysis project Ga0187819, IMG submission 132411) | Wetland sediment microbial communities from Neuse River Estuary, North Carolina, USA - SO4_4 | ecosystem: Environmental > Aquatic > Freshwater > Wetlands > Sediment | place: USA...
AGGTGCCCAGGATGATGCGCCGCTTCACCTCGGCACCGAAACCCGCCTCGCGGGTCAGCGCCATGACCTCTTCGGCGTCCCTGGTCCCGTCGTCGCCGGTCCGCAGGCCGTAACGCATGGCGTCGAACCGGGCCAGGTTGGACGAGCACTCGCTGGGCGCGATCAGGTAGTAGGCGGGCAGGGCGTACCTGAAGTGCGGGCAGGACACCTCGGTGACCTTGGCCCCGAGGGATTCGAGCAGCTCGACCGCCTCGGCGAACCGGGACAGGACGCCCGGCTGGTAGCCTTCGCCGCTCAGCTCGGTGACCACGCCGATCCGCATGCCGCTCACGTCGGCCTCACGGGCCGCCGCCACCACCGGCGGCACCGCCGCGTCGATCGAGGTGGAGTCGCACGGGTCGTGTCCCGAGATCGCCTCGTGCAGCAGCGCGGCGTCGAGCACGGTCCGCCCGAACGGCCCCGGCGTGTCCAGGCTGCTCGCGAACGCGACCACGCCGTACCGGGACGAGCCGCCGTAGGTCGGCTTGGTGCCGACGATGCCGCAGACCGCGGCGGGCTGGCGGATCGAGCCGCCGGTGTCGGTGCCGACGGCCAGCGGCGCCTCGTAGGCCGCGACCGCGGCGGCGGACCCGCCGGACGAGCCGCCCGGGATCTTGGCCAGGTCCCACGGGTTGCGGCTGGGGCCGTACGCGGAGTTCTCGGTGGACGAGCCCATGGCGAACTCGTCCATGTTGGTCTTGCCGACGATGATCGTGCCGGCCTGCCTCAGCCGCCGCGTGATCGTGGCGTCGTACGGCGGGTGCCAGCCCTCCAGGATGCGCGAGCCGCAGGTGGTCGGCATGCCGACGGTGGTGAACACGTCCTTGACCGCGACCGGGACGCCCGCCAGCGGGCCGAGCGGCTCGCCTTTGCTGCGCCGTCCGTCGACCTCGGCCGCCTGGGCCAGCGCGCTGTCGGCCGCGACGTGCAGGAAGGCGTGCACGCGGCCGTCGACGGCGGCGATCTGGTCCAGGTGGGCCCGGGTGACCTCGGTCGCGGAGACCTCTCGCGCGGCCAGGGCGGCCGACAGCTCGGCCGCGGTCATGCGGGTCAGGTCTCCCGCTCCGTCGCGGGCGCCTCGCTGGCTTCGGGAGTCCATCAGTCCTCCCCCAGAATTCTCGGCACCTTGAACCGCTGCTGCTCCACGGCGGGCGCCTGGTCCAGGGCTTGCTCGGGCGTCAGGCATCCGGCCGGCTCGTCGTCACGGAACACGTTGGTGACGCCGGTCGCGTGCGAGGTCGGCGGTATGCCCTCCGCGGCGACCTCCTGGACCTGCGCGACCGCCGTGATGATCTGGTTCAGCTGCGGCGCCAGATGGTCGAGTTCCGCGTCACCGAGCGCGATCCGGGCCAGTCGCGCCAGGTACGCGACCTCGTCACGGGTGATGGACATGCACGCCATCCTAGGGTGGACTCACGGGCAGGCTGTAACCATATAAGGCCGCTAGCGTGGTCTGGACGGTCCGGCACGGGCGATCCCGTTCGTCGTTGTGATGCGGGGCGGGAGGAGGATCCGTGACCAGCGACATCACGGCGGTCAAGGCGGCCGTCGCCTACCGGGAAGCGCTGGAGGAGGCGAGCACCGATGCGGAGCGGCGTTTCCTGCGCCGCCGGCCGGCCGAAACCGGCGAACCGGCCTGAAACGATCTTGACGGCCCGCCCCGCCCGGGAGGAGCATTACGGTCACAAGCGCAGGAACCCCGCCTCTCCAGTCACGGATGAGTCCTGCGCTGCGGGCGGTGATCCTTGGCGGGACGGCAGGGCCTCATATCCCCCCCTTGTGGGGTCCTGCGGCTTCGGGATGGCCTGGCGGCGCGCTTGCGGGCCGCCGACGGGAGGCCGCACCCGGGGAGCCAGGGTGCGGGGCCGGGTAACCCCGGCCCCGCCCGCCCGCGCCCCGCCCGGTTGACGTCCGGGCGGACATCGGCCGGATCGTTACTGCGGCCGGCGCACGGCCTCCGGGCCCTGGGCCAGCAGGACGCGGAAGGCGGCCTCGTCCAGGATCGGGACGCCGAGCTCGACCGCCTTGTCGTATTTGGAGCCGGCGTTCTCGCCGGCCACCACGAAGTCGGTCTTCTTCGACACCGAGGAGGTCACCTTGCCGCCGGCGGCGCGGACGGCCTCGCCGGCCTCGTCCCGGCTGTAGTTGGGCAGCGTGCCTGTGATGACCACGGACACGCCGGCCAGCAGGTGGGCCGCGGCCCGGTTCGGGTCCCAGTCCGGGTCCTCGAGCCGGACCCCGGCCTCGCGCCATTTGGCCACGATGGCCCGGTGCCAGTCCACGGTGAACCAGTCGCGCAGCGACGTGGCGATGGTAGGTCCGACCCCATCCACCGCGGCTAGCGCGTCGGTGCTGGCTCCCTCAATCGCGGCCAGCGAGCCGAACTCCGCCGCCAGCGCCCGCGCCGCAGTCGGCCCGACGTGCCGGATCGACAGCGCGACCAGAATCCGCCACAGCGGCCTGGTCCGGGCCTCGGTCAGGTTGGCCAGCAGCCGGGTGGCGTTGGCGCTCAGCGTGCCCTGCTTGACCATGAAGAACGGGCAGGTTTCCAGCTGCTGCTCGGTGAGCGCGAACAGGTCGCCCTCGTCGGTGACCAGCCCGCAGTCCAGCAGCGCGCTGACCGCCTCGTAGCCGAGCACCTCGATGTCGAAGGCGCCGCGCCCGGCCAGGTGGAACAGCCGTTCGCGGAGCTGAGCCGGGCAGGACCGCGCGTTGGGGCAGCGCCAGTCGACCTCGTCCTCCTCCTTGGCCAGGGTGGTGCCGCAGGACGGGCAGGCGGTCGGGAACCTGAACTCGCGTTCGTCGCCCTTGCGCAGGTCGGCGACCGGCCCGAGCACCTCGGGGATCACATCGCCGGCCTTGCGCAGGATGACCATGTCGCCGATGAGCACGCCCTTGCGCTTGATCTCGTCGGCGTTGTGCAAGGTGGCGCGGTCCACCGTCGATCCGCTGACCTTGACCGGTTCCATCACCGCGAACGGGGTGACCCGGCCGGTGCGCCCGACGTTCACCTGGATGTCGAGCAGCCGGGTGGTGACCTCCTCCGGGGGGTACTTGAACGCGATGGCCCACCGCGGCGCCCGGCTCGTCGAGCCGAGCAGGCGCTGCAGCGCGATCTGGTCGATCTTCACCACCACGCCGTCGATCTCGTACGGCGGATCGTGCCGGTGCTCGGCGTAGTGCGCGATGTACGCGCGGACCCCGGCCATGTCCGGGACGACGTTATACAGGGTGCTGACCGGCAGGCCCCACTCGTGCAGCCGCTCGTACCAGCCGGACTGCGTGTCCGGTGCGCCCTCCCAAGGGGGGTCCGGGGGGATGGGTCCCCCCGGGACCGGGAGGGGTATGGGGGGGGTCGTCCCCCCCGGGACAACACGGCCGATGCCGTGGACGATGGCGTCCAGCGCGCGGGACGCGGTGACCCGGGGATCCTTCTGCCGCAGCGACCCGGCGGCCGAGTTCCGCGGGTTGGCGAAGGCGGGCTTGCCCGCGTCCAGCAGCGACTCGTTCAGCTTCCCGAACGCCTCGACCGGCATGAACACCTCGCCGCGCACCTCGAGCACCGCGGGATGGCCGGAGCCCTGCAGCCGGGCCGGGATGGCGGAGATGGTCCGGATGTTCGGCGTGACGTCCTCTCCGGTGCGGCCGTCGCCCCGGGTGGCCGCCTTGACCAGCGCGCCGTCCCGGTAGACCAGGTCGATCGCGAGCCCGTCGATCTTCAGCTCGCACAGGTACGGCCCCGCGCCGCCGAGCCGGGTGGCCCGGTCCGCCCAGCCGCCCAGGTCCTCGTCGGTGAAGACGTTATCCAGGCTCAGCAGCCGTTCCAGGTGCTCCACCGGGGTGAAGAGCGTGGATATCGTCCCGTGGACGGTCTGGGTCGGTGAGTCCGGCGTGCGCAGGTCCGGGTACCGGTCCTCGAGCGCGCGCAGCTCGCGCATCGTGGTGTCGTACTCGATGTCCGAGATGGTCGGCGAGTCCAGGACGTAGTACCGGTGATCGGCCTCGGTGATCTCCAGGCTGAGGTCCGCATGGCGCCGCCGGGCGCCGGCGGGCGCCGCCTCCGGTTCCGGGCTGTGGTCTTCGCTCATCTGGTCTCGGCCCCCGTCTCCTCGATCAGCTCCGGCAGCATCGCCGCCGCCTCCCGGCACCGGGCCAGCGCCGCGCGCGCCTGCGCCGGGGACACGCCGGCCAGGCCACAGGCGGGCGTGATCACGGCTTGGCCGACCACGGTGGAAAGCGGCAGGCCCAGTCTTCGCCACAGCCGGATGGCCCGTTCGGCCGTCTCACGGGCCCCGCCCGCCTCGGCCGTCACCGCCGAGATCGCCCCGGTCAGCAGCCCCATCCCCGCCTCTGCCGCCTCGGCCACCCCGTCCTCTTCCCCCCGCCGTAGCTGGCTGAGGTCGAAGGCGAGCCCGTCCGCCCCGGCCTTCTGGATTATGCCGAACGGGACCGTGGTGGCACAGCAGTGAACCACCGTGTACGCCGGGGCGGCCGCCAGCACCTGGCCCAGCCGGTCCTGCACGGTATCGGCCTCGATCGCGGCCAGCCGGGACAGCCCGCTCTGGGTCGGCACCAGGCCCGCGATCACCGACGGGAGCGCGGGCTCGTCGAACTGGACCACCAGCCGTGCGCCTGGCAACCGCCTGGCCACATCGGCCACGTGCGCGGCCGCGCCCTCGGCCAGCGAGGCCGTCAGATCGGCTACCGCGCCGGGGTCGGCCAGCGCCACGTTCATGGTGTGCGTGAGCTCCATCGTGGCGGCGAGCGTCCACGGACCGCAGAGCTGGATCTTGACCGGCCCGGAGAAGCCCTGGAGCACCTCCTCCAGCACATCCAGGTCCGAGCTCAGCATGGACCTGGCCCGGGCCAGGTCCCGGCCCGGCCGCTCGGCCAGTCGCCAGCCGCGCGGCGTCACCTCGGCCGGCATGTCCACCAGCAGGGCGGCGGTGCGTCCGGTCAGGTCCGCGCCCGGCCCGCGGTCCGGCAGTTCGGGCAGATGCGGGAAATCGGGCAGTTCCCCGACGACGACCCGCATCGCCTCGGCCGGATCGGTCCCCGGCATCGACCCGATCCCGGTGGCGCTGCCCGGCGGCCACGGAAATTCCTGCCTGCCCACCCTGCCGAGCTTAGAGCGTTGCGCCGGCCGCTCAGAAGCCGACGCTCCAGGCCGCCTGGGGAAGGTCACCGGCCGGAACGGGCCCGCAGGTCAGGATGAGACCGCACGCCGCACGACGAGGAAGACGATGACCGCGAGGGCGATCAGCACCAGCAGCACGTTGTGCCCGAAATCGTGACCCAGGCGGGCCATCGTCGTCGGCTCGTCCCAGCCGTACTTCCAGCAGGTCGCCCACTGGGACGGTGTCAGCGGCGCGCCGAGGTGGATCTTGCAGTAGGCCGGCTCCGGGCCCAGATGAGTTGTCACTGGTGCCTCCCTCCGAGGCGGGGCATCGCGATGGCGTTGATCGATCGAGGTTCCTGGCCCGCCAGTGGTGCGGTCCGGCCTCGGTTGACCTCCCTGCCGGGCTGGCTAGACCGACAGGGTGTCGTTGCGGTGGGGGCGACCGTCGCGAGCCGGGTCAGGGCTGCGGATGCCCACGCGGGTCGCCCGCCGGGCAGCGCGGGCGATCACGTCATTGGTGTCAGCCGGGAATCGACCGCGGTGGTCGTCCCGCTTGATCCCCAGGGAGATCACCCCTAGGCCCCCGATGGTCCCGCCAGCCACCACCAGCTCGATAACCTCCAGGACGTGCATTCCGATCACAGCGCCCACCTCCCTCTGACCTGGCGTTATGCGATCGTTACTTCTCATCGGAGCGTTCCAGCTTGATAGTTCCTGAGGACCAGTACAATCAACGTCATTGGATTGACTGGTTCCACTCGTACCAACCTTTCACCCTCATGACTAGTAGTACCCAGTAGGACAATCGGTATAAACCTTCAGTTTCAGCTAGCTTCTTCGTTGGTATGACCTCTAAGGTCTGACCTAGTAGTATCTGCTGGTAGTCACCCCTTGAGGAGTTGCCATGGCCGAGCCCATGTACCGGCAGGTTGCCGAGGATCTGCGTCGCCAGATCGAGTCAGGCGACCTGGCCCCGGGCGCCCGGCTGAGGAGTGAGGTGGAGCTCAGGGAGGAGTACGGGAAGGACGGGAAGGAGATCTCCCGGAACACCGTCCGTGACGCGATCAAGCTCCTGATCTCCCGCGGCCTGGTTGAGACCCGGCCAGGCCAGGGCACGTTTGTCATGAGGCAGGTCGTCCCGTTCCTATCCAGGCTGAACATGGACCCCGAGGCCGGCGATGTCGAGGGCGGGGTTTACAAGTCCGAGGTTGAACTGCAGGGGCGCACCCCGCAGGTGACAGACCCTCGGGTAGAAGTCCAGGCCGCCTCAGACCTGGTTGCTTCACACCTGCAACTTCAGCCCGGCGGCCAGGTCATCAGCCGACACCAGCAACGCAAGATCGACGGGACGCCATGGTCGCTGCAGACGACCTTCTACCCGATGGAGTTCGTTACCCGTGGCGCGACCCAGCTGCTCATGGCCGAGAACTTCAAAGACGGGATGGTCAAGGAACTCGAGGCCAGCCTCGGCATCAAGCAGGTCGGGTGGCGCGACACGATCATCGCCCGGCCGCCTACCGGCAATGAGCGAACCTTCTTTGACCTGTCGGACAAGGTACAGGTCGCTGTGTTCGAGTTCCGGCGTACCGGTTACGACGAGGACGGCAATCCGGTCCGGTTTACGGTGACCGTCTACTCCGCTGACCGGAACCAATTCGAGATGAGGGCGGGCCGCATTCCCGGATGATCACGGACTCCTGTCTGTCGGTCCCGGCTCGCGGCGACAAGCTTGCGTGGTCGCCTTTTGCCAGCAGCAAAGCGATCCGCAGGTCAGGGGCACTGCTCCTGAACTAACGCGCGGACGACCTCCGTGCCAACGCAGTAACACGATCAGAGACACCCTCGCGGGGTGAAAGAGAAAGGGGACAGCGTCATGGCCAAGTTCCACGCACGCCCCTCCAATCAGTACCGGTACGAGCATTACGACCCACGCTTCATCTAGCTCCGGTAGCACGCTCGCCGTCCGGCTGATCCCGGACCCGGAGTCCTGCCGGACCCTTTGCCGTGTCGCCGGCGCCGCCTGAAGCGGCGTCGGCGACACGCTTCCGCGGATGCAGGAGTGGATGGCACGGCTAGACTGAAGCCGCGTCAGGCGTGCGAGTTTTCGGGAGCGGTCTGGTAATGCCGACAGGTTTCTGCTGGACAACTTTTGACCTCGCCAGCAGACTTCCCCGAGCTTGGCAGCACGACATCGGCCACGTCGCAGCCCGCGCTGATTTCCGTGAGTTCCCGCGGACGCCGGTCTTGTCCCGCGAGGCAGAACATGTGACGCACATCTCCCGGGGCCGGGTTCACGCTGACCAGGTGCGGCGGAGTCTGCCCTGGCTCCATCGCCTCTACCGGGATAGCTTTGCCGGGATGGCCGGGCGAGCATGCCGGGAACCCGTCGAACCGGCTCTCGATGACCGGTACGGGATCGTCTTGAACGTTCAGCGCGGAACCGGGATGCGATTCGAATGTCATATCGATTCTAACCCGCTGACCGGCCTGCTGTTCTGTACCGATCAGCTGGCGGGCGCGGGCGGCGAACTCGTCTTCGCGCATGACCCGGCGGCCGCGGACCTCGGCGCGGTCGAGCGGGATTGCTCGGTCATCCGGCCGCACGCCGGGCATCTGATTTTCTTCGACGGGCGGCGGCACCCGCATTACACGCGGCCCCTGACATCGGAGTCTGATGTGCGGATCGTCGCTGTCATGAACTTCTACACCGAGTCCTGTCCCGAATCCACCCGTCCATCAGAGCTGAATCGCCATCTCTTCGGCGAGGCGTAATGCGGAGTCGGTCAGGGAATACGAGCTAGCTGCTGGGCGACGGCGGACGTGGCACTGATCGTCGCACTGCCGAGCACGGCATCTGCGTCGTACAGCACGGCGGCCTGACCCTTGGCCACGCCGCGGGCAGGGTGGTGCAGACGGACGCGTAGCTCGTCGCCGTCCAGCCAGGCCGTACAGGCGTGCACCTCGCCGTGGGCTCTCAGCTGGACGAGGCAATCGCGCGGCGCGGCCGGCGGGGCGCAGCCGGTCCAGAGCGGCCGGGTGGCCGTGATCTCGCTGACGTCCAAGCCCTCGGCGGAGCCGACCGTGACCGTCCTGGTCACCGGCTCGATGTCCAGGACGTACCGGGGTCGCCCGTCACCGGCGGGCGTGCCCACGCGCAGGCCGCGGCGCTGGCCGACGGTGAACGCATAGGCGCCGTCGTGCTCGCCAAGAACGGCACCCGACTGGTCGACGATCCGGCCGGGGGCCTGGCCGAGACGCCGGGCCAGGAAACCCTTGGTGTCGCCGTCGGCGATGAAGCAGACATCGTGGCTGTCCGGCTTGTCCGCCACCGCCAGCCCGCGGCGGGCCGCCTCGGCGCGCACCTGGTCCTTAGGGGTGTCGCCAACCGGGAACATGGCGTGGCTGAGCTGAGCCGAGGTCAGCACGGCCAGCACGTAGGACTGGTCCTTGCCGGGGTCTGCGGCCCGGCGAAGGGTGCCGTCCACGACCCGCGCGTAGTGGCCGGTGCATACCGCGTCGAAACCGAGGGCCAGCGCGCGGTCGAGCACGGCGGCGAACTTGATCTTCTCGTTGCAGCGCAGGCAGGGATTCGGGGTGCGGCCCGCGGCGTACTCCGCTACGAAGTCCTCCACCACGTCACGGTGGAAGCGCTCGGCCATGTCCCAGACGTAGAACGGGATGCCGATCACGTCGGCGGCCCGCCGCGCGTCCCGCGCGTCCTCGAGCGTGCAGCAGCCGCGGGCCCCGGTCCGGTAGGACTTCGGGTTGGCGGACAGCGCCAAGTGGACGCCGGTCACCTGGTGACCCGCGTCCACCGCACGAGCCGCGGCCGTGGCGGAATCCACTCCGCCTGACATCGCCGCGAGCACCCGGAGACCGCTCATCGCCCTCCAGGCTACGCGCCGCCCACCACCGTTCCCGCCACGGCCGAGGCAGGTGGGGTGCGTGTGCTGTCGCGAGCCCGCGCCGAGCACCCGACCACGGTTAGCCGTATCGGATCACACTACAGGTCCTTGAGCAGCCGCTTCGCAGTGCTGCCGGGTCCGGCCGGGTAGGGGACCCGGCAGCTGGTGTCAGCAGCGGGCCAAGTCCGTCGCCGGTGCTTGGCTGGTCCGGTCCGCGGTGATCGGAGCGGGGACGGTACCGGTCGCGCAACGTGAACGACGCCCGGACTGTCGTGGCGGGCGCCGCCGTGCCAAGCTGCTGTCATGGTGGACGGCAAGGAACTGGTGGCATGGGAGGGCCGGCGTGCCGTGGTGGCATTTCCTGAGCATGTCGACATGTCCAACGCCGCGCAGATCCGTGAGCAGCTGCTGGCGGTATTCGACCGCGGCGCGGCGGTGGTGATCGCGGACATGTCGGCGACGGCGTGGTGCGATTACGTCGGCGTCGACGCGGTGGCCCGCGCCTGCCAGCAGGCGACGGTCCGCCGGGCCGAGCTGCGGCTGGTAGCCACCTCACCGGCTGTCCGGCGGCTGCTGGCCGCCGAAGGCCTGGACCGCCTGGTTCCGGTGTACTCCTCGCTGGAGGCGGCTATCGCCGCCAGGGAGCCAGACGGACCGGATCCCCGCGGCGATCCCGCGCGGCCGGTCGTGGCCCCGCGATGGCCGGCGCAGTCGCAGGGCGGGCAGGAGGACCGACCGAGATCGGCGCCCTTGAACGAGGCAGTCCTGCGCAAGCTGATCGACGCCCTGGCAGACGGGATCGTGCTGGTCGCCGAGGACGGACGGATCGTGCTGGCGAACCGGCGGGCGGCGGAGATGTTCGGCTACCGGCCCGCTGAGCTGGCCGACCAGCTGGTGGAATCGCTGATGCCAACCGGGATGCGGGACGCGCACCGCGTGGACCGGGCTTCCTATACGCTCAAGCCGGTGGCCCGGCCGATGGCCGACCGGGCCCGGCTGGTCGGACTGCACAAGGACGGCAGCACCATCCCGGTTACGGTCACGCTAAGCCCGGTCCCGACCGCCAGCGGGCATTTCGTCCTCGCCGTAGTCAGGGACGCCACCCACGAGCGGGGCCAGGACGACCTCATCGACCTGGTCCGCGGCGTGCTCGCGGAGCAGGCGCAGCACGCCGAAGACCTGCTGGACCGGGTCGTCAGCAGCTTGTTCCACGTCGGGCTCAGCATGGACACGGCCGCCGGCCAGCCCGCCGAGCTGGCCCGGGAGCGGATCGGTGATGCGCTCCAGCGGCTGGACGACACCATCCATGAGATCCGCAATCATGTCTTCCGGTCCCAGCGCCCGGGTAGCGGCCATGGGACGCCCTGGTGATGCCCGGAGAACCTGGAAGCACTGACCGGCGGATAGCGCAGGATGGGGTTGTTACCTGGTCGGCAGCCGCGGGCCAGGGGCTAGCAGCGTGTCGATGAACGGGCACAGGTGCATCCGGTGGCCGCTGATTCTCCCCGGCTCGATCTCCACGACCTGAGCCGCAGCCGCGGGCCAGCCGCAGTCGGTATCGATCCGGAGCCCACGGAGGACCACCGACCGGCCCTGCACCTGGACCGACCAGCCCGACCGGGTCACCGGGTCGATGGAATCGGCAGCGAACGCGATGATGGTCTCATCCAGCGCCCGCTCGGGCAGCCCGTGGTGTCCGAGGCACACGGCCAGCCTGCGGCCATCCAGGTAGTACTGCACGGGCAAGATCACCGGCAGCGCGCGGAGCGACAACGCCAGACGGCCCACCGAAGCCGTCGCCAGCAACTCCCAGCATTGCCGCTCGGAGAACTCATCATCGCGCGCAGTCATGCCTGAGGAATTTACTAACCCGGCAGATCACCCCACAGGGACTGAAGTCCCGGCCAAGAAGTCCAACGGCCCGGCACTGGCCCGATCCGGGGATCGTGGTGAAGGCACCCGCGGTACTCATCTGGCAGGCATACGTTCGTGGCTGATGCCGATAGTGAAGCTGTGCTCCCCCAGGCCGCGGGCGATCACGGGTTGATCGTGGCTTCGATGATCAACCGGCGGACAGGCTGGACGGTGGCAGAGTTGGCGCTCCCCGGCCGGGCCGGTGGGCCGCAGGCCCCATCCGGTGGCGCGCCTCCGGGCACTGGCGCGCCGGACCGCCGGATCGCGTCGTGCGCCGGCGGCCGTGTTAACGCTACAAAAATGAGTTGACAGCGTTTACTAGTCCACTGCATACTCGGTTCAGTTAACGGGGTAAACACGATCATTGACAGGGGATCTCTGATGATCGACACACAGCTCATCGACGGTGTACTCGTGGCCCTGGCGGCTCTGGTCGGCGCGGCGATCGTGCTCTCGGTCGTCATGCTGGCGGCTTCCGTCAGCAGGCCCGGCCCGGCACCGCACGGAGGAACGCGGCGTGATCTGCCGCAGCAGCCGCAGTCCGATACCGACGACGACCGCGTGCTCGTGCTGCACTGACCGCGTATCCCGCACGACCCGGACACGGGGCGTGCGCGGGCAGGCGGCATGCGGTCAGCTCGGATGGGCCTGTCCGCCGGAAGGCTGACCGCGGTCAGCGGGCGGCGGCGCGGCGGGCGCGGTCGACCACCTCGCCGATGACGACGGCCAGCGCGTCGACGTCGTGCCGGGTCGAGGTATGGCCGAGTGAGAAGCGGAGCGAGCCGCGGGCCCGTGAGTCGTCGGCGCCCATGGCCAGCAGCACGTGGCTGGGCTCGGCCACGCCCGCGGTGCACGCCGAGCCGGTGGAGCAGGCGATCCCGTTCGCGTCGAGCAGCATGAGCAGGGCGTCGCCCTCGCAGCCGGGGAACGAGAAGTGCGCGTTGCCGGGCAGCCGGCCAGATCCCGACGGCGGGCCGTTGAGCACCGCGTCGGGAACCGCGGCGAGGACCTGACGCACCAGGTCGTCCCGGAGGGTGGCCAGCCGTTCGGCCTCCTCGGCCCGCCGCTTCGCGCACACCTCGGCGGCGACCGCGAACGCCCTGATCGCCGGCGTGTCCAGCGTGCCGGAGCGGACATCCCGCTCCTGCCCGCCGCCGTGCAGCACCGGAACGGGCTCCGCGCCGCGCGCCAGGATCAGCGCCCCGGCGCCGCCCGGGCCGCCGAGCTTGTGGGCGGAGACCGCGAGCGCGTCCGCCCCGCTGGCCACGAAGTCGACAGACAGCTGCGCGGCGGCCTGCACGGCGTCGGTATGGAAGGGGATGCCGTACTCATGCGCCAACGCCGCGAGCTCGGCGACCGGCTGGACCGTGCCGACCTCGTTGTTCGCCCACATCACGCTGACCACGGCCACCCGGTCGGGGGCGCGGGAGATGGCGGCCCGTAGCGCCTCGGGGCGCACCCCGCCGTCGGCGTCGACGCCGAGCCAGATCGCCTCCGCGCCCTGAGTGTCCTCCAGCCAGCGCACCGAGTCCAGAACGGCGTGATGCTCCACCGAGGTGGTCACCACCCGCCGCCGGGGGCCATCCCGGCGGGCCCAGTACAGGCCCTTGACGGCGAGATTGTCCGCCTCGGTCCCGCCGCTGGTGAACACCACCTCGCTCGGCCGGGCGCCGAACACCTCGGCCAGCTGCTCCCTGGACTCCTCCACCACCCGGCGAGCGCGCCTGCCCGCGGCGTGCAGCGATGACGGGTTGCCGAGCCGGGCGAGCTCCTCGGTCATCGCGGCGATCGCCTCAGGCCGCATGGGCGTCGTCGCCGCGTGATCCAGGTAGGCGGATCCGATGCTCTGCGAACTCATGACGCCGTAAAGCCTAGCTGGGGTGAAGATACAGATGTAACGGGCGAAGTCGTTACCGCCGCGCTCAGAGCTGCTTGCGCTTGCTGATCTCGTCCAGCAGCTGCGGAACCACCTTGAACAGGTCCCCGACGACCCCGAAGTCGGCCAGCTCGAAGATCGGGGCCTCGGGATCCTTGTTGACCGCGACGATGGTCTTGGAGGTCTGCATGCCGGCCCGGTGCTGGATCGCGCCGGAGATGCCGATCGCCAGGTACAGCTGCGGCGAGACGGTCTTGCCGGTCTGGCCGACCTGGAACTGGTGCGGGTACCAGCCCGCGTCGGTCACCGCGCGCGACGCGCCGACGGCCGCGCCGAGCGCGTCCGCGAGCTGCTCGATGACACCGAAGCCCTCGGCCCCGCCGGTGCCGCGGCCGCCGGATACGACGATCGACGCCTCGGTCAGATCCGGGCGCTCGCTGCGCTCGGCGACGACCCGGTTGGTCACCTTGGCCCCGCTGACCTCACCGGCCAGCGACACCGGGGACAGCTCCGCCGCGCCGGCCGCCGACTCGGGGGCCACCGCGTTGGGCCGCACCGCCACGACGGGGGTCCCGCGCCGCACCCGCGAGTGGACGGTCGTCGAGCCGCCGAAGATCGACTGCTCGACGACCGGGCCGTCGTCCCCCGGCTGCATGTCCACCGCGTCGGTGAGCACGCCGGAGTCGATCTTGACCGCGAGCCGGCCAGCGACCTCCTTGCCCTGGGCCGTCCCGGCCACCAGCACGCACGCGGGGGATTTCTCCCTGACCAGCTGGGCCAGCAACTCAGCGGCGGGGGCGACGACGTAGTCGTCGATGGCCGCGTCGGCGGCCACGTACATCCGGGCCGCGCCGTACTCGGCGCAGCGCGCCTGGCCCTGCTCCGCGCCTGGCCCGGTCCATACCACCGAAGGCTCGCCGAACCGGCGGGCCAGCGTGATCAGCTCCAGCGTGACCTTCTTGACGTCGTCGCCGGTGTGCTCGGCCAGCACCAAGACTTCGGACATGTCCTCTCCCCTCCGGCCCTCAGATGAACTTCTGCACGGCGAGGAATTCGGCGACCTTGACGCCGCCGTCGCCTTCGTCCTTGACGATCGTGCCGGACTGGCGCGGCGGCCGCTGCGCGAAATCGACCACCTCGGTGGCCGAACCGCCGAGCCCAACCAGGGCCGGGTCGATGCCCGCGTCGGCCAGGCTCATCGTCTGGACCGGCTTCTTCTTCGCCGCCATGATCCCCTTGAACGACGGGTAGCGTGGCTCGTTGATCTTCTCGATCACGCTGACCACGGCGGGCAGAGAGGACTCGACCTCGAAGTAGCCGTCCTCGGAGACCCGGCGGATCCGCAGGACCGAGCCGTCAAGCTCCAGCTTCATGGCCAGCGAGGCCTGCGGGACGCCCAGCCGCTCGGCCAGCATCGCGGCCATCACGCCCATCCGGGCGTCGGTCGACTCAGACCCGCAGATCACCAGGTCGAAGCCGATCTGCTTGAGCACCTGAGCGAGCGCGTAGGAAGTCGACAGGGCGTCGGAGCCGGCCAGCCCGTCGTCCAGCAGATGCACGCCCTGGTCCGCGCCCATCGACAGCGCCTTGCGGATCGATTCGGCGGCCTTCTCCGGTCCCATGGTCAAGATGGTGACCTCTGCGTCGCGGCCGGCCGCGCGCTGCGCCTCAGCGACCAGCAGGCCCTCCTCGATGGCGTACTCGTCGAGCTCGTTGATCAGCCCGTCCACCGACGCGCGGTTCAGCGTGGAGTCCGCGGGCTTGAGGGTGCGCTCGGCCGCGGTATCGGGAACCTGCTTGACGCAGACGACGATCTTCATGGCTGACACCAGCCTCCTTAGCTGCTCGCGATACAGCCTGCCAAACCGCCTGCGGTGGCCGGGCACCGGGTCGCACGGTTTATGTTACCGGTTGGTAGCTAGCGGTTGTTCGCTCAACGGCAAGACGACCGCTACCGCCACGTCGGCGTCCGGAGGCGCCCGGCTCAGTATCGTGGGGGAAACGTCCCCTCGGGAGGAGTGGTCAGTTGCCTCGGGTCACCGTGGTCGGAACCGGCTACCTAGGGCTCACGCACGCCGTCTGCCTGGCGGATCTCGGACACGAGGTGCTGGCGATCGACGTCGACGAGGAGAAGATCGCGAAGGCCGCGAACGGCGAGGCCCCGTTTTTCGAACCCGGCCTGGAGCCGCTGCTGCGGAAGAACCTCGAAGCCGGCCGGCTCCGCTTCACCACGTCGTTCGCCGAGGTCGGAGCCTTCGGCCAAGTCCACTTCCTGTGCGTTGGCACCCCCGAGGGTGATTCGGGCCACGCGGACCTCGGCTTCGTCCGCGCGGCGGCCGACGCGCTGGCCCCCCACCTGGCCTCGGAGTGCCTGATCGTGGGCAAGTCGACCGTCCCGGTGGGGACGGCGCGGCAGGTGATGAACCGGGTCCGGGCCATCGCCCCGGCCGGCCAGCGGGTCCACCTGGCCTGGAATCCGGAGTTCCTGAGGGAGGGATTCGCGGTACAGGACAGCCTGACTCCGGACCGCATCGTACTGGGGGTCACGTCCGGCCGCGCCGAGGCGCTGCTCCGCGAGGTGTACGCGACACCGCTGGCGGCCGGCGTCCCGCTGCTCGTGATGGATCTGGAGACGGCCGAACTGGTCAAGGTGGCGGCGAACGCGTTCCTGGCCACCAAGATCTCCTTCATCAACGCCATGGCCGAG
>Ga0187819_10000841_pt1 | contig 15552 bp, 17 predicted proteins | sample NC_wetland_sal_i_15_FD_132411 | JGI IMG/M metagenome (GOLD analysis project Ga0187819, IMG submission 132411) | Wetland sediment microbial communities from Neuse River Estuary, North Carolina, USA - SO4_4 | ecosystem: Environmental > Aquatic > Freshwater > Wetlands > Sediment | place: USA...
TCCCTCCCGGATGTCGACCGCGGTCTTGCCGCCTACCGCGGCGTCCGCCATGCCGAGCACCGTGGTCGGGACCAGGACGACCTTGACGCCGCGCAGCCAGATGGCGGCCACGAAGCCGGCCAGGTCGGTGGTGGCTCCCCCGCCGAGGCCGACGATGCAGTCGGAGCGCGTAAGCTTATGGTCGGCTAGTCTCGACCACAGGCGTGCGGCGACGTCTATAGTCTTGGCGCTCTCGCCGTCGGGGACCGGTTCGGCGGTGACGTCGAAGCCGGCCGCCTTGAGCGCCCCGCAGGCCGGCCGGGCGATCTCGCCCAGGCCTTCTGGGTGGATGACGACGACGGTCCTGGCTTCTTGCGGGATCAGGCCGGGCAGTTCGCCGAGCACCCCGACGCCGACGACCACCTGGTAGGGCGGGCCGCCGTCAGAGGGCTGGACGTCGATCCTGGTCGCGGTCATCTTTGCGGTCCGGTTAGGGTCGCGGCGATCTGCACGGCGAGCTCGTCGGGGTCCAGGTCGTCGGTCTTGACCGTGACCGTGGCCAGGCGCTCGTAGAGCGGGCGGCGCTCCTCGAGCATGGCGCGCAGCCGACCGCGCGGGTTCCCCGGGACGACCACGTGAGGCCGGTCCAGCCCCAGGCGCCGTGCGACCGTGCCGAAGTCGGCGGCCAGGTAGACCACGGGCAGGCCGCCGAGTCGGTGCTGGAGGCCCGGGTCGAGGACCGCGCCGCTGCCGAGGGCGAGCACCCCGCCGTGCTCGCCCTGCTCGCGCAGCGCGCGGGCTGCCGCTTCGCGTTCGAGCTGGCGGAAGGCCGGCTCGCCCTGCTCGATGAAGATGTCGCTGACCGGCTGGCCCGTCGCGGCGGCGATGTCCGCGTCGGTGTCGCGGAAGGTTGTGCCGAGGAGTTCGGCCAATATCGGACCCACGGCGGACTTTCCCGCGCCCGGCGGGCCGATCAGGACCGCTCGCGGAGATCGTCTGATCCCCGGCTCCGTCACGAGATCACCAGGGCCTTCAGGTAACTCTCCGCGTTGCGGCGCATCTCCTCGATCGAGTCGCCGCCGAACTTCTCGATCGCAGCCTCGGCCAGCACGAGCGCCACCATGGCCTCGGCCACGACGCCGGCCGCCGGGACCGCCGTCGCGTCGCTGCGCTGGCTGATGGCCTTGGCCGGCTCGCCGGTGCTGGTGTCGATGGTGTCCAGGGCACGCGGCACGGTGGAGATGGGCTTCATCGCGGCCCGTAGTCGGAGCGGTTCGCCGGTGCTCATCCCGCCCTCGATGCCGCCGGCCCGGTTGGTGCGCCGTGCTATCCCGTTTTCGGTGGCTTCGATCTCGTCGTGGGCTGCCGACCCGCGCCGGGTGGCGGTGGTGAAGCCGTCCCCGACCTCGACGCCCTTGATGGCCTGGATGGACATCAAGGCCCCGGCCAGCCGGGCGTCGAGCCGCCGGTCCCAGTGCGTGAAGCTGCCCAGCCCGGGCGGCAGCCCGAAGGCGAGCACCTCGACCACGCCGCCCAGGGTGTCGCCGTCCTTGCGGGCCGCGTCGATCTCGGCCACCATGGCCTGGCTAGTCGCGGGGTCAGCGCAGCGCACCGGGTCCGCGTCGATGGCGGCTTTGTCCTCCGGGCCTGGCATTAGCTCGTCGGGGACCGTTATCTGGCCGATAGCAACCACGTGGCTGAGGATCTCGACGCCGAGCGCCTGGTTCAGCAGGCGCCGGGCCACCTCGCCCAGGGCGACCCGGGCGGCCGTCTCCCGGGCGCTGGCCCGCTCGAGGACAGGGCGGGCGTCGGCGTGGCCGAACTTCTGCATGCCGGCCAGGTCGGCGTGCCCGGGCCGCGGCCGGGTCAGTGGCGCGTTCCTGGCCAGGCCGACCAGCGTGTCCTGGTCCACGGGGTCAGCGGACATGACCGCCTCCCATTTGGGCCATTCGGTGTTGGCGATCCTGATCGCGACCGGCCCGCCGAGCGTGCTGCCGTGCCGGACGCCGCCGGTGAGCTCGACCTCGTCCTGCTCGAACGTCATCCGCGCGCCGCGACCGTATCCGGCGCGCCTGCGGGCCAGCGCGACGGCGAGGTCCTCGGTGGTTATTCGCACCCCGGCGGGCACGCCGTCGCAGATCGCGACGAGCGCGCGCCCGTGCGATTCGCCCGCGGTCAGCCAGCGAAACATGCACCCGATCTTAATGTGATCACTCTGCGACGATGACCTCGATGCCGCGGCGCAGCCGGGCCCCCAGCCGGGCGGCGAGGCCGGCCGCGGCGCGGTTCACGGCCGGTCCCTTCTCCGGCGTCGGCACTGACCCGGTCCTAGCCAGGTGCAGCGTGACAGTGAGATCGGTGGCGTCGTCGCGGCCTGGGGTCAGGCTGAACCCGGCGATGGCGGGCTCGGCGGCCACCACCGCCTGGACCTCGGCGCGCACATCGGGATCATCGTGCGGCGGCGGCACCGGCTGCCGGGCCGCCAGCGCCGCCAGCCGGGCACCCTCGACGGCGAGCGGCACCGGCCCGGCCACGTCGATGACGACGGCGCAGCCGTCGGCGACGGCGGCACGCCACACCCGGTCCGCCTCGGCCGGCACCGGGCGGGCGTCCGGACGCCAGCGGGCCAGCGCGTCCAGACCGGTGAAGGCGAGCACCGCGGGCCTTCCGTCCCGGCCGATCAATTTAGGCAGCATCATCTCGCTGTCCTTGTCGCCCTGCCCCGGGGTCGCCCCTCCGTCGCCGAGGACAGCGACCACCGGGACGAGCAGCCGCTTGGCGGCGAGCGCGGTCAGCACCGCCTGCTCACTGCCCTGCCCAGCCTGGTAGGCGGCCAGCGCCGCGGTCACCCGAGGGTCGGCCGCACCGCGGTCGCCGCGGAACTGCTGCCCGCCACGATTCAGGTGACCCGACACGTGACCGACCCTACGGCACGGGCAAGGCCCTACGGCACGGGCAAGGCCCTACGCGCGGCCGCCGTGCCTGGTCTCGCCGCTGGTGGCGGCCTACTAAGCGATCGGCTCGCTACTGAGAGTAATAATCCTCTGAATGCGGCGCTTTCCCGCTAATCGCCATCATTAACTCGGCACAATCAGTTGTGCGGGGAGTTCGGCGCAAACGGAAGGGAGCTTGGTGACCCAGCCCGAACGGGTGCCCGCGATCGCACCGGGCACGCCGATGTGGAAGGCCGTCCCGCCACGCCTGGTAGGCCCCTATCTGGACGGGCAGCGGTCAGTGCTGGCCGGCTACGTCTACCGCGCCCAGGATGTCCGGTTCCACAATCCCGCCGAGGCCTACCTCGCGCTCGGCCTGGGCTGGGAGGATTCCGACTTCACGCCGGTCATGAACGAGCTGTACCTGCTGTGCTGGCTGGCCCGGGCGGTCGACGGCTACGAGCCGACCACAAGCCCCGGCACAGGCGAGTTCTACCTCGAGCCGATCCCGATCCCGGTCGGGGCGGGCATGTGCCGGCTGGGCGCCGAGGGAGACGAACTGGTGGCCCGGTACGACGGCCTGGCGTGGCATCCCGCGGAGCCGTGAGCCATGCGACTGCGGCTGATGGCCACCTATCTCGGCGTTCCGTTCCAGGCGGGACTGGGTCCGGATGGCACGGAGGCGACGCTGTTCTCGCCCGGGCCGCCACCGGGGGAACTCGGGTTCACGGCCGCGGCCGGGCACTGGCGTAAGCAGGTCAGCGTCACCGACCTCGGCGCGCTGTGGCAATCGCGGCCGGTGGGCGATTACCGGGGCGAGCCGTGCCTGGTGCTCGATGACCTCGGTGACCGGCTGCACATCGCCTATCTGGGCCGAGACGCCGCGCGCGCCGCACAGCTGGGCTACTGGGAGATCGACCGGGAAGTCTTCGAGGTCGTGGTGGCGCGGAGCGAGGTCATCGGCCTGACCGAGGAGCGGGTGGAGTTCCCGCTGACCGCGGCCACGTTCCCGCCGTCCGGCGGGCAGCCGGTGCCCGAGGCCCAGGCGAGTGCGGCAGCCTTCGCCGGGCCGGGCAGAACGCACCCTCCGGCCGGTCCCGCCGCGAACTCGGCTCCGGCCGAGGCGTCCGGACACGCCGAGCCGTCCGGACACGCCGCGCCGTCCCGATACGCCGAGCCGTCCGGACACGCCGAGCCGTCCGGACACGCCGAGCCGTCCCGATACGCCGAGCCGTCCGGACAGGCCAGGCCTGTGGGATATGCACGGGCGAATGGGTACTCGGGGCCGACCGGAAATGCCGGCCTTGAGGCATATCCCGCCGCGTCGGTAAATGACGGGCCGACCGGAAATGGCCAGCTGGCCGGATATGGCGGCACGGATCACGCGTCCCGTATGCCGGACCGGATGGCCGCGTGGCACGGGTCGCCTGAGCCCTGGCCCGGGCCGCAGACCGTACCAGAGGGCAAGACCGGGGCCAGCACCAAGGCGAGGGCCGACGACCGGCCCGATCCGGCGTCCGGTCCAGCGTCCGAGACCGGTCCGGCGTCCGAGACCGGGCCCGCGCGCGAGACCGGACCCGCGCGCGAGCCGCGGCCTGGGCCTTGGACCGAGGACGAACCGTGGTCGGACCCCTGGACCGAACGCGAACCGGGGTCTGCGCCCGAGACGGCCCCGGTGCCAGGCCGGCGCACCGGCCGCAAGGACCGCATCTCGCCCGAGTCGGTCTTCGCCGAACTGCTCGCCCTGGCCGCGATCCCGCAGGCCGCGTATGCGGTCGACGAGGAGGTACCCGGCGCGATGTGCCTGGTCGAGGCGGACGGCGGCTTCGAGGTGTTCAGCCGGACCGATGACGCGCGGCTCGAGGTGCACTTCTTCGAGGACGAGGAAGCGGCCTACTTTTATCTGTTCGGCGTGCTGGCCGCGGAGGCGGTCCGCAGCGGTCGTCTCGGGCCCAACGGGTCGGCCCGAGCCAACGGACATCACAACGGATCCGCGGCCTCGGGCCTGTCGCCGGCCTCCTCTGAAAACGTTTCGAAGTACTTACGGGGGCGAAATTTACCCAACTCGGCATCTCATCCGGCTAGGGTTTATTTAGCCGGCGGGGCTGACGGTCCCCCGCTCCCCAAGCAGCCCCGTCGGCCTCCTGAAGCTCTAGTTGACAAATTCAACTTGCGTATCACAAATCGGCTTCTTTGCTTTTAGCGGACATATCGTTATTAGCTTCACAACATGTCGGTAACCCCCTTCCGGACCGTCTGGACGGGACCGCCGGCGCCGACCGAGCCGAGCCGCCGCCGCGCAGGTACTGTGGCGTGCGTGACTGGGTCAGGCGGCAGGCGAGCCTGGATGGCCCACGTCGGCCACGACGCAAGTCCGGCGTTGGTAGGCACGGGGGTGGCCAGCCTGGCCGTCCGCGACGTGCTGCGCGGCCCGCGCCGGGCCGCTAAGGTCCTGGCCGCCTTGCCGCACGCGATCTACCTGGAATTCACCGATCTGGTTCCCGAGCCGCGCGTCATCGCGATCTCGCCGCCGGATGCCCTGCGGCTGCCGAACGCGATCATCACCGGCCCCTGGGAGGCACGTGCGTCGCAGGACTGCTGGGCGGGCGAGGGTCGGGTCCTGGCCTGCGGGCTGGACATCCGGATCATGCGCTGGTGGGACCCCTCCCCCGTGTTCGGGCCACTATCACGGGCCAGGCTCGATCATGGCTGCAGCGTGCTGGCCCGCCTCTGCTCGGCCGCCGAGCACGCGCCGGGTCTGGCCGGCCACGACGGGCCGGTCCGGCTAGCCGCCTGCTGTGCCAACTGCGACCTGGCAGGCGCGGTCGAGGCGGTCGAGCGGCTGGTCGGCCTCGGCCCGGGCCTGGTCCCGAGCGGCGACAGCGTGGTCAGCGGGGTGCTGCTCGCCCTCCGGCTGCTGGGCGGGGCCATCTCCGGCGGAACCCGGGCCGTGTGGCTGGCGAACTGGCTCAGCGCCTCGGCGACCTGCTACGCGCCGCAGCGGACCACGACGCTGGCGGCCTCGCTGCTGCACTGCGCCGCCAGCGGTCAGGCGGCAGCGGAGGTCTCCGCCGTCCTGCTGGGGATGGCGGGCCAGGAGCCGCTGGAGCCCGCGGCCGCCAAACTGCTCGCCACGGGCCAGGGGGCCGATCTGGCCTGGGGTTTGGTGGCAGGCTGCCGCGCCGCGCTACTGCTATCCGTATCCTGACCTGTGAATGCCGTTCGGTACAGGCTAGCGAGCATGGGCCCTTGTGGCCGTGCGAGCGGCCGGTGGCCCGGCACGGGCAATCCGAATGACGCGAACGCCTTAAGGGGGCACTGTGACCGTTCCGCTGACCGGGCAGCAGTACCACATCGAGGCGGGGCCGTACCAGGCCACCGTGACCGAGCTGGGCGCGGGCCTGCGCGAACTGCTGTTCCGCGACGAGCCGGTGATCGCCGGCCACGAGCCCGACGAGCTACCCCCGGCCGGGGCGGGCCAGCTCCTCGCCCCCTGGCCGAACCGGATCGACGGCGGGCGGTACGCCTTCGGCGGCACCGAGTTCCAGCTGGCCCTCACCGAGCCGGCCCGCGGCAACGCGATTCACGGCCTGACGCGCTGGACGGCATGGTCGCTCGTCAGTCACGACGCCGACTCCGTGTTGCTCCGCAGTACCCCGCACGGCTATCAGGGATATCCGTTCGGCCTGGAAATCGAGGCCGGCTACCGGGTGCATCCGGAAGGCGGCCTGCACGTCGCCATCGCCGCACGCAACCGCGGGAGCCACGCGGCCCCCTACGGAACAGGCTCGCACCCGTACCTGACCGTCCGGACCCCCTGGGTCGACGGCTGCGAACTGTCCCTGCCCGCGGCGTCCTGGCTGCCCATCGACGACCGCGGCATCCCGTCCGGTCCCCCGGCCTCGGTCGATGGTACGTCGTATGACTTCCGCCGACCGCGCACGATCGGTACCACGCGGCTCGATCACTCGCTGACCGGGCTGGAGCGGGACGGCGGCGGCCGAGCCTGGACGCACCTGACCGCCGACGGCGGTTCGGGGGCCCGGGTCAGCCTGTGGGTCGGGGAGGGCTACCGCTGGCTGCAGGTGTTCACCGGCGACCCGCTGGGCCCTGACCGGCGCCGCACGGCGCTGGCCGTCGAGCCCATGACCTGCCCGCCGAACGCCTTCGTGACCGGTGACGACCTGCTGGTCCTGCAGCCCGGCGAGACGGTCACCCATACCTGGGGCATCCAGGCACTGTTACGGGTCAGCTGCTGAGGGTGTCCGTAGTTGCTCACGTTGTCCGGTGAGGATGGCCGCGATGAAGGCGGCGTTGGGGTGACGGCGGTGGCGTAGATCGCGGACCACGGCGTCGACATCGAAGGGCACGGTGTGGTGCTCGGCGGTCAGGTCACCCTGGCCGCCCTCGTGAAGGAGCAGCCAGCCGGCCCGGCCAGGCGGCCGCGGCATCCCGGTGCTGCCCGGGTTGAGGGCGCGGATGCCGCCGACCAGACGGTCGACCTGATGGTGGGTGTGACCGCCTACGACCACCTCGGCGCCGTACCCGGTGAGCAGGCCGCGGAGTTGCTCGTCGGGGAGGTTGGGGTCGATGCCTGGGCCGTCGTCGGCCCCAGGAGAGGCGTGCACGCCCAGGAGGGTCGTGCCGCCAGGGAGCTGCAGGCGCAGCTGAGGGGGCAGCGTAGCCAGATGTTCAAGCGTTCCGGCCTGGCCGAGCACACCGCGAGTCCAGCCAATGCCAGCCGCCACCGCAGCGTAGCGTTCCACCAGGTCAATGCTCGTGGCGGCGGAGGCCGCGGTGGCATGGAGCGCGGGCTGCTCGCCGGTCAGGACGTAACGGTCGGTGTTTCCGCGCAGCATGCTGACACCGGGCAGATCCCGTAGCAGCTCGAGCACTTCGGCGGGGCGAGGGCCGGACAGGACCAGGTCGCCCAGGACCCACCACCGGTCCACGTGATAGCGGGCCGCATCGTCGAGTACCGCCCGCAGCGCCAGCTCGTTTCCGTGGGTATCGGCGATGACGCCCAGCTTCATGCGCGCTCAGTCCTGGACGGCCGTGATCCGGGCCAGGTCCGCGGGCGTGTCGATGTCATCGGGGCGGCCAGTGTCGCCGCATTCGACGAGGGTGACGAGGTCGGGACGGGTACGCAGGAACGTCCTGGCGCCCTGATCGCCGGTAGCCGTCGCGATCACCTCGGCCCAATGCTCCCGGGCCAGGAGCACGGGGTTGCGCGCCTGCCCGTCGTAGCCGGCCACCGCCACGGTGGCACCGTCGCGGTAGGCGGCGATCAGGCGGGCGACCGCCTCCGCGCCGACCAGCGGCTGGTCGGCCAGGGCCACGACGACCGCGCCGACGTCGGTGCTGGTATCGATGAGAGCCTGCAGAGCGGCCCGGAGCGAGGAACCCATACCGGTGCGCCATGCTGGATTGTATACAGTATGTGTTCCGTCGAGCTCAACCGGGGCGGCACCGGTGACGACCAGGATCGGGTCCGCACCGCCGGCTCGCAACAGGCCTACGCCGTGCTCGGCGAGGGTCTGGCCGTTCAGCTCCACGATCGCTTTGGGCTGGCCGAACCTGGATCCCTCTCCCGCGGCGAGCAGGACGCCCGCGACCGTCGTGCGCACGGCGTCTAAGCCTACGCGCCCGCCCTGATAGCATCCATCCCCATCGGGAGTGATGAGACAAAATGACCGAACGGGACCTGGCGGCGAGCGGCATCGATACGACCGTGCCCAACGTGGCCCGGATCTACGACTACCTGTTGGGCGGTATGGACAACTTGGCCGCCGACCGTTTCGAGCTCGTCGACCCCGGCGTGGTCTGGATGACCGAATGGCGGCCCGATCCGGGTATCCCGCATACTGGGCAAGCCAGGTCACTACGAGCCGGGATCGGACGTAAACCCTGATGGCGGGGAGGATGACCCAAGGTAATCGGCCGCCGAGCGGCATCGACACGAGCACGCCCAACGTGGCCCGGATCTACGACTACCTGCTGGGCGGTAAGGACAACTTCGCCGCCGACCGCGAGACGGCCGAGCGGCTCATCGCCGCGATTCCCGACGTCGCGGCGATCGCCCGGGACAACCGGTCGTTCCTCGGCCGGGTGGTGCGATATCTGGCTGTGCAGGCGGGTATCAGGCAGTTTCTCGACCTGGGCAGCGGCCTGCCCACCCAGGCCAACGTGCACGAGCTGGCCCAGGGGGTAGTCCCGGACGTTCGGGTGGTCTACGTCGACCACGATCCCTTGGTGGCCTCGCACGGCCGGGCTCTGCTCGCTTCCGGCGACCGGGTCGCGGTGGCCCTTGCCGACCTGCGTGACCCGGCGGGCGTCGTGCAGCACCCGGACGTGGCCGGCTTGCTCGACTGGACCCAGCCGGTCGCGGTGCTGTGCACCAGCACGCTGCACTTCGTGGCCGACGAGGATGAACCGCACAAGATCATCGCGGAGTACCGCGAGCACATGGCGCCGGGCAGCTACCTGGTTATCACCCACGGCACCATGGAGGCGGACCCCGCGGGAGAACGCGCCAAGGCGACCTGGGCCTACCGCCAGGCCTCGTCTCAGCTGCACGTCCGGCCGCTGGCCGACGTGCGGCGGTTCTTCGACGGCTTCGAGCTCGTCGAGCCGGGACTGGTCTGGATCACCGAATGGCGCCCCGAGCCGGGCACCGCGCCTACCGGGCGCGCGAAGTCGATGCGCGGCGGCGTCGGCCGCAGACCCTGAGCCCGGACTGGCGGCCGAGGGCGTCTAGGTCTCCGCGTACCTCCCAGGTGACAGGAGGTTTCAGCGTAGCGTTTCCCGGTTGGCGCAGCCCGGGCGGGCGCTCATCGTCGGGTGCGCTGCTCGCTGACCCTCGGCCTACCTACGGCCTCTAGCGCCTCCTCTTCCCCGCCCGCACCATCCGTAACCCAGCCTGCGCGGCCGCCAACCAGTGGTTGTGCCGCTCTACCGATTCTTACAAGTAGAGAGTCACCGACCACTGGTTCCGCCTCGGTCCGGCAAGGCCTCGGCGAGGGGGCGTGGGCCGCTGCCCGCGACGAGCAGGCGGTGGCGGGTAAGCGTCGGGGTGATCGGCGCCGGGAAGTTCCTGTGCGGCGTTTCCGCGGAAACGCCGACGGGGTACCTCTCAGCCGGCGAGCTGGTGGTGGATGCGGCCCTCGGTGGCGGTGAGCGGATGGCCGCTGCCGCCCCAGCGAAGCTGGATCAGCTCGGCGGCGATCGAGACCGCGGTCTCCTCGGGCGTCCTGGCCCCGAGGTCCAGGCCGATGGGCGACCGGAGCCGGGCTAGCTCATCGTCGGTCAGCCCGACCTCGCGGAGCCGGACGAGCCGGTCGTCATGGGTCCGCCGGCTGCCCATCGCCCCGATGTATCCGGCCGGGGTGCGCAGCGCCACCTCGAGCAGCGGCACGTCGAACTTCGGGTCGTGGGTCAGCACGCAGATGACCGTCCTGCTGTCCACGCTGGTCCCGGCGAGGAACCGGTGCGGCCACTCGACGATCACCTCGTCCGCGTCAGGGAACCGCGACTTGGTCGCGAACACCTGCCTGGCGTCGCACACGGTGACGTGATAGCCGAGGAATTTCCCGACGCGCGCGACGGCGGCCGCGAAGTCGATCGCGCCGAAGACCAGCATCCGCGGCGGCGGAGCGAAGCAGTTCACAAACACGCTGAGCTCGTCGCCACGCCGCTCGCCGTGCGCGCCGTACCTGCGGATCCCGGTCAGGCCCTGGGCCAGCATGCCCCGGACGTCGTCGTCTACCGCCGCATCCAGCCTGGCCCCCGAGCCCAGCGTGCCGGATGCGCCCGTGTGCCAGCCGTCGTCGGGCTCCTCGGGACCGCTACGGTCCGAGCCGTCCCGGCCCCAGATCACCCGCCTCGCGCCGACCTGGCCCGGTCCGGCGATTACCGTCGCGACCGCGACCGGCTCACCGCGCTCGACCGCGGCGGCGATGTCGCCCAGCTCGGGGAAGCGAGCCTGACTGACCGGCTCGACGAAGATGTCGAGAATTCCACCACAGGTCAGGCCGACCGCGAACGCGTCGTCGTCGCTCACGCCGTAGGTCTGCAGAACAGGGCTGCCGCTCTCGGACACATCCATGGACAGCTCGTAGACCGCGCCTTCCACGCATCCGCCGGATACGCTGCCGATGACCTCGCCGTCGGGTGACACCGCAAGCGCCGCACCTGGGTCGCGGGGCGCGCTGCGAAACGTGCGCACCACGGTGGCCAGGCCGAACGTCTCCCCGGCCTCCCACCACTTGGTGACCTTGTTCAGGATGTCGCGCACTGCGTCACCTCGGCCTTACCGTCCCCTCGCGCTCCTGATCACGGAACCTGTTGTCGCACCGAGACTATTCCCCATGCCAAGCCAAGGCCACGAACGCTACGGTCGACGATCGCGGATGCTGGCCGCGGCGGCGCGGATCAGGTCGGGAAGGCTGGGGTCCGCCGGCGGCTTATCGGGCCCTAGGTCATCGGCTGACAGCCAGCCGTAGGTGTCGGTCGTGGCCCGCTCCCACTGGTCGAGGCCGTCGAGGGTCACGACGGGGGATTCGACGAGCACGGCGTAGAACGTCTGGTCCTGGGTGATGTCGTAGCCGGCCCAGGAGAACTCGACCGTGTTCTGGGCGATCGGCTCGCCGAGACAGGCCGGATCGACGACGATGCCGGTCTCCTCCCGCAGCTCGCGGGCGCCCGCGTCGCGCAGCGACTCTCCCGCTTCGGCCGCACCGCCGATGGTGAACCAGAAGGGCCGGTCCGGATGATGCGGATCCCAGCCGTGCAGCAGCAGCACGCGACCCTCAGGGTCGACGGGTAGCACCCGGGCGGTCTGCCTGCGCCAAGGGGGCACCGCTACTCCACGATCTTGGAGATGGGGATCTCCAGGATGTCCTGTGCACCCGCCGCCTTCAGGGCCGGGATCAGGGTGTTGACGCCGCGCTTGGGGACGACAGTCTCTACCGCGTTCATGTCTCCCCGGGCCAGCGTGGTGATCGTCGGCGAGGACAGCGCGGGCAGCATCTCGGTGACCGCGGCGAGCCGGCCGGCGGCGACGTTGAGCTTCAGCAGGACGTTGCCGCGGGCCTGGATGGCGCCGCGCAGCAGGAGCGCGATGTCCTCCATGGCGGCCCGCTTCTGCGGGTCCGCGAACGCCGGGCCGGATGCGATCAACTCGGTATAGCTGGTCAGCAGCGTCGCCAGGATGCGCAGGCCGTTCTTGCGCAGCGACGAGCCGGTCTCGGTCAGGTCCACGATCGCATCCACGATGTCGGGCACCTTGGCCTCGGTCGCGCCGTAGGACGGCACCACCATGGCCTTGACCCCGTGCGCTTCGAGGAACCGCCTGGTCAGGGACGGGAACTCGGTCGAGATCCGGACGCCCTCGGGCAGGTCGGCGGCGGACCGCCAGGACACGGAATCCGGTACCGCAAGCACGACCCGCACCGGCTGGGAGGTGGCCTTGGAGTACTGCAACTCGCCGAGCGAGACCACGTCGGCCTCGGTCTCCTCGATCCAGTCACGGCCGGTGATACCGAGATCGAACAGCCCGCGCTCCAGGTAGGACGGGATCTCCTGCGGGCGCAAGAACCGGACCTTGTCGATCCGCGGGTCGTCGATCGACGCGTGGTAATCCCGGTCGGAGGACCGCCGCACGGTCAGGTCGGCCGCGTCGAACAGGTCGAGGGTGGCGCGCTCGAGCGAGCCTTTCGGCAGTACCAGTGACAGCATGGGCGTCCTAGGGTGGGCTCGGGGGAGAAGCGGGTGGGCTCGGGGGGAAAGGGTGGGCTCGGGGGGAAAGGGTGGGCTTGGGGAGAAATTCAAGCCTTCACGGGGAGGGGCTCTTGGTGGGTGCGGCGGATGGAGCGGAGCAAGAGCGCGACCTCAAGCGCCGCCACCACGGCCTCCCACCCCTTGTCCTCGTGGCTCTCGGGCAAGCCGCACCGGTCGCGGGCCGACTCTACTGTGTCACAGGTGAGCACGCCGTTGCCCACCGGGGTACGGGCGTCGAGAGCCACCCGGGTCAGGCCCGCGGTCACCGAGTCGCAGACGTACTCAAAGTGCGGGGTGCCGCCGCGGATGACGGCGCCGAGGCAGGCCACCGCGTCGTGGTGCCGGGCCAGCTCGGCCGCCACGACCGGTAGCTCGATCGCGCCGGGGACACGGACCACGAGCGGGTCGAGGATGCCGCACGCCATGGCTGCCGCGGTTCCGCGGGTCACCAGCGAATCGGTGATCTCCTGGTGCCAGCGGGTGGCCACGATGGCCAGGCTGAGCCCTGAGGCGTCAACCGTGGCGGCGCCGGGACGGCCAGCGCCGCTCACGCGGACTCCGCGCGGCTCAGATCGTCGATCTGGTGCCCCAGCTTGTCACGTTTGGTCACCAGGTACCTGAGGTTGTAGGGGGTGACAGCGGTCTCGAGCGGGATGCGGGCGGTTATCTCAACTCCGCAGTCAGTGAGGCCGCGGACCTTGGCCGGGTTGTTGGTGAGCAGGCGGACCGAGCGGACGCCCAGGTCGGCCAGCATCTGCGCGCCCGCCGAGTACTCGCGGGCGTCGGCGGGCAGGCCGAGCTCCAGGTTCGCGTCCACCGTGTCCGCGCCGGCGTCCTGCAGCTCGTAGGCCCGCAGCTTGCTAAGCAGCCCGACGCCGCGGCCCTCGTGCCCACGCAGGTAGAGCACCATCCCGCGGCCTTCGGCCGCGATCGCGGCCATGGCCGCCTCGAGCTGCGCGCCGCAGTCGCAGCGCAGCGAGCCGAACACGTCTCCGGTCAGGCACTCCGAGTGCAGCCGGGTCAGCACGTCCGTGCCGTCGGCGACGTCGCCGAGCATGAGCGCCACGTACTCGGTGCCGTCGATCTCATGGCGATATCCGAAGGCCTGCCACAGGCCGAAGGCGTTCGGCAGCCTGGTCTGGGCCTGGCGGCTGAGCTGGCGTTCGGTACGCCGACGGTATTCGACGAGCTGCTCGATGGAGATCAGGGCCAGGTCGTGCGTGGTGGCGAACTCGCGCAGTTCGGGCAGACGGGCCATGGTGCCATCGTCGTTGACGACCTCGGCGAGCACGCCCGCCTCCGGCAGCCCAGCCAGCCGGGCCAGGTCCACCGCGGCCTCGGTGTGCCCCGGCCTGCGCAGCACGCCGCCCTCGGCGACGCGGAGCGGGAACACGTGACCCGGCCGCACCAGGTCCTGCGCCGTGGTGGCGGGATCGACCAGGCGTGCGATCGTGGTAGCGCGGTCGGCCGCCGAGATGCCCGTGGTCACGCCTTCGCGGGCGTCCACGCTGAGCGTGAAGGCGGTGCGCATGTGCTCGGTGTTCTGGGAGGTCATCAGCGGCAGATGCAGCCGGTCGAGCTGGGCTCCGGGCAGCGGAACGCAGATCACGCCGCTGGTGTAGCGGATCATGAAGGCGAGCAGCTCGGGGGTCGCCATGCTGGCGGCGAGGATGATGTCGCCTTCGTTCTCCCGGTCGGCGTCGTCGACCACCACCACCGGGCGGCCTTCCGCGATGTCCTTGATCGCGCGATCGACGTCGTCGAATACCTGGTTCATGCCGATCCCTCCCTGTTCAGCAGCCGCTCTACGTACTTCGCAATGACGTCGACCTCGAGGTTCACGACCTCGCCCGGCTGCCTGGTGCCCATCGTGGTGCGCTTGAGCGTCTCGGGGATAAGGCTGACCTCGAACCAGGTGCCGCCGTCCGGCCCGGCACCTGGGGGCCCGAGTGCGGACACCGTGAGGCTGATCCCGTCGACGGCAATCGATCCCTTGTGCACCACGTAGCGCGAGATGCTGGCGGGAAGGCTGATCCGGACCTGATCCCAGTGGTCAGCAGGCGACCGGGAGATGATCGTGCCGGTGTCATCCACGTGGCCCTGCACGAGATGGCCGCCGAGGCGGTCAGCGAGGCGCACCGAACGCTCCAGGTTGACCGGCGCTCCCGGGGTCAGCGCGCCCAGGCCGGACCGGTCCAGGGTCTCCCCCATGACATCCGCGGTGAAGGTCCCATCCAGGATGCCGGTGACGGTCAGGCACACGCCGTTGACCGCGATCGACTCGCCTGGGGATACGTCCTCGGTGGAACCTCGGATGGTGAGCCGCGCCGCGTCGCCGCGCTGCTCGATTCCGGCCACCTCGCCGAGTTCGGCCACGATCCCGGTGAACATCCGCGCTTGCCTCCTCGAAGCCCGACCTGCCGTTCGGCTCCGGGGGTGGCGCGGGTACGTACGTACGCGCCCGGCTCGGCCGGCAACGCCGGCCGATTGCGTGCTGCCTCCCATCCGGACTTTGACCGTCGGTCCCGGAATTTCACCGGGTCAACCGACCGCTGGCAGCGGACGGGTCGCGGACTTTCACCGCCGGTTCGGAGTTTCACCGACCCCGGAGCACGCTCTGCTCGTATAGCCAGTGTGCCATACGGGTTATTCCGCCCAGTCAGCGGGAAGCGGGAAGCCCTCGTGTCACACGGTCAGCGGCCGGAACTGGTAGCCGGCGCGGTGCTCGGTGACCAGGCACTGACCGTGCACCGGGCCGAGCTTGCGCCGGAGCCGGCTGACGTGGACGTCGACCGTGCGGCTGCCACTGCGGACGTTCTTGCGGACCGGCGCGGTCTCGGGCCGCCAGACACGGTCCACCAGA
>Ga0187819_10000842_pt1 | contig 15550 bp, 10 predicted proteins | sample NC_wetland_sal_i_15_FD_132411 | JGI IMG/M metagenome (GOLD analysis project Ga0187819, IMG submission 132411) | Wetland sediment microbial communities from Neuse River Estuary, North Carolina, USA - SO4_4 | ecosystem: Environmental > Aquatic > Freshwater > Wetlands > Sediment | place: USA...
CGCGCCCTTCCACGACGTGGGTGTTGGCAACACTCCGCCACTCATCAGCTTTGAAGAAGGAGGCGCGTCGGTACAGGGTCCGCGCGGGATGAGTTTCGCGCTCGAGACGACGATGCCGAATCCGGTCACGCTGAACCTGTGGGTCGCCGATGATGCCAAGACATTTCAGGGTGGCAAGGCCCCCGATTCTCCTCCCGTGACTGTGACGTGGAGCAAGTACCGGGGACCAGGCGCGGTAACGTTCTCCAATAGCAAGCCCGCGGTCGAAAAATCAGACCGCAAGTGGAATCCCACGCCTGTCTTCAGCGGCAAAGCGACGACGACCGCTACCTTCAGCGAGCCCGGAGAGTACGAATTGCACGTGGTCGCCAACGATTGGTCAGGGGACGGCGGCGGCGGATTCCAGTGCTGCTGGACGTATGGTCTGGTGAAAGTCCTCGTCCGGCCCGAAGCAACGGGCGGCCGATAATTTGGTGTCAGTCGATCGATTCGTGAGTGTGGTCGATTCTGAAGTCGGTCAAAGCAACAAGCCTCAATAGCCTCGGGTCAAGTCATCTGGCAATCGCAAAGCAACTTGGCACCATCGCAACTTTGAGACTAGCTTCTACTTCGTGTCTGGTCGCGACTCCAGCTTGGCTAGAAATTTTTTGGCGGCAACTTCTTTTTGCGGGTCGGTGTGGTGATTCAGGATTAGCCGAAGTTGGGCTTTCGCCTCCTCCTTGTTCCCTTCGGCGTCATAGATTTGAGCAAGAAGAAAATAGAGAGGCAAGTTGTCGTGATTGACGTCAATCTGTGATGCTTGTAGCGCGCTCTTCTTCGCCTCCACAAGATTTTTCATGTGGAAGAAAGCCGCCGCGCGGTAGTAATAAGCGTATCCATCGCCCGCGGAGTTAAGGCCGAGGGCGAGGTTCGCCAGGTTTAGAACCTGGTCCCATTCCCGATTGCGGGCTGAAAACTCCGCCTGGCAGAGATACCCCGGCAAATATTTCGAATCGATGGTCGTGGCATGATCACACGCATCGCGGGCTTCCTGTCTTTTTTGTTGCTCCTCCAGAACCATCCCTAGCATGACCCAGGCCGCCGGATAGGTTTGAAATTTGTCAATTGCGCTGCGCACGTGCAATTCGGCATCTTCGAATTCATTCTTATTGTTCGCATCACACGCTTTTTCATACTCGCTTATGGCCTTCGAGGGAACCTTCAGCCTGGTAACACTGACGGCAGTGTCTCGCCCCTCGGAAACATTCCAGGGCAGACAATTCTCGTCTGTGAAAGCTCCAGTCTTCGAAGACGAGGGATTATTCGACGTGGGTGAGGAGGCGGTAACCGGCGGGTATCGCCCACTCACTACGTCTCCGCCGACCGCTCCGTGGTTAGGTCCTGCATAGCCCGGATATCCGCCCTTTTGCGCGCGGCATGGGAATGCCAAAATCGCCATGGCTGAGGCAAAAGATGCGAGCGGTTTCCAATCCAGAATGGCCGCGAACCTGTGCCCCCTCGGTTTCGTCATACCGCCACTCCGCCGACTAATCGCACTACTAGAACAAGGATTCCAGGGCGCTAGGAGGAGATCCTTCATGATTTGAAGAATATTCTCTTTTTCTACAGAAACAAGCAATTCTAAAGCCTTTGTCGCCGCTCCAAAGATTGAAACTTCATTTTTCAACCGTCACCGTGTCAGAACTGTCCCAAAATCCTTGCTGGCGAGAATATTCCGGCACAATGCGCCCGTCTTTTCGATGGCTTGGCGATTGAGGAGTGCATGATCCTGTGTTCATAGCGTTGTTTCAATACGGTTTCTATAGCAATGCTCACCCTCCCGTTACGATGTAGGGCACGCCTTGTCGTGAAGGCTTGCCCAAAGAACGACCACGGATCGAGGCCCTGTCCGATAAGTTCGGTCTGGAAGCGGTTGCGACTTGTCCCATGGCACTATCTCTTCAGGGGGCTCTAGAAAGGTATCAATCCACCGCTTCCACGGAGCACCCTTTCCGTTTTCTAGCTGTGGCAATTCGAACTCAAGAGGTTCCCAATAAGCGTTGAAGATGAAGTAGATAAGCAGGCCTTCCCGTCGTAACTCGGCGCTGAACGCGATGCTATGCGACTGATTGCTCCAGTCGGGTTGATTGGGTCTTACTCCATGCCAGTTCTTGGTTGCCCCGCCGATCAGCTGAGTCAAAGACATACGTTCGCGCTCAGGGCCTAAGTTTCGCAAGAGCCTTCTCGCGATTAGCAATTTCACAAAGCGATATACGTCCGCGTGCCCTACGAGCAGAGACCAATCGAACCAATTTGCATCGTTGTCCTGACAGTAGGCGTTGTTGTTCCCGTGCTGCGTTCGCCGGACTTCGTCACCCATCACGAACATGGGCAGACCGAGAGAGAGCATCGTGACCGTCATTAAATTCTTCACTTGACGGTTTCGAAGTTTTTCAATATCAGGATCACAGGTCGGACCCTCGACACCACAGTTCCAGCTTCGATTGTCGTTTCCACCGTCGCGGTTGTCTTCGCGATTGGCCTCGTTGTGTTTCTGGTCGTAAGAGACCAGGTCGTTGAGAGTAAATCCGTCATGACAGGTCACAAAGTTCACGCTTTGTTCCGCCTCGCGTTCTTTGTGGCGATAGATTTCATGGCTGCCTAGTATCCTGTCAGCGAAATGCCGCAATGAGCCGTCTTCACCGCGAAAGAAACTCCTTACGTCATCACGAAAGCGTCCGTTCCATTCTTTCCAACTGTCCCCTATAAAACTGCCGACCTGATACAATCCGGCCGCATCCCAAGCTTCCGCGATCATTTTTGTCCCAGCAAGAGTTGGGTCCGACTCGATGTCCCATAGAACAGGCGGATTGGACATCACATGGCCATTGGAATCGCGTGCGAGGATCGAAGCAAGATCAAACCGGAAACCATCCACGTGCATCTCTTTAACCCAATAGCGAAGGCTATCCACGATCATGCGCCGGACGATAGGATGATTGGCATTCAGCGTGTTTCCGGTTCCGGTATAGTTGGCATACCGCGAGGGGTGCTGTTCGAGGACGTAGTACGCGTTGTTGTCAATCCCACGAAAACACATTGTTGGACCCTCGTGATTCCCTTCGGCCGTGTGATTGAACACAACGTCGAGAATGACTTCGATCCCCGCCCGGTGCAACGCTTTGACCATGTCGCGAAATTCGTTGACCGGTCCCAGGGGATCCTGACGCGAACTGTACGCTTGATGCGGGGCAAAGAACGAGACCGGAGCATATCCCCAGTAATTGACAAGGCCCGAGGGGCAATCTTGCGCATCGAATTGGAAAACCGGTAATAGCTCCACAGCGCTGATACCGAGTTGCTGGAGATAGGGAATCTTGTCGATTAGTCCGCGATACGTGCCACGGGTTTTCTCAGAGACGCCTGAATTGGGATGGCGTGTGAAACCGCGCACATGCATTTCGTACACGATTGTCTGAGTTGACGAGCGCTTGAGGGGCGCGTCACCCTCCCAATCGTACGTCCTCGGATCCACCACCACGCTCTTCATCGCCACTGCTGTATTTTCTCCGCTTTTGCATGCGGCGTCCCGGTTGTAGTTCTTCGGAACAACGACCCCACGGCCATATGGATCCAGAAGAATTTTGCCTGGATCAAAGCGAAGGCCGTTTGCGGGATCGAACGGTCCGTGCACTCGATATCCGTAGATCTGTCCGGGTTGGACTGCGGGCACAAATACGTGCCAATAATGGTAGGTGTGGTTTGTCGAGGGATTGAAACTAATAACCTGTGCAGGCTGAGAATCGTCTTCTCGATCAAAGAACAGCAGTTCCACACTTGAAGCCTTGCGGGAGAAAAGGCTGAAATTTACGCCGCTGTGACAGACCGTAGCGCCGAGAGGATCGCTTCGCCCGATATTCGCTGCAGGAATAATGACCGCTTCATGGATTCGTTGCTTCGCAGGACTGGCCGCAGCCGCCTGAAGTGTACTTTGTTGGTCATTTTGAATTTGTGACATCGCCTACGCCCTCCGATGCAACTGCTTGGCAACTACCGCCAGTAATTTTGGTTCGAACCCGAATCTTTTTGGAGTTCTTGGAGAGGTGCCGAGGCCCCAAACGTCCTCATGCCAACGATGCGACCCTCCAGGCCGGTATGCCGGTCCCATCCGAACGTTGAAACCTGCTCTACCGCAACGCGAGGCCTCACACATGGTGGTAGTACACTGTCGCTGCAATCCAGATCCTGATGGTCAAAAATGTCCCTAGATGGCATCGAAACCACGGGTGACCGAATGCCCTCATCGAGCAGCTCTTCGTGAGCCCTCACGCAGATTGAAGCGCCTACGCCGCTGCCGCAGACAGCTACGGTCCGTTCCACGATGCCTGCGGCAACGGCCTGCGCTAGAGGGATGACAAAACCCGGATAGTCGTCGGCGAGATTCTGGTTGTAAGCGCCAAAATCCAACACATCATGACCCGACGAGCGAAGATGACCGACGAATTGCTGCTTTAGGCTAAGCCCACCGTGATCTGTCCCAATCCCAACACGCATTCTCTCTCCTTCCGGTGGACGGCTATGCTGTTTTCCTTAGTGAAGTCCGGGCCTTCTCAAAAATGTCCGCAAACTCTCGATAGCGGCGGGCAATTTCGGCCACGGCGGCCTCCCGTGTGGTCTTCTTGGCCCTCCAGTCCACGAGCGGGTTCCAAAACGTCGTGCGGCCGACGGCAAAGCCTATGAATCCGGCGACTGGTGCCGCGGTCTCCAGCCACTCGCGCACTTTCTTGTCGTCTTCGCCGCGGCCCAGAACGATGCAGCCAACCCTCTCCCGGCCTTCACGGCGCGCGTTGGCTACGATCTTTTCGCAGTCCTCGCGACGGTCGAGCCCTTCGATTTTCCAGACGTCCGGCTCGACGCCCGCGTCCTGGAGCTGATGGATGGCCTGAACCATCAGGCTGGGGCGAATCTCCAGGTCGTAAACCCTCTTGTCTCCTTTCAGCCGATCCAGCTGCACCTTCTCCGCCGGGACCAGCAGCTCGAACATGAACAGGCTGTGAGTTTTGGCATGCAAGAAGTCCGACAAACGTTTCAGGCGGACAGCTTGCCTCTGATTCAAGCTTTGATCTCCCTCCGGGTTATAGCGCACCAGAACCTTGCAGAACGTAGGTTGGAATTCATCGATGTGTGCGGAGAAATCTTCGCCGTATTCGAAGTCGAACTCATCCTGCCCGCTCTTCTCGGCGGGACAGGCAGTCATGTAGCCCTGTTTCGCCGCATCGTGCAGGATGGCGGCGCCAAACTGCTCGTCCACCAGGATGCCCGCCTTTTCCTGCCGCACGCCCGCAGCGACGGCCGCTTTGAAGGCGTCAAAAATCACCCGCTTGGCGTCGGCGATCTGGGCCGTCTGTTCAGGGCTTAGAGTCCCCTTCCAACCGAACATCTTTGTTTGGAACGAGCCACGGTGGTCGAAGGGGAGAACGTACAGTTGATTATCAAACCCAATTTTCATTGTGCCGTCTCCTTGAACCTGCGGTAGCGACGGATCAAGTTGTTGGTTGAGCTATCGTGTCTGAGCTCGGGTTCAGCTTCGCTCGCGAGTTCCTGGATGATGCGCTGGGCCAACACTTTGCCCAACTCAACGCCCCACTGATCGAATGAGTTAATGTTCCAGATTGTGCCTTGGGTGAAAACCGAGTGCTCGTATAACGCGACAAGCTTGCCGAGCGTTTCAGGCGTCAGCCGCTCAGCGAGGATCATGTTCGAGGGGTGGTTGCCGTCGAAGACTCGGTGAGGCACCAGCCATTCCGGCGCGCCTTCGGCCTTAACTTGCTCGGCCGTCTTGCCGAACGCCAGCGCCTCGGCTTGCCCGAATACGTTTGCAATAAGCATGTCGTGGTGCTGGCCCAGCGGATTGAGGGCCCGGGTGAAGGCGATGAAGTCACAGGGGATGAACCGTGTGCCCTGGTGGATGAGTTGATAGAAGGAGTGTTGGCCGTTCGTTCCGGGCTCACCCCAATAGATAGGGCCGGTTTGGTATTCGACCTCGGTCCCATCCAGGGTCACGCGTTTGCCGTTACTCTCCATCGCCAACTGTTGCAGATACGCCGGGAACCGTTTCAGGTATTGCTCGTAGGGAAAGACCGCAACCGTTGGTGCGTCGAAGAAGTTGGTATACCAAACACTGATGAGGCCCATAAGAACGGGAAGATTTTGTTCGAACGGAGCAGAGCGAAAGTGCTCGTCCATCTGATGGGCGCCGTGCAACATCGCGCGGAAGTGAGCCGGACCCAAGGCCATCATTGTAGAAAGACCGATCGCCGAATTCATTGAGTAGCGCCCGCCGACCCAGTCCCAAAATTCGAACATGTTGGCGATGTCAATACCGAACTTCGCCACCTCCGCCGCATTCGTCGAGACGGCAACAAAATGCCGCGCGACTGATTTTTGGTCGCGACCAAACGCTTCGAGTGACCAGGCGCGAGCGGTGTGGGCATTCGTCATCGTCTCCAGCGTCGTGAACGTCTTCGAAGAGACGATGAACAGGGTTTCCGCAGGATCTAGATCGCGGACCGCTTCCGCGAAATCGGTCCCATCGACATTGGAAACGAATCGGAATTTCATCGCCCGTTCGGTGTAATGCCGTAGCGCCTCATATGCCATGACCGGACCCAGGTCGGAGCCGCCAATTCCGATGTTGATGACATTGCGAATCGCCCTTCCCGTGAAACCTTTCCATTTGCCGCTTCGCACGCGGTTACAGAAGTCGGTCATTTTGTCGAGAACGGCGTGAACTCGTGGCACCACGTTCTCGCCATCGACAATAACGGTTGCTCCTTTGGGAGCGCGCAGAGCGACGTGCAGGACTGCCCGATTTTCCGTGATATTGATTCTCTCCCCGCGGAACATCGCGTCGATTCGCGCTGGAAGGCCCGATTCTTTGGCAAGTTGAATGAGAAGGCTTAAGGTTTCGTCGGTGATTCGATTCTTGGAGTAATCCAGAAAGATGCCGACGGCTTCAGCCGTCAGTCGTTCGCACCGCTTCGGATCCTTCTCAAAGAGTTTTCGGAGATGCGATCTTCGGACTTTCTTATAGTGGGCTTCAAGAGCTTTCCATGCCTCGCGTTCGGTGAGCGGCTCGATGCCCGCAGGTTTGATTGGTTGCGCGCCAACTGCCATCTCCGTGCTCCTTTCCACATTGCAGAACCATTCCATTTAACCCGAGTGTCTGTAATCGTGTTTCGCCTTGGAGCAACTTGGCTCCGGCCAGGACATGACTCAGCCGGCAGCCTTCTTGAGCAAAACGCTCTTGGACGCAATCTCAGTCATGAGTTCGTTCCAGGACTTCACAAACGACTTGGCCCCTTGCTCCTGAAGCTGAGCAGCCAGAGCATCCACCCCGATGCCGGCGTTCGCGAACTGCGATAACACTTCTTCGCAGTCGCCGCCGTCGGCGGGCAGAATCGATCCGAGTTCCTTGTGATTAGCGAGCGCTTTCAAGGTCGCCTCGGGCATCGTGTTCACCGTGAACGGTGCAGCGAGGGCTTTGACATAAAGAAGGTCGGACGCCGTCGGGTCCTTCATTCCCGTGCTGGCCCACAGGAGGCGTTGTGGATAGGCGCCGGCGTTGTAGACACGGTGCCAGCGAGGCGAGCTGAGCAGACTACGGCATTCTCTGTAGGTGCGTTCAGCAATCGCAATCCCGAGCTTATTCTTCAATTTGCGGGGGACTTGGCTACTGACCGCCGAGTCCCAGCGGCTGACAAAGACCGACGCCACCGAGCCGACATTGGGCTTGAGCCCGGCTTCTATGCGCCGCTCGACCCCCCGAAGGAACGCTTCGGCCGCCGCCAGATAATGGTCGCTCGAAAATATGAGTGTAACGTTAATCGGAATTCCAGCAAAGATCGCCTCCTCAATGGCAGGTAGCCCTTCCTTGGTCCCAGGAATCTTGATAAGAAGGTTGGGACGCCCCGCGCGAGCGTGGAGATCCTTGGCGGCCGCCAAGGTCTTGGCCGTGTCATAGGCGAGCAATGGCGACACTTCGAGCGATACCCATCCATCGACGCCGTTTGTTCGGTCGAATATCGGGCGAAACAGGTCGGCGGCGCGAATCAGGTCTTCCAACGCCAGCTCAAAAAAGAGCGCTTCACCGGACTTGCCTTCGGCGAACTTCTGGCGAATGGCTGTATCGTAAGCCGAGCTATTCTTGATCGCGTGATTAAAAATCGTGGGGTTCGAAGTCAGTCCCGTCACCGAAAGCTCATCGATATAACGCTTGAGCGTGCCGCTATCGAGCAAGTCGCGAGTGATGTTGTCGAGCCAGATACTCTGGCCCAAATTGTGAAGCAGTTGCGTGGCTTTCATTTGTCACCTCCGTTAAAGCCGCAAACATGGCGCTTGGGCGATGTTCACGATGCAGCTTCAATCGCACTCGCAGTCGGCGAACTGCGTGGCACATTCAAACGATTTGAAACTGCTGTCAGATCCCGAAGTCGCTCAAAAACCGACGTGCGCAACATCTCCTCCGTCGAGCGCCAACCCCAGTTTCCTTCGACAGAACCCGGCAAATTCATCCGCGCCTCGGCCCCGAGGTTGAGCAGATCCTGCAAGGGAGCGATCGAGAGCGCAGCGACCGAAGACCACGCCAGTCGGAGAAACTCCGCAGCAACCTCGTTGACATCACCAATGGTTCGATTCAGGTAGCTCCACACTCTTCTCCGTTCGGTTTCTGACAGAGCTTCGAACCAGCCGCGAGTCGTGTTGTTATCGTGTGTTCCCGTGTACGCCACCGTGTTCATTGGAAAGTTCTCAGGGAGATGAGGGTTATCAGGATTCCCATCGAAAGCAAACTGGAGCACTCTTGTTCCAGGAATGTGGAATTCGTCGCGGAGTTCACAAACATCCGGCGTGATCAGCCCGAGATCCTCAGCTAGGAATGGGAGACCACCCAGTTCTTTCTGGACCGCAGTAAAAAAATCGGCGCCCGGGCCTGGCATCCATTCTCCTGTCCGCGCCGTCTGTGCATCGGCCGGTACGTGCCATGCCGCGGCAAATGCTCGGAAATGATCCAGGCGAATCAAATCTACGTGAGCGAGGAGAGCACGCAAGCGGTCTATATAAAATCGGAAGCCGGTGCGGCGGAGGGCATCCCAATCGTAGACAGGGTTGCCCCAGAGCTGTCCGTCAGCGCTGAAATAGTCAGGGGGTACGCCGGCGATAAAGCGAGGACGGTATTCATCGTCGAGCAGGAACAGTTCGGGGTGGGCCCATACGTCGCTCGAGTCGGGTGAGACGTAGAACGGAAGATCGCCGATCAATCCAACTCCGTTGGCATGTGCGTGTTCCTTGAGTTGCCGTGCCTGTCGGAAGATCAAGAATTGCGCAAAGCGGACCTTATCAATCTGGTGCGACAATTCTTGCCGAGCTTGGGCAACGGCCGCTGGAGTGCGCCAAACTAATTCTGTCGGCCAATCAAGAGAAGTGGCGCCGCGGAACTTCTGTTTTAGGGCGCGAAAGAGGGCATAATCTTCGAGCCAATGTGCCTGCCGATGGCAAAACTGCTCGTAGGACGGAACCAGGTCCTTTCGGACACCAGTGCTGAATTTTTCCCATACCTGGTCTAGTAATCGGTGCTTGAACTGGATGACTTCGTCATAATCGATTGAACTCGGCGAGAACCTCTGACCTTCGCAAGTGTTCCCGGGTAGCAATCCTTCCGCAATCAAAAACTCTGGGCTGATCAGTAACCCGTTGCCAGCGAACGACGAAAGCGGTTGATAGGGAGAATTGCCATATCCGGTCGGACCTAGCGGCAGGGCCTGCCACCAGCTCTGACCCGCTTCATGCAGTCGGTTGATCCATGCAAACGCTGCCGGTCCCATATCGCCAATGCCATAGGGAGAAGGCAGGGACGTGACATGCAACAGAACGCCAGAGGCTCGATAATCCGGAGTGAAGGGCGGAAGATTCATCGGTTGAGTTAGATCGCTCATGACTAGCTTCCTGTCGGCCAACAGCTAGCGTCATAACAATGCGTTGTTCACGATTTGTTGCGCCTCGTTCACAATTGTTTCCAGGTGGGACTCATCCCTGAAGCTCTCTGCGTAAATCTTGTAAATGTTCTCCGTACCGGACGGCCTGGCGGCAAACCATCCGCTGGTTGTGACGACCTTCAAGCCTCCGATTGGGGCATTGTTTCCTGGGGCACGAGTCAGCTTGCCGATGATCGGCTCCCCTGCCAGATCCGAATCTTTGACATCCTCGGGCGACAGTTTGAGCAACTTCGCCTTCTGTTCGGGCGTGGCTGGTGCATCAATGCGCGTGTAACATGGCGTGCCGAATTCCGCGGTCAATTCGCGATAATGCTCACTTGGATCCTTGCCCGTGCGAGCGGTGATCTCAGCGGCGAGCAGGTTCATGATGAGGCCGTCCTTGTCGGTCGTCCAAACTGAACCATCCAACCGCAAGAAACTTGCTCCGGCACTCTCCTCGCCACCGAAACAATAGGAGCCGTCAAACAATCCTTCCGTGAACCATTTGAAACCCACTGGAACTTCAGATAATTTGCGTTTGAGCTTTTTCACGACACGATCGATCATGCTGCTGCTGACAAGTGTCTTTCCGACGGCAGCATCAATGGGCCAGAGCGGCCTGTGCGTGAGCAGGTAGCGGATCGCTGCGGCAAGATAGTGATTGGGATTCATCAGTCCGGAAGTAGGTGTGACAATTCCGTGCCGGTCCGCGTCCGGATCATTCCCGAAAGCAAGGCGATACTCGTTCTTGAGGTCAACTAGGCCCGCCATCGCATACGGACTTGAGCAATCCATCCGGATAACTCCATCGTGATCGACTGTCATGAATGAAAAGGTAGGATCGATCACAGGATTCACAACTGCGATGTTCAGTCGATAGACAGAGTTGATAGGCTCCCAATAAGGTCTCGATGCGCCGCCAAGCGGATCCACACCCAGATTGACACCGGCGGCACGAATGACTTCCATGTCCACTACATTCCGCAAATCGTTCACGTAAGGCAGGACGAAATCTTGCTCGTGAATGGTCGCTGCCTTGATGGCCGCTGAGAACGTAACGCGATTTACCCCTGCATTGCCCTTTTGCAACAGCTCATTTGCACGTGTCTCAACCCACTGCGTCACTTCCGTGTCGGCCGGACCCCCGTTGGGTGGGTTGTACTTGAAGCCGCCGTCTCGGGGTGGGTTATGCGACGGCGTAATAACAATACCATCCGCAAGATGCTCCTTGCGGCCTCGGTTGTATACGAGGATGGCCCGGGAAATGACAGGCGTTGGCGTCACGCCACCATCTTTCTGGATGAAGATTTCCACGCGATTGCCGGCCAGGACTTCGAGCGCAGTGCGCTGCGCAGGTCCGGAGAGTGCGTGCGTGTCCTTGCCCATGAAGAGGGGACCATCCACTCCGTGACTTCTCCGGTAGTCACAAATTGCTTGGGTGATGGCCAGGATGTGCGCTTCGGTAAATGTACCGTCCTGCGGAGAGCCTCGATGACCGCTCGTTCCAAAGCTGACCGATTGATTTGGGTCTGCTGCATCGGGCCGCCTATCGAAGTATTCCCGCTCCAGAAGCGCCACATCCACCAACATCTCTTTCGGCGCCAACTTCCCTGCGAGAGGGGAGATCGCTTTTTTCCTTTCTATTTCACCGATTAGTGATTTCGCGCTCACGGTACCGGACATGGTTCCACCTTCCATATGTCGGCCGCGTACTCTTTGATCGTCCGGTCGCTCGAGAACTTACCCGAGCTCGCAACGTTCAGAATGGCTTTACGAGCCCACGCATGCGGATTGGCATACAACTCGCACAACCGTTGGTCCGCCTCGAGATAGGATCGGAGGTCAGCGAGGTGCATGTAGTAATCTCCGCCCGTTAATAGCGTTTCGCGGAGCGGTTCAAAAACACCGGGCTCATTACGGCTGAAATGGTCGGAGAAAATCAAATCCAGCGCAGCGCGTGTCTCTGGTTCGTTTTCGTAGTGCCAGCCTGGGTTGTACCAGCCACGGCTGGCAGTCACTTGTTCGGCTGTCAGGCCGAATAAGAAGAAATTCTCCTCACCTCCTTCTTCCGCCATCTCAATGGTCGCGCCGTCTCTGGTTCCGATCGTCAGCGCACCATTCATCATGAACTTCATGTTGCTTGTGCCACTCGCCTCGTAACCAGCCGTTGAAATCTGGTTCGAAACATCGGTGGCGGGAATCAATCGCTCGGCGAGTGAAACACAGTAATCAGGCAGAAAGAGCACCTTTAGACGGCCGCGGACCGCTGGGTCACCTTCAATGGTGGAAGCAACATTATTAAGGAACTTTATGATTAGCTTGGCCAACCGATAGGCTGGTGCTGCCTTGCCCGCGAAGAAAAAAGTACGCGGCCCCAACTCAAGGTTCGGATTTTCCCTAAGCCGGTTGTAGAGCACGACGACTCGCAGTCCGTTGAGCAACTGTCGCTTATACTCGTGTATGCGCTTGACCTGACAATCAAAGATTGTGTCCGGATCCACCGCCTGCCTCGTCGTTGCCTTGATCCAATCAGCAAACTGTACTTTGGCCTTGCGCTTAGCCTGGCGAAACGCGTCATGAAAGGCTTGATCTTCGGCAAGTGACTTGAGTTTGCTCAGTTGACCGAGATCAGTAACCCAGCCGTAACCTATGGCATCAGTGATTGTGGCAGCAAGTGCAGGGTTCGCGAGCAGTAACCAGCGTCGCGGTGTCACGCCATTCGTCTTGTTATTGAACCGCTCTGGAAACATCTCGGCGAGTTCTTTGACCGTCACATTGCGCAGCAATCCGGAGTGAATCGCCGCGACTCCATTGGTGCTGTGCGAGCCGACAATCGCCAGATTGGCCATTCGCACGTTTCGCTGGGGACCTTCTTCGATGATGCTCATGCGTGCAACGCGCTCTTCCTCACCTGGGAACCGGTTCCGGGCTAAATCAAGGAATCGACGATTAATCTCGTAAATAATTTCCAGCTGACGCGGCAGCATCGTCTCGAACCACCCGACGGGCCATTTTTCGAGAGCCTCAGGGAGTAACGTATGATTTGTGTAAGCGAGGGTCTGCTGAGTAAGATCCCAGGCCAGATTCCATTCAAGATGTGCTTCATCCAGCAGGATGCGCATCAATTCGGGGACTGCCATGGTCGGGTGTGTGTCATTCAATTGTATGGCGACTTTCTCAGGCAGGGTTTTCCAGTCTGAGCTTACGCGGCGGAAACGCCGCACGAGATCTGCTAGCGAACAGGCCACGAGGAAGTACTCCTGCACTAGGCGCAACGCCTGCCCCATACTCGTGCTGTCGTCGGGATATAGGACTCGCGTGAGAGATTCTGCGGCAAGAGTCTCGGTAAGCGCGGCCACAAAATCGCCGCTGCTAAACCTCTGGAAGTCAAAGTAATCGGAACTGGCTGCGGCCCAGAGTCGGAGCGTATTGACGTTCGTACCTCCAAAGCCCACGATAGGGCGATCGAAGGGAATGCCGCACAAAGTGGATGGCTTACCGGGAACCACTCGCAGACTTCCACCATGTAGCTCGAAAGAGCAATTCAGTTTGATTTCCACTTTTTCAAGTGGGCGAGCAACTTCCCACGGATCCGGCTGGCGCAGCCAGTTATCCGGCTGCTCGAACTGCCAACCGTCCTTGATGAGCTGCTTGAACATGCCATATTCGTATCGGAGGCCGTAGCCCATGGCTGGCAGATTCAACGTAGCCATTGAGTCAAGGAAGCACGCTGCCAGTCGTCCGAGTCCTCCATTTCCCAGCCCTGCGTCGGGTTCTTGTTCCAGCAGGGAGAACAAATCAACGTTCTTTTGTTTCGCTGTTTGCGTCACGAGCGGATCGAGCAGAAGGTTGGTGATATTGTTGGCCAATGAGCGGCCGAGCAGAAACTCTACGGAGAGGTAGTAGATGCGTTTTGGATCCTCGCGGTCGTACGTTTTCTCAGTGAGCGCCCATCGTTGTGAAAGGATATCTCGGATGGATCGCGCGATAGCCTCGAAGCGTTCGCGTGCGCCAATCGCCTGCTCATCAATTACATTATCGAAGTGGAGATGCCGTTCGTACAGCCCGTCGGTTCCCATGAACTGAATTGGGCCGCACCCGTATTGTTTGAGAAGCCTGGACGGATCCTCCAGCGCTGCTTTTGCCGCGATTGCCGCGATGCCCTTTGTACTCATCGGAGCCTTCCTTTCTGAAATTGGCCTACCATCTACACGGGATCGTTTCGCGTCGTGATCTTCACGGACTGGCGTGCGCCGCTGCTTCGGTCTCAATGTCCACGTGGCGAGTGTCGTTCCAGAATCGGATCACCGGCCGGGAGAGATCGTTTTCGTAGCCCAAGGCACTGAGGCTCGCCGTACTCAACATGAAATATCTGCTATTGGCCGTCGGTTCGAGCCCGAGCCACTGCGACGCCAATACCCGCATGAAATGCCCGCTTGTGAAAACAAGTACGTCTCCTGGAATCGCACGCACTCGGCTAACGACACGGCCCGCACGGGCGCTGACTTGCTCCGGAGTTTCTCCTCCAGGGCAGCCGTCCCGGAATAAGTTCCAGTTCGGGCGTTCTGCACGGATGTCGGCGCCACGGCGTCCCTCATATTCGCCGTAATTCCACTCGACAAGGTCAGGATCGATCTCGGCCACAGCGCCAAACCCCGCCAGTTCACATGTCTGGCGCGCACGCTGCAAGGGACTGGTGAATACCTTTGCGAAAGTCAGTCCTCGGAGACGTTCACGAAGTCGACGAGCGGTGTGCTTGCCTTGCTCGGTTAGTGGGAGGTCAGTAAGCCCGGTGTGTTGGCCCGACAGAGTCCACGCGGTTTCACCATGTCTCGCAAGATAGACTACGGGAAGTTCGTCTTTCAATACGTCGTCTCCCCCCACGCCGAGTTGCCGGCGGTTGCCGCTCGCTGTTCGCCAAGGCGGCCAAGCTTTGCCTGATCTGGTTCGGCGCGACCAGGCCCGACCATGAGATCTGGGTACCTAGTACGGCCACCTCCAGCCGGCAACGTCCGGCTTATCGGTACCGTGCTCGTAAGCGTAGTTCCGGCACGCAATCTGCGCATTGCGGCATTTCTCCGTGGCATGGGCGCCGATTCTCTGAAGTTTTGGAACGCGCTTAATGACGTCCATCGCTAGACTGAAGCGATCGATTTCGTTCTCGATCGCTAACTCCAGAGGTGTATTGATGTTGCCCTGCTCCTTGTAACCGCGGACGTGCATGTTGCTATGATTTGTGCGACGGTATGCCAGTCGATGGATCAGCCACGGATATCCATGGAAATTAAAGATGATGGGTTTATCGACGGTAAAGAGCGAATCAAAATCTCCGTCTGACAAGCCGTGTGGATGTTCGGCGCTCGGCTGCAATTTGAAAAGATCCACGACGTTGATGTAACGAATCTTGAGGTCAGGAAATTCCTCTCGCAGTAGCACAATGGCCGCCAGAACTTCCTGTGTGGGTATATCGCCAGCTGAGGCCATCACCACGTCCGGTTCGCCGCCTTGGTCGTTACACGCCCAATCCCACGTGCCAATCC
>Ga0187819_10000843_pt1 | contig 15531 bp, 20 predicted proteins | sample NC_wetland_sal_i_15_FD_132411 | JGI IMG/M metagenome (GOLD analysis project Ga0187819, IMG submission 132411) | Wetland sediment microbial communities from Neuse River Estuary, North Carolina, USA - SO4_4 | ecosystem: Environmental > Aquatic > Freshwater > Wetlands > Sediment | place: USA...
GAAACGATCTCCTGCAGCATCTGCCGATCCAGGCTCAGGTCCGCCACCAGCCGCTTCAGCCGCCCCACCTCTTCCCGCAACTGCCGCAACTCTCGCAACTCGCTCACTCCCACCCCGGTATACTTCCGTTTCCACAGATAGTACGTCGCTTGGCTTGAGCCGGGATGGGGGAGCGCGAGGGGCAAGGGACGACGGTTTGAGTCCCTTGCCCCTCGCTCAGCTGTGTCCGCCGCAAACTCTTTCGGCGTGCGGGTATCCCAAACTGCTGTGCGGACGCTCCTCGTTGTATTCGATCTTCCATACCGCGATCTTCCGCCGCGCATCGAACACGTTCTGAAACCAACTCACCATCAAACACTCTTCTCGCAGCCGTCCGTGAAAGCTTTCCACCCGCCTATTCTGCGTCGGTTTTCCCAGCTGAATGTGCACTAACTCGATCTGCCGCTCCACGCACCATGCCAGAAAATGCCAGCTCGCCAGTTCCAGCCCGTTGTCGCAACGATCGCCAAGGGCTGGCCGCGCTCCGCCACGATCGCATCCAACACGCGCGTTGCTCTACGGCTGGCAAAACTTGTATCCACTTCCAAGGCCAAACACTCCCTGGTGTACGCATCCACCACGCTCAGTACCCGGATCGCCCGTCCGCACTCCACCGCATCGTGCAGGAAATCCAGCGCCCACTCCCGGGTCGCCGAATTCCGCGCCACCAGCGGCTTTCCCACCCGCCCGCAGTGTTTCCGCTTCTTCCGCCGGATCATCAACCCTGCCTCCGGATACACCCGATGCACGCGCTTGTGGTTCACACGCTCTCCCGAGCGGCCCAGCAACACATGCAGCCGTCGATACCCGAAGCGTGACCTCTCCCGCGCCAACTCCTACCAGCTGCGTTGGTAGCGGTTCATTCGCTGCGCGTCGTCTCGTAGCGGTAACTCGACACCGCCATCGTCATCAGTTGACACTGCCGCTCACTGAAGGCATACTCTGCCCGCATCTGCCCGATAGCTGCCTTCAGCGCTACGAACTCCAGTCGTTTTTTCTTGTCACCGACTGCAGCGCTTCTTTGTCCAGGGTCAGATCCGCCACCAGCTTCCGCAGTCGTGTGTTTCTTATAGCGCAACTGCTTCGCTTCCTGCGCCTGGCCCACGTCCCTCCCACCGTAGGTTGCCTTCCAAGTGTAGGTCGTGTGCTTCGATACGCCCACTTCTCGCGCCACGTCCTGGGCTTTGCCCGCCGCCTCCTACTGTTTCAGCGCCCCGATCATCTGCGCCTCCGTGTGCCTGCTGTTCGACATACCCTTTTTCCCTTTCTGGCTAAAGCAGAATGCCGTTCTCACCGAGGCAACAACAATTTAGCCAGCATACCGAATCGCACCTCATAATAGTCGTCATCGGTCAACCGCCCTGCAGGCGAGGGTCGCCTGTCACTTATTGGCTCCTGCTCTGTCAACAGTAGTAGTGTTGGGCGCCGGGTCGCTTTGCGTAAGGTAATTTTCAGGCCTTTTAAGGTAGCCGAATTCGATGCATCACTAGCAAAATTACTAGGCGTCACCCGTTTAAGTTGATGGTAGGTTTATGTCCCATCGATATTTGGCACTATAGGCCCACGTGCAACTCCGATCAGGTCTAAACTGTCGATCGGGTTCCGTGAGACCTGCTTTCACGGGAGTTTGGCAATGATCACAAGAAGGAAACCTGCTTTCACGGGAGTTTGGCAATGATCACAAGAAGGAATCTCCCACGTATCCTAATCGCCGACGACCACACTTTAGTGGCCGAGGCATGCAAGAAACTTCTCGAATCTGACTATGAGATCGTTGCCACCGTCGGCGACGGCCGATCACTGGTCAGAGCCGCAGCAGAATTGAGACCCCAGCTCATCATTGTTGATGTTTCCATGCCTTTGCTGAACGGTTTGGATGCGGGCCAGCAAATAAAGGAGTTGATACCGAGCGTGAAGTTGGTTTACCTCACTATGAATCATGACGCCGACTTGGCGGCGGAGGCATTCCGCCGTGGAGCTTCAGGGTACCTGCTAAAGACCTGCGCGGCTTCGGAATTGGTTATAGCCGTGCGAGAGGTGCTGCGAGGCAAGTCTTATCTATCACCCATGATTGCCAAAGATACAGTTGATTTCCTACTGCGCCAGGACAAAGCGCTTGTGGAAGAAGGCCAGAGGCTGACAGAAAGGCAGCGTGAGGTGCTGCAGCTTCTAGCGGAGGGGAAGTGCATGAAAGAGGTAGCTAGCGTGTTAAACGTTACGACCCGAACCGTCGCATTTCACAAGTACCGCATCATGGAAGTGCTTAATGTCAAGAACAATGCCGAACTGGTTCAGTATGCAATTAGACAGCATTTGATTGCTGCTTGACGGTCCGGCTGTCAAGTCACGGTCCGGATCCGCGAACCTCATGCAGATCCTCGCCTGTTGTGAGCATTTGGATACGGAAGTCAGCAAACCGCGCCACCCAACCAATGGGTTTCGAGAATGCTGACTCACGGATCGAGGCCTTCTCGGACCGTGACATCAAAGGCATTTACGAATAACACCCAGGCCGATTGACGACACGCACGAGAGAGCCCCAAGCAAACCGATGAGCGGCAACATGCTTCCAGTCTTCGGCAGTTCCGCCGGCCCTGCTAGAGCAGGCGCTGGGCCCCCCACAGCTATCAAAATTGGCATATCGGCTGGGGGCGAAGCGACCGGAGGCGGTGGCGTCGGCAACTGGCCGGAGACTTGCTGTGACCGCGCTACGTGGACTTCGGGTACCTCCACAATTTTGGTTGCCGAAACCTTCATCCCTTTCTTAAGTCCCCAGGCATCAGTTTCCTGGCCGTTCACGTTGAACTTTTGGTCCTTAGGAATTTTAAACTGCTGATTGCTTCCATCTTCCAAAGTGAGGATCACAGTGCTAGGCGGAGCGACGTGCCAGACTTTCCCCGTGACAGTCTGGACAGTAGTGACGGTTTTGGGCGTACTCGTAACAGTGATTGTTCGCGTCAGTTTCATTCCCGGTTTAAGATCATGAATTCCGAGTTGCTGACTGCCAACCGTCGCTCGCGCGCTCTCCGGCACATTCGGGATATGACGCATTGTCCCGTCGTCCATCTTAACGAATAGGTCGTTCCCACGAACTAGAACTACTTCGCCTCGCTCGACTGTTATCTCATGGGTGGCCTGTCCGCTGGTCGTGGAAGTTTCTGTTCTCACTTGTGCGCCGACGCATATAGCAAGGGCAACGGACATTGTCCCTACCAAAAGCGCTAGCCATTGCTGTGTCTTTCCAATTGTTGATTTCATGGATTTGTCTCCTAGTTAAAGACCGTTTGATCTGTCGCTTAGATCCTTGCCTCGCTTGTGAACGGACGTTATTCACTTCTGGAATACCCCAACGTTCTTCTAATCGCGATCCTCTCCCCGGGCTCTATCCGAATCCGCAATGGAGGCCTGAACGATATATCTCTGAGGCGCACTGCCGATGAAGTAGAAGGGATAACACGTCACGAGAGTGAGTGAAGGGACCGGTCGCGGCTGAAGGACAGAAACATCAGCAGGGCGCACCAGCACGATATTGTCCACTCTGTATCTTTCCGTGCGTCGGGGCGTCACCAGCTCGATCGTGTCGCCTAGTTCGATATCCTTCAGCACCCTGAGAAAACTATCTCGATGACCCGCAATTCCGATGTTTCCCTGCTCGCCAGGTCGCGCTGTTCCCACAATGTGTCCAACACCACGGTTTAGAGTCAAATCGTCCGTTCCTTCCAGGACTGGCGCCTCCAGTTGAAGCTTGGAGATGTGAAGCACTGCTAATGGCGGATCGACTCTGCGCGCCAAGCCTTCTTCGTACTCCGCGATCCTCTTATTCGACCAGAGGCGAAAATCAACCTTGAACCCAAGCCTCGCCGGCAGTGCCTCTTCTGTTTCAACGAGTGCTTCTGTTCGCGGACCATCAAATTGTCTCAGTTGGGCTCGAGACAACACTTCCTTGTGGAAATACGCGGCCACGTAAACTACGATCAGCATCACACCGACGATGAACAACAGCTGCTGAATCCGACGTGCAAGGTGCATTTCCAACAATCCGTTGCTGGTCAATTTAGGACGTCGATGATGCCCCTGCGGCCAAGGCCTGGAGCCTACGTGCGGCCATATCGACACCCTCATCCGGAGTCTAGGCACCCATGACGACAGTCGTAACTGTCAATAATGCCAGACCCCTACGAAACAACAACTTCGGCGGCGTAAAGTGCTCCGATTGTCATCACCTGGTGCCGTCTCGGCATTTGTAGCTCACTCTGTAAACTCTGTCAGTTGGATACACACCACTGCTGCTTGTATAAGAAGCGAATATCCGCAGGACGGCAGAATAGGGAGCCGCTCATGGCCAGTCCTAACAGCACAAGGAGTTGGCAAGAGTTTCGTGTCGGTGATTGTTACGTGTGGTCTGAAATTCACTACCTGGACTCTGCAACCGACTATCGCGAATACCTTCCACAACATGGCATCCCCCTAGCAAACGGAGCTAGAATCCTCTGTGATGATCTGATTTTATTGGACTCTTCCAGGCACTTGTGTCGCCGTCATTCTTATCTCTGCTTGGCATTTGTAATGTTGTTTCTGATCATCGGCTGCACTCTTTTCTACCTGCTACAGTGAGTTTCCCGACTTTGCAGCTGAACGAGTGCCCGGCCAATCCAAGGAATTGTCAATACCGGTTCGCTGGAAGCCAAATAGTCGCGTGCGTCTCACAAGCCCGTTTCTCAAGCGACAAGTGTCTTTTGGGGTAAAAGGCAGATATTACGATCGGCCTGCGCCGCCATGGTAGGGTTTAAAGCGATGCAGGCCGATGTTGGCAGGGACCGCGAAACCTGTATTGCCAATTCGCGGGGGTGTTGGAAGGAGCGTAGTACAACGTAACGCTATCGAAGGTTTCGTTTCCCGTCGTCTGTCAAGACAGACAGAATGGCACTGTAACGTTCACCAATTTTCATCGTGGAGGGCTAAGCTCCAAATCAACGCCCTCCGATGCAATCTTCCTACGCATACTACGATGAAATCCACGCCGTGATTCTGCATAGCCCCGTCTTGTCGAATTGCTATTCCACATCGTTCACGGCGAGACGGATTCCGTCCGAGGTTCTGTTCCATGGAGGTCTGGCTGGACCTGCTTTTGCATGCAAGACTGCAATTTAGCAAGCAAATGTTCCAAGCCTTAAGCAGTTTCCCTGATGGATTCCTAACTACGCCATGCGAGGCTTGCCGCCTCGATCCAGACCCTCGCTGACGAAAGTGCTCCCGTGCGACACCGCTTCCACCACGGTGAGAAGGTCAGCGCCAGCCCGTGCCTTGATGACATAGACCCACGCGCCCAAAAACGCATCCTTTACAACATCGGGAGCACACTCTTGAGTCAGGAAGATGATTCTTGCGACGGAGGCAACTTTGCCGATTCGACGGGCGGCCTCGATCCCATTCAGACCCGGGAGACCGATATCGAGAAGAATCAGGTCGGGGTGCAAGAGCTCGGCTTGTCGAACGGCTTCCAGCCCATCCTGCACTTCTCCGACTACCTGCACGCTCGCTTGCTCCTGAAGGAACGCCGCGCGGCTCTCGGGAGTCGGCTTGGATGGCATGGACTTGAAGAGACCTAACCGCGAGCGGCATCACTGTTCGGGCGATACTGCATAGCGATTTTTCCGGACTCGTCGGGGTACTCGGACTCCGTCTCGGTTATTTCTTGCTAGTGTTGATCTTGGTATTTACAGCCCGCGCTCAATATCTCTCAGGAATCCAGCGATAATTCCAGTCGGGGGCCTTGTAGCTTTTCGGCTTCTGTCGTCTGGGAAGAGTAATCCTTTCCATCGGGATCTTCTTCCAAGGCACGATTCCAAGCAGGTGGGAGATGCAGTTCAATCGAGCTCTCTCCTTGTCATCAGTCTGCACCACATACCAAGGGGATTGCTGAGTATCAGTGGCTGCAAACATGGCGTCCCGGGCCCTGGAGTAGTCGTACCAGCGACGATGCGATTCCAGATCCATCGGGCTAAGTTTCCACCTTCGCATCGGGTCCTCTATTCGTTTGAGAAACCGCTTATGCTGCTCGTGTTCGCTGACCTCAAACCAGTATTTGACGAGGATGATGCCATTGTTCTTCAAGAGGGACTCGAATCCCGGACACATTCGAAGAAAGTCAGCATATTGCTTGTTGGTGCAGAAGCCCATTACGCGTTCGACGAGAGCACGGTTGTACCAGCTGCGATCGAAGATCGTCACCTCTCCGGCTGCCGGCATTTCCTTGATGTATCGCTGAGCGTACAACTGCGACTTTTCACGTTCCGTGGGAGCTGGCAGAGCCACGTGGCGGAAGACCCGGGGACTGACGCGCTCCATGATGCGGTGAATCACTCCGCCCTTGCCAGCAGCATCGCGTCCTTCAAAGACAATAACGATCTTCGCACCACTGGCTTTTACCCACTCCTGCATCTCAACGAGCTTTTTTTGAAGCTTGCGCAAATGGCGTGCGTATTCTTTGCTACTAAGTCTATTTTCCGTCCGGGTGGCCTTTTGCCCAGTCTTATTGTTCGGCACCTGCACCTCCATATGACGATCGTGCTGGATGAAGATTCCTGGGCAACATGGCTAGTATGCAAGTCATTCAACGCGAACGTTAACTGGCAGTTCTGTCAGTTCTCGCCGGCTGCTTCGCCGAAGAAGATTCTTTGGCGTGCGCCCTATGGAAGACGTCGATCACAAGCCAGATCTGCATCAGAGGGAAAGGCATCCTTGGCGTACGTCAGATAAGATCTTGCCGCTTTTCGGACGGGCAGCCATACTCGTAACGATGCTGTTGTCTTCGTCCACGGTTTGGCCTCAGTCGAGGGTTCCCAAGCCTGCGACTACCGACGAAGCGTCCGAGCTGCCCAAAGATGTTCTCGGCCGCACAACGCCGCGGGGGGCGGTTTTCGGCTTTCTTGGCGCGGCGCGGAAAGGCAATACAGAAATCGCTGCGCTCTACTTGAATACACCGTTACGTGGCGCAGATGCACAGGCTCTCGCGCAACAGCTTGCAGCAGTCCTCGACCGCCGCCTTCCTGCTCGGCTCAACGAGCTCAGCGACAAGCCTGAAGGTTCCCTTCCCGATCCGCTCCGACCGGATGAAGATCTGGTTGGGACAATTAGCACATCCAAAGGAGATCTCGACATTCTCCTCGAGCGGGTCGACCGCGGCAAGTTGGGAAAAGTCTGGCTCTTTTCCCCCAAAACCCTCAACGCAATTCCGGATGTCTTTCAGGAATTGAGCACGCCCCCCGTGGAGAAGGTACTTCCGGAATTCTTAGTCAAGACTCGGTTGGCGAGCTTCCCGTTGTTTGAATGGATGGCCGTCTTCTTAGGCATGCCCTTTCTCTACTTCCTGACAGGATTACTCAACCGACTCCTTGGTGGGGGCTTCGGCACAGTCCAGCGTCACCTGCTTCGAAATTCCAATCTGGCGAACCCTCGCATTTTGTCGCCGCCAATTCGGCTGCTGCTTCTCGCACTCATGATCTACTCTTTGCTATCGAGGGTGGGCTTGCCGCTCCTAGCACGGCAATTCTGGTCCACCACCGTCCTGATCATTGTAATCGTAGCCTCGGCCTGGTTACTGATGCGGCTGGCAGGATGGGGAGAGCGTTACATTACGGGGCGCCGTCCAACCATGAGTGGCTCGGCCGCCGTGTTGCGCCTCATCCGTAGGGTAACCAATACTTTGATCTTCTTTGCCGCCTTGCTCTTTGCTCTCTACCACTTCGGCATAAACCCAACGGCCGCACTAGCAGGACTTGGCGTAGGCGGCATCGCTGTAGCACTGGCCGCCCAAAAGACGCTCGAAAACGTCATCGCCGGTGTCTCTCTGATCGCGGACCAGGCGGTTCGTGTGGGGGATACTCTGAAGCTTGGCGATGTGGTGGGCACGGTCGTTGATGTAGGACTCCGCTCGACCAGCATCCGCACCCTTGATCGCACGGTGGTTTCTGTCCCCAATGGCCAAATTGCGAACATGAGCCTCGAAATCCTATCGGCGCGTGACAAATTCTGGTTTCATCCGTTGATCGGTTTGCGGTATGAAACCAGTCCAGCCCAATTGCGATTGATTATCAGCGGAATTCACGACCTACTCGCCGAACACTCGAGTATCGACGCGCCCTCACTCCGCGTCAACTTTCTCCGTCTGAGTGCTTTCTCTTTTGACATAGACATTTTTGCGTATGTGTTCGCTTGCGATTGGGCCGAGTTCCTCCGAATTCAAGAAGAGTTGTTGTTGAGCGTGATTAACATCGTGCACCGGGCGGGAGCCGAGGTCGCTTTCCCATCACACACTACGTACCTCGCGGCGGAATCAACCGAAATGTTAGCGCGCCTCATTCCCCGGTTCGCTGCGACACGCCAAACCGATACGCTCGATGAGGAGCGCGGTGTACATCACTAGTTGGAACTCATCACGTGGGCTGGTTCCATGAGCCGACTGGCGGCTGAGATATCGAGTCTCAGAGTCCTCCTCGCGAGCGTGTCTGCCATAGTGCTTTTCCTTTATGGTCTCGAAGCCTTCAGCAACGAGATTCAGCGGGCGGGTGGCGCGACACTAAAGAAGTGGCTGGGAAAGCTCACCGAAAGCCGCTGGCGAGGCGTACTGCTGGGCGCCGTAGCGACGGCTATTGTTCAATCCAGTAGCGCTGTCACCTCGCTCACAGTGGCCCTCGTAGACGCGGGAACCATATCTTTTCGGTCGAGCCTCGGCGTGTTGCTCGGTGCAAATGTGGGGACTACATCGACCGCATGGCTGGTGTCACTTAAGCTTACATCGATCGGACCGTTCTTCATCGTTCTTGGCACTCTGCTAAGCGCACTTCCGACCCGCTTCAAGATGCTAGGAAAGGTTGCCTTCTATTTCGGTTTTATTTTCTTCAGCCTTGAGGTAGTAGGTTTTACCCTGAAGCCCCTGGCAGACAACCCGGTGTTTACAGTAGCGCTAAGCCGTTCTAGCACGTCGGCAACAGGGGTGCTGGCAGGACTAATAGTGACAGCTCTCATTCAATCGAGCAGCATCACGACGGGCTTGTGCATTCTGCTTGTGCAGCAGAACCTGATGCCGGTCACAGCAGCGATTCCAATCGTGATCGGGGCAAATATTGGAACCACGGCAACGGCACTCGTAGCCAGCATAAAGATGCAGACTACGGCGCGCCACGTAGCGATGGCGAATCTCTGTTTCAATTCCTTCGGCGTCTTGCTCTTCCTGCCGTTTCTAGCGGGATTCGCGCGGAAGATAGTGGGATTGGCTGGTGATCCTGGAACGGCGGTTGCGTGGGCACAATTGATCTTCAACGTAGTGATGGCAATGGTAGTGCTGATCCTCCTGCGTCTCTTTCATCGCCGGCTGGAGTTGCTCGATGCGAAACCATCGCAACGATTGCCTTCAGCAGTGTAACGACTGTCAAAACGCGAGTCTGGGATGATTGCCCTGTCAGTAGTGACAGTTCCCCGCAGTATCCTCGAGTACCTAGCATAAGGTAGTTTCGCGTGGCAGCTCTAAAAGAAGCTGGGGATGCGTCTTACTCGCGCTTCAACGCCAGAAATACTCGACACCGTTCATAGACTTGACGTCACTGGGCTTTTGTTACATTGGAGGTTAGCATGAGAAGACTTCTGTTTCTTTCTTCCCTCGGTATCCTGCTTAGTGGCACCGTGGCAATTGGTCAGGACGTCCGCTATAACTTCGACAAAAATACCGACTTCTCACATTTCAAGACGTACAAGTGGGTCATTATCAAAGACGCTCCTACCGCTAACGATTTGGTGGCTAAACAGATTCGGGATGCTGTGGACAAGGAACTCGCCACTAAGGGGCTGACTAAGATCGACGATGACAGCGCAAATCTATTTGTTGGGTATCAGGCAGGAGTTGGACAGGAAAAAGAGTTCACTTCGTTCAGTTCGGATTGGGGATACGGCGGCGGTTGGTACCGTGGTGGATGGTACGGGCCCGGGGGAGGAATGAGTACCACCACAGGATCCACGTCGACAATTTATGTGGGCCAGTTGGTAGTGGACATGTACGATTCAGCAAACCGCGACCTGGTTTGGCGGGGAGTGGCAAGTAAGACTCTCGATCCGAAGGCCAAACCTGAGAAACAGCAGAAAAACCTGGCCAAAGCAGTAAAGAAGCTGTTGAAGAACTATCCTCCGAGCGCAAAAGGATAGTCACGGACCAGACAAAACTGGTAGCCCGAGGAATTTCCGTTGAGGAGGTCGCATCTGCGGGTGGTACAATGCCCCCTCCCTCGACTCAGTACAGCCTGGCTGCTGCGTGATTAGGTTCCACCGAAAGTCCCTCCGGCCTTTTCCTCTCTGAGTCTGTAGACTCCGCTTACCTGAAGTTCTCCTGGTCCTGAGGTTTGGAATTGTAGAGTAGAGCGTGGTCATCAGCACAAACTTGCGTCAACCACCAGAGTGCTGTTTCCGAAGATCAGTTTTGGTGGACCATCGTCTTTATTAACGTTTACTGATGGCAGTGTTGGAGGGCAGCAGATTCTCATTTTCTGCCAAGCGCCGAATCGCAAGTCGAATGATGTGAATCATACCGAGTCCGAGTTTTTCCTGCAGGGAGGCAATGAGGCGCAGATCCGAGTCCGTGAAGCGAACGGTCGTAGACTTGAGTTTCTCGTTCTTCATGACCGTTGATTTTTGCATCAATGACGATTGGCCGTCGTTGCTCAAGAGCAGTGAGGACGCTGGAAGACACCTAATCGACATCTCGAAGATATCGCATTGCGAGGAATATTTAGTGAGCATTGCGTCACAAAAAAGGCGCCGTACAAAATTGGATGCAGGGGCGGTCCAATCTCGATTTCGATGACCTCCCCTGCCCTCGTCCAAATCGCAAATCAATAGCTCGTTCGTGCCATTCCGACACAGCATTAGAACGATTAAGCTAACGCGAAGTTACGACCGTTGCGGAACACCAGGGTCAGCAGAGCGCTGTTCGAATGCCACCCAACATTGCTCCTGAGTAACTAAGCGAGAATGCAGTAGCGCCACGGCTTCGATTGCAAAAGCTGACAGTAGTTTCTGGCCTCGATGAGGTTAAAAGGAGACTACATGCCTGCCTCCTCAATCCGGGTTCTCGTGGTGGAGGACTACGCAGCCTTCCGGGTTTTCCTCGTTTCAACGATGCAAAGCAGGGCGCAGTTGCAAGTCATCTGCGAAGTGGCGGATGGTTCGCAAGCGGTTCAAAAGGCGCGGGAACTCCAACCAGACTTGATTTTGCTGGATATTGGACTGCCTGGCTTGAATGGAATCGAAGCCGGAAGACAAATCCGAAAGCTTTCTCCCAACTCAAAAATCCTTTTCGTAAGTGAAAATCGTTATTCAGAAGTTGTAGAAGAAGCCTTGCGCATTGGCGCGCTCGGCTACGTCGTAAAGTCGGATGCCGCACGCGACCTGTTACCCGCTGTGGAGGCCGTCCTTGAGGGTAAGGAGTTTGTTAGTGCCAGTGTGTCGGTCCACCCTGTCAACGAGGGTAGAGATGAGGATACAGCTGATCGTGTTTCGGAAAAGAAAGCCCGACCACTTCCGCCACACAACGCTGAGATCGTCGGCCCTCACAGGGTAGTGTTTTATTCAGACGATCGGCAGCTTCTCGATCGGCTGTCGCGGTTCATCGCAGATGCTCTCAATGACGGAAATGCAGCTATCGTTATAGCGACTGAATCGCATCGGGACGGCCTCGTTCGGAGATTGCAGGCTTACGGTCTAGAGATGGGTGCGGTTATTGAGCAGGGCAGATATATCGCCTTGGATGCTGCTGACGCGCTCTCGCAATTCGTCGTCAATGGCATGCTTGATTCAGTTCGATTTCTGGAAAGCTACGGCAATCTCATTCTCAAAGCGGCAAATGCTGCTAAGGGGGAGCATCCCCGCGTCGCACTTTTTGGAGAGGCTGCGGATCTCCTGTGGAGACGAGGTGGCCTAGAGATCGTGATTCAGGACGAAACACTTGGCAATCAACTGATCAAGAGATTCGACGTGGCTATTTTGTGCGGGTATTCCCTGAGCAACATTGACGGCGGGCTGGACAGTGAGGCCTTCCAACGAATCTGTGCAGAGCATTCAGGCGTTTATCGCCCGTGAAGAGCGTTGCCCACATCATGGACGCGAATGCTCCCGATCTTGGCCGATATATACCGAGATCAAGCCACACTCGGAACATCCTCCGAACCATACTCGCGATACGGCACCCGGACTTCAATTCGCGTGCCTGAATTCGGGGAGGATGAGATGTCGATGAATCCGCCTAACGCTCGGACTCGTTGTCGCATGCTTTCGAGCCCCAGACCCGCTACTGCGTGACTGGGATCGAAACCAACTCCGTCGTCGATAATCCGAAGCGATATTCGCGTATCATCGGCGCCCAGCTCCACCTGCACGTTCTTGGCTTGGCTATGGGTGATGATGTTGTGCATCGCTTCCTGGGCGATACGATAGAGAGAAAGCGAGATCGAGGGCAGCAAGTGGTCCGGCAACCTGCCCGTCGTCAAATGAGTCGAAATGTTTTTCCCACTTCTTAATTCACTGCACAGTCTCTTCAAAGCCTTGGCAAGGCCCGAATACTCCAACTGGGTCGGGTAAAGACCGTGCGAAATCTCACGCGCCGTATTGGAAATGCCCGAAATTTGCCCTGATATATCAGTCAGAACGGACTTCAACGACTCACCGGATCCTTCTATAAGGCCATCAAGCATTACCTTCGTCAACGCTAACGCCTGTCCGAGGTCGTCGTGAAGCTCACGTGCAATCCGGTGACGTTCCTGTTCCTGTGCTTCAATCAGGCTGGCGCTGGTCCTACGCAGCAACTCCTGGGTCTGTCGCCCCTCCGCCATGACCGCCGAGAGGAACATGAGCGGCACAGCGACGACACAAAATAGGATTTGCAAGGACAGGATGTTCTGTGACATGGACGTGTCCGGGAACGGTTCTCGTCCGTGCATTGTGAACCAAGTCGAGATCAGCGCGAGGGACAAGAGAGATGTGCTCAATCCACACAGGCCAAATCGGGAAGCGGCCCACAACAAGAATGGAAGAGGAACATACAGCAATGCCGGAGTAGTCGCGGGCGACACCGCCTTCAAGCCGAACACCACAATGGCAACCAGCACTGTCCCAATCGCTAGCAGAGCGACCTCCCCAACTCGAGTTACACTGGCCCTCCGGATCCAGGAGATGGGGTTGGAGCGGCAGAGCACGATCGGTGGGACGATCGTCAGTTCGGCCAACGCATTCGTCCAAAATCGCTCGAAACTGAGTGGCCAATAATGCCTGCCCCAGCCAGTGATTACCACGGCAAAGGCATCAAGGAATGAGGTCGCCAAGGGGGCAAACAGGACGCCAAAAGCCACAAAGATGAGAACCCCGCGCACGCCGTCGAGCCTTCTCGTGGAATCAGTGAATCGTGTAATGCAATAGGCTCCGATTAATGCTTCGCTACTATTGGTTACGAACCAGCCCGCCGCCATCCACATCGGCACTCCGGTCTGTAGTTGAGCGATCATGTGAGCTGCAAACACGGCCAGGAGGAGGGTCCACCATTCTTTCCGTCGAACCAGCAGTAAGGCGGCAAGAAGAATGGCGTTGGGAGGCCAAAAAGTCGAATTCGGTCGACCGGCTGGAGTCCAGGCAAAGCCGATCAGTGTCCCAACGTAGTAGCCGATTCCAACGAGCAGCGCGGCCGTCGCGACCGGCAGGATTCGGTTAGCTGGAAGAGGAGACTCGACACTTTCGCATGTGCAAACCGGCGGCGTCCTCGTTGTTGAGAGTGCAAAGAACGACATTCTGCTCACCACTGTCACCTCGCTGTTACTAGTCCTCGCCGAACTATTGCACCGAATGATACCGAGCCTGTCTATATCGTCAAGGGTAAAGAATCCATCTTGTTCCGTAATCAGAATACTCGGATCGTTGTGGCCACATGAGGGGTGATTTGCAAATCAGCGTTTGCACTGGCCATCCTCGACCGACACCGGATGATTCCCAGCATGAGTCGCCCGGCGAACCCGTACGACAATGCCAGTTGCGAGAGCTTCATCAAGACCCTGAAGCGGGAAGAGTTTACGCGAACTCGTACAAAAATCTCGAGGACTTGCGTGCGAACATCGAAATCTTCATCGAGCAATATTACAACCAACAACGGCTACACTCAGCACTGGGCTATCGCTCCCCGGAGGAGTTTGAGCTACGAGCCCAGTGCCAAAGTGGGGCTGCAGATTCGAAGGGAGCGACGATCACTTTTGTTGCTTACTTGGCTCAATCCTCTACAGGGATGCTGGAGAAATCATCGAGACGGCTTCATTAACGGTGACTGTGCTAACGACGGACTGTCTCAACAGAGGGGTTCAACCAACGAAGAACTGCGAGTGTGCCAACCTAGTTTGTCTCAACCGAGGGGTCACCCCAGTGCGGTGTGCCAGTTGTGTGCCAGATTTCAGCTTTTTGAGCCGAGTCGCGTAGGCTCCGCCGTAATCGTCTGCTCAATCTGCAGAAACTGCATGTTTCTGTCGGGTTCTGTCCGCCCATTTCGGCGAACTTGCCCCAAATGGAACAAGTTCATTTGCTTTGGGCATTATGAGGTTGGAGAACTCGACAGGTAATTCGAGGAATGAAACCGGACCGTACGGAATTGATGGTTGTCATCTTAGTTGGGTATTCGTCTTTGGTTGGGACGGCGTTCTGTTTTTCGAGGTCCAAGAAACCCAACTCCTGGACCTACATCGCGCTGCGCACCAAGGACAATTTCACGTGGTACGAACCACCTTCGATCGAGCGTCGCAGCAATGCAGCCATCATGCCCGCTGCGGCGAAGTATCCAGTCATGAGGTACGCGAAATAGAAGACGAGAGAGGACTTCGGTGGACCGTCGCCACCTTCCTTCACGGCAAGCCCGGAAGCTACCTGAAGCATTCTGGTCAAATTGGTCAAATCCCGGGCGTTCTGCCAAGGTCGGTTGTGTCCATATGCACTTGCCGCCATGCAAACAAGTCCCCGCTTGCTTCGCGCTGCCAGTCCTTGGGGTAAGAGGCCGAATCGCCGATTGACGGCCGTGCGGTAAATAGTGGGGAACACATCCTCATCGGCCGCCAGTTCGTACATGGTGGCCTTCTCTTGTTCTTTGCGCAGGTCAAGGTATGCACAACTCTTGCCAACGTCTACGTCGAGATGCTGAGCCAGCGTGTCCCGATAGTCAGGCGCGCGGATGTGCGGCACCTCGGCGTACTCGGCAAGACAGCGAGCACTCCTGCTGAAGTGCCCCCGTTCGCAGTACCAGTCTCAATGTTAGTCCTCGGTTGATTTTTCGGTTTCAGCGGGGATGAGGCGCGGAGCAGGGGCGGCGTTTGAGCCCCTGCTTCGCTCCCTTTCTTTATAAACTTTCCACTCATGCCCGCATCTCCACTAGTGTTCGGGCAAACTCTGCCGGTGCCAGATAGTTCAACGAACTATGTGGGC